>ERZ507086.45-NODE-45-length-75626-cov-5.328989_pt1 | contig 75626 bp, 64 predicted proteins | sample MGYA00512292_ERZ507086 | MGnify/ENA metagenome assembly ERZ507086
GTGGCTATGTAGACCAAAGTTGTAAACCCTTGATTCGTTTGCGCCTACAACTTTCCCAGTATGGTAAAGCAAATAATAGTGATACGACCCTGTGGACTCTAAGTGAGGCAGGGACTAGGGAGGTCGCTGGTTCACCGAATCAGCGACCTCTTGATTTTTCGGCCTTGATTTTCAGGATAGGTAAATGGCTAAAGAGTTTAAAACCATTGACGAGCAGATGGCATTGCTTAACTCCCACGGGATTAAAACAGACGATCAAACAAAATCCAACTCATGAGGGAAAGCTATTACGCCATAGTAGATGGCCACAAAGACCCTTTTCTTGACAAAACAACGATGAGGGCAAGCCGAAGATCGCTATCTCGAGGACACGGAGTTTAAATGGCTGTTTACCCTTTATTCATCTGATCGAGATTTGAGGTCGTTAACCTTTAGCTATCTGGACAAAGCCGAAGCCATCATGAAAAATGCGGTAACCTACGCTTTCTGCGAGAAGCACCCTGACCCGGAAGCCCATCTTGACAGATCCGTCTACGTTAATGCGCGGAATACGCTTGTCCCTAAAAGCTTCTCCGGCAATAAGAAAAAAATCCACCAAGGAAATCTGGCCAAACTTATTGAAGCGCTCAACGATAAGCGACACAAATCAAGCAAAAGCTTTATCAAGCATTACTCTATTGAGTACGACTTTGTGCCACTTTGGGTTCTCCAGAAAAAACTTGACCTTTGGAAACATCTATCATTTCTACCAGCTTCAAACGAGAAGCATACAAAATGCAACTTGCAAAAAGATACTGGAAGCAACCAACAAAGACCTCCGGGAAAACTACCTGACACCGCAAAAATTGCTCCATGCCTTTTCCGTTTTGGTAGATTATCGCAATCTATGCGCCCACGGAGAGCGGTTGTATTGCTCAAAGGTCGGACGTTCCCAAGACATTCCCTTCAACAAACTCGCAGACAACCTGAGGGCCATTCTCCCAGCAAAAGAGCATAAGGAATTCTTTATCAAAATCATCAACTTGTTCAATGCATACGGGAGCAGCTTACACGTAGTAACCAACGAATCCTTGTTGTGCGACATGGGGGTTCGAGATCGCGGGAGAGGCTTAGCAGTAATTCCATGTTCCTACAATGGATAGCCAGCATTAGCAGCAGCTCCCTTTGTGTCGCTTTTTCTTAGCTGGACGAGTGCGCTTCATGATGGAACCTTATAGGAATTTATAGCCTCCAATGCCCATTCCCGCTAAAACCAGAGAGGGGCCCGATCGGGCAGCGCCGGATGACTGTACGCTCCTGTACGAAGAAAGCCCCAGAGAGACCGCCCCTCCCCAGATCAAGACGCCGCCCCATTAATCATCAGGTATAATTTATAAGTTCAATATAACCACTCCCCCGCAGTTAAGGAAATTTCCATGAAAGGCATCATACTTGCAGGTGGCTCAGGCACTCGCCTGCACCCAATAACCAAAGCGGTGAACAAGCAGCTTCTGCCCATTTACGACAAGCCACTTGTTTATTACCCGTTGAGCGTACTGATGCTTGCGGGCATCCGTGAAGTATTGGTTATTTCGACCCCCCGCGATCTGCCCGCTTTTCGCGAGCTCTTAGGGGACGGGGCCGAGCTTGGCATGCACCTTGAATATGCCGAACAAGCTGAACCCCGCGGACTAGCTGAAGCCTTTATCATTGGGCGCGATTTCCTTAACGGAGAGCCCTGTGCCCTGGTTTTAGGTGACAACATGTTCCATGGACGAGACCTAACCCAAACCCTCAATAAAGCAAAAGAAAAAGTTGCGGCCGAGGGCGGTGCAGTGGTCTTCGGCTATCCCGTACAAGACCCTCGCGCGTTTGGTGTAGTTGAATTCAACTCGAACCACCGCGTCATTGGCATCGAAGAGAAACCGGAGCAGCCAAAGTCAAACTATGCTGTTCCAGGCTTATATTTCTACGATGGAGATATCTCCAACATTGCAGCCGACGTCAAGCCTTCCCAGCGCGGTGAACTTGAGATAACCAGCATCAACAACATATATTTGCGGCAAGGCAAATTATCCGTTGAGCTTATGGGCCGTGGCATGGCATGGCTCGATACAGGCACCCCCGAGGGCCTATTGAAAGCCGCCGAATACGTAGAAGCGGTCCAAAGTCGTCAAGGCTATTATATTGCATGCCTTGAGGAAATAGCATATCGTCGCGGTTTCATTGACGCCTCCGAGCTGCGCAACCTGGGAAGCGGGCTCAGCAAAACCGCCTATGGCAAATACCTCATAAACATAGCAAACGAAGTTGAGGGGGAATAACATGCTCGGGTTTCAGCCCAAGAACATAATCGTCACAGGCGGCTGCGGCTTCATCGGCAGCAACTTCGTGCACTATATTGTAAACAACCATCCCGATGTACACGTCACCGTGCTGGATAAGCTTACCTACGCAGGCAATAAAGAGAACATCGCGGGTCTGCCCGCCGACCGCGTAGAGCTTGTGATTGGCGATGTATGCGACGCTGAGCTTCTTGACGAAATAGTCCCAGGACACGATGCTATCGTTCACTATGCCGCCGAATCCCACAACGACAACTCCATCGCCAACCCCGAGCCATTCCTGCACACCAACGTAGAAGGAACCTACCGTCTGCTTGAGGTATGCCGCAAATATGACGTGCGCTACCATCACGTAAGCACCGACGAGGTGTATGGAGATCTGGCACTGAACGACCCGGCGCGCTTTACCGAGGAAACCCCTTACAACCCGTCGAGCCCCTATAGCTCCACCAAAGCAGCCAGCGACATGCTGGTGCGCGCCTGGACCAGAACCTACGGCCTGCGCACCACGATATCAAACTGCTCAAACAACTACGGCCCCTACCAACATGTAGAAAAATTTATTCCGCGCCAGATCACAAACATCCTATGTGGAACCCGCCCCAAGCTCTACGGAGACGGCCTGAACGTACGCGACTGGATCCATACCGAGGACCACAGCTCCGCCATCTGGACTATCCTCACTAAGGGTGCCTACGGTGAGACCTACCTCATCGGCGCCGACGGGGAGCGCAGCAATATCGATGTACTGCACTCCATCCTTAAGGAAATGGGCAAAAACTCAAACGACTTCGACTGGGTCAAAGACCGCCCCGGCCATGATCGCCGCTACGCCATCGACTCGTCGAAATTGCAGCGCGAACTGGGCTGGGCGCCGAAACACACCGACTTCGCGCAGGGCCTTGCGCAGACCATTGAATGGTATAGGAACAACGAACAGTGGTGGCACCCCGCCAAAGAGACCACCGAGAAAAAATATAAGGCACAGGGATAATGAGGGCAGAAGCCATTAGAGGCCAAGACATACCTGTTAGCGTCATATGCCCAACCTTCAACCAGGAAAAGTATATCGAGCAGGCGCTAAAAGGCTTTACTGCCCAAAAAACAAGCTTCCGCTTTAACGTTTTTGTAGGAGATGACTGCAGCACAGACCAAACCGCATCCATCGTAAAAGACTACTCCCAACGTTACCCTGACATTTTTGTCCCAATATTTAGAGATAATAATATTGGGGGGGCCCACAATTGGCAGGACATGATCACGCGTTCCTCAAGCAAATATCTTGCATTCTGTGACGGAGACGATTACTGGACCGATCCACATAAGCTACAAAAGCAATTCGATTTTATGGAAACAAATCCAAGCCTTCGAGCCTGTTTCCATGATGTCGAAGTGAAGATAGAAACAGCCGACGGCAAATGGTTCCAAGCCAAGGATTTCAGCAATACCCCCGATGGAAAAATCTTGTGGCCCAGCGGAAATCGCCGCTTTATAAAAAAAGACAGCTACCGAATTGAAAATTACATTCCGTTTGGCTTTGTCCACACCTCATCGATGTTCATACGATGGAATTACAGCATCGATTTTCCAAGCTGGTTTTACGGGCACGGCGTTGGCGATTACCCCATGTGGCTGCTGCAAATAGGCTCAGGGCGCTTCGGATACATTGATGAGATCATGTCCGTGCACCGACGCGTCAGCACAAGCACTTACCATTTTAAAGATCGCTATGATTTTTGGCGGAACAGCAAACCTGGCTGGATCGCCCTCGACGAAAGCTTGCTCCGATATTTTAGCAACGGTAAATTCCCCACAAGCATAAGCAATGCTCTTATGCTTAAGCTAAAAGACGATTTGGCAAAAATGATAAAAGGATCTTTGGAAAAGGACCCCCCAGAAAAAACCTGGGAACTTCTTGTAAGGTATCAAAACCTAATCGGGAACTTATTCCATATTCCGGTTTTGGGCAAATACAGCCATATCAAGTTTAAATGCACCCTGTACGCATTAAAAACAATGGCACCGCTTCCGCCTTACAAGGTCAACAAAATGGCAAAAGCGCTAAGAAAAAGAAACAAGAGATCCGAACTTACGTATTTAACTATGAACTAGGCTCATCACTAGGAGAACACATTGAAATTTAGCGATAAAACCGTACTGATTCTAGGGACAAGCACTGGAACGAAAGAAATCATCCAGTACATTCACGAAAATGGAGGAAGGGTCCTTGTAACCGATTACTACGAGGAGGATCATTCCCCAGAAAAACGTGCAGCGGACAAAAGCTATTCAGTCAGCACGGATGATCTAGACAAGCTAGAGCAAATTGTTATCGATGAGAGAGCGAATTGCGTTTATGCAGGAATCAGCGAATTCAATATCCTGCAAGCAATCAGGCTATCGGAACGATGCGGTCTTCCCTTCTACTGCGACGAAAACCAATGGAACTCCGTAGCGGACAAAAGCCTCTTCAGAAATATGTGTGAGGAATATAACGTTCCCTGTCCATGCACCTTCTTCACTGGTGATGATTTAAACAACGAACCTATCGAAACCTGGGAGTATCCCCTGGTTGTAAAACCAACAGACTGCGCAGCATCGGTTGGAGTGCATATCTGCAACAGCCCCACCGAGCTAATGGAGAACAGCAAAGAAGCACTGGCGCACTCGGAAAGCGGAAAAATAATTGTTGAAGAGATGGTAGCAGGGTACGAATTCACTGCGCACTATACCATCTATAATGGAAAAGCCTCTCTCACCTGCCTGGACAATAGGTACCCTACCGCCGTCCATGAAGGTAGCGTAACCACTATTCCCGCAGCTCGCGTTTATCCCTCCCTCTTCCTGGACGAATACATCAACCAAGCAAATGCAGCCATTTCAAAAATGTGGGAGGGACTAGGAATTCAATACGGTATCACATTTGTCCAAGGGATATACAATCCAACCAAAAACAAATTTGCGATTTTCGAAGGGGCGCTCCGGGGAGCGGGAGAATGCCCTTGCTTCTACACGGAACGCTTAAGCAACGTTAACTATATGCAAATGATGCTCGATTCGCTTCTTTTAAACGAATTGCCAGACCAACCTTGGAATGACGATCCGAATATGAATGGTAGAGTCTGCGGAACCATCTCATTGATAGCAAAGCACGGCACCGTCAAATCAATTATTGGCCTGGAAGGCATTGTCAAAGAGTCGAAACACATCATTAGATACGAATCAAGATATCCAGTTGGATCAACAACGCCCGACGGAGATACGCTGCATCAGATCATGATCAGGTTCTTCCTGGTTTGCGAGAACCGGGAAGAACTCGCAAAAGAAATTTGCCGAATCAATAATGCTGTTAATGTTTTTAACGAGCAAGGTGAAAGTCTCGTAATTAAATTTGATCATTCAAGGCTTGAAGGCCTCGAATAGAAAGGTCGCATAAATGAAACTCAGGGTAGCCATAACAGGAGCAGGCGGCGTCTTAGGAAGCGAACTAACGGCCAAGCTCCTCGAAAAGGGAGATTCGGTCATCGCGATTTCGTCAAACGCGAAACTAATCGAATCATCTCATAACAGCGACTCAGGGCTAACCTACCTTGACAGGAAACAGATTGACAGGCTGGCAGATGCGAGAATCGACGCTATCATTCATTGTGCCTTTCCCCGCTCAGAAAGCGAAGCCGATTTGGCTTCGGGTTTAAACTACTCAAAATCGATTTTTCAAACCGCGAATAAAAAATCCTGTAGCCTTATAAATGTTTCATCGCAAAGCGTCTACTCTCAGCTACGCGAAAGAGCGGCAACAGAAAGCGACGCACCACATCCCGAAAGCAGGTATGCGCTCGCAAAGTACGCCACAGAACTCCTTTGTGAGGCATCATGCAGCAACATCTTTTATTCCCAGATTCGTTTAGCAAGCCTGATAGGACCCAAATATACACAGCGATTTATTAATTACTTCGTTGATCACATTGTCGCTGGGAAACCCTTCAATGCCAACGACCCCAAAAGGCAATTTGGATTCATGGATGTCAGAGACGCAGCGTCGGCCTTAGCTGCCATTGCTCACAGCGATCCATCCAAGTGGCACAAGGTGTACAACATTGGACCCAAAGACCAAGGGGCTACACTAGAGGCAATCACCAACCAAGTAGTACAAGAGGGGTCGAGAAGAGGATATGCGCCTATATTCTCTTACCGTACAACCAGAAATGCCGCTCTCAATTCAAGCATATCTAGCGAACTGTTCTATTCCGATTTCAACAGCCCAATGGAATACCCCGTCAGCCGCACCATTTCCGACATCTACGATTACTACGAAGCCCAATAACAAAGAGCGGAGCTCATCCGCTGGCGAAACAAACCGGTGGATGAGCTCCGTCCAAAACTAGCAAACGCAATTGGTGCTTGAAATCTTGCTTCCCGATTCAAGGAAAGTTCCCGGTTCAATAACCGTGTTATCAGCGATAACCACGTTGTCGCCAATAACGCTCCAGTCTCCTATCTTACAATTGGAGCCAACATGAGAATTCATGCCAATCCAAACTCCCTTGCCTACAGTCGAGCCAGAACCGATAGAAGAATATGGCGCAATAGCAGAACCATCCCCGATATCAACCTTGTATCCAGTCAGCGCAGTAGACGCAATTAGGGGCTCGAGGCAAGCGCCATCAGCTTCAAGCGCTTGCCATATTCGCTTTCTCTTCAAAGGGGCCAGCTCGGCAACAATAAATCGATCATTATCGCCAAATGGAAAATGATGGAGCAAGCTACCAACACAGAAATCATTGAGGACATCATCTTTAATCTCGTCATCAAGGCCAACAATGCCCTTAAGATACAATCCTGAGCTCATGTGCATAACTGGATTGATGAGCGCATATGCAGTGCGATCCCCTCCCACTATGTATGAGTATCCACAAGAAATCCTATGCTTGTTCGGCCAAATATAAGGCTTCATGTTCAGGATGCTCTCTTTGCGAACTGGAACGTCTAGGGAAGGTTCTGGCCTAGCCACAAAAAAACCACCCTTGTGGGCAATCGCCTCATAATCTTTCTCAGACTCACGACCCTCGATCACGGCAAATACGTGCTTCCACATATGAACCAGGTTGTCAGGATAGTAAGAACGCATTACCCAATCACCAACTAGTTCGACCGACTCGCGGTCAGGGGGCCTCAAAAACTCTTCACGGCTCATTCCTGAAATATCTTCTGTCGCAAAAACGGGAAGGCCCATGGAGGCAAGTCGTTTATATGTCGGGTTTTCTTTTGGCAAAAATACCTTGTTTCCAACATAAAGAAGGCGCAATGCATTGCCTAACCCGTTCTGCCTAGAGGATCCAAAGATTGCTATATCCATATTCCATAGGAACCTGTTGTAATTTTCTATTGGCATCATGGAAAAAAGAGGATGCGATCTTTCTCCGAACGCATCAAATGAAGTATCGGCAACCAAATCACGGTAACCCTCCGGATTCCCTCCCCAATCTTTCTTAGTGCCGTAAGCAAGAGGAAGATAATATTCAAAGGAGTCGGAATCTACCGATTTCAAGCTATCAATAATCTTGAGATGGTTGTTGAAGCTATGGGCATTATGCTCAATCTGAATAAAAGTCCTGCCGTTAGAACGCCGTTCAGCCCTTTTCATTCCCTCCAATTCGCAAAGAGAATCTTTATTCATGGGGAGATTTGCCCTGATACAGGTAGCTTTTTTGCCAAAATCGCTCTGGTATTTTGCCTTGTCGTCATCCTCAAGACAAATAACAGTATTGAACCTTTTTCTGGCAATAGCATGAACAATGTTTTTCACAGTGGAGGATAGCGACTTACCCGACACCTTCCAATTATGAAGATCCATCCCCCATACAATCCAAGTTGATTTTTTTTGTATTAGAGGATGAAGAGACAGAAATAATGCGTACCTATGCGGCACGATAAAGCTATACCAGATAACTTGATCGTATTCCTTTATCTTTTTCCTTAGGGCACGAAGCCTTTTTAGCCCCTTTCCCTTCAAGGCATCCATATCATCTGCCTCAAAGAAAGACAGCTCGCCCTTGGGAACCTTCCTTAATGACATAAAGCAATGCTCGTCATTATCTGAGAAATTATCTCTCATAAAGCGCACCCAAGTTGCAAGCATGCGCTCACTTGGGGGAATCAAGTGCAAATACTTCAACAAAACCTACCAAACAGTATCTAATCAACAACAACCTCAACATGTGAGCTAAGGTCGTTCATAACCAAACGCTTTTCCTCCTCGTTGCAAAATTCAAGGAACAAAAGCCCCAGTAAATCATTGCATGTCGAAAAGGGGCGCACCTTGTCTCCGGGGCTAACGAATAGATACTCTTGCCGGATACTTTCCTTGATTGCTTCCGTATATTTTATCGAGACGAACTTTCCCGAAGAAGAAGAGTGAAGAACAACCAGACCCCAACTACCTCCAGCGTCTCCATCCAGATAGACCTCTTTCCCCAGAGCTTCACCAAAGCTTAAGGCGACAGTGGACGCAATGACATCGCCACCAGAGATCATTGAAACAAAATCGGGCAACATGTTGCCGCCATTACGCGGTCCTGCATCCAAAAAGAACAAGCGGCCCGCCTTGTCTATGATCATCTCAATATTAAAAGCCCCAGATGCCATACCGCTAGCAGAAACAAGTCTTTCAATTTCACTCTTTACAGTATTTTTTTGTTCGTCGGTTAACTCCAAAGGATAGCTATATGCGGCAGGAAGGAGCGGATTCGATACGGTATCCCGGATGCTGTTAATCAAGCCCCAGGTAACAACCTTCCCTTGCTCCACAAGAAGCTCAGCCTCAATAACATGGGCGTGGTTCCGCTCTATAAATTCTTCCGCTATGACAATCCCGTTGCGAGAGTAGGCCCTTGCTTCCTTGTATGCAGCTGAAAGCAGATCTTGCTCGCGAACGATCGTGACGCCTTTGCTGCCAGATGAGTCAGTGGGCTTAACAATCAGAGGGAACCTCATAGAAGAGAGATTGCCCCCATCGATTGAGCCGTACTCGTCAAAAGTGCAGGACCGAGGATAGTTAAAACCATTCCTCTTGAGGAACGAGCGAAACCGGTGTTTTTCACAAAAATCCAACGCTGTCGAATACGGTAAGCCAGGCAAACCCAACTTCTCAGCAATATATGCAGCAGTCGGAGCCGCAGGGTCGGAGGAATAAGCTACGACCGCATCAATCCTTTCCTTTTCCGCAACGCGAAGCACAGCTTCCTTGTCGGTCGTACTAACGAGGTAAAATGCGTCCGCATGATGCTGCCCCGGATTATCTTCCAAATAGTCACATAGAACAGTCCGCAGCCCCATCTGATGAGCCTTCTTTATTGCGATTATCTGCTGTGTAGAGCCACCTAGCAACAAAATAGTTTTCATCGCGTCTTCCCCCTCCCAGCAGAAAGAACAACATCGCATATCCTATCAACATCCTCGATGGAAAGATCTGCATACAAAGGCAAAGTCAGAACCTGAGAAGCAACTAAAGAAGCCACGGGGGTTTCAAGGCTCGAATAGACACTTCTATAACAGGAGTAATCATTCACGAGAGGATAGAAATACTTTCTGGCGCCTATCCCCTCTTTACCCAGAGAAGCAAATACTTCATCGCGGCTTGCCCCAAATAATTCAGGGTCAAAAAGCACCGGCATATACGCATAGTTATGCTCGGCTTTATTGGCGGGAACAACGATCTTGAGACCATCGATATTGTTCAACCTCTCCCAATAGCGCTCAGCTGCTTTTTTTCTCTTTGAAATTTCGTCATCAAGGTGCCTTAGATTACATATGCCCATAGCGGCACACAGCTCATTCATCTTTGCGTTTCCGCCTATGTATTCAACGCTCTCTGGGTTAACGATTCCAAAATTTTTCCATTGATTAATCAGCGGATACAGATTCTCATCCTTGAAAGAAACAGCTCCGCCTTCTACCGTGTTGAATACTTTTGTGGCATGGAAACTAAACATCGAAGCATCACCGAAGCATGCAGCAGAAACGCCATTGCGCGCCACACCGAAAGCGTGGGCAGCATCGTAGATAACTTTCAATCCATGTTTTTCCGCAATCTCTTTTATCGCATCAATGTCGCAAAGATTACCATAAACGTGAACAGGGATAATCGCGCATGTCCTAGAGGTTATTTTTTCTTCAATCGATTTCGGATCAAGGGTAAAGTCGTCGTACTTAATGTCGGCAAAAACAGGAATCAATCCCTTGCGGGAGATGGCATGAACGGTCGAAGCAAAAGTAAACGGAGTCGTAATTACCTCCCCCTTTAACCCCATAGCTTCAATTATGCATTCAAGCGCATTGTGCCCATTCACAAAAAGAGCCAAATTGTCAACACCGAGTTTTTCTTTGAGCATTTTTTCGAAAAGCCGATGCTTCTCTCCCGTATTCGTCAGCCAATGGGAATCCCAAAGCGATGAGATCTCATCAACATACTCGCTCAAAGGAGGCATCGAGGATCGCGTAACCAGAATATTATTCACTCTTTGTCCTTGCTCTCTATACAGCTATTACGCAACGTTAAATTAATTTAATTGACGAGCATTGTGGCTTGCCGCCATCAACCTTGACGCTGGAACGCCCACTCATAAATCCGCTCGGTCGAGCGACCATCGCAGGCACTCATAAATTTGTTGCGGAAAGCTTCGACCACGCCAACATCGAACCGCTCCTCCACGTGTTCCAGATAGTCAACCACCGCTTCACTGTCTTCGAACACAGGACCAGGCGTTAGCTCGTTGTAATCGTAGTAGAAACCACGCCAATCGTCATAATCTCCCAGGTCATAAGCGTAGAATATCATAGGGCGACCAAGGAGAGAATACTCGAACACCAGCGACGAATAGTCAGACACGCACACATCGGCAACAACCAAAAGCTCGTCGATAGGAAGATCGCCGCTTACTTGGAAGGCAAAGTCCCTGCACGAATCAGGGATGGGCGGCAGCTCTTTCACGAAGGGGTGATGCTTTATTAGGAGTACGTATTCCTTACCAAGGCGGCGGCGCATCAGGTCGACGTCCAGCTGATCGGGGCCTTTTGCCGAAGCAACCCTCCCGCGAAAGGTCGGAGCATACAGAATCACCTTTTTGCCCTTTATCGCAGGCACCGCCTTTTCAGCATGCTGGCGCGCCCCCTCAAGAAAGCTCAGGTCAAAAAATTTGTCGGTACGGCTAACCCCAATGGGTTGCACCACGCCTGGGCTATCCTGCAGCATCATGGCTTCCTCGTATGCCCACACAACCTCAGGGCTACTAACCGTAACCAACGAAAGGTTTTTGTAGAAGGGATGCCGCAACAGATCTTCCCTGCTGCCGCCGAACTTCAATTCGGCTGTGCTCATGCCCCATCTCTTAAAAGCACCGCAAGCATGCCACAGTTGAACTGCCTTGGTTTCTGAGCGCATCTTAATGCAGCTAACCAGGTCAGAAGCATCGGAAAGCACAACCACCTCGGCACGGGAAATATCATGCAGCGCATGGACGCAGTTCTGTAAATACTGCATGTACGACACATGGTTCTGCGCCAAGGAAATGAATCGCGGCTTTTTAGATGGGTCATCTGCAAGCCGTCGATACAGCAATTCGAAGCTGTCAGGCATATCCTGTTCCTTGGTCTCCAAAAACAGAACGCGTCCTTCAGCCACTGGCTTTCTGGCGAAATAACGATAAGCCAATGGAAAGAAGCACGAAAGCGTTACATCCTTAATGGCTCTTTTTGTTTTTCGTTTTATAAATCGTATTACAGATAACATGCTGTTCCTCAACGCACCTATCGTACAAAGAAAGCTACACGCAAGCAGGCGCTCCAGCTGCTTCGGACTGGCAGTATAAGCCGGGATACGTTGCCCCCACAAACACCACAAGGTCTTCGGCGGGATTGCAGCCCGAGCCCACAAACGATGTGCCCACGAAGCGTTTCATTTCAGCCCACGGATATTCACCGGGGTTAGCAAGCCACGCGGAAAGCTTGCTGCCTAATTCGTCCTCGGTGTGCGCCACCAAACTGGGGCACTTCTCTTCAGGATCAACGTTCAGCCCAGGCGAGGTGCGGTAATACGCAATGTCGGGAGCATAGAACAGCACCATTTTTCCCAACAAGTACGCCTCATACACGATGGACGAATAGTCGGTTACCACCATTTGGCAAGAAAGCAAGCCAGCAGGCACATCACCCTTGGCATCACCGCCTGAGGTTAACGGGTGGTCGGACCACGAAATACCATATGGGCGTGCAACGGATTTGCCGAATCCACTAGCCTTGAGGGCGGCAAAGGGGTTTGCAGCCTTATCGTACTTCCTGATGGTAGGAGCAAATAGGGCAACGGGCTTGGAGCCCTCCGTAGTCGCAGAGCTAGCCTGGTGCTTCAGTTCGAGCAGCTTATGGTATTCGGGACGCGAAATGGGCACCACGCGCTCTATGGGGCAATCAAACGCTTCGGCAAACGCCGCACGCGCTCCTTCACCGGAACACACTACCCATGAATTGTTGCGATGGATCGAAAACTGCCGGGCTTCCTCTGCTGAATGGCCTTCCGCAACATCTAACGACTGGCAGCCAAATTTTTTGAAGGCCCCAAACGCATGCCACAGCTGGATTACCACTGGCTCTACAGGAAGCTCGTTATTTCCCGCCTTACTACCCGCCACAGATTCGCACTTGAAGTTCAGCAAGCTAACTACCGGGTCATACCGATCGATGACGCATACCCTACATCGTGCCAGGTGATACAGCTCTTTAAATACCAGCTTCGAATATGCCACCGTCGAAGAGCCTTTAAAATGCTGCGACAAATATACGGGTTCCAGGCCACGGCGTTTAAAGGCAGCGCCGCACTCAAGGTAGTCGTACGAAGGTTCGTCTGCCTTGCGCGAAACGAACAGCACTTCGTTTTTCCGGCCCAACAAACAGAATAGGCGATACAGACCATTAAATACCGAACGGGCAACGATAGCTGCTGCCCCTTTTGCCTTAGATGCAGCCATAGCCTACACGTTCCATTTCATGATGGTTTTGCCCGCGCTTTTTCGCAGGTCGGCCTCGAAGGCGGAGCTCATGTCTGCAATGGTCCGCACATCAATTACCGTATCGACCAACGACTCAAGATACTTAGGAACCTCTGGGTACCGTTCGTACAAAGAGGCAACCTTCACAAAATCAGCCCTACCGCTTCGGCTACTACCGAAAAAGCGCAGGCCCTTTTCCAAAACCATACGCGTATTGATGGATACGGGATTTTCGGAAACACCCAGAAGGGAAACCGTAGCTTCGGGCTTCACCATGTCGATGATTTGACTAATAGCAGCAGCCGAGCCTTCGCCACCACAGCACTCAAAAGCGTGATCTAGCCCGCCATTGTGGGGTGTAGCGCTGTAGGAAAGCTGGGTTTCATCTACGAAAGTAAAGTCGTTCAACTTATAGCTATTTCGACCGAACACGCATACGTGCATGTCGGGAAACCACGTTTTAAGAAGTAGCGAAACAATGAAGCCCAAATTGCCATCGCCCCATACACCCACGCGGGTGCGGTGAGAATGAGCAATGATGTCGAAACGCGCTATAGCGTGGGCGGCCACGCTTACCAATTCGGTGAATGCCGCCACCTCCATGCTTACGTTGTCGGGCAGAGCCACCACGCGTTGCGGAGGCAGCGCAACCAGCTCTTGCATGAAGCCGTCGAAGCCGCTTCCGCAGAACTTGCTAGAACGCAGATAGTTTTCCGCAATTACTTCGTCCGTTTCGCAGGGGGCGTTTGGGAGCATTACCACCCTGCTCCCTACTTCGAATGTTTCGGTGGGGTCTGAAACAACACGGCCTATTGCTTCATGGATCAATGCCATGGGCAGCTTTTCCGCCAGCACCTGCGCACTGCGAGCGCCACGGTAATAGCGCACATCGGCATTGCAAATGGAAAGATGGGTTGGGCGCACGTACACGCACGAAGCGCTTGCAGGCACATCAACCTGCACGGGTTCGAAAACCCGTGGAGCAACAAGTCTGTAAACGCAATTGAGCATTAGCTACTCCCCTATCAGCGCCGATGCAATGCGCATATCCTGAGGGTAGGTGATTTTCATGTTTGCCACATCGCCGCGCACTAAGGCAACCTTTTTGCCTCGAAGGACGAAGACCTTGCAAGCGTCGGTGAGAATTATCTCCTCTTCGCGCGTAAGGCTTTCCATGAGTTCTTTCAGCTGCAGCAGGTTAAACGACTGAGGCGTTTGCCCCTGGTACAGAGAAATGCGATTGGGAATTTCTGCGATGGACTCGCCGTCTTCGCTACGAACAATAGTGTCGGTTGCGGGGATAACGGTGTCGCAAGCGCCATGCTCGCGCGCTGCCTGGAGGTTTTCCCTGATAATGCGATGGGAAACGAAGGGACGTACCGCATCGTGAGTAACAAGCACGGTTTCTTCGTTTACCTCATAGTTTTCACACAGGTACAAAACGGCATCGCGGACAGTATCGTTACGAGTTCCGCCGCCGGGAATAACTACAACGCTGTTGCTGCATTCAGGAGCGTAGCGCTTTATGATGTCGCGCGTTTGCTGAACCCATGCCGCAGGGCACAACACCAGCACGGCATCGAACAAATTCGATGCGCAGAACTTTTCAATGGTGTGCACAATAATGGGCTTCGAACCCAACATAAGGTACTGCTTAGGCTTTTCGGGGTTGCCCATTCGCGTACCGGAGCCCCGGCCAATATTGCGGCAAACACATTCTGCTTATCTGACATGGCCAGCTCCTAGTAGTTTTTCTCGTAGTATGCCGTAGCATCTTCAATAGTGCTATCGTACACGCATTTGCCGTGGTCAAGCACCAGACCACGGCTACAAAATTCCTTTGCCGTGGCACTGGCATGGGTTACGAACAGCACTGTTACGTTTTCATCCATCATTATTTCACGAATGCGGGCGATGCATTTTCGCTGAAATGCACGATCGCCCACAGAGAGGGCTTCGTCGACCACCAGTATTTCAGGGTCGATAGCAACCGCAAAGGCAAAGCCCAGGCGCGCCTTCATGCCGCTAGAATACGTGCGCATGGGCTGGTCGATATACAAGCCCAGCTCGGCGAAATCGATAACCTTAGGCTCGATTTCGCCGATTTCGCTGCGCGAAAGACCGAGAATCTGCCCACGAAGTGCGATATTTTCGCGCCCCGTTAGCTGCATATCAAAACCGGCGGTAAGTTCTAGCAGTGCACTTACGCGACCCTTTACTTCCACCGTGCCCTTGGTAGGGTGGGTAACGCCCGTAACCATTTTCAACGCCGTGCTTTTACCGGCACCATTGCGGCCCAAAAAAGCCACCGCTTCGCCTTTTCTGATTTCAAAGGAAAGATCGTCGCTGGCATTCACGCTGCCAAGGAACATGCCCTTCTTTTGATAGTTGAAGATACCCAAGAAGCGCGCTTTGTCATTCTTGTACAGGTTGTAGGTTTTAGTTACGTGGCTAAAGCGAATTACCACTTCGTTGCTCACACTAGTTTTATGCAGGTTCTTTGCGTCACCGAGATTGGGCTTTTGTTCGTTAGAGGACATCGGCCACCTCTTCGTTGAGCTTTTTGTACACCAGCACCGCCAGCGCCAGGGTAATTACGAACACCACTGCAAACCCGCCGCAGAGCATAGGGTCGTTCCAGAACCACGTTTTGTCGTAGAACGCACCGCGAAACGAAGTTACGAAGAAGGTAATGGGATTGAACGCCATAATGCCTTGCAGCCAATCCAGCGGAACGCTTTTCACGTCGAAGATAACGCCTGAAAGCCAGAAAAACGGGGTAGACATAGCATTCATCAGGTTCTTTACGTCTTTGCTGATAGCCGAAAGATGGCTGAACAGAATGGAAACCAAATCCCAAAACACGAACATGAGAACAAGCAGAATGGGAACTTGCAGCAGATACATATCGAGCTGCATGTCACAAGCAGCATAGATAACAAACAGAGCAACCATGAGCATCAGTTGCACCAGCATGGTTGCGCTGACGTAGATGGCAGAAATGGCGCTGAGGGGGAACTTGATCTTATTAACCAAGTAAGGGTATCGATGCATTACATCAATACCCGCCCCTAGCATATCCTGCATAAAGAACCAAGGAATAAGCCCCGCACACAGCCATAGAATGTACGGAGGCGCAGATGCATCCGCCGCACCACTGCCCACACGTAAACCGATGTCGAGCGCAAACCAAAAGCAAAATATGTACATGGCCGGCTTTACGAAGAACCATGCCCATGAAAGAACCGCGCCACGGCTTTTTTTCACCAACTCGAAAACAGCCAAGCGGCTAATTTGCTTGCGCCATTCCCAGTTGTCTTTCAGTATGGTGTTTAAGGTTCCCAATAAACCGGTCCTTGCTTAACGCGAATAATTCCAAGCTTCGATGTTAGCATGGCAACATATTTTTAACAATTTGGCGGCATGCTTCCCTATCCGCCACCGACAGGTATTTAGCTTATGAATTCAAACTCTTCGAAGCCCCTGATTGACATCGTTATAACCGCACACAATATGGAATCCTGCCTGGGCGAATGCCTGCAATCGCTTGCCGCCCAAACCTTCGGGGATTTTTGCGCGCTTATCGTTAACGACGGATCCACCGACGGCACCAAAAGCGTGGCACAAGCCTTCGCGAATACCGATGATCGCTTCAGCGTTGTATCAACCCCAGGCATCGGTGCCGGCGGAGCACGCAACAAGGGGATCGAAGAGGTTAATGCGCCTTATTTCATGGTTCTTGACGGCGACGACGTCTTTCATCCAACCATGCTGGAAAAACTCTTTGCCGCCGCACACAACGGGAAGGCGGACATTGCCATTTGCGACATGCAAGAATTCGACGACGCAACAAAAGAGCGCAACCACGTTGCCTGGGCCCTTAAGCGAAGCCAGCTTCCCCGCACATCGGCATTCAACGGATGGCAAGACATGCCAGGCAACATCTTTGCCGCATTTATGGGTTGGCCCTGGGACAAGCTGTACCGTACCGAATTCGTGCTGGATTCGGACATTCGATTCCCCGAAGACCTGCCCAACAGCGAAGATATGCTGTTCACTTACCCGCTGCTAGTGCTGGCGCAGCGCATTGCCGTGGTGGATGAAGTTTTAATCGATCATCGTATAGGGCGCGGCAACACTGTTTCTTCCTCACGCACAAAAGCCCCTTATGCGTTCTACGATGCCATATGTCGCATGAAGTCGTTTTTACAGGAACACCCTGAAGCCTGGAATGCCTTGCAGAAGGATTATTTGAACTGGGCTTTTGACTGGACGCTTTGGAACATTGAAACCATAGGGGATGCTTCTGCTGCGCATGGAATGGCCCAGCGCCTGCACGATGGGAGCTTTCCAGAACTAGAGCTTTCCTTGCATGAATCCTCCTATTTCGCCGCATACCCACGCAGCATGGCAAGATACGCAACGCTGATGAATTCGCTGGGGCCAAACATGCGCGACAACGGCCCCTTGGGAAGCTGCAGCAAGCTGCCCTATGGGAAATATCGCTGCTGGAACGATATGAATTACGTACAAAAAGGACTTTCGGTTCTGCGCGACAAACTACGTGGACCAAGCGAATGGTAGCGGAACCAGGCCGCTAGGCGAACGGAGCACGCGAGGTGAGCGAACTAGGGCGAAGCGAGCCACGTAAACCAAAACGGACAAAAGGGCCACGCGAAACGGGCGGGCCGTGCAGACCGCCCATAGCCCAAACGGGCGAAGCTTGCCACACGGGACGAGCGGGAACACGCAGGATAGAGCTTCCAGCGCGACCCGCTATTCCCCTGGCTTTGCCTTCGGCAGCTCCACGTATTTGCGGATCAACGCAGGAACCGCGATAAGCGCATGGCCAATACGGTAAGCATGCGAATTCGCATAGGCATCACGCACCGACTTCATGCTCTGCCACAAGCAATGTACATACATATCGAACTGGATGCGCTCTTTTGGCTGCAGGGTTGCGCGATAGGAAGCAATGTCTTCTTCCGAAATATCGGCTAAATAACGCGCTGCGACTTCACGCGTGTCAGCGATGCGCGCCGCATAGGCATCAACGAATTGCACGGGATATTCGTTCACGTGCGCCAACAGCCAGTTTTCCATAAGCTGCGCACCAACCGTCAGGCCATGCACATTTTTCATGCTGGGCCTTGTGGTCATAATGGAGCCTTCACGCATGCGACGCTGATACAGAGCCTCGTTCAAAAATGCAACACGCTTCGGGTACGGAATAAGCTGCATCTGAAACAATAAGTCTTCATGCAGGATGCCCTCCGTGTAGCGCAATCCCTGTTCTTCAACAAGATCCCGGCGCACCGTGTACAGGCAGGAAGAAGGACGGAAAGCCTTGGTTTCTTCCATACGTACATACATTTGCACGCCAGGATACACGCCTGGCACGCTGGCACGAACTTCTTGATTTTCGTAATGAGTGCGACGAAGCTTGCGGCTGGCATAGAACGATTGCGCCGCAAAATACAGCATGTCCAAATTGTTCGCTGCTATTTCGTCGTCAAGGCGTTCAAGAGCGTTGTCGGAGTAAAAATCGTCACCATCAAGAAACAGAATGAAATCGCCCGTTGCGTGTTCCATGCCCGTGTTGCGACCGACCGATGGCCCAAAGTTCTGCGAGAGCGTTGTTACTTTGAAGCGACTATCCCCATCGATGCTTTCAGCAATCACACGCGCAGTTCCATCGGCTGAGGCATCATCAATAACGATGCACTCAAAATCGGAAAGCGTTTGTCTTTTGAGCGATTCGATACATTCAGCAATGTACTTTTCGACGTTGTACGCCGTAACAACAATAGAAAACCTCATTGAAACCCCTAGAATGTTTCGGGATTTGCAGCAGCAAAGCGCTCGGCGCCGTCTTCAAGCAGGCTCCGCAGTGCAGCGGCACTGGACTCGCCAAAAAGCGCCATGTCCAATTCGCCCGCACTTTGCAGAGCGCGGTACTCTTCCAGCATCCGCTGGGCAAACGCCTGGTGTTCCGAGGGAGCAATACGCTCGTAGTTCCAACGGTACTTGCCCCACTTATCCACGGCAAACCAGGGCAAAAACGACTCGCGGCGCTGTGGACGGGCACGCAGGAATTCCTCGGCGCTTGCAAGCTCATCGCATACCGTAAATACCTTGTCGGTGGTTCTCGAAGACGAACCGGGGTTGTCCATGCGGTAGTGCAGCAGGGGTTTGCCTACCAAAACCGCCGTTTCGGCAGCAAACCACACCTTCATAGTGAAACCCGTGTCTTGGAAGGCGGCGCCAGGGGTTTCGCGGAAACGAATGCCCTCACGTTCCAAAAACGAACGACGATACAACCCCGTCCAGATAGCAGGAATGGAGCAGATGATATTCGGCTTACTAACGGGATTAAAGGACTTGCCGCATTCACGCTTTGCGAAGTTGTACCATACGTGGTCTGCCCCGTCGAAGTAGTTGAAGAAGTTGCACTTTGCCACATCAGCATTGGCACGCTTGGCAGCTTTATAAAGTTTCTTGAACATGCGCTTTTCAGGGAAATCGTCAGGCTCGACGATGCCGACGTATTCACCTTTCGCTTCGGCGATGCCGCGGTTGAGCGATGCGCCGTAGCCAGAATTGGGCTTGTCGATGATGCGAATGCGCTGATCCTTTGCAGCATACGAGCGCAAAATGGAAGGCGAGCCGTCGGTTGCGCCATCGTTAATGCAGATGATTTCGATATCGCGAAGCGTTTGAGCACAGAGTGCATCAAGGCACTGCGGCAGATAGCGCTCCACGTTATAGGTGGGCACCAGAACGGTTATTTTAGGCTCGGCGCTTTCCGCCATGATCATCCTTTCCAAGAAGAAAACACGCACTGAATCCTATGCTGCTAGGATGCCCCCAAATAGTAAACCTCTTTGCCACTTTCGAAATCGGAGACCACATCACATATCGCACAAGACACTTCTCGCTCTATACGGCCCTCGCGACGCACCACTTCTTCGCCAGTAAGACCATCTGCCATAGCCGCAATCATTCTTAGGAACTGAACCCACTCAAATCGGATGCCTTCACCATCGAGCTGAATGAAGTAGCGCCTATTATCGGCAGGGTCTTCGTAGCGTATTTCAAAATACTCGGTCTTCCACCACGGAGCAGGAACATATACGTAGCCCTTGGTGCCAGAGATAACAAGATCGCCCTCGGATTTAGCAGCTGCGCCAACTTTTGCAGACGCAATAGCATCACGATATTCGATGGATATTCGAGAAAAATCGTCAAAGGATTTGTTGCCCTCAGGACATTTCGAAGCTATGCGCATCCTTGCTGGATCGACCCCGAGTATCTGGAATATGGGAAGCAAGGCAGTTGGGGCCCATGCCGTCATGCTGCTCCATTTAAGGCTTGAATCGGCAAAGGCTCCGAAGTTCGTTTTGAGGTTAGTGCACGTCGCATCAACGGAAACCACATCACCAATACGCCCGCCTTTAATTAGCAGCAGAAGACGGGTGTAGGCGGTTGAATACGCGGTACGGAGCGAATCCATCAGCACAAGGTTGCGCTCGTCTGCGAGCGCAAAAAGCTCTTTGCACTGGTCCGAGCTTTTCGCAATAGGCGATTCGCACATAACGTGCTTCCCTGCCAGCAACGCCTTTTTCACCTGATCATAGTGATAATCGGGATGAGAGTGGATATAGACGATATCTATAGCATCAAGCAGCTCTTCGTAATTGGAGGTAAGGAAATCAACGCGCAGAACATCCTCATCGAAGTCGCCAATGTTGTCGGAGCAAACCGCCGCAACTTTCAAGCCGTTAACCAGACCGCATTCATGGAACACGCGGTTCATGTAGGCCGTGTAGCCAACCAAACCAGCGCGAAGCTCTTTTGAACTACGGATCTCGGTACTCGAAACACCCTGGGTGCGCTCGAGATAGGTAACTTGGCAAAACTCGGAAAGGTAATCGAAGTGCCCCTCCCAATCGGACCCAACAGTGAAGATATCTACACCATAGCGCTTGATGTCGTCAATTTTCTGGCCTTCGTATTCTTCAACAATGATCTTGTCGGCGATGCCGGTTGCGCGCACGGCGGCAATTCGCTCTTCAAGTGGCTGCTGAACATTGATCTTGCCGCGCTGCTTGTCGAAATCATCCGAAGTGACGCCAACAATCAGATAATCGCCCAGTGCCTTAGCGCGCTCTAAGAGGCGAATATGGCCCCTATGCAAATGATCATAGGTGCCATAGGTAATTACCTTAACCATGCAAGGCTCCAATCTATTTAGCGCTCAAACGCGAAACGGCCTCTTTCAGAGCCGACATCAAAAGAGCATTGTCGGACAGAGGGTGGTTCCCAATATGCCCAACGCGGAACGAAGAATCCGCCTTGGCGCCTCCGTTCGGGCATAGCCAGATGCCGTACTCATCCTTCAGCAGGGTAAACAGCGCCTTAGCCGAAACATCGGGGCAATCAATATACGTAACAGCATTCGAAGGAGAAACGAGCCTCATTTCAAAAGGAAGGCCCGACTCCACAATGCGCCTGCGGAAATCTTCCGCCAAAGCAGCGCACGAAGCCACCGCAGAAGCAGCCCCGCCCGAAGCAACAATTTGAGACATGCGCTCATGAATCTGCAGGAGCGTTGTTACTGCTGGGGTGAATGGGGTTTGTCCGCGTTCCTGATTTTTAAGCAGATCCGCCAAATCGAAATACATGCAAGGTTGGGGCAAGGTCTGGGCGCGCTTGACGGCGCGAGGACCGAGCACCATAGGAGCAATACCGGGCGGGCAGGCAAGAGCCTTTTGAGCATCAGTAATAAGGACATCGGCGCCCATTGCTTCCATGTCAAACGGGTCGGCAAGGAACGAGCTGATTCCATCTACGATCAGGAAGAGGTCACGCTCACGGCAGTACGCTCCAATTAGTTCGGCATCGTACAAAACGCCCTGGGACGTTTCCCCAAGGTTGACTAAGAAAGCGGTGAAGTCGCCTTCAACCGCTTCGAGATGCCCAGACGTAAGCGGAGTGCCCGGCTCAAGCTCGATTGCGACATTCGCAATTCCATGGAGATCGAGCATCTGACGGAACCTGTGCCCGAAGCTGCCGCCGTCCACAACAAGCGCTTTGTCTTTTTCGGGATCAAGCAGCCCCATAACAGCTGCCTCCATTGCGCCTGTTCCCGAATTAGTTAGGAATATTGCCCTTGAGCCCTTTGACGCAGAGGCAAGGCTGCACAGCATTTGTTCGTTTTCGAGCATAGTCTGGGAAAACTCTGGCGTACGAAAGTACGGGGAGTCTTCCCCGCCAAGCGCCCTAACCCTCGGGTCAGAAGGAACAGGGCCGACAGCAAAATTCAACATGTTAAATGTCCTTTCAAACGTCAAGAGCCAACACGCTGGCTCACCAGCGAATTGTCCCAAACTCCAGAACTCGAATTCGCAACATCATCCACGGCAAACAATTACCACTTTATCACGTTCAAAACCCGTCTTATTTCACTGCCCAATAGCACCATCATGAGGGACGGGAGTCAAAGCAAGATCAAAAACAACTCCCCACAAAAAAACGCTACTCCAAATGCCAACCAAAGCGGCACTGACAAACTATCGAGGTTCTATGTCGCCAAAATCAAGTTCTACAGGTGCATGATTGCGACGTTTCCCAACAGGGGGAAGCTCACGCCAATCGCCATAAAGCTGACACAAAAATGCCTCAGATTGCGCAGGGGCAGGAAACTCATGCCCCTCAAATAAGACCATTGAAGGAGGAAGCATCATGGATGTCTTGTAGGGCTTATACGTTGAGTAAGCCATGACAACAAGCTCTTCAGGCACTTGTTCGGCATCGTTTGCCAACGTTGCAGCTCTGTTGAAAGATGAAACAATTTTATCGTGAGTAAACAATGCTCGAGCCGCAACATGAGCAAAGCCACAAGCAAGATGCTCAATTGAAGCAACCACGCCATCATGGGGAAGTACTATGCTCTTCGCATGATAGAGGTACGATACACTCTGCCAAAAACGACACGAGCGGCGCTGCTTTCTCGCCAATTTTTCATCCCTCGACAGAGCGTCATAGGGAAGAATGTCGACAAAAACGCCCTGGTTAAAACCAGCTTGAATGGTTTCCTCTGTTGCAAAACGAGTTCCACGAAGCCAAACCTTGCAAAAAAGGGCCGCTTGGCTGGGATTTATCTCTGGTGTTGAGACTACATATTCGTCCCCCAAAAGCTTTGGCGCCTCATGAACAAAGCGTTCGTAATCAGCACGGGGCATTCCCAAATCAATATCATCATCCCAAGGGATAAAGCCCCTATGGCGCAGGGCTCCCAGCACAGAGCCAGAATCAAGAAAATACGTTATTCCGAGCTCGTCGCAAACTCGATCAATGTCCTGCAATATTCGCAGTTCAAGAAGCTGAAGCCTTCTAAGCTCCCTATCTTCATATTGCAACGCACTCACCAACCCCAAAAGTTTATACAGTTTACCATTGTGCGCAATCGCCTTTCTTCGCAGTCTCATAGAACGCAGCAAGGCGCACAGAAGTATCCGCGATATCAAAACCATGCTCTCTAACCTGATCGCACGCATCACTACGTTCGGAAGACAATGAGAAACGAAGTTTATCGACGCACTCGGTCGCCCAAGTTTCAACGCCAGAGGACAAAGGCATTCGGCACACCCGATCGCTCACAACGGCAAGTTCGGGTACGCCCGTCGAAACAATGGTTGGCAAACCCGATGCCTGAGCTTCGACAACCGACAGCGCAAGCCCCTCATTAATCGAGGGAAAGACGAACACGTCAGCAGCACGGAGAAGTCGCGGCACATCATCAACTACGCCAAGAAAGCGAACCGATTTTTCCAGCCCCAATTCGCTCACACGCTCTTTAAGATGGCATTCAAGCTCCCCGCGCCCAGCAAGCAACAAAACTGCGCCTGGAAGCGCTTGCACCACGCGGGCAAATACCTCTAGCAAAAACTCGTGATTCTTGACAGGAATAAGTCTTCCCGTATGACAGACAACAGGACGACCCGCAAGCCCATAATCAGCTTTTGTCTCCGCATGTTCCCTTTCACCGCAGGCGTAACTCGCCATGTTAATGCCATTTGGGACAATGGCGAATCGGCCTCCCCTTACAATTGACCGCCCGAAACGATCGAGGCCAGCTTCCCTCGAGCATGCCATGAAATAATCGGCAATACGACGAACTGGGCGAGCGGCAACATTAAAGGCCAGCCCAGAAAGTCTACTCCCGTAATTCTGAGCATGACTATGGGCAATCGCGAACGCGCCTACGCGTTTCGCCTCGGACAAATACAGCGGGGCACACGAACCGATATGGCCATGCACCACGCACCATTCTGGATGGGCGGCGAAGAGAGCGCGAACGTGGCGTCGATACGAGATCGCATTTAGACCCGTATAGCGGGGCACACGAAAAATACGACCGCCTAAACGCACGATTTCCGCATCATAATCACCTTCGCGCTGCTCGTGCACAAGAAAGTCGAATTGAATCTTCTCGCGATCTATGGCTCGATAGAGGTTCATCACCATGGTCTCGGCACCACCACGATCCATGACGCCAATTACCTGCAAAACGCGCATTAGTTTGTCTCCTCGGTATTCTTGGATTCACCGTTAGGAACGACAATCTCGTCAGGTCCTTTCCGTAAAACCCTAGCCAGAAAGAACGATAAAACCGCTACGCCAGCAAGACATGCGCCAATTCCGGCAAAGCTCACGCCATTCATATCCCACACAGTTACGCAAACAAATGTAAGAGGAATAACGGCTGCAAGAGCTACGACACTTCCCGCAAAATATGCCCAAAAATGTCGCAGCGTAATCAACAAATCGCCAAAGAACCATAAGAACGCAGTAGCCGCCGTCGAAATAATTATCGGTTGAAGCAAATATACATAGGGCACAATACTCTCACCGAATAGAAGCGCAAGCGCCCACGCCCCAACAACCTCTAAGACAATAGCGCACACCACGGTAACGCCCACAATCCCGGCGATAGTCTTCCCCAACAACGCCACAAAACCGCGCGTATCACCTTCGAAAAACAATCTCGGGAAGATATCAAGCAGGGGGCCATAAAGATATTGAGCGCCCATCTGAATAATGAGGGCGGGCGCTGCAACGGAAGAATAGATGCCAAGTGCCGCAGAATCAACGGACAATGCCAAGTATTGCTTAGGGATAGTGAAAATGGCACTCGCCGCAACGGAAGCAACCACAGCGGGGAATGAAGTTTTCAGAAAAAAGAAGGCCTTTCCACGGGAAAGAGTGACGCGAACGCGCTCAAAACGTTGGCAATGGGGCAAGTCAAAGAATAGGAGAACGCACAGCGCAGCAACCGTCATGGCGATGATAGATAGATCAAGACTTTGTGTTGTCCAATAGACCGCAACGAATGCAATTAAGGTTGATAGGCCCTGCAGTATAAATGACTTTCCGATATAGTCCATGCGGCGGTTCACCTGATCGACCCCGTGAAGGATATCGATCACAAGGCCCACAGCTTTAAAGGCATAAAACAGAGCCACCGTAACAAGCGCTTCAGGCACACACGTTAAAGCCGCATATACCATGCAACCAACAAAAGCAACCACAAGCGTAAAGCAGCGGAAGCCCATATATTCCCCAACAGTATTTTCGTGTTTGATGTCCGAAATCTGGTAAGTTCCCATCTTGTAATTGGCAAACGTACCGAAAATGCCCACAACAGACATAGCGAGAGAAAGCAGACCCGCATCATCGTAACCCGCTGACAGACGCACCACAAAAATAGTCGTAAACCACTGGCAAGCAAGATAGGTCGTGGAGCCTATCGAGTTCCAAACCATGTTCGCCTTTACGGACAAACCTCTGGGTGTCCTACTTTTCGATACGTCTCCCGCCGATCCAAAAGCTGATGAGGCCTGAGATTCTTGCGCATCCCTCATAGCCGATACGCTTCCAGCATATGGATAGCGCGATCGGCCTCGTCAGGAGGAATGCGCCATTCACCATATTCAATAGCGAGAATCTCCTCGGCTCCAGCAGGAGCCATATATTCCCGACCTTCAAATTTTATGCGCACAGGCTCAAACAGACTTTTTGGGTATGTCTTATCAATGATGCCATTGATAACAAAATTGATAACTCTTTCGGCATCAGGCAAATTCATTTCACGCGCAAGATCATCAAGCTTTCGAGCAAGCTTGTAAGGATCAGAGCGCTTTGCAATTGGGCAGACAAGGCGCTTTGCCAAGCGCACAATAGCACTCGACCCCACAGTGGGATCGGCGACAGCAAAGCTACGCCACAAACTCCAAATAGCATGTTTTTTCAAAAGGGCGGTTTTCGAGGGGTCATAGTTTTCTAGGGGAATAACATCGACCCAAACCCCCGTAGCGGCATCTTTTCCTACAAATTTCTCGTAAAAGACAGTAGTTGTATCGACGATCTTCGCAAACTGATAAATCGACGAGCCGTCGCGATACGAAACCAATTTAAAGCGATCAGTCGTGCGCCATTCATTAAAATGCGACATTAGCAGCTCGTATTGATCGCGCATCATTACAATGTCCATATCGTCATCCCACGGAATGAACCCCCCATGACGCACAGCACCTAGAAGCGTTCCATAGCCCAGAAAATACTGTACGCCGTGCTCATTGCATACGCGGTCAATTTCATCCATGATTTCAAGCTCGATCAGTTTAACGTCATCGACAGTCAATGGCTCCAAGGCTTACACCCTCTCAGAAACATTATCGCACGACGAAGAAGCTCCCTTGCCATCCACCGCACATACAGCAGTCGTATCAGCGGAGCGACTACTCAGCGCCTCTTTTTGCGCCAACCCACGAACCCTTGCACGCAATTGGGAGATTTCTACAGTCGAATAGAATTCACGCAAGATCAATACGGCAATAACATAAGCAAATACAAAGTTAGCAGGGCTTTCGATGCCGAAAATGCCCGCAAAGAAAAAAGGAATCTGTCTAAACACACCCATTAGCACCAAGCTCAGGGCAAACAAAAACCAAAACGTGGAATCAGCGATGGTCACTTCGGAACGGCGGATCTTGCGAAGAATCAGCCAAAAAATTAAAAGGGCGCTTATAAGCAGCGTTGCGGAGAAAAGCAAGCTCACTTTTTCCTCCTAAACCACTGAACCAATAGAATAGAAATGCTCATTCGAAGCATGTATGCAACTGACTTGGTGAAGTTCAGGTAGCTTTCGCCAGCCGTGCGCTCACGCATTTCAACTTGAATTTCCTCAACCTTATAGCCCCAACGCATTAGCAGAGACACGGTATCTGGCTCGGGGCCAAGGTCGAGCTCGTTTGCAAGCAAGGGGATCATCGTCTTGTCGAAAAGGCGCATACCCGACGTAGGGTCCTGAATGCGCTTTCGCGTGGTAACAAGAATCATTGCGGTAATCAGGGCGCTGCCCATCATACGAGCGGAAAAGGGTTTCTTGGTTGAAGCAAAGCGACTGCCAATAACAATGTTTACGTGGTTTCTCTCCGCCAACGCAACCATATCCTCGATATAAGCAGCTGAATGCTGGCCATCGGCATCGAACTGCACTGCGTAATCGTAGCCTTGCTCGTAGGCATAGCGCATTCCTGTTTGAAAGGCTCCAGCAAGACCAAGGTTTACCGGCAGGTCAATAACGTTGTAGCCATGCTCGCGGCAAATGGCAAGCGTATCGTCTTTCGAACCATCGTTGACGATAACGTAATCAACCCCTGGCGCATTGGTACGCAGGTCTTCAATTGTCGAAACAATATTGTCTCGTTCGTTGTACGCAGGAACAACCGCAAGCACGCGGCGACCCCCGATAGCGTTGTCCACTTTCGAACTACTCCCTAAATCGATAACGCTTTTACACAAATGTTAATTGTATCGCCCATTACATTCCGTAAATAGAACAATCTCGTAAGGGTATATCCTTTTCGTATTCAACAGGCAGCAAGCAGAATTCTGCGAGGACACCATGCAGACCAGCAACGACAATACACCGACGCACAGCAATGCAAGCTCTTTTTGCTGCATTTGCATTTTCTCTGCTCTATACGAGCCCCATGTTGGCGGTGTCGAAACCTACACCAAAGGAATCGCAAATGCCTTGGTTAAAAAGGGCCATCGGGTAATCGTTGTTACGAATAACACAGACAACGCGCTCGAGCAAGAAAGCGCCAATGGCATTGAGGTTGTGAGGCTGCCCTGCAGCCCCCTGCTCAACGGCAGATTCCCGCTATCTAAGAAGTGTCCTTCTAGCGATGCGCTTTGGAAATGGCTCGATTCTCAAGCTATCGACCATGTTGTGGTAAATACGCGTTTCTACCCTTTAAGTATCCTTGGCTTAAAATTTGCGAGAAAAAAGAGCATCGAGCCCGTTCTTATTGAGCACGGCTCGGCGCATCTCACCCTGGGAAACCCCGCTCTGGACATTCCGCTGAATATTGTCGAGCACACAATGACCATGTTTGCAAAGCACTCAAAACCCCGCTGTTTTGCCGTGTCGCAGAAAGCAAGCGAATGGCTTTCCCATTTCGAGATTTCATCCTGCGGTGAAATCACCAACGCCATTGAGGCAGACGAGTACCTTTCGCAAGCAAGCTCGCGCGATTTTCGAGCCGAACTCAATATCCCCAACGATGCCTTGCTCATCGCGAGCGCAGGGCGCTTCGTCCCAGAAAAGGGAGTTATGCAGCTTGCGGAGGCGGTCTCGCACCTTACCGAACGCCATTCATCGGAGCACCCGAGCATCGTCGCCGTTATGGCCGGCGATGGTCCCCTGCTCCCCAAGGTCGAGGCGCTTGCATGCCCAAACGTTATAACCCCTGGCATGCTCAACAAAAGCGATCTCGCTGCACTGCTTAAGCAATCGGATTACTTTTGTCTCCCCTCACGATCCGAGGGTTTTTCTACGGTTCTCTTGGAAGCTGCGGCTTGCGGCACCGCCCCAATAGCAACCGACGTCGGGGGCATGAAAGAAATTGCCCCCTCAAATGAGTATGGCATCATGCTTCCTTCGATGAGCTCCAACGACATAACTACCGCGCTCAGCAAGGCGGCAAGCGATCCCGAAGGGGCAACGGAAAGGGGGAGCAAGGTGGCAAAGCGAGTTAGGAACCACTTTACCTGGGGCACCTCAGCGAACGCCCTTCTTGCCGCTCTTAAGAACTAGTTTTCCTGCGAGGCATCAAAAGCGATTGGGATGGCGCTGCCAATAATCAAGGTCTCTCTATCCTCACTTCCACAAGTTCAAGTGCTCGCTTGCAATTATCAAGAGCTTCCTCTCGAGATCCACCACACGCAACAACCGAAACAAAGCGGGCAGAATCATCGACGGCCTTCTCGTAGCGCTCGCCAATAACACCATGGCGCTCAACATGAAGGACCCCGCTCGAAGACCTTGCAGCATCTAGACCGTCAAGTCCCAACAGTACGCCTTCGCTTGCTGGAAGGAACCTAGTTGCCACATAGCTTCCACTGTCGTAATACCCGTTTATGCTAGGCTTTTCGCCCAACGCGATCCTAACCATGCATTCAATCATGTCGATGCCCCCAACAGAGCCCTGGATAAGATAAGAAGTAATCCAGTCCCCGCCCAAACGCGCTCCCAACTCGACCATCTTGGGGCCATTGGGCGTCACGATTATCTCAACGTGAGCTGCACTGTTCTTCAGCCCGACAGCCAAAACAGCAGCCTTTGCTAATTCCGAAATAGCGGCACGATCTTCGTCTTTGAGGCCTGTCGGCTGACAATGGCCGATTTCAAAGTAATTAGGAGCACCAGAAGTTAGCTTGTCCGTCACCTGAAGTACATGGGCTACGCCGTCAACAACAAGAAGCTCAACGCTTACTTCTGGACCGATCATATATTCCTCGACAAGAACATCGCCAGAAAGCCCCGCCTCCGAAGCGGCAAGAAGAGCGGGCATGAGTTCCTCGCGCGAATGGACCAAATTCACACCACGGCCACCAGCACTATCTGTCGGCTTCGCGATGATCGGGTAAGGGATTTCAGGGGCGAACTGACCTATATCTTCTTTCTTTGCAACGACGAAGGAAGGGTGAGCAACCCCTTTCCGAGCGAAGCACTCTATCATGCGATGCTTGTCGGTGGAATTAAGCGCCGCCTCCACCGAATTGCCCGGCAGCCCTAGCTCCTCGCAAAGCTTGGAGACAGTCACAACCGAAGTATCACATGCCCCACTAGCAATGGCGTCAGGCAAATATTCTTTGGCAATCTCGAGCATGGCGTCGAAATCCCTAATGGAGCCGCAAAAGAAATCGTCTGCAATTTGCGCAGCCGGAGCATCCGGGCTAATGTCAGCAACGCCCACTCGCAGCCCCATAGCCTTAGCTCTCTCTACAACAGGTTTTGGAATACCGGACCGCCCAACAGCAGCAGCTTCTTCATATGTGACCTCCCAAGCATCTCACGTCATCGCAACGCTTAAAAGCGTCCACGATACCAAAGGCGTACACGCAATATCGCAGTCGGTATCGTGCCTTTCTCCATGAAAGCAGTTTTCTTCCGACACCAAGACTCGTCTCAGTATCTAGAAGATGAATGCGATTTGCAAACCACGACAACCGACTCGTCTAACATAAGCCCATTTCGCAATAAGGGCTATTTGCCGCCTTCCAATAAATATTTCCACAATCATAATTAACAGTATCCCCTGATAATGCAGCGATCAAACAGGTACAATTGGGCTATCAAAATATCGCCGACCAGGTGAGGGATACATAAAATGAACACTGCAATTTCACGGATTGGTTTTTTATTAATCCCCGCAGCGCTTGCGCTGGCGCTTACGCCCGCTGCCGCAATGGCAAACGAGCTTCAAAATGGGGTGAGCTCAACTAATTCTGGCTACGCGGAGCAAATGCAAGAACCTCCTGCCGGGGAAGCGCCAACAGGAAATGAGCCCGCTCCAAAAAGCGAATCTCCAGAGAAAGCGGCAGAGACAACCACTCCAGGCTCGCCGTCAAACACAAGCTCTTCTGAGCCTGCAGAGGCAGCAAAAAATGGACTCGTGCTGGAAAACGGACATCTAACCAATTACTCCAACGGCATTGAGGCGGCCATATCCGGCTGGCGCGATTTCGAAGATTCTTGGTATTGGTTTGCCAATTCCTCAAAGGCTACCGAATCGAAATGGGTTAAAACAGGCGGCAAGCAGTACCGCCTCGGGGCAGACGGCAAGATGATCACAGGAAACTTCTCTGTTGGCAGCGCTCTGTACCATGCCACTTCGTCAGGGGCTATCGTAACTGGCGGCGGATGGGTTAAGGCCGACGGAAATTGGTGGTATCCAAACAGCAATGGTGCGCTTCGCACCGGATGGCTTTATGCTGGCGGAAATTGGTATTGGCTCAATGACAAAACCGGCGCAATGGCAACTGGCTGGGTGAAAGCAGCCGACGGAAAATGGTATCTGATGAACAGATCGGGAGCCATGCTTACTGGCTGGCAAAAGAGGGGGTCATGGTACTACCTGGCCTCCTCCGGCGCCATGCAGACTGGATGGCTTAGCAGTGGCGGCTCCTGGTACTGGCTGGACCACAATTCGGGCGCCATGCAGACTGGATGGATCGAAGATGACAACGGCAAATGGTGGTTTGCCGAAGGCTCAGGAGCACTTGCCACTTCAGCTCATTGGGTAAAGGGCTATGGCGGATCCTGGTATCGCGTTGACAACAATGGAGCAATGGCAACTGGCTGGCGTCATGTTTCCAACCAGTGGTACTGGATGGACCCCTCGCAAGACGGAAAGATGGCAGCCAATGAACTCGTCAACGATAATGGGACGTATTATTGGTGCAATTCTTCTGGCGCCATGATTCGTAATGGCTGGTGCAAAGACAGCGCCTGGCATTGGGCTTCCGGATCGGGGGCAATGAGTTCTGGCTGGCTGAAAACTGGCGGCTCTTGGTACTGGCTCGACCCCTCCGACCCAAAGCATCCCATGCTAACAGGATTGCAGACAATCAATGAATCCGATTACTTTTTCAAGGATTCAGGCGCAATGGCGTCAACTTGCTGGGTGAAAGTTGACACAACAGGAAATGCTCGCTTTGCTTCGTCTTCTGGGGCGCTTGGCAACATAGCTCGCGATGCTGACGGCACATTAAAGAGCAATGGCGTTCTTTGCTCAGGCTGGGTAAACCTCGGTGATGGGGTGAAAACCTATGCTGATCCCATATCCCATAAGGCCATGACCGGCTGGATTAAGGACGGAACCGAAACCTATTACATCAATCCCTCTTCAGGCGTTGTGTCAACCGGCTGGGAGCAGATCAATGGGGCTTGGTACCTATTCAACTACAGCGGCAAAATGCTGACCAACTGGCAAAAAGTCGGTGGTAACTGGTACTACATGGATTCCTCTGGCGCCATGCAAACCGGTTGGCTGAAAACTGGCGACACCTGGTATTACCTTAATGGCTCGGGCGCGATGCTCACCGGGTGGCAATGGATCGGCGGCAACTGGTACTACATGAACGGCTCGGGCGCGATGCAGACAGGATGGCTGAAGCAAGGAGGAACCTGGTATTACTTCAATGGCAGCGGAGCTTGGGCCCCCAACCCGGAACGTGCCCAAATGACAGATCGAATCTGGGGATGCAACAGTGGAACCCAATGGCTCATTGCCGTAAACAGATCGACTCATAAAGTTGGTATCTATAGGGGCTCATCACACAATTGGTCCCTGCAGTATTACGTTGACTGTGTTACAGGAGCACCAAGCAGCCCCACAATCACAGGAACGTTCCGAACTAGCGGCGGAAAAAGGATGGCACTGAGCACCGATAGCCGCGCAAAATGGTGCACACAGATCAGCGGCGGATACTTCTTCCATACAATTCTCGCTTCAAACAACGAGCTGGGGAAAAGCCTTTCCCATGGCTGCATCAGAATGGCATACCCTGATGCGCAGTGGATATACAACAACATCTACGCTGGTACCACGGTTGTAATTTACGGATAGCAACTAAAGGGCGAGGGGTTCACCCCCTCGCCCTTTTTCTTTAGCGGTCACAACTTGTGTGCCACACATGAAAACAAAGGCTCACCCACCAACGAACCTCGACAAAACATCGCATGTTTAGATATTATCGAAAGGACAATTCACGAAAGGCGGCTTGCATGGCGTTTGAGAAAAAAATATTCAGCTCCATCCTTTCATTGGTTTTGGTAACGGGTCTCTTACCTTGCCCCGCATTCGCAGATACCATCAATGCAGGCAACGAGACTAAAACAAAAGACCCAAGCAGCCAAAACTCAGCATTATATGACGATGGCATAGCCTCAAAACCCGATCTGTCCGAAACCGACGTGGATGACGAGACCACAGGCAACACGGACGAGTACGACGATTCCGATATCGCAGCAATGGATGACAGAGAATACGATACTGACGCCGAATTTTCCGAACCTGACTACAGCGATGGCAAGCTTGCAATATGGGCAGACGGGCTTGACGGTTCCACCGATATTACGGATATATACCCACCAGATACCAACGAGATCGAACTTTACTCAAATGGTTCCAGCGTTTCCCCCATGACGTTCAGCGACGAGATGCTTTATTTCTGCAAGTATGAAAGCAGTTGCAATTACGACCAAGGACTTAGCTCGGGCGATGGCTACCATGCAATGGGCTATTTCCAATTCGACAACCGCTATGGCCTGGGCAGCTTCCTTAAAGCGGTATATCAGTACAATCCCTCAAAATACAAAGCCCTCAAGGTCATCGGCGACCGCTACGGATGGGATGTAACGGGCGCAACAAGAAGCAACAACACTTTTACCCGACTGGGCAACGACCTTAACACCGCATGGCACGCCGCATACAAAGCCGACCCCAATGAGTTTTCACGGCTGCAAAACGGCTGGGCCTACACGGAGTATTACAGCGGATCGCTAGGAGCCCGCGGGTGCCTGGGCGCATTCGGCATCAACCTCGACAACCGCCCCGATTGCATCAAAGGCTTATGCTGGGGCATGGTCAACCTCTTCGGAGCCGGCGGTGGCGCCTCGTATATCAAAAACGGCAACTACTACGGCGCAAACTGGTTTTTCAAGTATTCAGGCATCAACGAATCCATGTCCGACGAAACGTTGATTGTTACGCTCTGCGACTTCGTTGTTAACAATGTTTCCAAGCGCTACCCCAAGCAGCAGATATATTGGAAAGGATGGCAGAATCGCTACCGCAGCGAAAAAGAAGATTGCCTGAGTTACCTGAATGTTGACCGCTGGATCAACAGCGGCGGCAAGTGGTGGTACCGTCACGCCGACGGCTCCTACACACGCAACGACTGGGAACACATCAATGGATACTGGTACTATTTCGATGGTTCTGGCTGGATGCAAACTGGATGGCTGAAGCTCGACAATTCCTGGTATTGGCTCAATGGTTCTGGAGCAATGGCAACCGGATGGCAGAAAATTGGCGGCAGCTGGTACTACTTCAATGGCAGTGGCGTCATGCAGACTGGATGGCTGAAGCTCAGGAACAGCACTTACTACCTCAACGGATCAGGCGCCATGCTCACCGGGTGGCAGCTAATCAACGGAAACTGGTACTACATGAACGGCTCGGGGGCCATGCTCACCGGGTGGCAGTGGATCGGCAATGATTGGTACTACCTCTATAGCAATGGCGTGATGAAAACGGGTTGGTTGGAACTCGGCGAAACCAAGTATTACCTTGATGGGTCCGGAGCCATGAGAACAGGATGGTTCAAGGTCGATAGCAAATGGTATTACGCCAATGGTTCGGGAGCGATGCAAACAGGATGGCTGAAAACCGGCAACACCTGGTACTACCTCAACGGGTCGGGGATTATGCTCACCGGATGGCAGTGGATCGGGAGCGCCTGGTACTACCTCAACGGGTCGGGGGCAATGGCGACTGGGTGGCTGAAACTTGGAAGCGCCTGGTACTACCTCAACGGGTCGGGGGCCATGCTCACCGGGTGGCAATCCATCGGAGGAAAGTGGTACTACCTTAACGGCAGTGGAGCCATGAAAACCGGATGGTACAAGGTCGGCAGCAACTGGTACTATTCCAACCCTAGCGGCGTCATGCGCTACTCCACCTGGATCGGCGACTACTACCTGCTGGGCGATGGACGAATGGCAACCAACCGCTGGGTCGGGGGTTACTATGTGGGCGCCGACGGGAAATGGGTGCGATAAGCCAGTCGTCTCGTTTATTGTTTGTTCAAATTATTTCCATATAGCCGAATATTGAACATGAGTTCAATATTCGGCTATACTTATTTATATTGAACAAACCAACGGGGAGAAACCTTTGCTATCTAAGAATGAATTCAATGTGCTCGTTGCTCTTAACGGCACGCCATCCATAAGCCAGCGCGAAATAGCAAGCAAATCGGGCATTTCGCTAGGAAGCGCAAACGCTGCACTTAAATCACTCACCGAAAAGGGCATGGTCTCAAATGGCGCAATTAATGCAGAAGGCAAAGAAGCGCTTTCTCCCTTTAAGGTAGATAATGCAATCATCATGGCGGCTGGCCTCTCTTCGCGCTTTGCCCCTATTTCCTACGAAAAGCCCAAGGGCCTTCTTCGCGTTCGAGGAGAAGTGCTTATCGAACGACAAATCAAACAGCTCAAAGAAGCGGGCATTAATGACATTACTGTTGTCGCAGGCTATAAGAAGGAATACTTCTTCTACCTCGAAGAGACGTTTGGTGTAACCATCGTTATTAACCCCGAGTACGCATCGCGCAACAACAACTCTACCCTTATGCGTGTTCGCGAAAAGCTTGGCAATACCTTTATCTGCTCTTCGGACGACTACTTCACCGAAAACCCCTTCGAGCCGTATGTGTATCAGGCATACTACGCAGCTCAGTACTGCAAGGGCGAAACCCCTGAATGGTGTATCAAGGAAGGTCCGAACAAGCGAATTGCCGGGGTAACCATCGGCGGCTCCGATTCTTTGATTATGCTTGGGCATGTTTATTTCGATAAAGCGTTCTCCAAGCGTTTTTCCGAAATACTTGTCGCAGAATATGACCGCCCCGAAACCGCAGACAAACTTTGGGAGCAAATCTATATCGACCACATCAAAGAGCTCGATATGGTAGTACGACCCTACCCTGATGGCATGATCAACGAGTTCGATTCGCTCGATGAACTAAGGCTTTTCGACCCTGAATTCATCCAGAACGTCGATTCAGAAGCCTTCGATAACATCGTTGCCACCCTTGGCTGCACACGAGACGAAATTCATGACATCTACCCCTTGAAACAGGGTCTTACCAACCTATCCTGCCATTTTGCCATCAACAGCGGGGAGTACGTCTACCGCCACCCCGGCGTTGGCACTGACAAGCTAATCAACCGCCAAGAAGAGACAAAGGCGCAGGAATTGGCCCGATCGCTGAAAATCGACGACACCTTTATCTATGAAGACCCCGCAAAGGGTTGGAAGGTTTCCCGTTTCATCCCCAACTGCGAACAGCTTGACCCTTCAAACCCTACAGACATCGAAGAAGCCACCTCTCTTATCAAGAAGCTTCACGGCTCTGATGCAGAATTGGCGCTTAGCTTCAACTTCTTCCAGAAGTCGTGCGACTACGCAGGCCTTATCGAACCCTCCGACCTTGACGCCATCCCCGACTTTCGTCAGCTGGAATCGGAGTTCGCGCATCTCTACGATCTATTCAGCGCCGACGGCGTAGGGCGTACCGTGCTTTGCCACAATGACTTCTTCTATTTGAATCTTTTGAAGGACGAAAAGGGCACTCTTTCACTGATCGACTGGGAATACTCCGGCATGGCCGATTTTTCACAAGACCTGGGAACCTTCATTGTTTGCAGTGAGCTTGACGAGGCGGCAGCAGACAAGCTTATCTCCCTTTATTTCGATAACCAGGCTTCCATTGAACAGCTTCAACATTGCTATGCCGCAGTTGCCTTTGCTGGCTGGTGCTGGTATCTCTGGTCCCTTTACAAGGAATCTCAGGGGGAATCGGTTGGAGAGTGGCTGTACATCTACTATCGCTACGCCAAGAGGTACCTTGATAAATCGCTGACCCTCTATCAAACAGTCATCAACTAACGCAACCCCCTAAAAACCGACACCCTTTCGACAGGAGCAAACATGCAACAGAGCATTTCCAACCTGCAAAAACAGCGTCACCGCAAATACATGGCAAAAGGGATAGCCTTCGCTGTGACTTCTGGCATTTGCTACGGCCTGTATACGGCGTTTTTAACTCTGGGAGAAACACAAGGCGTATGGGCCGCATGGTTTGGTGGCGAAGGCTGGAACGGCAACGCACCCTTTAGCGCTTTTGCAATCACCTTCGCCCTCGCCGCGCTTGCCGCGGGCTTGAACGATACGTTCAGCGGATTGTGGTCAGTGGCCATGTGCGCCAAGAACGGTCAGCTGGGCGACCTTTGGAAAACAGTCAAGACGAAGCCCGGCTGGGTAATGATGGTTTGCGCAGCCATCGGCGGTCCGTTCGCCACCATTGCCTACGTGGTGGCGCTAAATTCAGCAACCGCAGCGGGCAACCCGGGCGTCATTGTGCCCATCGCTGCGCTCAACTGCGCTATTGGCGCCATTCTTGGTCGTGTGCTGCTCAAGCAAAGCCTTGAGGCCCATAAGGTTATCGGCATCTTGATTTGCCTTGCCGCTGCAGGCATTATTGGTGGCACCAGCTTTGCCAACATGGGCCCCGAAGCCCTGTTTGGCTGCCTGTTTGCCTTCCTTGCTGCGTTCGGCTGGGGCTTCGAGGGCTGCGTTGCGGGCTTCGGAACCATCCTAATTGACTACCGCATCGGCATTGCCATTAGGCAAATTACAGCCGGCGTTCTAGAACTGGCAATCGCCTTCCCTGTTCTTACCGTAATGGGCGATAGCATTGCTGCCGCGCCTGCTATCCTGTGCACGGCCGTTTCCGACCCCTCAATATTGATCTTCGCCGTGTCGGGTCTGTTTGCAATGCCAGCCTTTTCGTTCTGGTATAAGGGAAATTCCATGTGCGGCACCGCACTGGGCATGGCGTGCAACGGCATGTACGCCTTCTGGGGCCCTTTCTTCATCTGGATTGTATTGGGCGTCTTGAACATTGGCGGCTTGGCTGCCGACTACCCGCCCCTTTCCGCAATGCAGTGGATTGGCGCGCTTATCATGATTGCCGGCATCTTCTGCATTGCCATCAACCCCACAAAAAGTATCAAGGCACATAAGGAGTAGCCAAAATGAAGAACAACCTGCCCCCCTTGCACTACGCCATTATCGAATGCTTCAACCACGGCGAAGAGCTGAGCGCAAACGATGTTATCGCCGCACTCAAGGAAGATTACTCTGGCTACAAGCTGTTGAATAACAAGGACGTAGATGAAGCCCTGGCAACCTCACGAGAAAATGGGCTGCTTGAAGAGACGAAAGTTGACGTTGATGGCGATGGTCAACTTCGGATCTTCTACAAGATGACTGCTTTCGGAACTGATATGGTGCGCCGTTACCTTGGTTAGACAGAGCAATCGTTTTTGATGCCGCTTTTAAACAGCGCAAGCTATTGTAGTGTCAATCCGCAATCTTATAAAGCCTCATGTCTCCTTCGGCCATAACCACCTCGAAACCGGGAGTTGAATCGGTTATTCGCAATATGCCGTCCCATTGATCTGGGTAATATGACCAAAGATGAATGCGTTTCTTGGGATCGCCATCCCGATCGAGCAGCAAAACGTACTCAGCATCGAAGCTATTTACAGCAGCCTTCACCTCTGGATCAGTGGCAACCCTGTCGAGACTATGCCGAATAACAGCACTCTCTGGCTCCTCTCCACTAGAAGGCAAAGCGAACCACTTGTACAAAATATTATCAGCATCATATAGAGCGTAGAGAAACCCACTGCCGTCATTGGGCTCGTTGACTATCTCTACATCCTTGGGAACCATCTGAAGGGCCTTTTCAGCAAACTGCCTCTCTTCAGGAGCCAGAACATTATCCACAGATGCGCTATTCTGCACCTTAACCTTATCAGCAATGTTTCCGAATCCCGTATCGACCGAACCACAGCCAGCAAATGAAAAACTCGGACCATAAAGGAACACCACGAACAACAGCGCAAACGCGCAGACACCAACCTTGCTGTTAAGGCAAAGCGTCGTGTCCTTTTCATGTTTCGTCAAGAGCGATGTAATCCAATCAAGCGTCCATTTTGCGCCTAGAACAATAAGGGGGAGCGATACAATGGCGGCAGTTGCCGCAAGCCTGTACGGATCCGTATACCAAAAACCCGAAAGTAGATGCTTGGTAAATCCTTCAGTCGATACGGAGGAAAGGTAGATCAAGCATGCAAACGCATATGAGAAAGCCAGCCAGGCTGTTTTCCTGGAAGAAAGCGCTTTTACCGCACCAACCACAACAAGCAAGGCAACAAGCGGCTGGGCAGCTCCCGTGTTGAACGAATACAGCAGGCAATCCATGAAGGCCTGCCATTTTCCAACGGTCGCAGGCCAATTAAACTCAACTACGCTCCTAATCATTGATATGGGAAGGCTGTACAGTGCGACCCAAATTACCAGCATAGTCGCACTAGAAACAACAAGAGCAAATACAGCCTTAGACCCGAAACTGCCGTCCTTGCCCCATGCTTTTAGCACGCATTCAGAAACAAAGAAGGGCATCAAAACCACCAACTCGGCAAAAATAGCATTTGGCTGCGCGAACAACAAAGCAACAGCTGCAGTGCCTGCTGCCAAAAATGCAACTACGCGCGTATTTCGCGATACACCAAATCGAACAAAGCAGACCGAGCAGGCCGTAGCAGCAGGGAACAACGCCATTGAAAGCAAATTTGGATAGAGGGGGCCAAACGTCAAAAAACCCCACGGAAACGGCGCTGCGCAAACAGCAAGGGCCGCGCCAATTATCATAGTTTTCTTATCTGCCCCAAATATGGCCTTTGCCGCAAAAAGCACCGACAGGGGAAAGATCAAAGATGCGCAAATAAAATTCACGGCATTAACCGCAACCGTAATCCCTGCACCCGTCGCTGTTACTGCCATTGCGACAAGGCAATACCATGCAGAAGGATAGAACGAAGACCCAGACTCATCGAACGGCGAAATAAGATCTGGCCTAAGCCCACCGCCAAACGAAGAATAAACTCCCGTTTCGATAAAGGTCCTAATCGTATTCAGGTGAGAGCCATTATCGTAGGCTTGATAGAAAGACCCTGCCCCATCAAGATTTTTGACAAAGAAGATACCAACAATCACAACGCCAACAAGCGCATACAGCAGAACATACAGCAGCTCCTCTTTACCAAGGCCCTTATCCGCCCCTCTTTTCCCAAGACGAAAGAAAAGCGCCGAAACAATCAGCGAAATCAGAAGGAACGGCACAAAAAGAGTTGCCCAAGAAGCTTCGATCCCGATTCGCGGATAGACTACTGCGGCTATCGAGTAAAAAACAACACTTAAAATTGGACCAAAACCAACGCTTTCTACGAAGGATCTGCGTGCCGAATACACGATCAAGCCACCAGGCAGAAAGAGGAATACGGCAGCCGCTAGTGCCACAGCAAAAAAAACAAGCCACATGCTAATTACTCCGTTGTTGTTTCTTGTGCCGCACGGAATTCGGCCCGCACAGCTTCAAGTGAAGCCCGAGCTTCATCTTCGTGTTTTTTCAGTTCAGCCTTCTGTCGAGCCATTACTTCAGGGTTTTCCGGGGCTGGTTTGCGGAACTTGCCTAACACCCTCAAATAAACATTGTGAATATAACCCGTCCAACCAATGCGGGAAAGAGTGTACTCCCTACCTATACTGTCTGGCACCGCGGACCCCTCACCACATTCAAGAAGCATCTTCACCACAGTAAGCATATGAGGACTTACCGAACGTGCTGTTTTGAGGGGATGATCGAAATAGGAATCAATCAAGCGGCCAAGCTCCTGGAACGACCTGCGCCTCTCTTCATCGGAAAGGCGAAAAGCATCCTCAAATACAAAGTCTATCGCCCACACCAAAAGCTCCGCAGGGCAAAGTCCCATAAAGCCTCGCGCCTGCCACTCGGAAAAGACCCCGCTAATAATTCGGTAGTGCCATTTGATGCGCTCTGTCTTTTTTTCAAACAGGCTATCCATGGCCGAGCCTTCTCGGCTAAGTCGGTAGTAGTACAGCTTGTCGGGAATGAAGATTGTTTTTGCAGAGCACGGATACGCCACAAACAAGAACAGTTCATCTTCACCCAACGGGAGGCTCTCATCGAACACAATATTATTTTCCGCTAAGAACGCCCGTCGAAAAGCAACACGCCAAGTAAAAGGAGCAGACGGCTCTTCAAACAATATCGCCTGATCGAAGTCATGGTATACACGAGCTTTTGGGCTAAGGCATTTTTCCAACCAGGGGTAATTAGCCCACTCTGGGACGCAATTCGCCCCGAAGGTCACAACGTCGGGACCCTGCTCTTTTACTGCCCTTGCCAAAACTTCACAGGCATCGGCGCTCATATAGTCATCTGAATCGATAAAGAGCACGTATTCACCCGAAGCTTTTTCAAAGCCAAAATTTCGAGCAGATGACACTCCCCCGTTTGCTTTTGTGAACACCTTGATCCGAGAGTCTAGTGCCGCGTGCATTTCGGCAATCGACAACGACCCATCCGCTGAGCCATCATCAACACAAATTACCTCGATATCCGGAAAGGTCTGATTGCGTAAAGAATCAAGGCACAAGGAAAGGTACTTCTCTACGTTGTAAACGGGAACAATTATTGAAAAGAAAGGCATAAAATCCACTCGCCCTATCTAGCCAACCTTGCGTGATATAGCTTTTGCCAATGACGCAAAGCCGCCAACGGTAAAATAGCATTTTGCCTTTGCAAACTTGCCGCCCGAAATCTGCTGGGCAGCTCGACGCGCATGATAGTACGTTGGGTCTGCTATTAGTGCCGCTAATTCGCCTGTTCTCCATTCGCCAAGCACGGCTTCATTCAGATAGCCCTTGCTCTTGTCGGAGGAGAACTCGCTTGCAAAGCGCTGGATGAATTCGCGCTGCAGGGGCTCGGTTAGCCTTTCGTAATTCCACATATAGTTATCAAACTTGATGCCCTCTTCTACTTCCCTCAACGAAGCTAATTCTTTATGCGAAGAAAGGAAGCTGTCAATTTCAGCATGCTCATCGCAAATGCAATACACCTTAGCTGGAGAATTGACCGAAGACGATTCATTGTCCTGACGATAATGAAGAATGGCATCCTGCAAAAATACAACACGATCTGCCATAGCCCAGACCTTGAAATTGAAAGAAGAATCCTGAAAAGACGCACCCGGCGTTTCTAGGAAACGAATGCCGTTTTGCTCAAGGAAATCCTTCCGGTAAACAGCGGACCAGATAGAGGGCTTCAGGTAGAAGATTTCGGTTTCCTTGTGCGGACTAACCACATGCCCCGTCATGGGCGCAGTTACAAGTTCGAAAAGCTTATTCTTTTCCTCTGGCGTTGACCAGTAGAACCAGAAATTCGCTTTTGCAACTTGCGCTTCTGCTGCCTCGGCGGCATTTACCAGCTTCTCCAACGCATCAGGCTCGAAGAAGTCGTCCGACTCCAAAATTCCAATGTACTTACCGCATGCGGCATCAAGCCCCTGGTTCATCGAGGCACCATAGCCGGAATTCGCCTTGTCGATAATCTTAAAGCGACTGTCGGCCTGCATGTACTCGCGAATGATGTCAGGAGAGCTATCCGTCGAACCATCGTTGATGCAAATGATCTCAATATCGGAAAGGGTTTGGCTCTTGGCAGAATCCAAACACTCTCGAAGATATTTTTCGACGTTATAAATCGGAACCAATAGTGAAACAACCGGCTGCATGTGTTGCCTTTCGAAATCTGCTAAATATGTTTTAGTATAGCAACAACAGAACAACTAGCCTGCTCTTACCTTATACAGCAGGAAAGCACAGAACGGATTCCACATGCCCTTCTTCAGAGCGTTAAAACAGTTCCTTCCTATCTCATCACGCTCTTTTCACGCCGCCGAACAGCACTTCGACGAAAAACTAAACCATATCGAGCACTCAGTTGTTGCGCAGCTGATGCAGCGAATCGAACAAGCCGACATCGGGATCAATGGAAATATCAACCATAAATTCGATATCTGCTATCCCATGATGGAGTCATTTTCGGAAGACCTGGCAGCGCATGACGAACATATGAAGATGTTCGCTTGGGAAATGTACAAGCACGAAGACGAAAGCGTTGACGATGCAAAGAAACGATTTTTCCGCTCGCTGCCTGAAGCCACCGGCGGAATGCGTCTTCTGCAGCTTGGCTGCACAAAATTGCTTCATGACTTCGATGTTCTTTGCAACGAGCACGGCATAGCATATTGGCTCAATTTCGGTACGCTTCTGGGCGCAGTCCGACATGGCGGCTTTATCCCTTGGGACGACGATATTGACCTGGGAATCACTCGCGACGAGCTAGACAAGCTAACCACCCTTGTCTCTGAAAGTGACCGGTTTCGTATCACTGAAGTGTTCGACAGATTCGCACAATGTCGCCAGGTGCGCTTCTTGTATGCAGACGAATCGCTGCCTTGCTTCCTTGATCTGTTCATTTACGATTGGGCGCCTTCTGCTAGCGGCTACAATGCGGAAAAGCAGCGGAATATCAGAAGGGCAATGCTCAGCAAGATGGCCGAAGACCCCGATCTTTCAGCCTGGGAGCAATCCCCTTACTGTGCGTCCACCGACGCTGTGGCGCCCGTTATTGACGCCTATTTCACCAAAGCGCTTAACGAATCGAAATCGCTGGGGCTTATCTGCCAAAAGAAAGACGCGCATGCCGCTCTCTGGTCGCTCGACAACTTAGACGATGGCAAGCAACGATGGTGGTCATACGGCATCGATGACATATTCCCCTTACACAGGGTGATGTTCGAGGGAATCGAATGCTTCATTCCCAATAACCCTGACAGCTTCCTAACAAGCAGGTACGGGGACTATCTGGAATTGCCGAAGGACATACACACGCATTTTCGGCATGTTGATCATGCCGAACTTGACACGGCCGAAATGAAGCAGGCCTTCAACAAGCTGATTAGCTAGAATAAAGAAGCTTGGCGCTTACTCTCCATTAGAGCTAAGCTTCTCTTTTACCTCGGTGGTTGAAATACCCTGGGTTCTGTCGAGATATACAACCTCGCACATGCCCCTTAACGCCTCAAAGCGGGCGTCTCCCGCCCAATCGCTTCCCATGCATACAGTGTCAACGTGGTATTCAGCAATATCGGCCTTTTTTTGGCCCCAATTGTTTTCAGGAATAACCAAGTCAACGTAGCGAATAGCCTCCAGCATCTCTTTGCGCGTTTCATAAGGGTAGAAGCTCTTCTTGCCCTTGACCGCATTGAACTCGTCCGTCGAAAGCGCAACGATGAGGTAATCGCCCAATTGGGAAGCGCGCTGCAGCAAACGAATGTGGCCGTAATGAAGGAGGTCAAACGTGCCATACGTTAGAACGCGCTTCAACCCCGGCCCTCTATTTCCGGTTTCACCGACAGGCTCGATAGTTACTGTTGCCTGGCGTTTGCTTTGTTGTCGCTCCATGTTGTCGCACCCCATCCCACGTAGCCGTCTCCTTTAGGAAGAAGCCTTAACCAACAGTTCCTTATCAAGGTCGTTAAACCTGGTCCTATCACCCACGAAACGCAAATGTTTCTTGTTTTTGCCAATATAAGCAATTGCGTGAGCAACGCTATCAAGATTCTGCGGGTCCTCCAACAAGATCAGAGAGCCGCTCTTCGCCGCGAATGGGCCAACGGCCAAAGCATCCTCTGGATGCCAAATCGAAACCACCAAGAAAGAATCGGACTTGCTGCGCAGGCCAATCCACATATTGATCTTTTCGTTCGCATCATAGGGGCCGTCGCCAACAAAACGGTGAATCTCGGCAGAGCTGGCAGCAATCGGAGCAATTCCTTCATCAGGAAACGATTTGAAGCCCCCAACGACAAGAACTCTCTGCCTGCTCGTTGCGACTTCACGCATTTCCGTAGGAACAGATTCTTCGCCCTTCTTTACGAGCACGGGGCATTGCATTGAGTGCAGATAAGGGGAGAGCGAGGCCAAATCGCCCAGGCAGCCATCGTAGGTAAGGGCAACGTCGGAGCCCCATAGGCCCTTTTCTTCACCGTGCTGGAAAATCGACCACGAAAGGCTGCAGGCGTCTTCACCTTCCAGCACTTTCACCGAAGCGGAGGGAACGGATGAAGATGCTTCCTTGGTTACTGCATCCACATCCAACGTACCGCCATTCAGCACGTACACCGTCTGGGGGTTGAGCCTGGTCAGCTCCTGCGCCGTAATATCAGGCACGCTTTCGTTCTGTGCAAGGAGGATCGGTGCGTCCAATGCCCCTGCAAGGCCATTTGCAATCAGCGGCACCATTTCGTGCTCGCCCGAAGCCAGAATTACCGTTTTGGCCCCATCGGAGTAGCAACGGCTCGAAAGCTTTGCCGCAATACCATAACGTGTGTCTGCTTCGATAGATTCGATGCCGCTCATGTCGGGCTTCTTCGGATCCTGCAAAGTTTCGAACACAATCTGCTCCGATTCCTTGCTGCCCACATGACCACCCAGTACACGATAGGTCTGGCACACTTCCTTTGCCGTGCCTGCCATGCGCAAATGACCCTTTTCGATCCATACCGCTTTGTTGCACAAGCGCTCAATCTGATCGTTGTTGTGCGAAACGATGAGCACCGTCACTCCGTGCTCTTTGATGAGCTTCGTGATGCGGTCTTCGCACTTCTTCTGGAACATGAAGTCGCCCACGGAAAGCACTTCGTCGACGATCAGAATCTCGGGCACGATAACCGTAGCAATTGCAAAGGCGATGCGCGCCACCATGCCGGAAGAGTAATTCTTCATAGGCATGTCCAGGAATTTTTCCACCTCGGCAAATTCAACGATGTCGTCAAAGTTTTCCTCAATGAATTGCTTCGAGTAGCCCAAAAGCGCACCGTTCAGGTAGATGTTTTCGCGCGCGGTAAGCTCCATATCGAAGCCCGCACCAAGTTCGATGAGCGGGGCGATATTACCACTAACCGTGCATGACCCCTTGCTGGGCTCCAATACGCCGGCGATGATCTTCAGGATGGTTGATTTGCCAGAACCGTTCGTGCCCAAAATGCCAAACACATCGCCCTGCTTCACTTCGAAGGAAACGTCGTCGAGTGCGCGGAATTCCTTGAAACGCAGCTCGCGCTTCAAAGCGGCAATCGCGTATTCCTTGATGCTGTTCAGCTGCTCGCTTGCCATGTTGAAGATCATGGACACATGGTCCACCTTGATCATGGTTTTCTTCGACGAGTCGTCGGCGAGCTCGGATTCGATTTCAAGAACGCTGGTGTTCACGTTTTCGGGCATGGTTGTTCCTTAAACGTAGAGAATGAACTTCTTTTCGGTCTTCTTGAAAATAAGCAGACCGATGGCGAATGCAGCTACCGCCATGCCAAGGCACAGGAGGTTTTCCTGCAAGCCTGGCACCGTGCCGCTCAGGATAAGATCGCGGAAATAGCTTACGTAGTGAAACATGGGGTTGTACTGCATTAGCGGCGCCGCCCAATCGGGCAGGATTTCTACGGGGTAGAACAGCGGCGTGGCGTACGTCCATGCGGTGATAACGACACCCCACAGGTGGCACACGTCGCGAAAGAACACCGAAAGGGCGGAAAGCGCCATGCCCACGCCCGCGCTGAACAGCACCACGTACAGGAGCAGCAGCGGCAGGGCAAACAGGCTAACGTGCGGCATAACCTGAAAGAAAATCATTACCGCAGCTACAGCTATGAGCGAAATGCAGAAGTTCACCAGCTGGAACAGCACTTTTTCCAACGGGAAGATAAGCTTTTCAATGCGGATCTTCTTGATAAGCGAAGAAGATTCAATGATTGAATTCATGGCGCCCGAAGTGGAATCGGCCATGAGGGCGAACATAACGTTACCTAGGATTACGTACAGCGGGTAGTTTTCGATGCTGAACTTGAAGAACGTGCTGAACACAACGGAAAGCACGATCATCATGAGCAAAGGGTTCAGAACCGACCACAGAACGCCCAGGGCGCTGCGACGGTACTTCAGCTTGAAGTCCCTGGACACAAGAGACGTTATGGTGAACCAATTCCTTCTGGCATTAGCGCTTGAGAGCATATTTGGCATTAATGCAGTTCCTTATCGTTTAGTGGTTGCGCAGGGGGGCGGCTGCCTTTGCGGTTGGCTCCCAACGCGACCTAAATAATCACGATGTTTTATTGTAAAGGGTATTGGCGTACGCTTGCCAGCCTGCACGGTTTTTGCGGAAAATGGGAATAGGAGCTATCTTTCCCGATCACTTTCTTCAACCTGCTTCACCGAAGCAACGGAAACCCCTACGCCCATTGCACCCATCTCTCTCGCAATCAAATCAAGGGACACTTTGCTGAAAAAAGGTATTTCAGGTCTATCACCCTCTTTTCTAGAGATTATCGCGTATACAACCTCTTTAACGGAATCGTCCCTTAAGGGGAATGCGGGGCCATCCACAGAATCTATCTTTTCTTGTGCTTTATTCCTAAACTCGGGATCAACTCTTACCAGTCGAGCCGACACGTAGCCCTGATTAAATAGATGGCTTAAAGTGCATGAACCCGAGTAGTGTTTAACATGGATAAATTTTCCATCCGTACACAAGACGTCACACAATTCAACTTGGCTTCCTTTACCGCCGTAGTAGACAGTTTTCTTATCCATCAAGATTCGATCAAGAGGGTTTTCCTTAGTTAGTCTCATATTGTATGAGTCCTCGCGCTCATTCTTAAAGCACTCAGGAAAAGGAAGGCTACACAGGGGAATCGCCTTGTAGCTGTCCTCTATTTTCTGCTTGTATTCGGCATCAACCCTATACCACTTACCATTATTTGCGCAGTACTGAACTCCCTGGTATTCAACCTCTCCGTACAAACATCTTGTCGCAGTCCACTGCCTAACCACAGCGTCACCCGCCTGGCCAATTGCCTGAATGCGAGTTTTTTTCAAATCGCTATATTCGAATGTTTTCAGGTCAACCGAGCAAAGAACGTCATCAATGCAGACATCATCGTATAATCCCTGCGATCCAGAAACCTTAAATCCGGCTATTGACTCCCACTCAATAACCTCTGGAACGGCCATCCAAATAGAAGGGTCTCCCCTCCTGATAAGCTCTACTGCCTCATTGTTCAGCGCGTCGATCTTAGCCTGAGATCGAACTGAGACGATTCTATCGATCCATTCGAACTCCTTTTTGTAATTATCCAATTCATACACGCCATAAACTCTCTCAAGAAAAGCGGGGATTGTCGCTATGGTCTCGTCTACGCTTAGAGATAAAGAATCAGAGCCCGTAATCGACCCAGTCGCAAGCAAATTCTCGTCGCCGCTTACCGTAACGCCATCAAGCAAATCCTGAGAGATATCGATCCCAAATGATTCAATTGGAGAAGAAAAGGGCATCTGCTCGGCTGTCTTACGGGCGTTTTCCGCCACTGATGTTCTCTTTATTTTCCTCAATGAGCTTCGTTTTGCCTGGTTGAGAGCGACCCTTAATCCAAATCGCTCTTCGATCGCATTCTTATCTAAAAGGGTATATCCGTATCCAAAAGAAAGAGCAAAGCCGCGAACGCACCCACTCTCCCCGATCTGGACAGGAACAATACACAAAGCACTGGCGGAGGAGGACATCAATAGAGCGGGGTCAACTCGCCCTTCGAAGAAACCGCTCACCCATTTTGGAGTATGCGGCTCTGCTTCTTTTACATACACAACCAAACCATTGTCAAGCTCTATTCTCTTCGTTTCCCCATCAGGAGAAACGGCGGCATCGAATTGAGTGATAGTTCTCTCTATTAGATATATCGACAGTTTCATTTTCGACATAGGCAATACGCCTTCCTCAGCGAATGGACATCAACGTCTAGTCATGAGAGCCTAGGGCCACATACCCATGCTTCATGTTCTCGCTCGGCGCAAGCGTCCCGTCCTCAACAAGTTTCTTGATGTAGCGCTGCGCGGTTCTTGGGGTTACGCCCGCAGCAGCAGCCAAACTCGCAGATGTCACATACCCGTCGCGCTCAACGATAGAAAGAGCCAAAACCCTAGCGGAATCAGCACCCCTTGTCTCCGCCCCGTATTCCACAGGCACACAGGCATGAAAAATACCACCATCCTCCAGAACAGGAACTTTCCCACTATACAACCTTGAGTATTTTTCCAGATTCCTCAACCCGCTGCCCAGCTTCTCGGCAAGGCCAACCTGCGAAAACACCGAAGCGATCGTGGGATTTTTCGGTACGGGATTAAAGTCCGATAAAGCCAATCTCCCCTCGTAAAAAGCTCGACTGGCATTTTCTGTTTTAATGCCCTCCTCATCGACGACCAACTTCGCAGGGAATGGATTAAGAAACTCCCTATGGATCAGGAGATTCGCTATCAGCTCACGAGCGATAACATCTCGCGCGCTTACTCGCTGTGTCCCCTCCAGGACGAACCTGTCGGGCAAGTGCTTTTTCGCGAACGATAGCAAAATATCGTACGATTCGGCCAGGTTCGTCTTTACCGTAACGCGATCATCGTACCTGTCGGTGCTCTCTTTTCTGAATATCGCATCCGTCTTGTAGGCAGGGCATATATCGCCAATTACGTCATCGGAACCGACCAGTAGTACCGCCGCTAAGGTAAGACCTTCTTCTCCGGTATTTCGGTCCTTGGCGTATAGCTTCGCACTTCTTAACAAGGAGGCATCATCCAAGGAAGCCCAAGGATGACCAGCCGTCTTTGCTGTGGCCATCTTGCGCAGTCGATCAATCAGATCAGGACGCAGGTCTTCCATTTCCACATATTTGTACACTCTGCGCTCTGAATACAAGTTCTGCTTGCGTAGATACATCAAGGCGATCTGATCATCGCCGCGCACCTCGATATCGCTATCCGAAACGCGGTCGTATATAGCACCTTTCCAACTGTATACAGCAGGCCCCGCTGGAACCCAGACCCTTATCACAAGGGCCCCTTCGAAACGAACCCTCTCTATTTCCACGAAAGGAGACGGCTTAAAGCAATTTGAATCATTCAGCCTTTTAACCAAGTTTTGCTCTATGCCAAGCGCGCATTTCTCGTTTACGCCGCAAACCGATCCATCGTCCTCAACTCCGAGGAAAATATTGCCGCCTTGCCTATTCGCGAAAGAGCAAATCGTTTCAAACGTGTCGTTACCGGGAGTGTCTCCGCAGCGCTTGAATTCACACGTCAGCCCTTCGCCGGAAGAAACATGAGACTTTAATTCTTCGGGAGTCGCAGCAATACCCCTTTCGATAGGAGGGCTAGTTCCGCCTATTACCCACGCCGACATTATAAACGACAATGTCGCGACAGTTAAGCGACACTGTCGCATAGGTGTCGCGGACCTTAAATTCGGTTTTGCAGGCGGTTTTGAGCAAACAGCCCCTGAATAGACCAAAAAATCAGCCTATTTTTTGGTCTATTCAGGCGAAAACGAGCGATTGACCAAAATTCTTTCGTCTATTTTGGTCAATTAAGGGCGCTACCGTTCGCGACAAGCGACAGCACCGCGACGCAATATCGCTCCAAAACGACACCCATGCGACACTGTCGCGACAGTTTGGCGACATTGTCGCATGGGTGTCGCACCGGAAATATAAAAACAAGTTCCGTTTCCCCAGTACGACAATGGCGCACAAAAAAGCCTCGCTTGCACAATTCATTCACTGCAAGCGAGGCTCTGTCCGCTAAGCGGGGAAACGGTACCTGTCCCTATATACCCGCCTGGTCTATTTCCCTGCGGCTTTCAATGCTGCTTTGGGGCCTGCTACCAGCAGATAGTACAAGCCCTTGCGCAGCGGCGTGGGGTTGTCCGGGAAGAACTGCTCGAAGCGCTTTGGGTGCTCCATCAAATAGCGCAGGTTCGCGTTCTGGTAGTCGCTGAACAGCGAGCGATCATACGCGCCGCCCCTGAACCCGGCACGCAAATCCTCATGCATTTTGACCACAAATTCACGACGCTGCTCCGGCGCCAAGCGCGCAAAGTTCCACATATAGCTGTCATAACGCAGCCTGAACAGGACTTTTCGCAAATCTTCGCAATCAGGGTCGTTCTTGATGAAGCGCTCGGCCATGTCGAATTCCTTGCACACGCACATCACTTTTTGCGCGTCGTTCACAGAAGATGCCTCGTTGTCTTGGCGGTAATGCAGGATGGCCTCTTCGGACATAACAACCTTCTGCGCAGTTACCCACACCTTGAACTGGAAGCCCAGGTCCTGGAAGCTCGCGCCCGCCGTTTCAAGGAAACGCACGCCCTTTTCAACCAGCATTTCACGACGATACAGCGCCGACCAAATGGAAGGAATGCAGTAGAACACCTCGCGAACATCGCGCGGGCTAAAGGGGGCATCCGTCATTGGGGGCTTGCACACGCTTATAAGCTGGTTGCGTTCCTTGGGCGTGCTCCAGTAGAACCAATAGTTCGCCTTGGCAACATCGACAGGAGCATCGGCACTTGCATCCTTCACCAGGCCGTACAGCAACTCCAGAGCATTCGGCTCAAAGAAGTCATCGGGCTCCAAAATGCCAATGTACTCGCCACGTGCGGTGTCGATGCCCAAATTCATTGACGCGCCGTAACCGGAATTGTCCTTATCAATCAGGCGAAAACGCTGGTCTTTTTCCATGTAGCGTTTGATGATATTCAATGAACCATCGGTGCTGCCGTCGTTAATACACAGTGCTTCGAAGTCGACAAACGTCTGGGCAATCAGCGAATCAAGCGCCTGCTCCAAGTACTGCTCGGTATTGCAGATGGGCACCAGCACCGAAATCGCCGGCGCAGGCCCTTCAGGCGCAGGGCTGATCTTTGCGCTTGCACGCGCCGCATTCGCACGCGCCTGCTGCTGAGAAATCTGGTTCTTGCCCTTTTTCTCGGTCTTCGCAGCGGTGTTTCCGCCACCGGCGCTCTTCGCGTTATTCTTCTTAGCCATTCCCTGCCCCTCTCAAATCAATTAGGTAAAAGTATACCGTTCATGCAAGAAGCAACCACAGAGCATATTTCAGCTGCTGCGAATCACGTCAAGCAGTCCGCGGGCCCGCGCGTCCCTGGGAGTCATACAGTCAGGGCCGGCGCGAATCGCGCTGGACGTCCTCGGACGCCACGCAGCCACGGGTTTCGCGAATCACATTGGGCGTTCCGTGTTCGCTGTCGCCACAAGACGCCCTTCCCTCCAAAGAGCCATCACAGCTACCAGCTTGAACTGCCCAACCACGCGCTGTAGTTGGCAAATACCCCACCGATTGGGGCTAGGCGCCCAGCGACACACACGGACATTCGCCGCCCACCTTCTGCCCCTGCCCATCACACCACGAACTTCACGGCAAAGCTTCAACACTTAATTAATTCCTCGCAAACGAGGTGCTTTCCTCGAGCGCATCGCATAGAATCGATCTAATGTAAAACGCGTTCATAAAACGGCGCCAGCAGAGCGCAACATTATTCGCTTCAACGCGTTATTGAAGCCCGCCGCCAACAAGGAGGTTCTTATGAAACTTGGATTCATCGGATGCGGAAATATGGCCAAAGCCATGATCAAGGGAATTGTCGCTAGCGGTGCTGTTGCGCCCGGTGAAATCTATGGCTCCAATGTCACGCCGGAGCACGCCGCTGCCGTAGCCGAAGAATTCGGCATTAACGCTGGCACTAACAACATCACCGTCGCCGAAAACGCCGACATCCTGTTCCTTTCCGTAAAGCCCTACCAGTACGAGGCCGTTATTGCCGAAATCCGTGGAGCAATGCGTCCCGAGCAGACTGTCGTCACCATCGCGCCTGGCAAGACTATTGCCTGGCTGGAAGAGCAGTTCGGCACGCCAGTCCGCATCGTACGCACCGCACCGAACACGCCCGCACACGTGCTGGCAGGCGTTACCGCCTACTGCCCCAACAGCTTGGCAACCGCTGAAGACGTCGCCGCGGTCGAATGCCTGCTTGCCAGCTTCGGCACCACCGTTGAACTGGAAGAATCGCAGCTCGACGCCGCAAGCGCCATTGGCGGCAGCTCGCCCGCCTATGTATATATGTTCATCGAGGCCTTAGCAGACGCAGGTGTGGCCGAAGGCCTGAAGCGCCCGCAGGCTTACCAGCTTGCCGCGCAAGGCGTACTGGGTGCTGCAAAACTCGTGCTCGAATCCGGCAAGCATCCTGGCCAGCTAAAGGACGAGGTGTGCTCGCCTTCTGGATCCACCATCCGCGGCCTTGAGGTTCTGGAAAAAGGCGCATTCCGCGGCACCGTCATCGATGCGCTGCGCACCACCATCGAAAAGGCACGCGCTCTGTAACGCAAACGGGCGCGGTTGGGGGCTTCGCGGCGCAGCGATCCCTGGCCCTGCTTCGCGGCACAGCGATGCCCCAGCCCTGTTCCCCACCGAAGCGGTCTTTGCTCTTGCCCTCCCCGCAAGCAACAACCCCGTTACAAACAACAACGCGAATGCTTCCTTTCTTGACATGCCGCGCGCACATACTAGAATCCGTATTAGCACTCCACATGTTGGAGTGCTAATTACGTTTATAGGCGCTTGCGCACCGCCATTTCGGCACCGCAAGCGCACGGCAACGAACCAACGTTTGTCTGCAGTTCGTAGGTGCAAGCCGCTACGCGGGCCAGGTATCGCGACGTCGGGCGTAATGCCTAACTCGGCGCGGCGCCGCAGCGGAACGCTCGCCACAGCAGAGCGCCCGCCACGGCACCAACCGCGACGAGCCCAACCGCCCGCCGCGCCAGCAGACAAACGCGCAGAACAGGCCATTGAAGGAAGGATCTGAATGAAGCAATTCAAAACAGAAAGCAAAAAGCTCCTTGATCTGATGATCAACTCCATTTACACCAACAAGGAAATCTTCCTGCGCGAACTTATTTCCAATGCATCCGACGCGGTAGACAAGCTCTACTTCAAGAGCCTCACCGACACCACCATCGCCGTTTCCAAGGACGATCTTTCCATCAACGTGGCATTCGACAAGGACGCTCGCACCATCACGGTTTCCGACACGGGCATCGGCATGACCCGCGAAGAGCTGGAAACCAACCTGGGCACCATCGCTCATTCCGGCAGCCTCGAGTTCAAGACCGAAAACGCCGAACAGCAGGGCGAAGACGTAGACATCATCGGCCAGTTCGGTGTGGGCTTCTACTCCTCGTTCATGGTGGCCAAGGAAGTTACCGTGACCTCCCGCGCATACGGCGAACCCGAAGCCTTCACCTGGAAGTCCGACGGCATCGAAGGCTACACCATCGAACCCGCAACCACTGAAGAGGCAGCCGCACTGGGCGCCGACCACGGCACCAGCATCACCCTGCACCTGAAGGACAACGCCGACGAAGAAGAGTACGACGTATTCCTGGACCAGTACGAGCTCCAGGCCCTCATCAAGCAGTACAGCAACTACGTGCGCTACCCCATCCGCATGGAAGTGGAAGAGCGCAAGCCGCTGCCCAAGCCCGAAGACGCCGGCGACGATTACACGCCCGAATTCGAAACGGTGCGCGAGGTTAAAACCATCAACTCCATGATTCCCATCTGGAAACGCCGTAAATCTGAGGTGTCCGACGAAGAGTACGCCACCTTCTACAAAACCGATTTCCATGATTTCGAGGATCCGGCTCGCACCATTTCCGTTCACGCGGAAGGCGCGCTGACCTACGACGCGCTGCTGTTCATCCCCAAGCGCCCACCGTACGACTTCTTCAACAAGGACTACGAAAAGGGCCTGGCACTGTACAGCTCTAACGTGCTGATCATGGAAAAGTGCGCCGACTTGCTGCCCGACTACTTCAGCTTCGTGAAGGGCGTTGTTGATTCTCAGGATCTGACGCTGAACATTTCCCGCGAAACGCTGCAGCAGAACAGCCAGCTGCGCGCTATTGCCAACAAGCTTGAAAAGAAGATCAAGAGCGAACTGGAAAAGTTCCTGAAGAACGACCGCGACGGCTACGAGAAGTTCTTCAAGGGCTTTGGCCGCAACTTGGAATACGGCATCTACACCAGCTACGGCATGAAGAAGGATGTACTGGCCGACCTGCTGCTTTTCTATTCCGCCAAGCAGCAGAAGATGGTGACGCTTGCCGAGTACGTGGAGGCCATGCCGGAGGACCAGAAGTCGATCTTCTTTGCAACGGGCGAGGCCATTGACCGTTTGGCGAAGCGCCCCATTGTGAACACGGTGCTGGGCAAGGGCTTCGACGTGCTGCTGTGCCCGCAGGATGTTGACGAGTTCTGCTTCATGTCGATGAACGAATACAGCGAAAAGCAGTTCAAGAATGTTGCCGGCGGCGACCTGGGCCTTGAAACCGAGGACGAAAAGAGTGCAGCTGAGGCCATTACGAAAGAAAACGAGGGCCTGTTCGCCGAAATGCAGAAGGCACTCGATGGCAAGGTTAAGCGCGTTGCCGTTTCCGCCCGCCTGACCGATACCCCTTCATGCGTAACCGCAGAAGGTCCCATCACGCTGGAAATGGAAAAGATCTTGGCGCAGGGTCCCGATGGCGAGCACGTAAAGAGCGACCGAGTGCTCGAACTGAACGCCGAGCATCCTGTATTCAAGGCAGTGCAGAAGGCGTTCGAGGATGGCGATACCGAAAAGGTGCACCTGTACGCTACGATTCTGTACGATCAGGCGTTGATCACCGAGGGCCTGCCCATCGACGACCCCGTAGCCTACACCCAAGCCGTCTACAAGTTCATGGCCTAACTGGGGAATAACAACTGACACCAAATTGCCAGTTGGCAGCAAAGGCGCGTCCGATTTGAACTGCGCCCCGAATCTGCAAAGGACCCCGTTTCCTGGACGGCAAAAGAAGTGAATCAAGCAGCCCGGCTGAGCCTGTACTCGACCGGGCTGCTTCCGTCCTCAGGGACACCGTGGGAAGACGACAGCGAACATACACGCATTTGGAAGCGAGGTGCCGCTGACCATGGACGGCAGGCAGACCCAAGGGTTCGAGGGCCAAGCCGCGCGAACGAGGCTCATTCTTTGGATGCATTATGTCCAGGCGGGAATTTGACACCTGTTCCCAATCCCCCTATTCAGCTTCTTCGGGTTCAGATTCTTCCTCGAAACGGACGTCAATCTTGTCGATGCGCAAACCATCCATCACGCGGGCCATCATCGTGATCTTCGTGCCTCCGTGATGCAGCTCGTACGAATCGCCCTCGGCGGGGATCTTGTCCAGCAGGTCGAGCATCAAGCCACCCGCAGTCTCGTAGTCGAACACGGGCACGGGCTCAAATCCAATGAACTCAACGAACTGGTCAACCGGCAACGAGCCGTCAACCAAGTAATGATGCTCGCCTACCTTCAGAATTTCATCCTGATCATCGTGGAGATACTCGTCTTCCATGCGGCCGATAATCTGCTCGACCACATCGGTCATGGTAACGATGCCGGACGTGCCGCCATGCTCGTCAACCACCACGGCGATTTTCGTGTGCTTAGCCTGCAACACCTGCAAAAGTTTCGCGATGGAAATGCTCTCCGGCACCGCCTGGATAGAGCGAATCTTCAGGTCCTTCATCGTGGAGCCCTCAGGCAGCAAGTAAGCATCCTTGATGTGCACGAAGCCCACGATGTTGTCCTTGTCCTCGCGGAACACGGGGTAACGCGTGAATTTGTTCTTCCCCATGAAGTCGAGATTCGTTTCAAGATCATCGTCGTAGTCGATAGCCAGCACCTCGGTGCGGGGTGTCATAATGGCCTTCGCGTCCTTGTCGTCCAAGTCGAAAATGTTGTCCAGGTACTGGTACTGATCCTGCTCGATGGATCCGCTCTCAGCGCTTTCTTCAAGCAACAGCTTGATTTCTTCCTCGGAATAAGCCTCGGATTCATTCTTGGTATCGTGGCCGGTCAGGCGCATAACGCCATTGGTGGTGGCGTTGAACAGCCACATGATGGGGTACGTAATGCGGTAGAACGCATGGAGCGGGCCCGCTGTGTGCAGCGCGTAAGTTTCCGTCTTCAAAATAGCCATGCTCTTAGGGATGAGCTCGCCGGCAACCACATGCAGCGTGGTCATGATGAAATAGCCAATACCCACCGAAATAACAGTAACCGCCGTGTCGGGCAAGCCAAAGAACACGAAGATCGGATGAAGCAGCGCGGCGAACGCAGGCTCACCCAACCAGCCCAATGCCAGCGAAGCCAGCGTGATGCCAAGCTGACAAGCGGAAAGGTACTCGTTAACGTTGTCGGCCATTTCGAGCGCGCGCTTGGCGCCCTTCTTGCCTTCTTCCACCAAAATCTCAATCTGCGATTTACGTACGCGCACCAAGGAAAACTCGGCGATAACGAAAAATGCGTTCATCAGCAGAAACAGAACAACCAGTATCAAACTTAACCAAATAGGCATGTAGGTACAAAACTCCTTGCGTAAGCGAGCGAGAAACAGATCTGCCATTTCTCATTGTGGGAACGGGATCGGAAAAGAGGGCCAGCCTGCTTTTCCGCTAAAGGGGAATCGGTGCGCTTTGCGCCCTTTCCGAGAAAACCGAAATTACACGGTCATCTCCCCCTTGGGGAAGGGCATGAGGCGCGTTACGTCCGCCAACAAGGAGAGGCGCTTGCGCACACCCAGGCATAAGTCACGCGCAAGGAAAAGCTGCGACGCTGCTTGCGCTGCAGTATCTGAATACAGAAACGCAGCCTTTTCTTCACACGAAGACAAAGACCGCGCGGGACCAAAAAGAGAGTTATTGCATTGTGCGGTGCGTTTTCGGGTCGAGCAACATCGACCGCCGCCGTCGGAGTCGTTCACGACAGCTTCATCTCCTATTCTGATGGCCGCCGCCATCGTTGGTCCCACAACCCGTTTTGCGTAAACAGGCACGATATCTTTCAGAATAGTACCGCGGAACAACGGCAATTCAACGAAACACCATCACAGCGCCACGTTTTCTGCAGTAAACGATACGATCCCGCCGTTTCGGCATCGTCGCGGACGCGACGACAGCGATGCGAGCGAAAAGAAGCTGCATGTGGGCGAACCCGCGAAACAACCGCGCCGCCCGCACAAAGCAGGGGGGGGCAGTGCGCGAACCGCGAGCACCGCCCCTGCCCGAGAAAGATTAAAGCTCATGGCGGCGCACGGTGCGCATCATCTCGGCGGCCGCCCCACCCAAGAAAGATCAAAGCGCTCAAACGGAGCACCCAGGAATGGCAAGATCCGCGCGCCGTGCATGATCTGAGGGGCCCGCGCAGCGAAAAGGGCGTCTTCATGGCAAGATATTCGCGCGGTGCATCTCCGAACGCCCGTTTGCGGGGCTTTTCGGATGCATGGCGCGCATATCTCGCCAAAGCCGGCTCGTTTCGGATGCATGGCGGCGATATGCTGCCAGGAAGGGGCGCTTTTCCCGTCCGAAGCCCCTTCGGGAACGCATGAAGCGAAAAAGCTGCCACGGATCGCCGCCCGGGAACGCACCACGGCGATATCTTGCCACTGTCGGACGCCGGAGAGCGCAGTTCGCGAGCATTTTGCCATCGGCAAGCGCCCCCCGGGGGGGGCATCACGACGAAATATTGCCACTGTCGGCAGCCCTGAAAACGCACCACGGCGAAATATCACCATGGCCGGCAGCCCAGGAACGCACCGTAGCAATATCTTGCCACGGCAGCCTCCCTCAAGAATACTCCTCAACGACATCTTGCCGAGAAGGCCCTGGGCTGCCCGGCCTTGCTGCGAAATCGCAGCGGCGCCACGTAGCCGGAAGACACCGCCCGAGCGAAGCGTCGGCCAATTCAACAACGCACGCCGGCACGTCCAAGAAACCATGAAAATATTTTGGTGCCTTTCACCAAGAAACGGCACCGAAAACGTACTCGCGTAGTATGGCGAACATGAGCGGAAAAGATACTTACATCAATAGCACAGACGAGCGCGATAACGGCACCGAACCATCCGGATATGGCAGCACGACACCATCGGAACGCGGCAACACCGCCGCTCCAGAGCGTAACAACGCGGCAACATCGGAACGCAACGGCGGTGACGCCCCATCGGAACACGGCAACGCCTCCCCATCGGAACACGACAACACGGCAGCAATGCAGCACGACGGCAACGGCACCGTCTCGCCGGAGCGCAACAACGTCACCTCGGTGGAACGCGGCGGCAACGCCTCTCCCGAGCACGACGACGCAATCCACGACCCCAAGCACGCCGCCAGCGCCGGCGAAGAAGCGGTGGACAGCTCTTCCCACGCAGAAGAAACCTCGTCCGATGATCGCAGCGGCGCCCTCACAGCAAAGGCGGCATCTGGCGAGAGCCGCGGCTCTCATGCAGCAAAGGCAGCATCTGACAAGGACCGCGGCTCCCACGCTGCAAAGGCAATATCCGGCGAGGACCACGCCGCTCACGCAAAAGAGATACCGTCCGCATATCTCAAAAAGGCCGGAGACTTCCTCGGTCTGCACAAAAAGGCTTCTGCCATCGCTGCAGCCATTGCGCTGTGCGTCGTAGTGGGCATCGGCGCAGCCGTGGCTTCAAGCAGCAGACCCACCCCTAATGGCATCCCCCTAAGCAGCGGCTTTGTGAGCTACGCAGCAAACGCCGTTGCAACTACCACGGATGCTGCCGCAGACGAAGCAGCAGCGGGACTCGTCGCTCAACGCCTCACGCCCGATGCGCTCAACGGCATCGATTCCTTCGCCACCGCCCCTGGCACGTTTTCCCTGATGGAGGGCGAAGATGCCGCATCGCTTTCCGAAGAGCAGCAAGAATCCCTTGCAGCAGCCACCCAGAACATCGAAGGCGGCGGCTACACCGTTGGCTTCACGCTCATCAATTTGAGCACCGGCAAGGGCATCGCCTACAACCTCGACTCGCGCGTATACGGCGCCAGCTCGTTCAAGGGTCCCTACGCCGCCTACCTGTGCCAACACCTGGGCGACAACGACGCTTCCTACCCATCCGGCAGCGAAGCGGCAGGCTCCGGCGTTTCGTCGTCCATATATTCCCTGATGCAACCCATGATCCTCCACTCGGACAACAGCGCATTCAGCAGCTTGCGCAACACTTACGACAGCGCAGGGTTCGCCGAATGGCTCAATTCCTGCGGCGTGGACTCCGAGATCATGCACGACACGCACTTCCCGCGCTATTCCGCGCGCGAATCCGCCTTGCTGTGGCTGCACACGTACCAGTACCTCAAAACCAATACGCCCACCGCGCAGAACCTGACATCGCTCTACGAGCAGACGAACGTGTCGTTCATCCGCTCTGGCGTGAGCGACGACGAAGAAGTCGAAGCTGTGCTCAACAAGGCAGGCTGGTGCTCTGGCCGTGAACGCTTCACCGGCCTGTGCGATGCGGGGCTCATCAAGTGCACCGACGGCACCACCTACCTCATGAACACCATGACCAATTCGCCCGACGGCGGCCTGTACACCGTCCGCCTGGCGAACCTGGCATCCACCCTCTTTGAATGCCGCGACGTGCTGGAGTAGCACCTAGCAAACAGGTGGATGCGAAGCAGGGAATGCGGGGCAAGGGCCGCGAAGCGGTGTAATTTTCCTGCCTCTTTCGCCCGCCGCAAAGCGCGAGGGCTACAATAGACGGTACTGCGCAAATGCGCGCCGAGTGCGCCGACCTCCACAGGACGGCGGACAACGCGCGCCGAGTGCATAACCTCGGAACGGTGACGCAAAAGGTCCTTGGCGCGTCCATGCATCGGGCAACGCAGGAAAATCGCTCTCGTGCGATCCCCGCGCAAACGCATGCCGAATGTGCCAGGCCCCACGGAGCGTCGCGCAAACGCGCATCAAGCACAGCGCCCTCCGAAGGAGACCGCATGCAACCGATACCGCACCAGCGTCGAACAGCGCAGCGCCCTCCCCTTAAAAGGAGCCGCATTGCCAGCAAATAACAAGCCCCCGAACGAAAGGATTGCCGTGGTGGAACTTGCTCGCGAACTTAACCGTCATGCCGCTTCGGCAACCCACGAGCAAACGCATCTTGCCGAACATCCAGGGCAGCTGGTTTGGATTTTCATGGGCATGTCCGTCGTAGGCCTTTTGGGCGAAACGCTGCAGCACCTGTTGGCATTCGGCGAATTGGAAAGCCGCGCCGGTTTCATCTGGGGTCCTTTTTCTCCCATCTACGGGTTGGCGGCAGTTCTGCTAACCATGCTGCTCGAGCCCTTACAGGACAAAGGAGTCCCACTGCTTTTGGCGGTGAGTGCTGTGGTGGGCGGCAGCCTTGAGTACTTCGCCAGCTGGGCCATGGAAACGTTCTGGGGCGTGGTGGCATGGAGCTACCTGAACATCCCCCTCAATTTCGACGGGCGCACCGACGTGTTCCACTGCCTGATCTGGGGCACCATTGGCGTGCTGTGGGTAAAGGTTGGCCTGCAATTATGTCAGCGCATCTTCAACCGCGTGAACACCACCGGCGCCCCGTACCGTGTGGCAACGGCAGCGCTTTCCATCTTCATGGCGCTCGACATCGCTACGACCATCATCGTTTTGTTGCGCGCCGATGCCCGCACCGATGGCATTCCGCCGCAGAATCCCATTGAACAATTCTGCGACACTGCCTACCCCACCGACATGCTGCAGAAGCGTTTCCACAACATGGGCGGCCTCGGCATATAGGCGGGTAACAGATTCCCGCCAAACAAGTAGGCCCACCTACAATAAAACGAACCGCCTCCCATCTCTTGCGTCCAAGAGATGGGAGGCGGTTCTAGTTCGCAAGCGAGGCTCTATTGAGCGAGGCCCTGTTTTTGTGCACCATAGCGTGAGTGGAAATTTGGTACCTGTCCCTATTTTCCCACCTTAAAACGCCTGGCCCACTATAAAACGGTAGCCAGGGTACGGCACCTTGCCGAAGCGTCCGTGGTAGTCGGAGCCGCCCGTGCAAAACAGGCTATAGCGCGCAGCAAGCTCTTCGCACAGCTGCGTATCGCGATAGTCGTGATCAGGGTGATACTTCTCGATGCCCGCAAGCCCCGCGTCAACGAGCGCAGGCAACGCCTCGTAATTGTCGAACTGGCCGGGATGGGCCAAAACAGGCAACCCGCCATCAGCCGCAATGGCAGCCACGGCATCGCGCATGTCAACGTACTCGATATCGCGCTGCGCAATACCACCGCCCTTAAACAGCATCTTGTACAGGAATTGGTACTCTGCGCTGCTGAAATCGGCATCGGTCAATGCTGCCATCAAATGCTGCTTGTAGAACCCCGTCGACTGTCCAGCAAGCTGCGCCGCATACTCAACATCCACATCGTAGCCGGCATCAAGCAGCTGTCGCATCTGCCACGCCGTATTGGCAGTGCGACGCTCCAAGGTGCCCGAGCACAAGTCGCGCACCGCCGGGGCATCGGCGGGCATGCCCAATCCCAAAAGATGTACGCGTCGCTTTGCGGTCGAATCCCACGCACTTATCTCTACACCGCACACCACCGAGAATCCATGCTCTGCTGTCTGCTGCCGAACGGCATCAAGCCCAACGGTGGTGTCGTGATTCGTTACCGCCAAATGAGTAATCCCCTGCACGCGAGCCTTCCCCATCAGCTCCAAAAACGAATCCGACCCATCGGAAAGCGTCGTATGCGCATGCAGATCGGCACGAAATTCCCTGCCAGGCTGCACCCCCAGCAAATCCCACAGCGGCTCCTGCCGAAACGCCCGTGCGGTGCGCTCTTTGGTACCCTGCCATTCGCTCATTGCACTATCTCTCCCTTTTGCATATTGAACTCATGGTCGCACAGGCCCTCCATGAACTCGAGGTCGTGGAAAATTCCCAACATCGTGGTTCCCTGCGCCTTCAATTGCTCGATCAGCTCACGCACTTTCACCTTCGACGCCGCATCCAATGAAGCAGTAGGCTCGTCGAGCAACAGCAAACGTGGTTGTTTGATCATGGCAGAGGCAATGTTCAAGCGAAGCTTTTCGCCGCCGGAAAACGTACGCGGATACAGCAGCCACAACGATTCATCGATGTCAAAATGACGCAGCATGCGCTCGGTTTCCCATGTTGCCTTTTCCTCCTCATCGGCACCGAAAGTTTCAAGGGCGCTCTTCAATACGATGTCGTAGGCGGTTTGGCGCGGCAGGGCATTCAAGAACTGCGAAACGTAGCCCATTTCGTATTTGCGCAGGTAGATCATCTGACGTTCACTTGCTTGGCACAAATCAAGCGCCCCAAACGATTCCGAGTCATACCAAATAGCACCCGACTCCGGCAAATTGGTACGATAAATGCAACGCAGAATGGTCGATTTGCCCGACCCACTGCGCCCCGTAATGCCCACAAATTCACCCTGCATAAGCGAAAGGTTAATGTGCTGGCAACCCAGAATGCGGCGCTCCACACGGTGCATCACAAACGACTTGGAAAGATCGTCGATTTTCAGAAGCTCCTTCATGGCAGCCCCTAACGATCGTAGCCGTGGGGCTGATCGGGGTAATGCGAACGGTACACTGAATTGCCGCCTACGAAAGCGCGCGTAACAACCGGCGTGGTGGTTTGTACGTCGGGCGCGCACCCGATTTCGCGCACCAGCAGAATGTCCGCACGCTTGCCAACCGTAAGCGTGCCAACTTCGGAATAGATGCCCACCGCCTTGGCAGGATTAGCCGTCACCAACGCAAACGCTTCGGGAAGAGGCATCGCGCATTCGCGATGAAGGATAAACACTGCATCGATAAGGGCCGCTGGATAGTAATCGCTGCACAACATGGTAATTACGCGCTGAGTCACGCCTTCACGCGCCGAAAGGTTGCCCGCATGGCTATGTCCCATCATCACATTCGGGGCGCCCGCCAAGGTGAACATGCCTCGCTCATGTGCATCGCGCGCCGTTTCCATATCAACGGGAAACTCGGAAATTGAAGCACCCAATGCGCCCATGTAATCGAGCTTTTCCTTTGAATCGTCATCATGTGAAGCAAGAGAAATCCCCTGTTCACGGGCAAGCTCTGCAAGCTCGCTCAGCTGCTCGGGGCCAATCTTGTCGGCAGCTTGCTGCTCCTCAACGATGGCGGCAACCTCTTCATCGGAAATGCCGTCACGGTACCCCTTGATGGTGTCGCTGAATACCAGCAAATCACGATACTGACCCTGGCCCGGCGTATGATCCATAAACGAGATCAAATCCACCTTGCCGTCCTGCAGGTAGTTATACACTTCGTCCACACGGTCGACGGAATCAAGCTCCAAACGCAGATGGAAACGATGGCGAATTAGATGGTCGTGCTCTTCGCTTTCACGCATATCCGAAATGCTTTCGGCAAGCTTGCTCACATTCTCGAAATTGCGAATAGGCTTGTGGTCGAAAATCTTAGCCCCATACACCGAAAGCGAATGGTAGATCGTGGTTACGCCATGGGAAACCAGCTCGCGGTCAACCTTGTACAGCGAAGTTGGCAGGTCCATAACAACGCTCGGTCGCGGCGATGCCACCGACTCGATGTAATCGGAATGAACGTCGATCATGCCCGGCGCCACATACGCACCACGCGCATCAACCACAGGGAAACCGGTTTCCCTGTCAACCACCATGCCCGACGTGCTCTCGTCAAGCTGCGCATCGACCGTGCGAGCATTGGCAAGCGTCGGCGCAATGCGCACAATGGTTCCATCTTCAACAACGATGTCGTGATTGGGCAGAATCGCATCTTCGGCAACCACGTTGCCTCCGCGAATCACAAGCGAATTTGCTTCCATAAATGCATTTCTCCTTGCATTGGGTTATCAATCTATGCGGCGCTCGAAAAAGCGCCACTGGGCGAAGGTGCCCATTTACAGCAGCGAATACACCAGCTGCTGAGTGTAGGAATGCTGAGGATCTTCCAGAACCTGATCGGTAAGACCATGCTCCACAACCTGCCCGTTCAGCATCACGAACGTGCGATCGGCCAGCATGCGAATAACGCCCAGATCGTGGCTTACCACCAGCATACTTACGCCGAAATCGCGCTTGATCTGCAGAATCAAGTCAAGAACACTGGCCTGCACGGAAAGGTCTAGGCCCGTGGTAACTTCATCCAAAAGCAGCACGGGAGGATTGTTCGAAAGTGCCTTGGCAATCTGAACGCGCTGCTGCATGCCGCCGGAAAACGTTGCCGGGGCATCCCCTGCGCGTGAAAGAGGGATGTTCACCTTCCCTAAAAGCTCATTGCCACGAGCACGCATCGACTCCACGTTGCGATTGCCGGCGGCAATCATCTGCTCGGCAATATTCGAAAGGGAGGAAAAGTTCATTCGCAAGCCCAAATACGGGTTCTGATACACCATGCCCAGCACCGTGTTGCGCACCTTGCGCTTCTGCTGCGAGGAAAGCTCCAGCAAATTCGCCTTGCCGTTATCGTAGGCAACAGCGCGCACTGTGCCTGCAGTGGCAACCTGGTCGAAGTACAGGCACTGCATAAAAGTGGATTTGCCGCTACCCGACTCACCCACGATTCCCACGATTTCACCGGGATACAAATCCAAGCTTACATCGCGAACCGCATGCACGGTCTTGCACTTCGGGCAGATGTTGCGCTCCAACTCGCCACCGCCCAAACAATAGTCGCAGCCTTCTCCAAAGCGCTTTGACACATGGCGCACCTGCAAGCAGGGCCCTTCATCCACAACGAGCACCTTATTCATTGCGCCCCTCCTCTCGCCTTTGTTGGCAGTACGCCGTGTCGTTGCATTGGTAATAGGTTTCGCCCGTTTCCTCGTCCACCAATTCATCTAGGTATGCATCGGCGGCACCGCACAAGCGACAGCTCTTCCCCTCAAAGCTCTCTACCGAAAAGGGGTAATCTTCGAAATCGAGCGGATGAACATGGGTAAAGGGTGGGACGGCGTAGATTTTCTTTTCGCGACCCGCGCCCAAAAGCGTCAGGTTCTGAGCCATATCGAGCCTCATCGTGTCGAAGCGGGGTATGGGCGAAGGAGCCATTACGTAGCGCCCTTCCACCAAACACGGGTGGTCTGCGTTGGTAACGGTATGGCCGTAGCGCACAATCTGGTCGAACAGCCCCAGCCACGCCCCGGTGTAGTCCGCTTCGGCGTGGAGTACACGCGTTTTTGCCTCACTTGGCTCGAAATTTCGCAGGGGCTCGGGCATCGGAACCTGCAGAACAAGTATCTGATCCGCCGAAAGAGGCTGTTCCGGAATGCGATGACGCGATTGTATAAGGCTTGCACACTGCGTTTTCTCAGTCACTTCGACGTCGGTGGTTTCGGCAACGAGCTTCTTGATGTTCACGGCATTCACGCTGTCGTCGGCGCCCTGGTCAATCACCTTCAGCACGTCGTTCTGGCCAATAAGCGCCAACGTTACTTGCAAGCCGCCCGTGCCCCAGCCTCGGCCAATGGGCATCTCGCGCGAAGCGAAGGGGATCTGATGGCCCGGAATGGAAACGCCTTTGATAATGGCGCGGCGAATCTCGCGCTTCGAAGCCTCGTCGAAAAAAGCAAAATTATAGAGCTGGCGCATTACCGCTCATCTCCCTTCACCGTGGAGCGCACGCTGGAAAGCTTCGATTGGAAGGTTACGTAGTGCGGGAGCTTTAAGTGGGAAACAAAGCCAGTAGCCTCAACGCCGTCCACGTGGTACAGGACGAATTCCTCATCCTGCGTTGGATAGCGCTTGTCGCCTTGCTCAAGGCAGAAATCAAGCACACTCATCGCGATCGCCTTGGTCTCTTGACGCCCCATCACCATGCCGTAGCCCACCTTGAAGCCCATCTGCGACCTGCCTTCCCTAGAGCGGTCCACCGCAAATACGCTTTCCACTTCCGTCACGGGAATGCCGCCCAAATAGTAGGCATCACCTTCGTCGGATCCATCAGCCAGAGGGTGGTCAACCAACACCTCAACCGAGCCAGATCGCAATTCACCTACTGTAGGATGCGAGGGACCAAAACCCCTGATGGCTGCATAGCCTAAAGTGGTTACACCCTGGGTCATGCCGCGGGCAAGCGTCTGCAAACGCGCAGATCGCGGCGCAGGAAATACCAACGGCTCCATGGTTACATCAACAGGAGCATCATTGTTTTCGGTGTACCCGTCGATCAAGCCTTCTTTGCGAAGATAATCCAGAACCTTCGGCATATGCTTCAGCTTCGCCGCAGCAGCGCGATGCTCCTCGCGTTCCTCTTCACTGAGCGCCGCCCATTCCGTATCCAGCTCATCGTCATAAGCACAGCGCACCTTCGCCGCATCTTCGTCGGTCTCGTGCTCCAAACCGATGCGAATCAAGCGGTGGGAGTAATCGCGCGTTGCCCCCAGTAGCTGACCTCCAAGAATATCCTTGAAAGCCGCCGAGACACGACGCTCAACCGCCATGTTCTCGCCCTTGATCTCGCGCGAGACATACGGGCGCTCAAGCGTCGAGCGAAACGCGCGCAGCAGAAACACCGCCTCTTCGGGTGAGCCCTGCGCCTGCTTCAATGCCACGGCGGCAAGACGAGGCGCGTAGAGAGAGGCTTCGCCCATTACCTGTTCCACCAGACCAGGAAACGAATCTTCCACCGCATCGACGGAAACGCTGTTCAAACCTTCAACGCGCTCGCGCTCAAGGAGCTTAAGGCTCTCCTCGATGGCAAGGCCGCCGCCACGTACCGCAACGTATCCCATTACGCCACCTCCCCTTCGCTTCCGCCCAAGCAGGCAAACGTATTTTCGATGCGGGTAGTGCGAGGAAGTGCCGCCACGTTGCCATCGTCGTCAACAAGCAAGACCTCGATGCCGCAGGGGTACTCGTCTGCTCGCTCCGCGCGAGCGTGCGCCCATTCCGCTTGGCTTACATACAGTTCGGCGGTCTTTTCGATGCCAGGTCCCGAAAGACCCAAGCGCGTTAAACCCTTGGCGGGAACTGCAGAAATGGAATCGACCAGCAAAACAACTGTGGCACCCTTTTCCGGCTCTTCAAGCGTGCCTGGCTTTGCCTGGGCAATCGCCTCAGCATGAACCGCATCGCTTGCCACAGGAACCAACACGAAATCAGCCTCTTGCGCTTGTGCCTGCTTTGCATGGGTTTGCACGGTCAGCCAGCAGGAAACATCGTGCGATGCGGCCCCAACCGCGCAAAAGGTCACCGCCTGGTCAACAAAGAGACGGACCGCTGTTTCAAAGCAGCCCAGCACTGGCGTAGTTTCGCCGCTTTTCGGAAAAGCATCAATCTGCCCAATGGTGCCAGGACGAGCAAAAGCTTCCAGCACCTGCCGAAACGCACGCTGAGCCACATGGGTTTCTACGTTATTCACAATCATTCTTAAACTTCCATCGTCGAAAAATCTACCTGGGTACGTAGCAACGCCTCCGCGTGCTTTCGTTCCGCTTCGGCCAAACACTGCCGCTCTTCCTCGAGCGTCTCTTCCCAGGCCAGCAGTAAAATCTCGTTGCCGCCTGCGGCATACACCGCATCGACAATCGCCAAATCGCGGGCTTTCTTGCGGTCCTCTCCCAGCACCATGCCGTAACCATGAGCGCCACCGATGCGAACTGCGCACGAGGTCATGAGCGCTTCACCCAGATAGAACAGGCTGCGCTGAGCGCCTTCGCGCACCTTCAGCATCACCAGCTCCTCTGTGGGCTCTTTCACCATCGCAACGGCGTAAAGCTGTTCCGCTTCGCACGCCATACGGGAAAGAACCTTGCGATTGCCTTCCACCAAAACGCGTGTACGTTCTTTTCTGTTCATCTTTTCTCCTAGTTCTGCACGATGAAGCGCTTGCGCAATTGAGTCGAAAGAAGCTCCAGCGCAACGGCCACCGCGAAGCAGAAGTACACGATTAGGCCCACTTCATGAATGTCGTAATAGAAGCCACCCGCCAAAAACAGCTGATAGCCAATGCCACCCGCACCCGCAACGGCGCCCACGGCAACAGCGTTGACAAAGTTGATTTCGAAGCGGATGAATGTCCAGGAAAGAATCTCGGACAACTTTTCGGGTACAACGGCGGAAAACACCACCTGCCACCATGAAGCGCCCGAAGCGCGCAAGGCTTCCACTACGCCGGGGTCAACCTCTTCAAAGCTTTCTGAATAAGCCTTGGTCAGGTACGCAATGCCGTGGAACAAGAAGCCCGCCACCGCCGCTTCTGGCCCCAAGCCGATAGCAACCGTGAAGATGAGCACCCATAAGATGGTGGGGACGGCGCGGAACAGCGACATAACTGCTTTGATGGCATTCGAAGCGGTGCGATTCGACAAGTTCATGGCAGCGCAAAGCCCTAAAACGAAAGCGATAACCGCACCCAGCACCGTGGTAAGCGTTGCAAGCGCCAATGAAACGAAGAGGCCGTCCACCAAATCGACAAGGGTGAAATGCCCGCCGAACCCTGGCTGCGTAAGCATGGTTGCAAAGTCGTCCAGAGCATTTGCCGTCGCATCCAAAAGTGGCGTGTCGCCGTAATCCATCAGCACGAAGGTCAGCACCGTTATCGCAGCCAACACGCCCAGCGTTGCCCCAAGCACCGCATTCGACTTGTTCATGCAGCGCGTTTTGATCTTGCCGGTTCGAGAAACGCGCGCTCCAGCGCAAGCTGCGCCTTCGCAAACTGCGCCCTGTTGAACTACAGGCCGGCAAGCCGCACTTTCTTCAGCAAATTGCCTCATAGGATGCGCCTCCTTACATAATTGGAAACGCTTTCACAGCAGATAACCACCACCACGATCAGCAGAATTACCAGCCCCGCCACGTCATAGCGGAAGCTCTTGTAAAACAAGTTGAATACGAATCCGATGCCTGTGCCGGTAAGGATGCCCACCAACGTGGCGTCGCGAATGTTGGTCTCCACCATGTACAGCGCCCAGCTCACCACCGAAGTGATCGAAAGGGGAATTACCCCCTGCGCCACAATCTGCAAATAGCTCGCACCCGTGGCTCGGAGCGCCTCAATGGTGCCCGAGCTTATTTCGTCGATGCTTTCCAAAAAGCAGCGGGTTAGATAGCCGAAGCTGCCCAGGAACAGCGCCAGAAAACCGGTGAACTCGCTTTGATGAAACGAAAACAAAAGGATAAACGCCCAGGCAACAACGGGAATATTGCGAAATAGCGACGCAACGCCGCGCGCCAAAACCTGCGCCACGCCACCGAGCCCCACCGAACGCGATCCAAGCACTGCAACCACATAGGCCAACAGCGCCGCCGTAGTGCTGGCAGCAATCGAGTCGAGCACCGTGGAAAGAAGCGCAGGCATAATCTGCGGCAATTTTTCAAGCGATGCGGCACTCGGCAAAAAGTTCACTGCCATCCAAGCAAGGCCACCAGGGATATCGGATGCCGCTTCCATGAAGTCGAAATCAACATACGCACCGGAAAGCGCGTTGATGGCAAGAAAGCCCGCTACCAACCCCACGATGCACAGCGTCCGCTTCCGGAAGAACCAACGAGCGGTATGGACCTCTGCCGCTGCTCGGGTTTCGTTGCCGGCGAAAGCAACCAAGCGGCCTTCGCCGGAAGCTGCCGCCTTAGCAAACTCGACGGTCATACGCCCACCTCAACATGAGGGGCATCGTCAGTCCGCGGCTGCGGCTTGCCAATCCAAACGGGCTTCGGCTTTTCAGTCGCTACAGCATTGGTGCGGGTGACTGCTTTCGCCTCTTCGATCACCGCAGCCACGGCAGCCCGGTCGAGTTCGGCGACATCTGCCGCACCGGTTCCTCTCCTTTCCGCGACAGCACCCGTCTCTCCCGCGCCCGTCGCGCCTTCCGGGCCTGCCCCTGTCAGCCCTATGCCTTCCGCACCTCTTGCGCCCGGCGCGACCGCAGCCGCCGCGCCTACGTTCTCTCCCTCCACGCCATGGGCGTCCTCATGCACATACGGCGTGCCGTAGATGTCGGAAATGGTTTTCGCATCCAGCTCATCGGGCGTGCCGTCGAACACCTTGACGCCCTTCTTCAGCGCAACGATACGGTCGGAATACTCGATGGCGTAGTCAACTTGATGCAAATTCACCAGGCAAGCAACGCCCAGCTCATCGGAAACCCAACGAAGCATTTCCATCGTCACGCGCGAAGACTTCGGGTCAAGGCTCGCAATAGGCTCGTCGCACAGCATCAAGAGCGGGTCCTGCACCAGAGCACGCGCGATGCCCACTCGCTGCTGCTGACCACCGGAAAGCTGGTCGGCACGCTGATATGCGAATTCAGCAAGGCCCATTTTGCCCAGCAGCTCGAACGCACTGCGCTTGTCTTCTTCACTGTACAAACCGAAGATGCCACGGAAGTTCGACAGATAGCCCAAGCGCCCCTGCAAAACGTTTTCGATTGCGGTGGCTCGATGCACCAGGTTGTAATGCTGAAAGATCATCCCGATGTCGCGACGGGCCTTGCGCATCTGACGCTTGTTCATGCTGGTAATTTCACGCCCGTCGAACACGATGCTTCCCTCTGAAGCATCGATAAGGCGATTGATGCAGCGCAGAAAAGTGGATTTGCCCGCCCCCGAAGGCCCGATAACCGTGACGAACTCGCCACGACGAAGGGAAAGCGACACATCGTGCAGCGCCTTCCCCTTGCCGTCGTAGCTTTTCGTCAGGCGCTCAACGGTCAGCAGTTCCTGACGTTGCTCCATGCTTTATGCACCAAGCTCTCGAATGGGGTTGTACCATGCATCATCGCAAGCAACGAAGCAGGTCTTGTCGGAATCCTTGTCGAAGACTGCCTTGGCGTTCTCATCGCCAGGGTCAGCAAAGATTTCCTTGTTGGATGCGGTTTCCTCAGAGCAAAATGCTTCAGTGATCTCCTTCTGCTCATCATCGGAAAGCTTGTCAGTGTTGTAGCAGAACGGTGCGTTCAGCACGGGAGTGACGCCAATGATGGTGAATTCCTTACCGCGAACCGAGTCAAACGGTGCAGCCGCATCGTCCTTCACCTTGTATACGGCGCCAGGAGCGTTAGCGCTGCCGGATACCAGGTCGAAGTACATGTCTACGTCAACGTCGTCGAATGCAGCAGCATCAGCCTGACCGGAAAGCAAATTCACTGCAGAGCCCTGGTGGGAATCGCCGAACATTACCTTACTGAAGAACGTGCCGTCCTGCAGAAGGTCGTCGGAAGACTCGACGCCGCACTTCTTCATGATGGCATTGGAGGGAACCTTGAAGCCCGAAGTAGACGTTGCGGATACGAACGAAAACTTCTTACCCTTCAGATTGTCCAGGGAATAGCCGTCGCCGTCCTTGTAGTTGCCGGCCTGGTCAGCGGGAACGCAAATGCGGCTATAGTAGCAAGCGCCGTCGAGCGTTCCGTTTTCATCGCTGTTAGTGAAAGCAGCCTGAACAGCACCGTTCTTCGAATTTGCCTGGACGTAACCCTCGGCACCAAGCAGTGCCATCTGAGCAGAACCGGAGGAAATCGCCTCGATGGCCACGTTGTAATCGGTGGTGGTCATCAGTTCAACGTCGCGGCCGGTTGCCTCCTTGATCACATTGCCGACAGCCTCGCGAGACTGGGTAAGATCGGCAGACGAATTATCAGGCAGCCAAACCATAGTGATGGGGTCGCTCGACTCCTTTTGATTGCTCTGCGATGAGCACCCCGTAGCAAACAGCAAAGCGCTTGCGGCCACCATCAAGACCAAAAGCATCATTCCAACGCGCTTTGCGTTCCAAGCTTTTTGTTCCATTCGGTTCTTCCTCTTTCCTCTTCTTCTTTCGAACCTGCCCGTCACCCATGAGTACGCGTAGGCGACGGGCACGGCGCTAATATTGCGCCATCGAAAAGGAAATCTTGAGCTGAGAATCGAGTTCTCAGACCGTTTTAACGTCAGCGTTCCAAATGAAAAATTCACCTGAATCGTTGTTAATTCAGAAGTTACGTCCGAACGTGTTTTTAACGTTTTAGATACTGGGAAAGTGGGGGCAGGCGCCAGATTCCCTCTTTCATGCTCGGGCAATTGTCTGCAACAAATGCTAAAGGACCAAGTGCTCCGCGCATCCTGTTTGACGGGAACCTAGCGCCTACCGCATTTCCCCGTTTTCGCAATAAAGCACAAAAGCAGGGTCCCGCTCGCGAACTACATCGCAAGCGGGACCCTGCTCATTCGGTGGGAATCTGGTGCCTACCCCTATTTCCCCTCCCTACTCGTAGAAATCGGCGGCATCCTCGAGCAGCTCGATGATATTGATGCCTTGCGGGCACATATCCTCGCAGGCACCGCATTGAATGCAGGCGGAAGCGCGTCCGTCGCGGGTTTGCCAGGCGTACTGGCTCTTCGCGAATTCGCGATTTTCGGTCATCTTTTCCAAGTTCAGCAAACCCAAAGCTTCAGGAATCTTTACACCCGCGGGGCAGTCTTTCACGCAATAGCGGCAGTTGGTGCAGGGTATGAGCCCTACGCTCTTCAGAGCGTCAACCGCATCGCCCAGCGCTTTTTCTTCGGAAGCGTTAAAGGGCTCGTTCGCCTTCCATTCGCGCACGTTTTCCTGAATCTGCTCCAACGTCGAAACGCCAGAGAGCACGCTGATAACGTTGGGCAGGTTGTAGCAGAATCGATAGGCCCACGAAACCACGCTCTTGTCGGGGTCGGCTGCTTTCAGCACGCTTGCGCCGCGTTCTGGCAAGTCCGCCAAACGACCGCCGCGAGCAGGCTCCATAATCACCACAGGCACACCGTGTTTTTGCGCAACTTCCATGCATTTGCGCGATTCCACCACAGGATCTTCCCAGTCGAGGTAATTCACCTGCAGCTGAACAAAATCCATATCAGGATGATCAGCGAGCAGCTTGTCCAACGTTTCGGCGTTGTCATGCATCGAGAAACCCAGGTGCTTGATAACGCCTTCGGCTTTCTTCTGCGCGGCCCATTCCCACATTCCGTACTCATCGAATTTCACCGTGCGCGCACCGCCCATGTTATGCAGCAGGTAAAAATCGATGTAGTCGGTGCCCAAACGCTCCAACGAAGTATCCAAGCACGCTTTCGCATCTTCGGCGGTGGGCTGAGCCCAAGCCAAACACTTGGTGGCAATGGTGAACGAATCGCGCGGATAGCGCTCAACCAGCGCCTTGCGCATGGCAACTTCCGATTCGCCCTCATGATACACATAGGCGGTATCGAAATACGTGCCGCCAGCCTCTATAAACGTGTCGACCATTTTCTTCAAATGCTCGATGTCGATGCTCTTCTGATCCTTGGGGTCAGTAAGAGGCAAACGCATGCAGCCAAAGCCAAGCTTAGGGGTGTCCAAAAGGTTGCTCATAGGGGGGGCTCCTTGCCTGATCTTCTACAAATCCTCTGCGCCCATTGTAGCGGAAATCAAATTTTAGTAACGTGGCGTTACTTATTTTTACGGGAAAGCAATAACGCAACACGATGCGCGGGCAAATGCCCAAACCCGCAGTGCCTCTCTGCGCTCCACGGCGCCACCCTGGGCCTGCGCCGGATTCGCAACGCCCGCACCGGATCCACCCAGCCCCACACCGGGTCCGCAACATCCCCCAGTGCTATCTCGGGACTGTTCCAGGAGCTCAAAAACAAAAAATCGGTTCGGATTGCAACTTTTTTGCGATTAGGGATTGTCGCGCGGCGCCAAAACGTGGATCTCAACCCCAAAACGCAGCAAAAACGGCATATTTCAGGCCTTGAGGAGCGGGGAAGAGTCCGCAATCGCAAAAAAGTTGCAACGATGACGAGTTTTTTGTTTTTGCAATGGGTTCAATCGCCGCAGTCAGGCAGCTCCCGCGAAAACGCGCGGGATATCACGGTAAGAAGACTAAACCCAGAAACAAGAAAGGCGCCCGCCATGCGGACGCCTCCAGAAAAACCAATTTGGCTAGAATCTACGCTTCCTTGGCACCATACTGCTCGTAATAAGCATCGAGCGCAGCCTTCAGCGTATCGTCGATTACCACTTCACCCTGAACTTCGTGGTTGTACAGGAGCTCGGTAACTTCAGCCATGCTCACGATGGAAGCGACAGGGAAGCCATACTTTTCCTGAACTTCCTTCTGCGCAGTCTTCACGCCGCCCTTACCAACTTCCATACGGTTCAGGGAAACAATCAGACCCTTAACCTCAACATCAGCGGCACCCTTCAGGATGGGATAGGTTTCATCGATAGACTTGCCCGACGTGGTAACGTCCTCAACCATGACCACGCGGTCGCCGTCATGAAGCTCAGCGCCCAGCAGATTGCCGGCATCGGCTCCGTGGTCCTTCACTTCCTTGCGATTGCAGCAGTACTT
>ERZ507086.69-NODE-69-length-62448-cov-9.830061_pt1 | contig 62448 bp, 59 predicted proteins | sample MGYA00512292_ERZ507086 | MGnify/ENA metagenome assembly ERZ507086
GAAGGTGATTTTTTATGCATTTTGGCTCGTAACTGTGAAGGTACTGAACAGTTACTCAGTAACAAAGAATGTGCCCTGGAGCATCTTCGCGGCGCGTTTTCTACTTTACTGTAAAGCAATTTCCCGTAAAGTAAAAAACTGCCACACCCTACCCAGAGTGTGACAGTCTCTTCTCACTTCATCAAATGCACATCCGCATAATTGCACCCCAGTGCCAGAGCCCGCTCATGATCATCCACATAGATATCAATATGATTCTGCTTTACTCCACTGCCGCAATCCTGTGCCGTAAAAATATGTCCATTAATAATAACTTTCGTTCCATAAGGAATCACCGAAGGATCCACCGCGATCGTTTCCCCTTCCGCGACCCTCGCTCCGGAAGCAGTAATTCCGGTTGCCTTTCCACAACACTTCGCACACGCACAGTAATATGTCAGCTTAAAAAGTCCCAGATCCTGTCCGTACATCGCTTCCGTTGCATTCACTTCACTGATATCCTTACTTCCTGCAATCACTTTCGTATCTTCAAAAAGCTCCAGGGCAAAGCTCTCCTGTTCCGGATCTATCTTTACTGTTACCACCTTGCCTCTCGTCTCAGAAGCCTGTACCATCTTGCCGTCACCCACATAAATACCGGCTGCACTTGTTTCTTCCCCGGATCCATAGCAGATCACATCACCGGGTTTTGCCTGATCCACAGAAACCTTTCCCTGTTCCTGTATATTTCCGTCTTTATCCGTAACATTATATCCGTATGCCTCATAAATCTGCTCAACAAACTCGCTGGTATCAATTCCTTCGCAAAGGCTGGTTCCTTCTTCCTTCCAGACAGTTCCAAGGAATCCACTGGCATAATCCACGATCGAATCACGGATCGCCCCGTCCGGAATTCCCGTTTTCACCGAAGTCAACGTATAATAACGTGCCGGATTTTCCTTCGGATCTACCTTGGCAACCGCCAGCGTAAAACGATCCGCTCCGGTCTTATTCACTTTTCTCTTCACTTTCCTGCCTGTCTGCAGATATTCCTTTTTTACAAACCCACGAACTTCTCCGGATTCCACATATACCCACTCTTCTGTCTCATCTGCAAGAATATAACAGAGATTTCCCTTTTTCATCGTACCGACAATCTCACTGTCTGTGCTCTTGTCCGCCCTGATATTCAGTTCATCTCCTTTGCAGAGTGCATAATGCTTCTTTGCTGCAGTCTGCTGAATCGTTGCCCGGTAATATGCATATGCCTGATTTTCTGCCGGCGCAACCAGCTCTGTTGCACATACCGGAGTAAGCAGCGCCTCATTCTTATCTCCGATCCTGCGAAGCGTTTTTTTCTCCACAAAACCACGAACGGTTCCGGATTCCACGTAGTACCATCCGTCTTCCTTTCTTAAAATATAACAGATACCGCCTTCTTCCAGCCTTCCCACACTCCGGGAAGCCTGTGACTTCTCTTCTTTGATCTCCAGAACCACTTTCGCCTGTGCCGCTTTTCTGCTGGCCGATACTGTCCAGAAACGGTAATCCTCCACCGTCACCGGTACTTCCACAGACTGTGGAAATGCTGTAATAACCGGGATATTTTCTTCCACCGCAGTCTCCTGCGCAGCTTCCGGGGTGGTCTCAGGTGCCGGTGTAGGCTCCGGTGCGGGCTGTTCTGTCACTTCCTGTGTTTCTGCCCCTTCCTGACCCGGTGTGGGTGTTGGAGTATTCTCTCCTGCCGGCGTCGGTGTTACAGTCGGCTCCGGTGTCTGTGTCGGCGTCGGTGTCGGCGTTTCACTTGGTGTTGGTTCCGGGGTGGCAACCGGTGTGATCTGTGGCGAACCATCTGCCTGCAGAATCACAAACCCGTTATTCAGTACATAGGTATATCCCTCTGATAAATGGTATCCTGTTCTTGCCTCAAACTGTTCCGGTGTTTCCTGTACTTCTGCTGCTGTTTCCGCTGTCGTTACACCGAGTTCTTCTTCAGCAGCCTTGACTGGCGCTGCCACGGACAAAGTCATTATATATGTCATAGACAGTGCCAGCATGCGTTTCCATTCTTTTCTTATCACTTTCTGGTATTTCCTCCTGTTACTTCACGTTACGTATACTTCCCTGGTTATTAATTATAATCCTTTTCATTGCCCATGTCAAAAATGTAATACTTCAATTACCGACATTTTTTCTGTTCCTGTTCACTCCGTTCCCGGTAACACGCTTCGCGGGATCTTATCAGTGAACAGGAATAATTCTTTCAATATAGCTCTGCGATTCTCGTAATTCCCACATAGATTTCCTGGATCTTATACCAGGTCGGATAATCAACGACTCCTGTCTGTCCCAGTCCAAAAACGGACTGAAACTGCCGTACTGCTTCTTTCGTTCGCTCTCCGTATATGCCATCCACCGGTCCCCTGGGAACTTCTGTATAAACTTCCCCGATACTATTTAACTGTTCCTGAATCTGCCTGACTTTCATGCCACTTGCTCCGATATCCAGATCGTAACCCGGCCAGGATGCCGGGATTCCCGAAATCTCTTCTGCGGAATTGATATACATACTTTCCCCATAATAGTTTCTGATGATTTCGATGGCTGTGTAATTTTGATCACCCAGATATTTACTTCCCCACTGGCTCATCCACTGCGGGCAGGTCACCCGCTGTCCGTCACAGTACTGGGTCAGAATCGGCTGGCGGACGTTCGGACGTGACAAATAGTTTTCGAAGAGTTCATCCACTATGTTGGATATACTGTCGAAAATATTGCGACCGTATATCCATTTGTGATCGAAGGCAGTGGAGGATGTAATGGTAAAGTCGTACTTTTTGTTTCTGTACCACTCCGTATAAACCCGGTTCAGAGTAAAAGACATGATTGCCAGAACGTTCGCCTTGATCGTCTCAGGTGGCCAGGTTGCGTATATCTCGCTGCATGCCACATTTTTTATATAATCCCGATATCTTACATAATAATTATCAGCAGTGGAATCTGCTGGTGATCCATCGTGTACTACTACATATTCCGGTATCACTACACGACTCAACACAATTTCTCCGGATTCGTTGACCGGTTTAACTTCTTCTTCCGGTATTTTCTCCGGATAATTACCAAACAACGTATGATCCGGAATCACTACATCTTCATAGTTACCATCGCTGATCGGCCGGAGTTCTATTTTCTGTCTGCTGATCTCACCGGACAGGATCTCACTTCCGGATACTTCTATGGGTTCATAGCCTTCGGCTTCCACCTTCAGATTATATTCCGAATAAGGTTGTTCTTCCGATGGCTGCAGGCTGTACTCCACCGGTGGTGCCGCCAGTTCGATGGTTTCGGTCTGACCACTGCTGTTGGTCCGTAATTGTTCTAGTGGCTGCCCGGGGGCTCCGGTGTAGCTGATACTGATTTTCGCTCCCTGGACAGGCCGATTCTGGATCTGAGAGACAAGCTGGATCTGCAGCTTGCCGTGGTCGGTATAGGATTGCACAGATTGTATAAGCGTGGTTGACATTTTATTACAACCTCATAATTTTAGGCTCAGGATAGTATATGCACAGGAGTAGTGCCAGGCACTAAAAAATGATTTTTCTCTTGACCTTTCATCTGTTTTGCGTTATAGTTCCCTCTACGTTTTACTTTTTAACCAACAAAAAACAGAAAGGATGATAAATCATATGACTTTTTATCAGGAACTGCAGTTAAGCTCTGCCGGATCCAAACAATTGATTCATAAGACAACCAATCCCCAAGAAAAAAGACGCCATATTCTGGTTTACAATTTTAAAGTTTATCTGGTCATGGCTTTTTGTGTGGCGGTGGTCTCTCTGTTCAGCAGATTTCTCGGAAGCGAAAACAGCGTCGTAGGTGTTACCGTACTTCTGGCGGTTTTAGTTCTCCGACAGGCTGATTTCGGAATCCGCACCACCCATGGACTTGGCGTTATTGCCCTCCTCTTTGCGATTCTCATGACCGGTCCGCGTCTGGCAAATATGCTTCCTCCCCTGGCAGCATTTCCGGTACACCTGACCTGCATCCTTCTGCTGATGATTCTCGGATGTCATAATGTTATTATGTATAACCATTCCACTTTTGTTCTTGGTTATCTCCTTCTGACCGGATATGATGTGCAGGGATATGCCTTCCTGCTTCGTGTCATCGGTCTTTTTGCGGGAATGCTCCTGTGTATGGGAATCTTCTATAAAAACCAGAAACATCGTCCCTATCGCAGAACATTCTCAGATCTTTTCCGGGAATTTGATTTACATTCCGCAAGAAGCCGCTGGTACCTGAAACTGACCTTTATCGTATCCAGCGCCATGCTTTTTATGAACCTGGCCGGCCTTCCCCGTGCCATGTGGGCAGGAATCGCCTGTATGTCCGTATGTCTTCCTTTTACAAAAGACTGTGAACAGCGTGCTGTTCCAAGGGGATTATATAACATCATCGGATGCGCTGTTTTTCTGGTTCTCTATCTCCTGCTCCCGGAAAACATGTATCCCTACATCGGAATGATCGGCGGAATCGGCGTTGGCTACTCTGCAAGCTATCCATGGCAGACCGTTTTCAACACCTTTGGTGCCCTCTCCATCGCCACCACCCTCTTCGGTCTTCCCTACGCCCTGGCCCTCCGTATCGGAACTAACATCTTCGGTGCTGCCTACACAGTCCTCTGCAACAAACTCTGGGACCACTTTCACACCAGAACCACAACCACAGTTTCCGCCACCCCAAAATAATATTTTCCCTCTTAGAGCGTGTCTGAAAAATCATTTCCGCAATCTGCGAGTCCCAGTTTGCAAAAAGCCTTTTTCAGACACGCTCTAGTATTACAAAAACTATCCCCCTGCCAGTACACAGAACCCGCAGGACGCACATAGAAAAACAGACACCCTTCTGCTGGTGCCCTTAGCACAGATGAGATCCGGCACCTACGTAGACTTTCGCGATGGTCAGCTGACCATCGTGAACTTAGTCGTAGTTGGTGACTAGCTCAGCTGTGCGTTACCAGCGGGTGTCTGTTTTTCTATGTGCGTCCTGCGGGTTCGTCCGCCTTGAACTTTCTAACCAATCTTACTTCTTAATCCGAACCGTCTTAATCTCAAATGCCCGGAAGTTCAACGGAATCTCTCCGTTTTCCACCAAAATCTCTTCCTTACAGTTCTCCAGCATATCGCAAAGATAAACCTTCTCTCCCTGTAACAGATCCGATAAAGTAACTGTTGCCAAAACCGCAGCCTTCTTGGATTCATACAGACGAAGAATAATATCTCCACTTCCGTCTTCTGCCGGTTTCATGGTATCCAGAATAACATTCTCTTTATCAATGGTGAGTGCACTGAACGTCGGTACTGCACCGCCGGCAACTACCGGTTTTACATTCAGTTCGTACCCCTGTCTTACCACATCACTTTCTGCAAAACTTCCCTCCCATGCGGTAAATGCATAGGTGAAGTGATGAACTCTGTTATCTGCACACATTTCCGGGCAGGTACCTGCACGAAGCAGTGTCAGCTCCAGAGCATTTCCATTCATGCTGATTCCATATTTACAGTCATTCAACACCGCTGCACCATGTGCGCCGTCAGCAAGTGCACTGTAACGGTGATTGCATACTTCAAACCGATCTTTGTCATAAGCTCTGGAACGATGTGTCGGATGTTCCACGAATCCGAACTGCATCTCATTGATACCATTTTCCGCATAAACATTTACCGGGAATCCTGTCTTTAACAGACGATGCATTTCTTTCCAGTCAATCTCTGTCTCAAACTCGATTCTTCGACTGTCTGCCGCCAGACGGATATACTGTGTAAAGGTGGAATTGCTGATCTCTCCGGTTACTTTCAGCACGCCTTCCAGACCATCTGCTTCCATGGAAACCGCAACATTTTTTGCCGCCTCGATTTCCTGATCGATATAATTGGAATCAATATCCCATGCATCAAACAAACGTGGTACATCTTTGTACAGATGGAAGCGGTTCATGGCATCTGCTGCGAACTCTCTTCCGGACTCTTTCAGTATAAAGGAAACAATCTCGCCTTTTTCATTTACGACTGCTTTTACCAGACTGTTTTCCATGGTAAATCTGCCATCACATGCCTCTACTGTGACTGCTTTTTCTTCCACCTGACCTTCTGCCGGTACCAGAGAAATTGCTCCACAGGATGGTACTTCTACAGATACTTTCACCGTATCACCGATTTTCTGTACCGGAACAACAGTTCCATCCACTGTTTTTGCTCCACCCGCAAATGCATCCGGCAATTCTGCCAGTATCTTTCTCGGGAAGCTTAAGGAGTTAAATACGGTCACTGCCTGAGATTCTTTCTGATCGGTCAGCTCACTCAGTGCATCTGCCTGCAGTTCTGCCACACCATCCAGAATCTCATGAAACGCTTTTTCTGCATCCACATAAACTTTTGCAATACTGGAACCCGGAAGAATATCATGGAACTGATGTAACAGAAGTTCTTTCCATAAAGCATCTGCTTTTGAAAAATCATAGGCCATGCCTTTATTCATTGCCAGAGTGCTCCACATCTCCATCTCCCGCAGTGCCAGTTCGCATCTTCTGTTGTTCTGTTTTACCATCGCCTGAGAGGTATATGTTCCTCTGTGGGCACTGAAATACAATTCTCCAACATAAGTATTTGCCGGGCCGCCCTGCGCTTCCATATCGTGGAAGAATTCCAGCGGACCTGCCATTTTTACTTTTACGCCGCCTTCCAGATCTTCCTGACGTTTTGCATATTCGATAAAATCTCTTGCCGGACCGCCGCCACCATCTCCATATCCGAACGGAAGCAGGAAAGCATCCAGATCCTGCACCTGCACACGATTCTGCCAGATTTTATTTACTTCACTCGGATGTGTCCGATAGGTATAACTGGTCGGTAAGAAAGAATCAATCTCACTGCCGTCCATACCCTGCCAGGTGAAATAATGATACGGGAACTGTTCTCCTTCGTTATAAGACCAGAAAATTTTCTGTGTTACCAGATAATTCACGCCACATCCTTTCAGAATCTGCGGCAGTGCTGCCGTATAGCCAAATGTGTCCGGAAGCCATAACACTTCACTGTCCACTCCCAGCTCTTCTTTATAGTAGCGTTTTCCATGAACCAGCTGACGGATCAGTGCCTCACCGCTGGCCATATTGGTATCCGGCTCTACCCACATGGCACCATCAGCGATCCACTGTCCGCCTTTGATTGCTTCTTTGATCCGTTCAAACAGCTCCGGATAATACTTCCGACACATCTCATATGCTGCAGGCTGGCTCTGTACATATTTATATTCCGGATACTGCTCGATCAGACGCAGCTGTGCCGCAAAGGTACGCTCTGTTTTCCGATGTGTCTCTTCCATCGGCCATAACCATGCCAGGTCCAGATGCGCATTACCAATCGCATAGAATACCGGCATCGTAGAACCGTTCTTTGCTTCCATCAGCGGTCTTAATGCTTCTCTCGCTTCTTTGTAAGATGCGATCCGTGCTTCCCGCGGCTGTTCAAAATCCACGATCAGTGTAAATTTCTCTAATGCTTTTGCAATTTTCGCAGCACGCAGTGTTGTGGAATCCATCGTTTCCAGAAGACGTCCCAGTGTATCCACATCCATAAACAGCTGATATGCATCTTCGTTCCACACCCCAAAAGTGGAAGTACCCAGAACACATCTTGCCCCTTCTTTTTTCGGATCTGTATATGCCCCCGGCAACACCGGTCCCGTCGCGCAGCCCCCCGTTGGTGCCTCCGGATAAAAATGGCCTGCATATGTTTCCATCAGGATCTCATAGGTGTCGCCTTCTTTTCCGCTGACTGCCAGACAGTTATCTTCAATAAACTGATGTGGTTCATCCACCCATGCCGCACGATAATTTCCGAATGCCTTTCCGTTGACAAATACGGTGGATTCTCCTCCGGCATCCAGGTTCATCACGATTCTCTTTCCTTCTGCTGCTTTAGGAAGGATCACAGTGCCTTTAAACCAACAGTATTCCCAGGTTTTCCCCCATATAAAACCTGGTTCTGCCGACGTAAAGTGCCCCTGTAATGCTTCTTCCGGAGATAGATGATCCATGGTTCGAAAAGCTTCCCATCGAATTTCCCCCAACGGTTCATAAAAATCATCTCTCAATGTACGAACCCAGTGCTTTACTCTGTCCTGCCACTCTGAATGCATTAACTTCATACAGTTTCTCCTTTTCTTATATTTTATTTTTGCATACACCCTTGTACATCCATATCATACTATTGATATATTAATATGTCAATTCTTTTTTTAAAACTGTTATATCAAATATCACCTGTTTCTTTTACATCTGTGGTTCTTTTCTGATAATACTGTACGGGACATATTTCCGTAATTCCACTTCGCCTCCTTTGATTAGGCGACACAGATTTTTCACCGCCATTGCCCCCATAAGGTACTGCCCCTGCATAACGTGCGTGCAATACGTGTGAAACTCATATCCCTCTTCCACACCATCAAAAAAGACAATCTCTTTCCTGAGATTCTTTTTCTGCAATACTCTATACACCAGTACACCTGTCTGCAGATCAACCGTAAAAAAGGCGGTCACCTGCGGATGATTTTCCACATAGTTTTCAATCGCTTCCATTACCTTTTTTTCTTTTTCCCTGGTTTCTTCGATATTTTCAACCAGACTGTCCAGATCGATCATCCACAGATCTTCATTCGTCAGGATCTTGTGTTCGAGCATGGTATCCCTGTACCCATTAAACCGTTCCTCCACAGAAGATGTCTCCAGCGGAGCCTGTGATACAAAACAAATCTTTTCATGTCCTTCTTCCAGCAAGATATTCACCAGATCCTGGGCTGCCCTGTAATTATCTGTGCCAATACAGGGAATCGGAAGTCCTTTAAGCGCCCGGTCGACCAGTATTACCGGAAATTTATCCAGTGCAAGCTTCACAATCCTTGTACTGTAATTTTCCCCCTGCACGCACATCAGAATAATCCCGTCAACACCAAGTTCCATCAGTTCGTCAATCGCTCTGCTCTCTGCCTCCACATTTCCGTAGGTACACTTCAGGATCATATGATAATTTTTAGACCAACACTCATGCTCAATCCCTGCTATCAGCTCACACCCGAAGAAACCACTGAAAAAATCCAGAATAACACCCAGCATTTTCCCTTTTCTTACTGGTTCCACAGTCTGCGACACCGCCGGAAGATTCTCTCTGTCCTGCTCATTTTCTTCCAGTACAAACGAACCCTTTCCTGGCATCCTGACAATAATATTCCGGTCAGCCAGCATTTCCAGAGCCTTTTTACTGGTGATTCTGCTCACATTATACTGTTCCATCAATTCCTTTTCGGAAGGAAGCTTCGAACCGGGCGGATATATCCCTTTTTCAATAGCCTCCAGCAAATCATCATAGATTTTCTTATACAATAACTCTTTCTCCACGCTTATATCCTTTCATCTTAAATGATATATCATTTCTCTTTATTTCTATTATAAAGCCTCAGTATTTCACTGTCAATTTCTATCATCTTCTTTCTCAACCCAGCCGGCATTTTGGCTAACGTTCCCCCGTGCCCAGCAACACACTGCGCAATGCACAGAATTTATGCTGATCACATAAATTCGCGCGATATCTCTCTGATTTTCTGTGACCTTCTCCCACAAAAAATAACCTCTTATCTCTTATCTCCAATATCCAACTACCATATACCCTCTGCGCGATGCACAGAAACCGGGGGACTCACATAGAAAAACAGACACCCTTCTGCTGGTGTCCTTAGCACAGATGAGATCCGGCACCTACGTAGACTTTCGCGATGGTCAGCCGACCATCGTGAATCTAGTCGTAGTTGGTGACTAGCTCAGCTGTGCGTTACCAGCTGGTGTCTGTTTTTCTATGTGAGTCCCCCGGTTTCGTCCGCCTTGCACATCGTCCTTTTCAGGAGTTCTCAACTAATCTTTTATTTACCTTCCCTGAACTTATTAATCGCCTCATAATTCTTAGACATATCCACATTCGGATCCGGTGTTGTCTCCGGTCCCCGTTTGAATACCGGTTTCAGCAGAATCGGTGCAATAATGGTCGTCAGGATAACCACGATAACAACCGGTCCCATAACCGCCGTCGACATCATTCCCAGGCTCTCTCCCTTACTTGCCACGATCAGCGCAACCTCACCTCGGGAGATCATACCCACACCGATACGAATCGCCTGATAATTCTTATAGTGACAGAGCTTTGCACCCAGACCACATCCGACTACTTTGGTCAGGATAGCGACAATGGTAAGCACAACCGCAAATGCAACGATCGTACCATTCATTTCCGGAAGACTTACCTTCAGACCGATGCTTGCAAAAAAGATCGGTGAAAGATATGTATAAGAAAGCACATCAAATCTGGATGCGATATACGGCTCTCTCTGGGTCATAGAGATAATCAGACCTGCAAAATAAGCTCCGGTGATATCGGCAACGCCAAAAAACTGTTCTGCCGCATAGGACATAAACAGACAGAATACAAAGGATACGATTACATGCCTCTGCAGACCTGTACCTTCCCCTGCACTCCATTTGCTGAAGAACTTATAGAAAATAAATCCTGCTACAGCAACAAAGATAAAGAAACCAATAATCTTCAGTAACACAATTGAAATCTTAACTGATTCATCTGCCATACTGGTGATCAGTGTCAGTGCAATGATACCAAGAATGTCATCGATAACTGCCGCACCAAGAATTGCGTTACCGGAACGGGTTTTTAATTTTCCAAGTTCTTTCAGTGTCTCAACTGTGATACTTACGGAAGTTGCTGTCAGGATCACACCGATAAATACATTCTGCAAAAACAGACTGCAGGATGCATCTGATTCGAGCATACCCGGACGGTTAAAGAACGCTGCTACGGCATAGCCGCCAACCAGAGGTACCAGTACACCGATCAATGCAATGATCAGTGCGGATTTTCCGCTTTTTTTCAGTTCCTGTACATCCGTCTCCATACCGGCACAGAACATCAGGACGATTACGCCAACTTCCGCTGTATCGCTGATAAAGTCAGTCGGTGTAATAATTCCAAGAATACCAGGGCCGAGAATAACTCCGGCAAGCAGTGCACCTACAACCTGTGGCATACTAAATTTTCTGGTCAGAAGCCCCAGGACTTTTGTTGATAACAGGATCAGGCAGAGATCCAGTAAGAATTTATACGTTTCCATTTTTAATAAACATCCTTTCTATTATAAAAATATATCTCTTTATTCATAACAGAAATGATGCTTTTTTCGACCGTCCATATCCTGCATATAACGGATCACATACACCATCCGCTCCAGATACTTCCTGCTGAACTTCTCAATCTGTCCATTCCCTGAAAGCAGAGTCCCGAGAAACATCAGAAACTCGCCCAGTGCCAGATAATACAGCAACCGTTCACCGTCCTGGGACTGCCGGTTTTCTTCTTTTTCCTCGTTGAAAGGCCCGTTTTCATTTTCCTCTTTCTTGCAGTCTACCAGTTTCATATCTTCCGAAAAAGAAGTGAGTACTGTCTCCTTCTCCGATAACATCCACTGCGGATTGCCGGATGGCACACGAACCTGAATGCTTCCCAAAAGAAAGAGAACCGCCAGACTATATACAATGATTTTTCTGATTTTGTCCTTTTTTTTCATGTCATTTCATCATACTCCATTACAGTTCCACACCGCAGTTCTCAGAACAGTCCCCTTATGTCCTTAAACGTAACAAACACAAGCAGCCCCATCAGCAAAAGCAGTCCTGCAAAATGTACCATACCTTCTGCCTCCCGGTTCACCGGTTTTCCTCTCACTGCCTCAATCAGTAAAAATACCAGTCGGCCACCATCCAGTGCCGGAAGCGGGAGCAGATTGGCAACTCCCAGATTCGCGGAAATCAGAATCATCATATTGATCATCGTAAGCCAGGTCATCAGTGTGCCCTCACTTTTGCTTTCCTTATAAGCATCTCCGATCACATTCACCACTCCCACCGGACCGGACAGGCTGTCCATTCCCAGTTTTCCTGTGATCAGAAGTTTCAATCCTTCCAGCGTACTGTTGATCCAGTACCGCACTTCCAGGGCACTGTACCTGATCACACCGAGAGCATTGGTTTTTTCCCGTCCGAGATTATAGGAAAATCCCTGTTCCACATAGTGGACTGCCTGTGGAATCACCTCCACATCATAGTCCAGTCCGTCACGCAGATACGTCAGTGTCACCGTCTGATCCGACAGCGGATGATCTTCAAAATACTGACTCAAAGCTTCCCCGGACGCAATCTCATTGTCATCCACCGCTGCGATGTAATCGCCCGCCTGAAGACCCGCATCGGCCAGTGCACCACCGATCGTTACCGACTGGATCTGTGCCTGATTTTCATCCGGGTTATAACTGAACCCCAACATATAACGTTCTTCCGTCGCAGGATGATATGTCAGTGTTTCTTTTTTCCCATCTCTTTTTACAGTAACTGCAATCTCTTTATCTTCCAGCCCTTCCAGTGTCAGATAAGAATACAGCTCTCTTCCCAGATAAATCTTCTTCCCATCAAATGAAGTGATCAGATCGCCTTCTTTCAGCCCTGCAGCTTCTTCCGGTGTCCCTTCTTTTACCTGTGTGACAACCGGTGGATCGTATCCGATAATACCTATAATAATCATTGCACCGAAAAATGCAAGAATAAAATTAAAAATCGGTCCTGCGGCAATGACGGAAAAACGTCTCCAGACAGATTTGCTGTTGAATGTCCCTTCTCCGTTATCTTCTCCATCTTCCCCCCGCATCATACAGGAACCGCCAAAAGGAATCAGTTTCAGTGAATACCTCGTCGTTCCCCGCTGCGTTGACAGTATCCTTGGTCCCATTCCCACAGAAAATTCTTCCACCACGATGCCATTCGTCTTTGCCAGTAAAAAATGTCCGAACTCATGTACGATAATTACGATACCAAGAATCAGAACAGCGATTATACTACTCAAACACTCCACCTGCTTTCCATCCATTCATAGGTTTTTGCTTCAGTTTCCAGAATTTCTTCCAGACACGGATGTTCGATCACCTGGTGACGATCCATGGCCTCCCGGATGCTTCGGTAAATATCCAGAAATCCGATCTGTCCATGCAGGAATTTTGCAACTGCCCGCTCATTGGCCGCATTGAAAACCGTCGGCATACTGCCACCTCTCCGTGATGCTTCCATCGCCATCGGCAACCCCAGAAACGTCTCCATATCCGGTTCCTCAAACGTAATCTCCGTCAGTGTCTTAAAGTCCAGCCGTTCTCCCGGAAGATACCTTCTGTGTGGATAATACAGTGCATACTGGATCGGCAGTTTCATGTCCGGTGTACCGAGCTGTGCCATCACCGCACCATCGACAAATTCTACCATCGAATGAATGATGCTCTTTGGCTGTACCACAACCTGAATATGATCCAGATCCACGTCAAAGAGCCACTTTGCCTCCATCACTTCCAGTCCTTTGTTGACAAGCGTTGCCGAGTCGATCGTGATCTTCTGTCCCATCGCCCAGTTCGGATGTTTCAGTGCGTCTTCCACTTTTACATGTGCAAGATCTGATGCTTTCATTCCACGGAATGGTCCGCCGGATGCTGTGATCAGCAATTTATGAATCTCTCTCTTATCCTCTCCGTGAATCGCCTGAAAAATTGCACTGTGTTCACTGTCCACCGGAAGGATCTGTACTCCTTTTTCTTTTGCCATCGGCATGATCAGATGCCCTGCCGTTACCAGTGTCTCTTTATTGGCAAGTGCAATATCTTTTCCCGCCTGAATGGCCGCGATAGTCGGGCGGATCCCGATCATTCCTACGATCGCCGTGACCAGAATCTGACTTTCTTCCATCTGTGCCAGTTGCAACAGCCCATCCATGCCGCTGACGACTTTTACATCCAGATCGCGAACTTTTCCTGCCAGGATCTTCGCCTGCTCTTCGTCCCAGACTGCTGCCAGAGACGGATAAAATTCCCTGATCTGTTTTTCCAGCAGAGTGATATTGCTTCCTGCACTCAAACCGGCCACCCGGATATCCTGATTTTCTCTTACTACTTCCAGAGTCTGCGTTCCGATAGAACCGGTCGACCCTAAAATTGCAATTGTTTTTTCCATAGTATGTTCTCTCCTCCACGTCCTATGCATCATTTTACATCAGAGTAATCGCCAGTGCGTAAATAACCGGTGCAGTAAAGATCACACTGTCAAACCGATCCAGAATACCGCCATGACCGGGGATCAAGGTTCCATAATCTTTGATATTTTCCTGTCTCTTGATCGCAGAAGCAGCCAGATCTCCCACCATAGATACCAGTGCTCCCACACCACAGATGATCGCGTAAATCAGAGGTGTATGAGCCGGATTCGGGTTATAAGCGCCCGTCGCTGCCGCATAAATCGCTCCCAGAAGTGCAGCACCGAGAACACCTCCGACAGCTCCCTCAATAGATTTTTTGGGGCTTAATACCGGTGCCATCTTATGTTTTCCGATCAGCACACCCACACAGTATGCGCAGGTATCACATCCCCAGGAACATAAAAAGATCAGCCATACCAAAAAAACTCCACCCGGCAGCACGCGGGTCTGATAGATATAAGACAGCATCACACCCACATAAACCATACCGAAAAATGCAGTCATGATCTGTTTATTCTGATATTTTGGATACGTAAATACAAAAATGCACATCATTACCAGCACACCAAGGATCACTGCCGGCAGATGATAACTTACCGGCAGATAAGCAATTGTCAGATAATAAATCACAACTGCCAGATAACCGGCAATTTCCAGTCCGTTTGTCTTTCCTTCATGGACACCCGCTGCCCGGTATAATTCCTGCATACCTATACAGGAAACTCCGATCAACGTCACCAGAAGCACCGGTCCGGAACAGATAATTGTAGCAAGTGCCAGGATCACCAGGACAATTCCGCTGATCAATCTTGTCTTAAACATCCTATTCCTCCTTTACACCGCCATATCTGCGGTCTCTCTCATTGTATTTTTCAATTGCTTTTACCAGTTCTTCTTTTTTAAAATCCGGCCACGGCACATCGGTAAAATAAAATTCGCTATATGCCAGCTGCCACAGCAGGTAATTAGACAACCGCAGTTCTCCGCTGGTACGGATCATCAGATCCGGATCCGGGAGTCCGGCCGTATCCAGATAACCTGATATCGTATCTTCACTCACCGGTGTCTCCAGCTTTCCTGCTTTCTGATCTTCCAGCATCCGGTTCACTGCTCTGGTGATTTCATCTCTGCTTCCATAATTCAGTGCGATCTGAAAATGCAGATCTGTGAAATCTTTGGAAAAATCTTCCAGTTTTTCGATACTTTCCTGAATATCCGAATCAAAGGCGGTGATATCCCCGATCACTTTTACACGCATATTATTTTTCTGTGAGATCTTAATACATTTTTTCAGATAATTCCGAAACAGCTTCATCAGCCCATCCACTTCTTCTTTGGATCGTTTCCAGTTTTCTGTGGAAAAGGCATAAACAGTCAGATATTTTACTCCCAGTTCTTTTGCCACTTCACAGATATCTTCCAGATTTTCACATCCTTTGACATGGCCGAAGCTTCTCGGCATGCCTCTTTTTTTTGCCCAGCGACCGTTGCCGTCAAGGATGATAGCAATATGATTTGGTACTCTCATACAATTCTCCTTTGCTCATTGAAAAAGGGACACCATACAATGGATCGTTTTCCATATGTTGATGCCCCTCAGCTTTTTACGTACTCCGGAAGTACATGATATTACACAGTTAAGATTTCTTTTGATTTTACTTCCACTGCTTCATCTACTTTTTTGATGAACTTATCTGTCATTTTCTGAACAGAATCTTCCAGCTCAGCAATTTCGTCTTCAGACACATCAGTTTTTCCCAGCTTTTTCAGCATATCATTTGCATCACGACGGATATTGCGGACAGCTACTTTTGCAGCTTCGCCTTTTTTCTTAACTTCTTTTACAAGATCTTTTCTTCGTTCTTCAGTAAGCTCCGGAAATACCAAACGAATGACTTTACCATCATTAGTCGGATTGATTCCCAGATCTGACATATTGATTGCTTTTTCAATTTCTTTTACCAGAGATCCTTCCCACGGCTGAATCTGGATCATCCGGGCTTCCGGTACAGAGATATTGGCTACCTGCTGCAGTGGTGTCGGTGCTCCGTAATATTCTACCATAATACGGTCAAGTACGTGAGGATTGGCTCTTCCTGCACGGATTGTTCCAAATTCACTGTCCAGATTGGCCAGTGTCTTATCCATTTTTTCCTGATATTTTACAATTCTCTCATCCATGTATATTTCCTCCTGGTCTGTCTTTTTGTTACTGTTCACTCTGTCTGAGTAACACCTTTTTATTTTGCTTTTAGTCTACCAGAACTTTTGTTCCGTCAATCTCTCCCTTTGCTGCACGGATAATACTGTTTTCTTCATTCAGTCCGAATACCAGCATCGGCATCTTATTTTCCATACACAGAATCGATGCAGTCAGATCTACCACTGCCAGTTTCTGGTCAATGACTTCCTGAATATGCACGCTGTCGTACTTTTTAGCGTTCGGATTCGTCTTCGGATCACTGTCATAAACACCATCCACTGCTTTTGCAAGAAGAATAGTCTCTGCTTCAATCTCGATGGCCCGAAGTACGGTAGTTGTATCTGTTGAGAAATAAGGATGTCCGGTTCCGCCTGCAAAGAAAGCAACTTTCTTCTCTGCAAAACATGCATTTGCCTCATCTTTGGAAAACAGTTTTGTCATAGCTCCACAGGCAAACGGCGTAAAGATCTCCGTTTTCATTCCTACGGAACGGAAAATCTCAGATACATAGATACAGTTCATAACAGTTGCAAGCATACCGATCTGATCTGCTTTTGTCCGGTCTATGGTCTCGCTGCTTCTTCCTCTCCAGAAGTTTCCACCACCGATTACCACACCGACTTCCACACCTTCCTCAACAAGAACTTTTACCTGTTTTGCGACCTCAGTTACGGTTGCTTCGTCAAATCCGGTATGCTTTTCGCCAGCCAGTGCTTCTCCGCTTAATTTTAATAATACTCTCTTCATATTTTCAGCTCCTTGTCTGTTTTAGTCCTGTGTCAGTCCACTGACATAATTCTGTACCGCGCTTGCATCAAATTCTACCGTTTCCTGCGCAGTACCCTGTGCTCTGTCAATTTTCGCATATACGGAATATCCGATCCATCCAACGAAAACCACACAGACAAGGGCAATACATACCATCTCCAGACGATGCATGATTTTTTCTCTTTTCATGATTTTCTGGCGATTGGCTTTACTCTTTTTATAATTATCTACTTTCGCCTGACTCATAAGTGTGCTCCTTTGCTTTCAGTTTTGCCGCTGTCTTTTGGAGATTGGGACAGCTGCATATCTCATACTGACAATTATAACATATCACACGTTAAAAGCAAAGAAGGTTTTTAAAACGTTTGGCTTGTTGCTCGCGGGATATTACTGTCCACTCCGTGCCCAGTAACACGCTGAGCGATGCACAGAATTTATGCTGATCGCATAAATTCGCGCGATATGTCTCGGGTTTTCTGTGACCTTCGCTCACAAAAACGCCTCGCGGGATATTACCAATAACCAGTAAATGCGGAATGCTGCCTTCTGCATGGTTACATCACATCGTAACTGTTCAGTGCCCTCACAGTTACATCGCAACAATAATCCCACCGTCATTCGCATACATGGAACTCACTCCGGCGGTATCCAGAATGATCACGTCTTTCACCTGCATTCTTTCCAGAAGTGCCTCTTTTACCATCTGTGCCCTCTCCGGACAGTTGCAGTGGCTGATAGCAAGTATTTTATCACTGCTGTTGTTTTCTCCTTCTTTTACATAATCAACCATTTTAACCAGTGCTTTATTGATTCCTCTCGCCTGATCCAGCTGACAGATAGTACCTTCCGGTGTGGCACCCATTACCGGTTTAACCTTCAATGCGGAAGCCACCAGTGCTTTTACTCTGCTCAGTCGCCCGTTTTTTCGCAGTGTTTCCAGATTCTCCAGTACGAAATACGTGTGCTGAGATTCGATATAAGCATCCACAGTTTCCACAACCTGTTCAAATTCCATGCCTGCTTCTTCACATTCCTGGATCTTCAGTGCGATCAGTGTCTCCCCTATCGAAGCACTTTTTGAGTTGAATACATGAATTTTCTTATCCGGATGTTCTTCCAGTGTCAGACTTTTTCCAAGCTCCGCACTATTATAGGAACCACTCAGTTCAGCGGAAAGAGTCACCGCATACAGATGTTCCGCATCTGCCTCAAACCCTCTCTGGTAAACTTCCGGAGACGGGCATGCTGATTTCGGACACTCCGGATATGCTGCTACCTTTCTTAAAAAATCTGCCTGATCAAAGGAATCATCATCCACAATAGTATCTGCTCCCACTTCAAGAGTCAGTGCTGCCGATGCAAAACGTTCATCCTGTTTCATCTCAGGTGTCAATTCTCCACAACTATCTACAATTATTTTATATTTCATTACTTCCTGCCTCCAGCATTATATATTTTCTACATAACTGTGTATCCATATCTTTTCTCATCATCACAGGATTACAACTTTCGCTTTCGGACTTCGTCACACCCTGTAATTTCGCCTACCTGATATAGTTTTCAATACTACATTTTACTATATCATATCTTCAGAAAATTGAAAAGAGATTTTCTATGTTCTTTTTGTGTCTTTTGGTTTATAATATTAATATCTGTTTTTTTAAATTATAACTTGGAGGTTGTATGGATTATTTACTGAACAGTTCCATGGAAATGCTGGATGAATATTATCAGCCGAAAGACACTGATGTGGTGATATCTCTGGTTTCCACTGAAGAGTGTGAACAGCGCTATCATTCTCTCCCCTATTATCATATCCTCGCAAGGAACATGCAAAATCACAATATCCGATACTGCAAAGCGGAAATGTTCAAGGACTGTATCCTGGGAACCCTTCTGATTCCCGATAAAAGAAGTATTGAAGAGACTGTTTTATCCATTTCTTTCTATATGAATAAAAATCTGCTGGTTCTCGTTGATGATTCGAAACATATCCAGGCGATTCTTACAATTCTTGAAGAGGGGGAACTTTTGAACTGTAAGACCATCGCAGAATTTCTGTGTCAGCTCATCGGCACACTTACACTGGAAGATGCCTTATTTTTACAGGAATTGGAACAGCACATGAGTGATCTGGAAGAAAAAATCATAAAACACACGATCTCTGACTCTTCCGCACAGCTTATGCACATCCGCAAACGACTTCTGATCCTGCATTCTTATTATCAGCAGCTGTCTGATTTCTGTGAGGATCTGGAAGAGAATTCCAATCACTTTTTTCAGGCAGAAGAATGTCAGATTTTTTCTCTGTATGCATCTAGGATCGAACGGCTCTATGATCATTCCCAGATGCTTCGGGAATATGCCCTGCAGATTCGTGAAATGGAGCAGTCTCAGATTGACGCCAGACAGAACCGCACCATGCGGATTCTCACCGTAGTAACCACAATCTTTTTCCCACTGTCGCTTATCACCGGGTGGTATGGCATGAATTTTTCTCATATGCCGGAACTTTCTGCTCCCCACGCCTACGGGATTCTGATCGTTATCTGCGCTGTTATTGTTTTGATCGAAATCTGGTTTTTTCATAAAAACAACTGGTTTTCCTGAATTTCCATGCCGGATAACCATTATGTCATATCACATTGGGAGGATTTTATTTGTTAGCACTTCGTATTTTAGATTTGAAAGATTTTACCGGAAAATTATTTATTGGAGAAATGTTTCAGCATTTTTCTTTTGTGGAAGCTTCTTTTACCACCTTTGTCACTTATACTCTGGATGGACAACTGCATAAAGAATTTTTTGATTCCGAACAGAAACCCATGCGAACGTACTGTCTGTGGGAAGATGTGCAGGCGCAGTGTTTTTCCATAATCAAAGGGAAACGCACACCTTTGAATTTTAAGATTGTCTTCCAGCTTTCCTCTTCCAATGTGGAAAAGCTGCTCTCGCAAAGCGGCATAGCACTGAAGCCTGAAGACATCTACGGTCTGTACCTGAACTGTCAGTTTGACGGGAAGCAGCTTCTTTGTACTACCGGCACTTCTCTGAAAATTTTCACCCTGGACAAACAGCTGGACCGGGTGTGGGATGAAATGGTTCGGAAATTTTTCCGAAAAAATCAGGTGGCTTTTGAGGATGCATAACAGGTCGAACTACACATCAACAGATTTAGATGCATAGTCTCATACAATATATAGCAAAACGGAAAACTCTTTGCATCGAGTTTCCCGTTTTGTTTTCGCCAACCGGCTGTCCTTCTGTCAGCCGGTTTATGTTTTTCCATCTTTATGTTGTCTGTGATTTCTATATATTTATCTCAAAATAGATCCCTGCAGATTACCGTCCTGTCCGGATGCTCCCGGCTGATTCTGTCCCTGCTGACTGTTCTGTGCAGTGGTTGAAGTATCTGCTTTATCCAGTGTGATCGTCAGTGATTTTTCCACGTAACTTCCGTTATCCGCGATTTTTACAACCAGATCTACGGTTTCTCCCGCTGCATAGTACTCCAGCTGACTCTTCAGGTCATCCATTGATTTTACAGAAGTTCCATCAAATTTTGTGATGACACTTCCGGATGTGATGCCGGCTTTTTCAGCAGCACTTCCTTTTTCCACTTCTGCTACATAGACACCCTGTGGAATGCCATAAGCTTCTGCGATGGAACTGTCCACCGTCTGTCCTTTGATACCCAGAGCAGCTGCCTGATCAGAACTTACTTTTGTTCTTGTCTGGCGGTTCATCAGATCTTCAAAGATCGGAGAAGCGGTACTTACCGGAATAGCATATCCCATACCTTCTACTTCTGTAGATGCCAGTTTTGCAGAGTTGATACCGATCACCTGACCCTGCATATTCAGAAGAGCTCCACCACTGTTACCAGGGTTAATTGCTGCATCTGTCTGGATAAATCCGTTCTCGGAGTCAGAGTCTTCCAGCTGACGATTTACCGCACTTACAATACCGGTCGTTACAGACTGTCCATAGCCCAGTGCATTACCGATAGCTACCACCTGTTCCCCTACCTGCAGCTGATCGGAATCACCGATCTCTGCAATTTTAATCTGGGACATGGTGTCATCAGAAATATCTGAAAGCTTCACGGCGATAACTGCCAGATCGTTATCTGCATCTGTTCCTTTTACAGTTGCTTCGTACGCCTGGTCATCCACAAAACATACAGATAAGGTATCTGCATCTTCTACTACATGGTTATTCGTGGCTATCAGAAGTTCACTGTCGTTCTGTCCGATAATAATACCGGAACCCTGGCTTTCTACTTCCTGTTCCTGTGTACCACTACCTCTCGAAAACATACTGAAATAATCCTGTACTTCCTGTACAGATTTATTGGTAATTGCAACAATCGACGGCATCGCATTTTTGGCAATAGAAGAAACATCCAGACTCTGTGCGGAAGCACTGCTTCCCGTGCTGCCTGAAGATGTTGTGGTCTGCAATGTGGTCTTCGTTGTTTCCTGTTTGCTGCTGTCTGTCTGCGTGGACTGTGCTTTTGCTGTCGCACCGGTTGCATAAGTCACCCCGGTAAATACACCCCCGGCTACGCCTCCGAAAAGTACGGCACTCAGTGCTACTGCACCGATTTTCTTTGCCCATCTGGCTCCGTTTCCATTTCTCTTTCCCGGCTGTTTTTTCGGTTCCATCGGTGTATTATTCTGCGGTTCATTTCCCTGCTGATTCCAATTATAACTTCCATATTCTTCCATAAGTCATTCCTCCTGTTTATGTAAATGTAATCTTTAAATTTTCTTTATTTCTTTCTTCTTTGTTTATGGCTATAGTATAGAAAAGGTTTGTGGTCAATTTGTTATCAAAATATGTTTATTTTGTGAAATAGTTCAAACTATGTTATAATAGCTTTCAGCGAACAGGTGCAGACACTGCCTGTTTCTGAAAAGAGCGATAATCCATGTACTCCCGAGATCTTTCTGTGTCCGATTTTGTGAGTACATCATTACACAGGAGGTTGTTTTATTATGCAGAAAATTACAAGTTTTACTATTGATCACTTAAAACTTCAGCCGGGCGTATATGTATCCCGCAAAGACCCGGTCGGCGATTCCCTGATCACCACATTCGATATCCGTATGACATCCCCGAACGAAGAACCGGTGATGAACACTGCAGAAGTACACACCATCGAACATCTGGGAGCCACCTTCTTAAGAAATCACCCGGACTTCGGCTCCAAAACCATCTACTTCGGACCAATGGGCTGCCGCACCGGCTTCTATCTCCTTCTGGCAGGTGACTACACCTCCGGAGACATCGTCCCGCTGATGACCGAGATGTTCACCTTCATCCGCGACTACCACGACGAAGTCCCGGGCGCATCCCCAAAAGACTGTGGCAACTACCTGGACATGAACCTGTCCATGGCAAACTACCTGGCCAACCGCTTCCTGACCGAAGTCTTAACCGACATCAAAGAAGACCGCCTGGTATACCCGGAATAAATACTTTCATTGCTATCCGGCGGTGAACATTGTTACAAAATATCAGATACTATAAAAAGGAAGATAGCAGTACATCTTAACGTACACAACTATCTTCCTTCTTTATACACTCAACTCATTCAGCATATTCTTATCACTTATAGCAAATATTTCTTCGTTTTTCTCATTTTCTTCCACTTTTTCAAAAAAATCTCACCATACCAGCCACAAGAGTTTCCACCAACGCACAGCGGCAGTCATTGCTTCGGTCTGCAGGCAGCACTTTGTGGGCGGTTAGGGGAAGCTTTGAGATCCGACGCTTACGCAGGCTTTCGCGAGGGTCCACTGACCCTCGTGAACTATAGCCGAAGTTAGCGGCTAGCTCAAAGTTCCCCTGCCCACGCTGCCAGCAGACCGAAGCAATGACTGCCGCGTCCGCTTCCATCAAAGCTCTTCCATCCTATTTTTTCGAGTAAAATACGCGTTCAAGACACAGCCCCTCTGCCGGCGCCGTAACGCCCGCAAACTTCCGCTCCATCCTCTCAAGCAGCTCCGGCATACTGTTCGCATCCCTCCTATGCTGCCCAACCTCAATCAAAGTTCCGGTTAAGATTCTGACCATATACTGAAGAAAACCATTTCCCGTATACACAATCCGTATCTCATGCTCCGACTCTTCAATTACTATATCCGTAATCGTCCGCACCGTAGATTTCTTCATCTTCGGATTGCCACAAAACGTTTTAAAATCATGGGTTCCCACCAGATCCTGTGCTGCCCGGCGCATCGCCTCTACATCCAGCGCTTCCCCCAGATGATACCGAAACTTCCGGTCAAACACCGATTTCTGCTCATCCGTTCCAATCCGGTAAGAATAACATTTTCCTTCCGCCCAGAGTCTTGCATGAAACCGCTCCGATACCGGTTCCACAGACTTTACACAGATATCTTCCGGCAGATACTGATTCATATATTGCAAAATCTCCTTCGGATCCCATTTCTTTGCCAGATGCACACTGGCTGTCTGATTCTTCGCATGAACCCCGGCATCCGTCCGCCCTGCTCCATCGATCTCAATCTCTTTTTCTGTCATTCTGGATAGTACCTGTTCCAGCTTTCCCTGAATCGTCTGGGTGGTTTTCTTCTGTCTCTGCCATCCTTCGTAACGGGTTCCTTCATATTCTATTGTCAGCAAATAATTCATAGATTTCTTACTCTTTCCAGTTTTTTACTTCATCGAACTCTGCCAGAATCTCCTGAGATGGTTTCTTCGTACAGAGGCTGAAGATCACAATGCTGAGAATACTCAGCGCAAATCCTACCACCAGTGAATACAGCCCGGTCGCAGATCCAAGCGTCTGTCCATGTACCAGCGGCAGATAATCCCATATCAGAACTGCACCGCCACCGGACACAATCCCCGCTACTGCTCCGGCAAAATTCGTTCTTCTCCAGAACAGGGACATCACTACGATCGGCCCAAACGCCGAACCAAGACCTGCCCATGCGTTAGATACCAGTCCCATAATACTGTTGTTTGGATCCCAGGCAATCAAAAATGCCAGCAATGCAACAACCAATACCGTAAAGCGGCTCACCTTCAGCACTTTTTTCTCATCGGATTCCGGTTTCAGAATATCCTTATAAATATCTTTAGACACGGATGAAGCCGTCACCAGAAGCTGCGAATCCGCTGTGGACATAATCGCTGCCAGGATACCGCACAGGAAGATTCCTCCGATAAATGGCAGATTCGTATCTTTCGTAAACATTTTTGTGATCATCTCGATAAAGACGCTTTCTGTGGAAGCATTTCCCTCCGTTCCAAGAATCGTCGGAAACAGATAGACACGACCGATAATGCCGATCGCTACAGCTGCTGCCAGAGAAATCGTTACCCATATAATAGCAATTACTCTCGATTTTCTCAACTCTTTCTGATTCTTTACCGCCATAAATCGAGTCAGAATATGCGGCATTCCACAATATCCCAGCCCCCAGGCCAGCTGTGAGATAATCTCCACTGCAGTATAAGACCGGTCACCATTCCGAAACAGACTCAGATATGCCGAAGCACCGCCCACAACACCGCTCTGGTCAAGAATCGGTTTTACCTGATCCGCTCCTACCATAAAATACGCGGCAATCGGAACCACCAGCAGTCCTACTAACATCAGACTTCCCTGAATAAAATCGGTCACACAAACCGCCATGAAACCGCCCATAAACGTATAAATCAGAATAACCGCAGCACCGATGGCCAGAGCCACATGATAATCCACACCGAATACAGAGTTAAATAGTTTTCCACCGGCAGACAGTGCAGACGCTGTATATACCAGGAAAAAGATAACGATCACAATCGAAGATACCAGAAGCAGTACCCTTTTTTTATCACGGAACCGGTTTTCAAAGTATGCCGGCAGTGTCAGGGAGTTATTTGCCCTGATCGTATATTTTCTCAATCGTGAAGAAATAAACACCCAGTTGCAGACTGTTCCGAGAAACAGTCCAATCGCGATCCAGGACTGCCCTGTTCCCAGTGCATACACGGTTCCCGGAAGTCCCATTAACAGCCATCCACTCATATCCGACGCCTGTGCCGACAGCGCAGCCACCCAGCCACTCAGTCCCCTTCCGCCAAGAAAATAATCTTCTGAATTATTCGTATTTTTCATGTAGATCGCACCGATCGCAATCATCAGCACCAGATATGCCGCAAATGCGATCAGGATTACTATAGTATCTGTGTTACTCATTCCCTTTTCTCATCCTTCCTTTATGTAATTATAATACCGGATTGTTCCGTACTTCGTACTTTCACAGTCCGTAAAAATATTTGTAATCCATTATCCCTAAAACTTCTTGTCTTGTCAATCATTTTTACTTTATTTTTTTATCATATTACCATATTAAAGCGTATTGTATAAAAAAACACCCGAATGCGGATGTATTTTCTCCGTATCCGGGTATCTTTTTCCTTTATTTTGCTGCGATTGCTTCAATCTCGATCAGACCGCCCTTCGGAAGTCTTGCAACTTCCACACAGGAACGAGCCGGTGCAGACTCCTTGAAGTATTCTGCGTAGATGGCATTGACCGTTGCAAAGTCATCCATATTATCCAGAAATACCATAGTACGAACAACGTCTTCATATCCAACGCCTGCTGCTTCCAGAACAGCTCCCAGATTTTTCAGTGCCTGATGGGTCTGTGCCTCGATTCCTTCCGGCAGAGTTCCGTTCTCCGGATCCAGTCCCAGCTGGCCGGAAGTGAACACCATATTTCCAGCTTCTACAGCATGTACATAAGGTCCTACTGCTGCAGGTGCTTTTTCAGCAAAAATTGTTTTTTTCATGTTTGTATCCTCCATTCAAATATTCTGCATTTGCATCTTATTATAACATGCTGTGTTCGTTCGTCAAGCATCGGAAACGACTTCATCTTGCTCTTTTTTGCACAATAGAATATAATAAACTCACCAAATATTTATGCAAAAAAACGAAGGGAGAACGAAATGAAACACGAAAAAGACTGGTATAAAGATCTGGTGATCTATCAGATTTATCCAAGAAGTTTTAAAGATGGCAACCATGACGGAATCGGAGATCTGAAAGGAATGATTGAAAAACTTGATTATCTGCAGGAACTTGGCATCAATGCGGTATGGATGTCACCGGTGTTCGCTTCACCAAATGTGGATAATGGATATGACATTTCCGATTATACCGCCATCATGGAAGAATTCGGAACCATGGAGGACTGGGATGCTTTCCGGGACGGGGCTCATGCGCGGGGGATTGCAATTATCATGGATCTGGTGTTGAATCACTCTTCTGACAGACATATCTGGTTTCAGGAATCCAGAAAATCCCGCAACAACCCCTACAGTGATTATTATATCTGGAGAGATCCTGCTCCTGATGGTGGTGCACCGAATGGCTGGATGTCCGTATTTGGCGGCAGTGCCTGGGAATATGTAGCGGAGCGTGGACAGTATTATCTGCATTTCTTCGCAAAAGAACAGCCGGATCTCAACTGGGACAATCCGGAGACAAAAGAAAAAATCTTTGATATTATCCGCTTCTGGAACGATAAAGGCGTGGATGGCTACCGCATCGATGCCATCAGTTATCTGGACAAAGGACTGGATGGCCGTGCCAATCCAAACGAACAGTTTGGTACTGTCGCCTGTGTGAACCTGGAAGGAACACATCGTTATATCCGGGAAATGGTTGCAAAAACCATGACACCCGACCATCTGATGAGTGTCGGAGAGGTTAATATTAATAACGATCAGGATGCTATCCATTACTCGAGTGCTGCCAGTGAAGAATTTAACATGGCAATTCCTTTTGTACCGCCGATCGTGGAGATTCAGACCTGGTCACCGGAAAAAATGAAACGGGATCTTCGTCACGATTATGAACTGCTGAAAAAAGACGGCTGGTGGGCACGATTTTTAAGTAATCACGACAAGCCACGCCAGGTTTCCCTCTACGGAAATGATACAACCTTCCGGGAAGTCTCCGCAAAAATGCTGGCATCCTACCTCCATACGCTCCCGGGAACTCCTTTTGTCTTTCAGGGGGAGGAACTTGGTATGACCAATGTTGCTTATCCTTCCATTGAAGATTATGACGATATTGATACCAAAAATGCCTACCATACCATGCTGGAACAGGGGATTGCTCCCGAAAAAGCACTGGCAGAAGCTCAACGAATCAGTCGCGATAACGCACGGACACCGATGCAGTGGGATGACAGTTTAAATGGTGGATTTTCCGATCATACACCATGGCTCGGTGTCAATCCCAACTATAAAGAAATCAACGCAGCCAGTCAGATGGCAAATGATTCTTCTGTCTTTCGTTTTTATCAGAAACTAATCTCTCTGCGGAAAGAACACCCTGTCATGGCACACGGTGATCTGCAGCTTTGCTGCCCGGAGGACGGACCGGTGATTGCATATACAAGAAGTTATCAGGATGAAACCTGGCTCGCTGTACATAATTTTTCGCAGGATGTGCAGAAATTCCAGTACACCGGAACCGGTCTGCAGCTGGATACTTCAGTACTTTTATCTAATTATCCGGAACATGATATTTGCCCGGAAGATGATATTTTAACACTGAAGCCATACGAAACTGTGATCTTCCGGTTATCGTAAGACAGCATTGTGTCAACCGCCACACATGCATAGCAGAAAAGTCTGAAACATCAGCTTGTTTCTCTTGTTTTTCTGACATTGACCGATTAAAATAGATATATCAGGTGCATACAACTAAACATTGCACCTTTTAGAAGGAGGGTTTTTCTTATGAAACTGCTAAATTATTTTCAGGATCCTTCCTCTTTACACATCGGAACAGAACCGCTTCGTGCCTACTATGTTCCATGTAGAGAAGAAGCAGAAGCCAACGGCGCAGACATGCTGAAGGCTTCCCGGGCAATCATTTTAAATGGTGACGACTGGAAATTTAAATTCTATGAAAGCTATCACCAGGTTCCTGAAGGATGCACTGAAAAAGCTGCGGATACCACAGGCTATGATACCATCCCGGTTCCAAGCTGCTGGCAGATCCTTGGATACGATCAGAATCAGTATACCAATGTCCGCTATCCGATTCCTTTCGATCCGCCTTATGTGCCGGATGACAACCCGGCAGGTGTCTATGTGAAAGAATTTTCACTGACTGAAGAAGAAGCGACGCAGAAAATTTATCTGAACTTTGACGGCGTGGACTCCTGCTATTATGTATGGATCAATGGATCTTTCGTCGGCTACAGTCAGATTTCCCATTCCGGAAGTGAATTTGATATTACTGACAAAGTAACCGCCGGCAATAACCGCCTGACTGTCCTGGTTTTAAAATGGTGTGACGGAACCTATCTAGAAGATCAGGATAAACTTCGTTTTACCGGTATCTTCCGCGACGTTTACCTGCTGGTTCGTCCGGTAGATCATATCCGTGATTATTTTGTCCATACACCGGTAAGCGAGGATCTTACCAAAGCTGAGATTCTGGTCGATCTGGAACTTTGTGGTTCTCCTTCCGTCACTGTAAAGCTGTATGCACCAGACGGAGATTTCCTGGCTGCTGCCACTCCTTCTGACGGAAAAGTGCGGTTTGCCGTAGATGATCCGGATCTGTGGAATGCAGAACATCCGGCACTGTATACGCTGATTCTTTACACACCGGATGAAGTGATCGCTCAGAAAGTCGGCCTTCGCCGGATCGATATCAAAGGAAATGTCATCTATATCAACGGTGTGAACTTCAAGATCAAAGGTACCAACCGCCACGACAGCAATCCGTTTACCGGAGCTGCAGTCACAAGGGAACAGCTTCTGACTGATCTGAAGCTGATGAAGGAACATAACATTAATGCGATCCGTACCAGCCATTATCCAAATGCTCCATGGGCCACACAGATGTATGACAAATACGGTTTTTATGTTATGGATGAAGCAGATTTGGAATCCCACGGATGTACCACACTCTACGGAAGTAAGAGTGAACATGTCGATATGGGAGAAGTACAGTACGAAGAAAGCTATGGCTATCTGATGCGCGATCCTTCTTATGAAAACGCTGTCGTAGATCGTATCCAACACCTGGTTCACAGAGACAAAAACTGCTCCAGCGTCTTCTCCTGGTCCATGGGAAATGAAAGTGCCTACGGTCCTAATCTGGAAAAAGCCGCCGCATGGATCAAATCTTACGACCCGGATCGTGTTCTGAACTATGAGAACAGTATCTGGCAGCAGACCAATACTGAGTATGTCAACGATGTACATGATCTGGATGTCTTCTCCCGGATGTATGCACCGGTGGAATTTATCGATGAGTTCTGCTCTAAAGAAGGTAAAAAACCATTTATCGAAGTAGAATACTGCCACGCTATGGGTAACGGACCTGGAGATCTGGAGGCTTATTTTGAACGTCTCTACAAATATCCCGGTTATATCGGTGGTTTCGTATGGGAATGGTGTGACCACTCCGTCTATATGGGTAAGACCATCGAAGGCAAAGATAAATTCTTCTACGGCGGTGACTGGAACGAGGAAATACATGACGGAAACTTCTGTATGGATGGTCTGGTATACCCGGATCGTACCCCACATACCGGTCTTCTGGAACATAAAAATGTAGCCCGCCCAATCCGTGCCACTCTGCTGGATACTTCCAAAGGACTGGTCGAACTGGATAACAAACTGGATTATACCAATATCAAAGATGGATTTACAATCACTTACGATGTACAGAAAGACGGTATGACTGTTCTTTCCGGTACACTGGATCCGGTAGACTGCCCGGCAAAAGAAAAAGTAACGATTACATTACCATTTGCTGTAACTGTAGAAGCCAATACCATCGTTACCCTGCATTATCTGCAAAAAGAAGATGCTCTGCTGACCCCGTCAGGATATGAAGCCGGTCATGATCAGCTGATTTTTTCTACCGATGCCACAAGTGCTGTCGCCGCTGTTGTCAAAGCTTCCGGTGCTTCGACCGCATCTGCTGCATCTGCTGTATCTGTAGAAGATCTGGAAAACGAACTGGTAGTCAGCGGCTCTGCTTTCCGTTACGTCTATAACAAGTGGAAAGGAACTTTCACTGCTCTTGTAAAAGATCAGAAAAACCTGATTGCTCAGCCGATCCAGTTAAATATCTGGCGTGCACCGATGGATAACGACCGCCGGATCCGCTGGGAATGGGAAGCTGCAGGCTACGACAGAGCACGCACAAAAATTTATGCTACTGAATGGACGCAGGATGAAGATGGTGTAACGATCACTTCCACCTATTCTCTGGCGGCCGTATATCTGCAGAGGATCATCGAGGGAACTATTACATGGAAAGTTTCCAAAGACGGTACTCTGACCATTACCGTAGACGGTGAGCGAAAACCGGTTCACGTACCGCTTGCAAAAACTCCGCTGCCAAAGATGCCGTTCCTGCCTCGTTTCGGTCTGCGCCTGTTTCTGGAACCGGCCTTTGCCGATGTTACTTATTTCGGTTATGGACCGATCGAAAGTTATCCGGACAAACATCACGATGCAAAACTTGGGCTTTATACCTCTGATGTAGACAGTCTCCATGAAGATTATCTGCGTCCACAGGAAAACGGAAGCCACTGGAACTGCTCCGGACTGGCACTGACCACTTCCGATCATCGTTCTCTTCTGATATCCGGTACACAGAACTTCAGTTTTAATGCATCCCGGTACACACAGGAAGAACTGACTACAAAAGCACATAGCTTCGAACTGGAAAAATCTCCGTACACAGTGCTGTGCCTGGATGGATATATGTCCGGTTGTGGATCTAACAGCTGTGGTCCTGCTCTGGCAAAAAAATATCGGGTAGATCAGGACAAACTGACATTTACCTTTACTCTGAATTTCTAAGACTTTTATACTGCTGATCAATTCCTGATCTGACTCACACCGGGTCACGAGACGTGTAAGCACGAGCTCCGACCCGGTGTTTTTTTGTGACCGAACATTCCAAAAGGTCAGCCTTTCATAAACTCACCCGATAAAAGGTATGTTTCTTACACCTTGACCAAATCTGGTTTTTCCGTTAAACTAAAAGGCAGACATAATTGTAATGATCAAAAAAGAAACAGTCCGAAAGGACTGAAACAGTATAGTAAGGAATTGGTGAAAAGGAATGAAACAGACACTACAGCAACCACACATACATACCTCCGCAAACAGCGAGATAGAAACCTGTGACATCTGCCATCATCATCATCTGCATCTTCCGATGGAAGCACCGGCTGATGAGACATTATACCGTCTGGCAGACCTCTACAAAGTGTTCGGGGATCCTACCAGAATCCGCATTCTATATGCATTATCCGGTGGTGAACTTTGCGTCTGCGACATCGCAGAACTTCTGGGTATGACACAGAGTGCCATCTCCCATCAGTTACGTGTGTTAAAGCAGTCGGCGCTGGTCAAATTCCGAAGAGATGGGAAAACCGTATATTACTCTCTGGCTGACACGCATGTGGCAACTATTCTCGCACAGGGACTGGATCATGTACAGGAATAAACATGAACTTTAAATCAAGATTGGTCCACCGGACTAATTATGGATATACAAAAAAGAGAGAAGACAGAACTCCATAAAAGTTCCATCTTCTCTCTTTTTTGTATATCCATAACATTTTTTCTATTTCTGATGATATCCATCCAGAAATTCTCCCAGTTTCTTTGTCGCCTTCTCAAGATCTGCAATTCTCGGCAGATATACCACACGGAAATGATCCGGCTGTCCCCAGTTGAAACCGCCACCATGCACGATCAGGATTCTCTTTTCTCTCAGCAAATCCAGGGCAAATTTCTCATCGTCGTAGATATTGAATTTTTCCACATCCAGTTTCGGGAAAATGTAGAATGCTGCTTTCGGTTTCTTCGCTGATACACCCGGGATATCGTTTAACAATTTATAGATGACTTCTCTCTGTTCATAGATTCTTCCACCCGGCTGCAGATACTCTTCCACACTCTGATAGCCACCAAGTGCGGTCTGAATGATCGACTGAGCCGGTACATTGGAACACAGACGCATATTGGAAAGCATCTTGATTCCCTCGATATAACCTGCTGCCGCTTTTTTATTACCGCTCAATACCATCCAACCCACACGGAATCCTGCGATCATATGAGATTTGGACAGACCGCTGAATGTCACACAGAATACATTTTTCGGTGCAATCGATGCGATGGAAATATGTTTCAGTCCATCCATCACCAGACGGTCATAAATCTCATCTGAGAAAATGATCAGTCCGAATTCTTCTGCCACTTTCACGATTTCTTCCAGGATCTCTTTGGAATACAGCGCACCGGTCGGATTGTTCGGGTTGATGATAACAATAGCTTTTGTCTTATCTGTGATCTTGCTTCTGATATCCGCGATATCCGGATTCCAGTCGGACTCTTCATCACAGATATAATGTACGACTTTTCCACCAGCCAGTGTAGCTGTTGCGGTCCACAGCGGATAATCCGGTGCCGGAATCAGGATCTCATCACCATCATTTAACAGTGCCTGCATGCTCAGATTGATCAGTTCGCTGACACCGTTACCTGTATAGATATCGTCCATCGTCACACCCGGAATTTTCTTTAACTGACAGTACTGCATGATTGCTTTTCTTGCGGAAAACAGTCCCTTGGAATCTGAATATCCCTGACATTCCCACAATGACTGTCTCATATCCAGAATAACTTCTTCCGGTGCATTAAATCCAAATGGAGCCGGATTACCGATATTCAGTTTCAGAATACTGAGACCATCCGCTTCCATTCTGGCCGCCTCGTCCACCACGGGTCCTCTTACATCGTATAATACGTTATCCAGTTTGGAAGATTTATCAAAAGTCTTCATTGTATCTGCCTCCATTCGTTTTTATTTTCTTTTACTTTAGCACACTAATTCAGTGATTATATATCTTTTCAATTGTAGCTCATTACCTTCTTTTTGTCAAACCCGGAATCCTTATGATTTATATGCTATTTCAGGATTTTTTTCAGTTCATCCATAAAGGTATTCACATCTTTAAACTCCCGATACACAGAAGCGAAACGGACATAGGCAACCGCTTCCAGATCTTTGAGTTTATCCATCACGATTTCTCCGATCACAGAGCTTGGGATCTCCCGCTCTTCCAGATTAAACACCTCTGTTTCCACATCATCTACCAGCCGGTGGATCTGTTCTGCTGATACCGGCCGTTTGTGGCAGGCACGAAGGACACCGGCCTCTATCTTGGATCTGTCAAACTGTTCCCTGTTCTGGTCTTTTTTGATCACGATCAACGGAATCGTCTCCACTTTCTCATAAGTGGTAAATCGTTTTCCACACGCATCACACATTCTTCTTCTCCGGATGGCAGTGTTGTCATCCGCCGGGCGTGAATCCACAACCCGGGTATTATCCTGATTACAAAACGGACACTTCATATTTCATCCTTCTCTTTCCGCAAACTGCCTCTGATTGTCCGGTATTCTTCTGTATCCTCTTATTTTCCCGTTCAATTGTCTCACAGTTTTCTTATTTTCCTGTAACTTTCATCATTCCTGTATTCCTCACACAGTGGATGCTTTATCTTTTCCCATCATAATATAATCGTAAACTTACCGTCAAGACAATTAACCACAAAACATATAATTAATATAAAAGAAGTATAAAAATCAGGTTTTTTATGCGAATTATTGATCTGAAACAAAAAGAAGTCATCAATACCTGCAACTGTAAAACCCTTGGCTGTCCTGTGGATGTGGAATTTGATCCCTGCAGCGGACGGATTTCTGCCATCATCATCCCAGGCCCCGGAAAATTCTGCTGTTTTCTCGGAAGAGACAGCGAATTCTGTATCCCCTGGGAATGCATCTGTCAGATCGGGGAAGATATTATTCTTGTGGAAATCGATGAGAAAAAATGCCTGAAGAAACTGTGACTGCTTTCCTGACAGTCATCAGAATGTTCTTCAGGCCCGCTCCCTGATCCATTGGCTGTTTCTCTCATCTTCTGTTATCTGTATCGATATCCAGCAACAACAGATTTTCTTCTTTTACATACAATTTTTCCGGCACCCCCTCCGACGGATCCCAGTCCGTTTTCGCTGTTTTCCATTGCAGCCACTCGCAGGATCTGTCTTTTCGGAAGGAAACATTCCATTCAAAGGGATCTTCCATAATTCGGTATTCTCCCACCGGGAACTCACTGTAACATCCTTCCGACGGTTTTTCCTTTGTAAAAAAGTGGGCGCGGATCCCGATGGTCCGTGCCTGTAAAGCTTCTTTCGATACCCGAATGCCAACTCCCCAGTCCGATGTCCACAACCAGTTTCCATCTCTATGGCTTTCCATAGCTTCCACCGCGCAGATATTCTTACATCCGGATAAAAGTGCCGCCGTCTTTGTCTTCGGATTCCGGAAAAATTCTTTTACCGGTTCGATCACTTCCATCCGCCCCTGATGAATACAGCTGACCGTATCACACAGTCGATAGACTTCATCCCGGCTGTGAGATACAAACAGTACCGGTGTCTGTACTTTTTGTAAAAGTTCCAGCATCTGTTGTTCCATTTTCCATTTCAGATAGCTGTCCAATGCGGCAAACGGTTCATCCAGAAGCAATACTTCCGGCTCTGTTGCCAGCATACGAGCCATGGCTACCCGTTGTTTTTGTCCACCGGAGAGCTGATCCGGCATATGATGTTCCAGTCCGCCAAGCTGAAATCCTGTAATATATTCCCTGACTTTTTTCGGATCCGGCTTTCTCCCCATCCCTGCCTGAATATTCTGTACCACATTCATTGTAGGAAACAATGCGTAATCTTGAAACATATATCCGACTTTTCGTTTCTGCGGTGACAAATTAATCCGTTTTGCCGAATCAAAGAGTACCCTGTCATTCAAAACGATTCTTCCCTCATCCGGCCGTTCGATACCTGCAATACATTTTAACGTCATACTTTTTCCGCATCCGGAAGCTCCTAGAATGGCAAATATGCCTCCATCCATGGAAAAATCCACATCCAGCAGAAAATTCCCCAGTTTCTTTTTTATCCTTACCTGCAGCATATCCGCCCTCCTTACCACCGTTTTTTATGTTTATTATCACCGGATCCGAGCAGGTTCATCACCAGCACCACAAAAAAAGCAATCAGCATGATCACAACGACCCAGAAACCTGCTGTCCCATAGTCGCCATCCTGGATAACCATGGCGATCTTCTGAGAGATTGTCCCTGTCTTTCCCGGAATGTTTCCCGCCAGCATGGAAGTTGCCCCATACTCACCCATAGCCCTGGCAAATGTCAGAATCGTTCCTGAAAGAATACCCGGTCCGGCAGATGGAATCACTACTTTCCAGAAAATCTTTATTTCCGACATACCAAGCGTTCTTGCTGCATAAACCAGGTTGGCATCCACCTGTTCAAAAGCAGCTCTGGCATTCCGGTACATCAGTGGAAAAGCAATTACCGTTGCCGCCAGAATACAGCCAAGCCAGGTCTGTACCACCTTGATTCCAAAATTTCCATACAACACAGCACCAAACGGCCGCCGCAGACTGAAGATCAGAAGCAGGAAAAATCCGGCAACTGTGGGAGGAAGTACCATCGGAAGGGTCAGAATCCCGTCTATCACCGCTTTTGTCTTCGGACCTGCTTTTACCACCTGTCTTGCCGCATAGATTCCTCCAAAAAAAGAAAGAATGGTAGCCACCACTCCAGTCTTTAATGAGATCAGCAGAGGACTCCAGTCCAGCCCCTTCATAAATTCCATCATCTGTTCCATTCGTGTCTCCATTCTAATCTTTCCCCCGCCGGAACATCCTGTTACGGCGGAAATATGTATTTTTATTATATTATTTCAAAAAGTCTGATTAGTTCTCTACATCTGTATCAAAGTAGTATTTCCGGAAAATGGTCTTTGCATCATCGGTGATCAGAAAATCTATGAATTCCTTGGCTGTTGTGGATTCCAGTTCTTCTGCTTCCGGATTCTGTACCTGTGCCACCGGATAGATAACATCACCGGTCAGATCATACGGAATGACCTGCAGGATCTCCAGACGATCCTCCAGTCCATAAGTATCTGAATAGTATACCGTTCCTACCTCATTGGAGCCTTCTGCTACTGCGGAAGTAACCGCACCAACATTGGCACACTCATTGATCTCCACACCGCCCAGCGCTTCTGAAACAGTAGCTGTCGGAATAGTAGATACATCGTCAGCTTTTTCCAGAATTCCTGCATTTACCAGTGCCTGACGGGTGTATTTTCCAACCGGCACCGAACCATCTGCCAGTGCGATACTGCTGGCTTTGTTCAGATCCTCCAGACTGGTTACTTCTGTGTTACTTTCTTTATAAGTTACCAGACATACCTGGTTATTTACTACATTATGACGGGTACCGTCCACAACCAGACCATCTGTCTCATCCAGCTGATCCATCTGTTTTACCGCTGCTGAGAAAAACACATCACAGGCTGCACCTTCTTCGATCTGTGTCAGCAGCGTTCCTGAACTGTCATAACTTCCCTGTACATTTACATTTGGATGAGTCTCCTGAAACTTTGTAATCAGTTCTTCCATTACCTGATTCAGACTCTTGGCAGCAAATACTGTAATAGTAGTTTCTTCGCCTGCATCGTCTGCTGTTGTATCATTGCTTTCGTCAACTGCTGCTTCTGCAGTTGCTTCTGTCTGTGTCTCTTCTTTTGTTGTATCCTCCGCACTGTTGTTCTTAGAGCCGCATCCTGTAAGCAGAGACACTACCATAGCTATTGCAAGTAACATACTTACACTTTTTTTCTTCATTCTTTCTTCATTCTTTCTTCATTCTTTCTTTCTCCTCATTCCTGTTTTGTCTGCGCGGACCTGTATCAGCTGTGCTGCGATGCTGATTGCGATCTCTGCCGGTGTTTCACTTCCGATTTCGATTCCGATAGGTGCATACACCTGATCCAGTTCTTCCTCTGTGAAGCCTTCGCTTGCCAATTTTTCTCTGACGTACCGGGTTTTTCTTTTACTTCCCACTACGCCTATATAAGAAGCAGGTGTCCGCAAGGCAAACCGTTCCACATCGGCATCACAGCGATGCCCTCTCGTGACTACCACCAGATAGTCTTCCGGTTTTACTTCCAGAATCTGCGAAAGTGTTGTAAAGTCTACGGTCTTTGTCTCCTGAACTCCCGGAAACAAAGAGTGATCTGTATATTCTTCCCGATCATCCAGGACCATACACCAGAATCCCAGATGACTGAGCACCGGAACCAGCTCCTGAGCCAGATGACCGCCTCCAAAAATGTAAACCCTTCCATCGTAACAGAATTCTTCTGCGTAAATCTTCTGTCCGTTTTCCTCCAGAATCCTGCAATGTCCTCTTCCTTCTGTGATCTCTCTTCGGATCCGGGGTGTTCCTTCAGAAAATGGAAGAACCAGCCAGTAAGGTTTTCCCTCATCTGCTGCCGCCAGTGCTTCTTTTAAAAATTCTCCGACGCCCGGATCCTGTGCGCAGACACTGTAAAACAATACTTTTACTCTGCCCCCACAGACCATGCCCAGTTCGCTGTTTTCTCCGGTTCCCAGATCAAAATTTTCCACATAATGGGCCGCTGTTCCTGCCAGTTCCATGGCTTTTTTTACTGCCTGATATTCCAGGTTGCCGCCTCCGATAGTTCCGTAGATTCTTCCGTTTTTAGCCACTACCATATAAGCCCCTGTAGTTCGCGGAACAGAACCATTTCCTTCTACAATAGTAACCAGAACCGTATCTGTCTTCTGATTCCATCGATCCAGTAACAACTGATATAATTTTTTCATTGATTGTGTTTCCTTTTATTCGATTTTTCGTAACTGTGAAGGTACTGAACAGTTACGATTTTTCTGCTATTCTATTCTTTCCAATAGGTCACCTTTTCGGATCGTACCACCATGTAACACAATGGCAAATACACCTTCTCTGGGCATGATGCATTCACCCATCCGTTTATAAATCTCACAGTGGCTGTGACATTCTTTCCCGATCTGGGTCATCTCCAGAACGGCTTCTCCACATTGAAAACGGGTTCCCACCGCAAGGTTGCGAAAATCATATCCGCTGACGATCAGGTTTTCCCCAAAAGCACCAAGTTCGATATCAGCACCCTTTTTCCGAAATTCTTCGATTTTTTCATAAGATAACAGGCTGACCTGTCTGTGCCAGTGTCCCGCATGAGCGTCTCCCTGAATCCCCCAGTCCTTTGCCAGAATGGCCTCTTCGATTTCATGTTTCGCTGTACCACGTTTTTCACTGATACAGATTCCTTTAATTACTCCCAAAACTGTTCCTTTCTATTGTGTCTACTCTATCCACCAATTTTTACCATTTCATGTGTCTCTGTCATCTCGGCCGGATGTTCAAAGCAGTGTGCCGCCGGTTTTCGGAAAATCGTCTGCTCCATGATCGTTCGCAGATTTTCCTTCTCTCCTTCGCGGAGCACCCGGCGGAGATCCTCCCCCTCATCATAGCACAGACACAGTTTCAGATACCCTTCTGCCGTCAGTCGAACCCGGTTACAGGTATCACAGAATTTTCCGTGTATGGCACTGATAAACCCAACCGGAACTTTCAGATCTGAAAACTGATAATACACCGCCGGCCCACTGCCCATCCGGGAAAGTTCTTCCCGATTGGTCATACATTCTGCTTTTCCACAGACTGCCTCCAGTGTCTCCCGCAGTTCTTCATTGCTTCTCCCCACGTATTTTTTGCCATATCCGACTGGCATCATTTCAATAAAACGAAGGGGCAGGTTTTCTTCCTGTGCATAACGCACCAGTGGAATCGGATCCAGTTCTTTTCTATTCACTGCATTCAGCTTTACCGGCAATCCGGCAGTCTTCACCGCCCGGATTCCTGCCAGGACTTCCTGCAGTTCCCGTTTTCCGGTAATCTTATAGAATTCTTCCAGATCCAGTGTGTCCAGGCTGATATTCACGCCGTCCACACCGGCTTCTTTTAACTGTTTCCCATAATTTCCAAGCAAAACACCATTGGTCGTCATAGTGATAGTCTCTACCCCGGGAATCTCCCTGATTCCACGGATCAGATCTACACAGCCTTTTCGCACCAACGGTTCCCCGCCCGTAATACGGATGTGCGTGATACCAAGGCTTACGCCTGTTCTCACGATCTCCCAGATTTCCTCAAAAGTCAGGATGTTTTTCATTCCTACATCCTGAACGCCTTCCGGCATACAGTAGCAGCATCGCAGATTGCAACGATCCGTAACGGATATACGCAGATAATTGATCACTCTTCCATACCGATCCAGCATCTTCCTGTTACCATCCTTTTCCAAAACCACAGTTTGGGTACGTACAGACCGGACAGTTCAGGCACAGACCGCCCTCTCCCAACGCTGCCAGTTCCTCTGCTGTGATCTCATCATCTGCCAGCAGACGGGGCAGTGCCAGATCAAAAATCGTCCGTTTTGCATACATCACACACCCGGGAAGTCCTACGATCGGGATCTTTTCCCGGTAATAAGACAACAGGAACATGGCTCCCGGAAGTACCGGTGCACCATAAGAAACCATCCGCGCCCCTGTGTTTTTTATGGCCAGAGGTGTTTTGTCATCCGGATCCACACTCATACCGCCGGTACAAAGTACCAGCTCAGCCCCCTGTTCGATTGCCTGCAGACAGCCTTTGGTGATTGCTTCATGATCATCATCATATACTTCATGAAAGATTATTTCACAGTTATATTCTTTCAGTTTTTCAACCAGTACCGGAGTAAATTTGTCCTCGATTCTTCCATGGTATACTTCACTTCCCGTTGTCAGAATCGCCACTTTTTTCCCGTGCAGCGGTTTCAATGTCAGAATCGGACCATCCTGACAGACTGCTTTCGCCCGCTCCATCTTCTCTTTTTCTATAACCAGCGGAATAATCCTGGTTCCTGCAAGCTTATCTCCTTCTTTGACGCAGGTATTGCCGTGACGGGTTGCTATCATCATTTCTCCAAGCCCGTTGACTTTTTTCAGTTTTTCCCTGTCTATTTTCAACAGTCCGTCACAATCAGCGATCACCTCAATTTTCCCTTCTTTGACCTCTGAAGGATGCATATGTTCATTTCTGCACATTGCATACAGAATCTGTGCCGCCTCATTTTCATGAAGCATATGCTCATCTTTTTCCCAGATATAAATATGTTCTTTTCCAACACTCAAAAGTACCGGTATATCCTCCTCGGTAATGATATGACCTTTCCGGAATACTGCATCTTTCGTTACCCCGGGAATGATCTGTGTGATATCATGACACAGAACCTGCCCGATCGCGTCTTCAGTCTTCATTAATTTCATGCGTGTTCTCCTCTACCTACTCCACTGCTTCACAGATCACTTCAAGCACGCTTCCTGCGATACAGCGGGCTTTGTCTGAAATCGTAAAACAGTTTGCCAGTTCTTCTTTTCTCGGATCAATATCTGCGATCTTAAATCCCTTTGTCACCGGATAATCATCGCGGATCAGGCCACGGAGAAGTCCGTCAATGGTTGCTGATACCTCTGTCGATCCGTCTTCTCCCTCTATCACAGCCAAAACCTGCCCGGCTTCCACGATATCTCCGATTTTACTTCTGTTTTTCATTCTTCCTGCTGCCGGTGCATGAATGACACGTTCTGCACCGTAGCCGCCGATGATTCCCGGAATCCCGGTGTTCGGATATGCACTTCCCTGACGGATAATCCTTCCAAGATTATGCCCACGTTTCGTCTCGATCACCACATCCACATCTTCACCCGCACAAAATCCAGGACCAAGTCCGATCGTAAGCGGTGCCATATCTTTTGTTGTTCCGAGATTTTTCTTTGCAAGGATCGCATCCACCACAACCTTCGGTTTCAGTAACCGGATACTTTCTCCCTTCGGATCCACCAGAACCGGAACTTTTCCTTCCTCCCAGACCTGACGCATCTGCTCCACGCTTTCGATCCGGACAGCCTCTACATTCTCCACACAGGTGCTTCCACTGTACACAGCTTCACTCAGTGCCACCTGTCTTCGGATCGCTGCCGGGTGATCTGTTTCCAGAACCAGCAGATGAAATCCGCTTTTTTTCAGTCGATGAATCGTCCCGGTCGCCAGATCCCCCGCTCCCCGGACAATGATCAGATCACTCTTTTTCATCCGTAATTCCTTTCTCTTTCGTTATTCTCGTTTGAGAATAACGCTTGCATACTTATAACTTTACAATACTTATATTTATTTGTCAATTCTGTACGCTTTTTTGACTCTCTTTTTCCCATATGAGTTACTGGGCACTTCGTTCCCGGTAACACGTTTCGCATAGTATCCCATATATATTCCGGCACATGCTTTCTCTGTCTATGCTTCAAACCATCTCATAAAAGATTCTCCGGCGCTCCGATTCAGTTCCGCCATAAACATTTCATATCGATGCAGAAAATCCTTTCCTTTCTCGGTAAGCATGGTCCTGCCGCCTCTGCTTCCGCCCCGACTTCCTTCCATCAGAGGAAACCCCAGATCTTCTTCCGCGTGCTTCATAATACGCCATCCCTTGGAATACGCCATCCCCATGCACCGACAGGCCTCGGAGAGCGACCCTGTCTCTTCCACATGGTGCATCAACTCCGCCACTCCCGGACCAAAAGCTCCTTCTTTTCGAAACACCCGCACCTTCATATGATAATGCAGCTTATTTTCTTCCATTTTTCTCCTTGTCCACCATACATTCCTGTATTTTCCTGAATTATTAAATTTATACCAGCTGTTCAGCAGTCACTGTCCTGCAAGGTGAAAGAATCAAACAGCTGCCGTTCAGATTTTTCTACAATTCCAGTATATACTCCCCTTCCCAGTGACAGCCTGCTTTCTCCAGTGCCGTAAGAATCTCGTCTCTTGCCTCCGGCACTGCCTTCCAGGAAAGGCCACAACCTGCTGTAATTTCCCTTGGAATCGGGATCAGACGTCCCGGCAGGTTCTGTTCCATGGCATATTTTTCTGCTGCCATCGCCTGCGTCGTACTCTCGAAAGTCAAAATCCATGTTTTCTTTTTCATTCTCATATTCCTGACAACTCCCACAAAGCCTCTGCCGTTCGATCCACTTCTTTCTCCGTATTCCAGTGTGACACAGAGATTCTCACAGCCCCCTGTTCTTTTGTTCCCAGCGTCTGGTGCATCAGCGGAGCGCAATGCGCCCCCGCCCGGACAGCAATTCCATGTTCCTCATACAGCCAGTCCGCAACATACGCAGAATCTTCTTCTCCTATATTAAAAGAAAGAATTCCCACACGCCGGTTTCCGTCCGGATCACCATAAAGACGAATCCCTGGAATCTCCCTGATCTGTTCTTCCAGCCGTCTTAACAATTGCCGCTCCCGCTGCAAAATCTCCTTTGTTCCTTTTTTCTTCAGATAATCCAGCGCACCACCAAGTCCGGCAATTCCATGGACATTCATAGTTCCGGCTTCCAGATGCTCCGGCATCGCTTTCGGATGTTCCCGGTCAAAGCTGTGGATACCGCTTCCGCCTACCTTCAACGGACAAATCTCCACTCCCGGACGCACATAAAGTCCACCGGTTCCCTGGGGTCCCAAAAGTCCCTTATGCCCGGTAAAACAAAAGATATCTATTCCCTGTTTTTGTACATCCACCGGTAAAATTCCCGCCGTCTGCGACCCATCTACCACCAAAAGCAAATCTCTGCTCTCTGTTACTTCCCGGATCCTTTCCAGGTCTGTAATATTTCCGGTCAGATTGGAAGCATGTGTAATTACGATACCTTTTGTATTCTCCCTGACAAGCTCCGGAAGTTTTTCATACTCCAACACACCATTTTCATCTGCGGAAAGAAAACTGACTTCCACACCTTCCTCCTGCAACCGGTAAAGAGGCCGAAGAACCGAATTATGTTCGCAGACTGTGGTGATCACATGATCCCCCTTATGGAACAGCCCCAAAATCGCAGTGTTCAGTGCCTCTGTAGCGTTCGAGGTAAATGCGATCCGCTCTCCTTTTTCTGCATGAAAAAGTTCTGCCAGCTGCTCTCTTACCTGATAGACACACCGTCCCGCCTGCAACGTGGCCTCATGTGCGCCCCGTCCGGGATTCCCCATGGTATGAAAGGCACGAATCACAGCTTCTTCCACCTCTTTCGGTTTTTGCAGCGATGTTGCCGCGTTATCCAGATATATCATGGCTTGATGATCCGGTCGGCTTTTGTCATCCGCTCTGCGATATCATACATATTGGTAACTTCTCCCACCTGTAATTTATCGGATATTCCATAAAAGTTCAGACAGGTACCACAGGTACGAATCTCCACGCCCTGTTCTTCCAGCATTTTCAGATCTTCCAGAGACTGAGAACCTTCACAGGTCAGGAATGCTCCCCCATTATAAAAGAGCATCTGATCCGGCAGCTCGTCCTGCTGTGTCAGCGCGTAAATAAATCCCTTCAACAACGTAGCACCCAGTTCGTCATTTCCCTCACCCATTGTTTTCGAAGAAATCACCACCAGCCGATTCTTCTTCGCCGGTGCACATACTACATAATCTGCTTCTTCCACTGATGTCTCCTGCGTTGCCTCTGCCTCGCCAACCGTCAACGTCACCTGGTATTCCTGTTCTTTCACTTTCCGTGAACTACAGCCATAACCTTTCTGGTTTGCCATCTTGGTCAGGTTCTGCACAGCAATCTCATTATCCACCAGCACCTCCACCGTTCCGGCACCCTGCAGTTCTTTGATGGCTTCCTTTGCTTTCACTAACGGAATCGGGCAGATATCTCCGAGTGCATTTACTGTTTTTTTCATTTTGGATTCCTCCTGTGTATTTTTTCATATTGATGGTAGATACTATTAGCTATCTATTAATTTATAACGGACGGGTATCCTTGTCAATGATCTCCCAATGACTATGAACTCCACATCCGGCAAATTAAATGCTGCTCAATAAGCTGTTCGTAGTAAAATGAACAACAAGATTTCTATTCTATCATCAGACACGCTCTAGCATCCCATACCCTGTGAATCAACGCATATGCAGAAATACGTAGAAAATCAATCGTAAAAATTTACGATTGATTTTTTAATTGATTTTGCGTGTATTGTTCTTTTTTGTTCAACTGAATGATATTTCTCTAACTTAATCCAATCCGAATGCTTATACATTACATTTTTCTCTTATCTCTCATCCCAACAAATTTCTTCTATCTGGTCTCACATCTTCATCATCTCGGAAGAAAAACTCACTGTAATCATCTGTATCAAAAATCTCCAGCAGTTCTCTCATATTCCAGATCAGATTCGCCTGCAGGACATCTTTCCGTTCGAGCCAAAAGACTCTTCCTTCTTCGGATGATTTTAATTCGCCTTCAAACTCGTTCGTCTTATACAGGAGAACAAGATATCTCGTGCCGTCCTTCTCAATCCAGTCTTTTACACCACACAGTTTCGGATTTCTTATGGTCAAACCGGTCTCTTCCTTGATTTCACGGATTACGGAATCCCGCAGTGATTCATTCTTTTCCACATGTCCACCCGGGAAAATCAGACCGCCCGGGTAGGATGTGCCGCGCTTTTCTTCCACCAGGATGCGTGTTCCATCGCAGATGAGACACATATTTGTTAATTCTATTTGTGATTTACGCTCCAAAATTTTTATCCTCCTATGTCATATGCAGACTTTATTATAGCAAAAGAATGCATGTGTCGACATAGTTTTTTAAGTAAAATCTCACACCCGCCACTCAGTCACTTCTTCTATTCTCTTTCTTGGTCTTGCCGCAGGTGTTTCATCCGTATAACCGATGGCAAAAATCGCATACAGCTCACCGTCTAAGTACTCAGTTCTTTCTGCGCGAAAAAAAGAATGACAGATACGTTTTGTATGCCGGATCATTCAAGTCTCTATTTGCGCCCTGCCACCTGAATCTCTATGTCTTCTCTCGCTATCACTTTCCCGACAATCTCCGCCGGAAGTCCGGCCTCCCGCAGTTCTCCGCGCAGTTCTTCCGCCACCTCTCCCGGCACTGCAAACAGCAGTCCGCCGGAAGTTTGCGGATCGTACAATACTTCTTCCATCCCGAACGATACATTCTCAAACTGCACATACGGCTCCAGATGATTCCTGTTTTTCTGTCCTGCTGCGGTCAGGAGGAATTCTTCTGCGCATGATTCCGCTCCGTCAAATACCGGGAGCCGGTCTGCGTAGATTTTGCAGGAATGTCTGCCGTCCATCATTTCGTGCAGATGCCCAAGGAATCCAAATCCGGTGACATCGGTGCAGGCGTGTATCGGGTATTTTCGTCCGATCTCAGACGCTTTGCGGTTCAGTGTTGTCATGGAAGCAATCACCTGCTCCATCGCTCCTTTTGGTGCCTGGTTGACACGGTTCGCGGCGCAGAGGATGCCTACGCCCAGTCGTTTAGTCAGAATCAGGCAATCGCCCGGTTTTGCGCCGTTGTTTTCCCATATTTTTTCCGGATCTACCACACCGGTCACGGACAGACCGTATTTGACATCACTGTCTGCGATCGAATGACCACCTGCCAGGCTTCCACCCGCTTCCTGTACTTTTTCAGCTCCACCCTGTAAGATCTTTCCGAGGATATTCAGATCCATGGATTCCGGAAAACAAACAATATTCAGTGCTGTCTTTACTTCTCCTCCCATGGCATAGATGTCGCTCAGGGCATTCGTCGCCGCTATTTTTCCAAATATATACGGATCCTCTACCATCGGTGGAAAAAAATCCAATGTCTGTACCACTGCCTGGTGCTCATTCAGGCGATATACCGCCGCGTCATCCTTGCTGTCGTAACCAACCAGCAGTTTTTCATCTTTTTTCCCCTTCGGAAGCCGCTCCAGGATGTGTTCCAGCACTCCGGCTCCCAGTTTCGCGGTACAACCGCCGCTTTTGCAGAATACAATTTCTTTTTCGCTCATTTTTTCTCCTACTTCCGTGCACATTCCCCATCTTCTCCCAGAAGAATATCCAGCCCGTGTCCCAGTGAACTCAGTATGTAAGTAAGACTCTCCTCTACTGCCTTCGGGCTTCCCGGAAGATTGACGATCAGGGTCTGTTTGCGGATCGCACTGGCTGCGCGGCTTAACATTGCTCTCGGTGTGATCGTCAGGCTGTATGCCCGAATCGCCTCTGCAATCCCCGGTGCTACCCGGTCAGCTACAGCGAGCGTAGCTTCCGGCGTCACATCCCGCACGGAAAATCCCGTACCACCGGTTGTCAGAACCAACGCACAATGCTCCTCATCTGCCAGTCTGCAAAGTTCTTTCTCGATCGCTGGCTGATCGTCTGGAAGTATCCGATAAGATACCACTTCATACTGATCGTCCGGAAGCAATTCCTGAATCTTCGGACCACTCAGATCCTCACGCTCTCCGCGGGATCCCTTATCACTTAATGTAACAATTCCAACTTTATATTTTCGTTTTTCCATCCTTATTTTCCTGCTTTCTCTATCACATTCGCACAATCATAATACTTTTTTATCAGCATCTCTTGGAAGCAATTTTTTCTGTATCCTATCCCCGGATAATCCGAATCAGATTTTTATCCAACATCAATGTCCGATTCCACGGATTGATTATCACGCCCTCAATCTCATCCACTGAAAGTGCCGATACAAATAATTTTTCCATATCTGTAAGGAACGTGGACATCACACTTCCACCGCCCTTTAATTCCTCATCGAAACTGGTAAAAGCAGCCCACCATTTTTTTCCATCATCGGTCTGAATAGCCTGCAGGCGCATCTGCTGATTTCCCACCGGTGGCTCCACGGCCACGATAAGCTGTCCGTGAGCCTGCATCCGTCTGCGTACAACAGTCAGAGCATGTGCCAGCATTTCCTGTGTCGGATTCTGCTGCAGGGAAAGAATTGCCTGTTCCATTTGTTCATTATCTTTTAACCCTTCATCGGTCGATATATTTCTGTGATCTGTCATAAATTTGCCTCGTCTTTCTCAAATTCTTATCTTACAGACAGTATAACACAGATAGATTCTCTTCGAAAAGAAAGAAAAGTGATGATCTGTCAAGGAGTAAAACTTTTTTTATTTTTGTCGGAAATGAATAGAGGCTTTGCCAGCTGAGAATCATTTTATTTGTAAAAACAAATACAATTAGGAGGATTCTTATTATGGCATTGAACAAGGTAGAAATCTGCGGCGTAAATACATCCAGGCTTCCGATACTGACCAATGAGGAAAAAGAATTGCTCTTTGAAAAGATAAAAAAAGGGGACAAAGAGGCAAGAGAACTGTATATCAAGGGAAATCTTCGTCTGGTACTCAGTGTGATCAAACGTTTTTCCGGAAGCAACGAAAACGCTGACGATCTTTTTCAGATCGGATGCATCGGACTCATGAAAGCAATTGATAATTTTGATACAACCTTGCAGGTGAAATTTTCCACTTACGCTGTACCGATGATCATCGGGGAAATCCGAAGATATCTGCGTGACAACAGTACCATCCGAGTCAGTCGTTCCCTGCGCGACACTGCTTACAAGGCTATCTACGCCAGGGAAAATTATCTGAAAAACAATCTCCGTGAACCGACGATTATGGAGATCGCCTCCGAAATCGGAATGGAAAAAGAAGAAATTGTCTATGCGCTTGATGCAATCCAGAGTCCGATGAGTTTATACGAACCAGTATATACCGAAGGTGGTGACACCCTCTATGTAATGGATCAGGTCAGTGATAAGAAAAATAAGGAGGAAAACTGGGTGGAAAATCTTGCACTGCAAGATGCAATGAACCGGTTAAACACACGGGAACGGCATATCGTAAATCTACGATTTTACGAAGGTAAAACACAGATGGAAGTTGCACAGGAGATCGGCATCTCTCAGGCACAAGTCAGCCGGCTTGAAAAAAACGCTCTTCGAGTGATGCGAAATTATCTGCGCTAGATTAAAACCTTGCTTTCCTTTTTTCTGATAATTTGATAAACTAGGCAGGAGAAAGGAAAGATACCGAAAATCAAAAATTTATAGTGCCTGACACCAGACCACACGGTATCACAAATCAAACAGAATTTTATGTGCAAATTTTATAAATATTATAAAGAACTGAAAAAAAGTAAAGAAAGTCCTCTTCAGACTGCTTTTCCATTTCTCATGAAAGAAAAATGCTGTGTTTCTTTTGTAGGCGCTGGAGGAAAAAGTTCTCTGATTGCCTGTATCGCTGACTGGGGTGCGCTCCACAAAAAAAAGGTTCTGGTAACTACAACCACCCATATTTTCCGTCCCTCTTCCCTGAAACTGGCTCAAACCGAACAGGAACTGGAACATATCTGGCAAACAGATCATTGGGCGGTGATTGGTACTGTGGATCCTGTGCAACCACAGAAACTTCAAAGTCCGGATCCTCACTGGTTACAGCGTGCGGCAGAACTTGCGGATCTGATTCTAATTGAAGCAGACGGTTCCAAACGCCTGCCCTGCAAAGTACCGGATTCCCATGAACCGGTCATACTCCCTCAGACAAACGTAGTTATTGCCGTTCTTGGACTTTCTGCGCTAAATCTTCCTTTAAAAGACTGCTGTTTCCGACTGGACAAAGCAACCAAACTTCTGTCTGCAAAAGAATCACATCCTCTGACCTGCCAACATATGGCAACAATTTTTGCTTCCAGCCAGGGACTACGGAAAGCTATAAACAACAGCGAATATGTTGTCGTATTAAATCAGTGTGACAACGAAGACCGAAAGAATGCCGGTGAACAAATCAGTGACATTCTCTGCAGATTAGATCCTACTATAAACCATATAATTTTAACAAAATTGCATCCGTGACATACGGAAACCACATAAGAGAAAGGATAAACATACAATGAATGGATTTACACATTTTGATCATGAAGGAAATGCCATAATGGTAGATGTCCATGAAAAAGCAGATACTTACCGGGTAGCTATAGCTCAGGGAACTATTACCGTTAACAAAGAGGTCTTTGACGCAATCACCCATCATACTGCCAAAAAAGGTGATGTTCTTGGCGTTGCAAGAATTGCGGGAATTATGGCTGCTAAAAAAAATGCCGAATTGATTCCTCTGTGCCATATCATTGCTCTGACAGACTGTGAAGTGCAATTTTCGCTGGATGTTGCCAATCATCAAATAACGGCAATCTGCCGGACTTCCTGTGTAGGGAAAACCGGTGTTGAGATGGAAGCCATGACCGGTGTCAGTGTGGCTCTTCTGACAATCTACGATATGTGTAAGGCGATGGATCGCAGCATGGTAATCTCCGGGATTCAGCTTTTGGAAAAACTGGGCGGAAAATCCGGTCACTACAAAAAAGAGTAATCTATATTTCAAAAAAGCCCCTGTCCGGACAATCTTTATAGTATTGTCCGGACAGGGGTTTTGTATTTACCTATGTAATTTATCTGTCACACACTCTTATGCTGTCAGCAGTTCCAGAACTGCACCCATCAGTGCCGGGCTCAGATTCATGGTTGCCAGTGTTCCGATGCCGTCTTTGCCCATCTTTTCCACAACTGCCTGAATAGCAGACTTCAGATTGTAAGGAATCTGAGCTTTATCAAGCATTGCATAGCAGCGTCCGGCCAGATCGTTTTCTGCAAGAGATATACCGTCTGCAAATGTGATCACGATTTCTTTTCCTACTGCTGTTTCCGGTACTTCTACGGTCAGTGCTGCAATTGCTTTATCATAGGAAACTTTTACAGCTACTTCTTCGCCGTCTGCAGTTACTTTGCAGCATGCTTTTTCCACACCCATGAATACTACCTTCCAGCTTCTGCTTTCCGGAATCACAGATACATTGCCCAGTGCTTTGCCGATGGTGAAAGTATCTTCTTCTCCGCCGGTAAATGTCAGCTGTGTAGCTACCCAGTTTTCTTCTTTATCTACAGGTGTATCTCCCTGGTCTTCCCACAGAGTGAAGGTTCCGTCTTCTGCCGGGAATACACGAACTTCCATAGCTTTCGGGTTATCGGTGCTGCTGTCATAATCAGCCATATCTTTCATCGGAACGATAGCTCCTGCTTTCATCAGAACAGGCATATCTTCTACACCTCTCCACAGATCGATCATACGGCCACCCTGGTATACCATACCCGTGAAGAAATCAACCCACATTCCTTCCGGCAGCCAGGTTGTTACTTTCGCTGCACGCACTTCCGGATCCTGTTTCTCTGTGATCGGGGACACCAGCAGTTCAGAACCAAAGTAATATTCATTCGGTACCTGATAAGCTTCTTCACGATCCGGCTCCAGATAATACATTGGCTGGATCAGCGGCAGATCATCGTAATTTGCTCTGTGGTTCATGGTGTACAGATATGGAACCATTCCATGACGCAGACGCAGGTAATCTTCCATAACACCCTGTGTGATCTTGTCAAATTTCCATGGTTCTTTTCCGTTGAACGGATTATCGGTGCTGTGCAGACGGTTAATCGGAGAGAATACTCCGTATTCTACCCATCTTGCCATCAGTTCATCGTCACGGATACCCATCATATGGCCACCGATATCATGGCTCCACCATCCATATCCAACGTTGCTTGCTGTATTGGTAAAATATGGCTGGAACTGTAAGCTTTCCCATGAGATTACACTGTCACCTGAGAATCCTACCGGATATCTGTGACTTCCCACACCTGCATATCTGGAGAAAGTCAGCGGACGATTGCCTTTCCAGCTGCTGTCCAGATAATGATAATGGTTCAGCATCCACAGCGGATCCAGTCCCGGCACTTTGGTAACAGTTCCCTGCTGCCAGTCAAGCCACCAGAAATCCACGCCTTCTTCTTCCAGCGGATGATGCAGATCTTTCAGGTACACTTCCATGAAATGTGGATCTGCAGGATCAAACTGTACTGCAATCTCACTTTCAGGATCGATTCCCATCTTTTCTGCCACGCGCGGATACAGTTCCTCATATGCACGGATTCCGTCAGCCGGATGCACATTCAGCGTAATCTTCATATTGTGCTCATGCAGCCAGGACATAAATCCTTTTGGATCCGGGAAGAAATTTTTGTTCCAGGTATATCCTGTCCAGCCGCTTCCGTATTTCGGATCTACATCATCAACAATATGCCAGTCCATATCAACAACAGCTACAGAGAACGGCAGTTTTTCGTCTTCAAAACGTTCTACCAGTTCTTTATATTCCTCCTCTGTGTAACGATGATAACGGCTCCACCAGTTACCAAATGCATATCTTGGCAGCAGCGGCTGTTTTCCACACAGATAATAGAAATCTTTCAGACTTTCCAGATAACGATGTCCATATCCGAAGAAATACAGATCCTCGCCATCTCCCTGTCTCGGACTTACCCATCCGTCTTCTGTCAGTGCCATCGAATGACTGTCATCCACAACAGCAAAGCCTTTTCTTGAGATGATACCATGCTCCATTTTGACTTTGCCGCTGTATTTTTCGTTCATCGGTGTGTCACCCTTCAAATAAGCATCATCACTCAGTTTCATAGCACCGTCGCATCCGTCCAGTGTGCGGGCTGTTCCAAGAAGATCACTCGGTTCATCTCCGTAATTCCAGTTTCTTCCCCAGCCGCTACCGCCGCCTACGACTTTGATAGACAGACCGTTTGCTGCAAATGGTTTTCTGTTGTAATGAATCTCCAGAGAATCTGTATAAATAACCAGCTCTTCTTCATCCTCAACGACCTTGAATTCCGGTACCGGGAAATCACGGTTCAGTACGGACTGTGTTGCACGGTCCTCGAATACACCTTCGCTGTTGTATTCCAGACGTACCAGTGCAGATGTCAGCATCGTGATTCGATAACAGTCTCCCTGAATAATCGCTTCTTTTTTGCTTACCGGATGTGCTTCCAGCTTATACTCTTCCATTCCCATGTTTGTAAAAACCTCCTTTAATTTTTTATTTTGTAACTGTGAGAATACTGAATAATTATAGTTTAAAATAAATATACTATAAAAATTTGGAGAATTCCTCTATTAAACTGACAAAAAAGTATATTATTTTGACTTTTTTGTCCTGCCTTTTATTGTAAGGAAGAAGCGATTTTTTCAGCCAGTGCTTCCAGGGATGCTTCCTGTGCTTCTTTTACCGCAGAACGGATCGTTACACCTTCCTCTAAGAGTTCAATATTTTTCATACTGGCAAAGATTTCCCGCATCTGTCTTCCGGCAACCGGTGCCCAGGTCCCGTTTTCCATGATGGCTACAGTACGGTTCTGCAAACTGTGTGCTTTCAATTCAGACAGTACAGTCTCCATCTTGGTAAAGATACCGCCGTTATAGCTCGGTGCGGCAAATACCAGATGGCTGCAGCGGAAAGATTCGGATACGATCACCGAAGGATCTGTCACAGATACATCGTACATGGCGATATTCTTTACACCTTTATCTGCCAGTTTTGATGCCAGGATCTCAGCGGCATTTTCCGTATTGCCATAGATGGATGCATAGGCGATCATAACTGCCTGATCCTCCGGTTTGTAGCTGCTCCAGGTATCGTATTTTTCAATAAACCATCCGAGATTCTCTCTCCAGACCGGTCCGTGGAGAGGACAGATCATTTTAATCTCCAGGGTAGCTGCTTTTTTCAGAAGATTCTGTACCTGAACGCCATATTTTCCTACGATATTAATAAAATATCTTCTGGCATCATCCAGCCAGTCTCTTTCAAAATTCACTTCATCCGCAAACAGGTTTCCATTGATTGCTCCGAACGTTCCGAATCCATCTGCGGAAAACAGGATCTTATCGACAGTATCATAGGAAACCATAGCTTCCGGCCAGTGCACCATCGGTGCCATCACGAAAGCAAAGGTATGTTTTCCGGTACACAGAGTGTCCATTTCTTTTACAATCACAGTACGGTCTTCCACCGGGAAATTAAAGAACTGTTTTAACATAGGAACTGTTTTCGCATTACATACCAGTTTTACATCCGGGTATCTTCTCACCACATCTCCGATGACCGCGCAGTGATCCGGTTCCATATGGTTGACGATCAGGTAATCCAGTGTCCTTCCGTTCAGTACATATTCCAGATTTTCAAAAAACAATCCGCTGATGGATGCGTCCACGGTATCTAACAGAACCGTTTTTTCGTCCAGCAGGACATAAGAGTTATAAGAAACTCCTCTTGGAATCGGGTATACATTTTCAAATAAAGCCAGTCTGCGGTCACTACCGCCGATCCAGTATAAATCATCCGTTACTTTTTTCACACAATGCATGGTGCAACTCCTCACTTTCGCTTTTGTTTTTCTATATTATACTGTTTTCAGACATTTCTTTCAAGCAATAAACATAGTTTAACTGTAACTATTCAGTATCCACTGTCCCGCGAGGTGTTTTGACATGAATATGTCAAAATCCCGAGACATACAAGCCAAAATGCCATCACCGAAGGTGATTTTTATGCATTTTGGCTCGTAACTGTGAAGGTACTGAACAGTTACGGTGGTTTATAAGAAAAAAGGAGTAGATATATGAAAGAGTATCAAAACATCAGCCACGGCTTTGGGCCGGTGTATAACAGAGAATCACGGATTCTGATTCTGGGAAGTTTCCCATCTGTGAAATCAAGGGAACAGGCATTTTTTTACGGGCATCCGCGGAATCGCTTCTGGAAAGTACTGGCGGCGGTATTGAAGGAGGATGAGCCGGAAACGGTGGAAGAGAAAAAGGAGATGCTTCTCAGACGTGGTGTTGCTGTGTATGATGTGATTGAACAGTGCAGTATCATAGGATCCAGTGACAGTAGTATCAAAGATGTGGTTCCGGCTAATCTTGGGATAATCGTGGAAGCGTCGCAGATCCGGAAAGTTTACACCAACGGAAAAACAGCAGGAAAACTTTACAGAAAGTATCAGGATAAGGAACTGAACCTTCCGATGGAAGAACTGCCGTCCACAAGCCCTGCCAATGCAGCGTATTCTCTGGAAAAACTGACGGAAATCTGGAGCAGAGCAATCATGGAAGTCTGAAAAATATATCAAAACATGTTACGTCAATCATGCATGAGGCTTTCAGAAAAACAAAAATATTCGCATAAAAGTCTTTTTCAAACGTCATACTATATCTGCATGTAACAAAAAAAGGAGGCAGTCAGAAATGATGGGACAGGAAGAGACAATCCGGCTGTTACAGGAGTGTGACGCCGGTGTACAGATGGGAATTGCTTCGATTCAGGAGGTACTTCCGTATGTAAAAGAAGAAAAATTCCGGCAGCTGTTACTTGGATGCAGGGATAAACATGAAAAACTGCAGGAGGAGATCCGGCGGAAACTGGAAGCCAACGGGGATGAGGGGAAAGAACCGAACCTGATGGCAAAAGGCATGTCCTGGATGAAGACGAAAGGAAAACTGGTGATGGATGAGTCCGACGCAACGATCGCCGATCTGATGACGGATGGCTGCAATATGGGAACCAAGTCGCTGCACCGCTGTCTGAACCAGTATGCAGAGGCTGACGAAAAGGCAAAGGATATTGCCAAACGGCTGATTAATATAGAAGAAAAACTTACGGTGGATATTCGTTCGTATCTGTAAAAGTAAGACGATGTTTCATAACTTCTGAACAGGGTATGAGACATCGTTTTTTTGTTTCCGGCCAATGTTCTTCCCGTAAATGAAAAAACACTCTTCGGAGAACCATACTGTGGCGTTAAAAATTTAACAGAAAAGTCGGAATTGACATAAAGGTATGCACAAGTATGTCAATATAGAAAATAGTTGGAAAATTGCTGAAATTTACGCAAAAAAAACGGCGCATTTTTGACGGGATGATAAAAATCACGTAGGAAAACAATCAAACATTGTAATCATGACGGCAACATGGCATAATAAGAAAGGAAATGTTAAGAAAAAGAAAATAAGAAGTAAAACAAAAGTAAAAAGAAACCAAATTTAGAATGTGTCCATTCCGGAAACAGATCCGGGATGTCAGACAACAGAGGAGAAAAATATGGCAATTTTTTCAATGATTTTGTCTTTGCTATGCGGTGTAGCATTATTTTTGTTTGGAATGTCTTTGATGGGCGATGGCCTGAAGATGGTGGCAGGTAACAAACTGGAAGCCTTCTTATATCGAATGACAAATACACCGTTGAAAGGAGTAGCTCTTGGTACGGGTGTTACCAGTGTGATTCAGTCATCATCCGCCACGACGGTCATGGTCATCGGTTTTGTAAACTCCGGTATGATGAAACTGAAGCAGGCGATTGGTATCATCATGGGTGCCAACATCGGAACCAGTATTACCGGCTGGATCCTGTGCCTTTCTTATATTGGAGGAAGCGGTGGCGGAATCGCAAGTATCTTTTCTACTGCGACGATTTCTGCCGTTGTAGCTGTAATTGGTATTATTTTCCGTATGTTCTGCAAACGTTCCGTACATAAGAATATTGGAAATATCATGCTTGGTTTTGCCATTTTGATGACAGGTATGCAGATGATGAGTGGAGCGGTTTCTCCGCTGCGTGAAAATCCTACCTTTATCAAGATGCTGACGATGTTTTCCAACCCGCTGGCAGGTATTCTGGTAGGTATCCTGTTTACAGCAGTTTTACAGAGTGCATCTGCCACCGTTGGTGTGCTGCAGGCACTTTCTGTTACCGGTCTCTTAACATTTGCAAGTGCTTTCCCTATCGTACTGGGAATCGGTGTTGGTGCGGCCTGTCCGGTTCTGATCTCTGCGATCGGCGCCAATAAAAATGGAAAGAGAACCGCACTGGTCTATCTGCTGAACGACCTGTTCGGACTGATCATGTGGTCTGTTATCTTTTATACAGTCAATGCATTTGTTCACTTTACCTTTACAGATATGGTGATGACACCGGTATCTATCGCACTGTTAAATACAGTATTCCGTGTGGCAACTGTAGTAGTACTGTTCCCGTTTATTCCGAAACTCGAGAAGCTGGTATGTATCCTGGTAAAAGACAGTGCGGAAGAACTGGAAGACGAAGCAGATTTTGATCTGTTAGAGGAACGTCTGCTAAACTATCCGGCACTGGCAATTGCACAGTGTCACCGTGCGATGAACGGCATGGCAAAGAAACTTCGCAAGAATGTCAACAGAGCCATGAATCTGTTGAATGAATATCAGCAGGATAAGTTTGACAAAGTACAGAGAAAAGAAGATCTGATTGACAAATATGAAAGCCGTCTGGGAGAATATCTGATTCAGCTGACAAAGCGTGAGATGAACACGGTACAGACCCGTCAGGTATCTCTGTATCTGCACACGATCGGTGACTTTGAGCGTATCGGAGACCATGCTTCTTATATTGCGCATATGTCCAACGAGATGCATGACAATCACACAGACTTTTCACCGGCAGCATGGAATGAGCTGAATATCGTTATGGAAGCGGTACGCGAAGAAATCAACATTACCTGCAACGCTTTTCTGAATGATGATAAAGAGGCAGCACAGAGGGTGGCTCCTCTCGGTGTGGTCATCACACATCTGTGTGACGAGTTGAAGATGCACCATGTGGAACGACTGAGCAATGGCAATTGCGGGCTGGAAGAGGGAACTGTATTTAACGACATCCTGAATAGCTTTGGACGAATTGCATCCCATTGTGCAAGTGCCATGGTAGCCCTGATGAAGAGTGGCGAACAAGACCCGGATATGCATATCCGCGACAGTAAGATCTATCCGACGGACAGTTTCGAATATTACACATACTTCAGCGAGTACAAAAAGAAATATGATATCACTGACAAAAGTGAAGAGCACGTGCTGAGCATGGAGCCGGAAGAAATAGAATAAAAAATATAAATTCAGAAAGCTTCCCGGGATTTTCCCGGGAAGCTTTTTTACTCTACAGGAAATTGCTTTCCTGTAAAGTAAAAAACGCTCCGCGAGGATGCGCAGTGTGTTTCTCATAGTTTACATGAAATTATTTTTATGGAATCCTTTGTTACTGTTCACTGGTGATATTCTGCAAGGCGTGTTGCTGAGAACGGAGTGGACAGTAACCAGTAACAATCTTTTTGCACAGATGAATAATATAGTAGTGCGGAAAGAAGGGTTCTGTTATAATAAAAACAGAAGAAATCGGTGATGGCATTTTGGCTTGTATGTCTCGGGATTTTGACATATTCATGTCAAAACACCTCGCGGGACAGTGGCTACTGAATAGTTACTATGAATCAATACTTACAAAAGAAAGCAGACAGGAAGGGGGAAATGTATGGGTCTGGCAATTGGGTTACTTTTGGGAGCAATACTTCTGTTTTGGCTGGGAACCCGGCATCGGAAAAAGGTTTATGCCGAGTATGAGGATGACAGCCAAAAGTACACAGCCACCACAACTATGACGCTGATCAAACAGACGAAATCAGAAACCCAGCGATGGGAAGACAAGGGTGACGGCAATCAGGAACTGATCACGGATATTTGTTATCTGCCGACCTATGAGTACACAGTAAACGGAGAGGTCTATCACTATACGAGCCGTCATGGATCTGACACCGTGCAAAAGCCCGGCATGCAGCGTACCGGCTATTACGAACCGTCCAATCCCAAAAATATCACAGAATATCCGCCGCAAAAACCGGTACTTGGGGGTGTCCTCTTTTTTATCCCGGGAGTGGTATTGCTGATTTTCGGAGTTGTTGTGCTTCGGAATTCGTTATGGTGATGATAATTACACCTTTCCGTATTTTGTGCTTGCTTGTTTAAACGAAAAAAGCCCGGAGCCAAGTGCCCGGACTTTTTGTATAATTCATTGCTTCTGCGAGAGGCTGCAGATCCATTTGCGGTTATAGACAAGATGGAGATACATGGCATCCTGTGCGCGGAGCGGATCGCGGCAGGCAATCGCATCGGCAATTTCACGGTGGCTTTCTATGGTTTCCTTGCGAAGGATTCCCCCGGTTGTCTCCACAAACAGAGGAATGGAACTGTTGATCACAGGTATCAGCCTTGGTACAACAACGTTCTTGCTGCTTAAAGCGATAGCTGTGTGAAAATCAATATCTTTTTGTGTGTGATCTTCATGATTTTTTAAGAGCGTTTCTACTTCATCGCAGAGTGTAGTGATTTTTTTGATGTCTTTTTCATCTGCGCGTGTGGCAGCCATGGCAGCAATCGAAGGTTCGAGCAGGAAACGAACCTCCAGAAGATCCTGAACCAGCTTCTGTTTATTGTCAATGAAAATAAATCCAAGGGGATCTTCTACCATACCAGGAGACGCGGCAATATAGGTTCCGGATCCCTGGCGGACGGTGACAATGTTTCGGGAGGCCAGAAGCTTCATGGCTTCCCGGAGAGAACTTCTTCCCACATCCAGGCGCTGCGAGAGAATGGTTTCATTGGGGAGTTTGTCTCCCGGCTTCAAATTTTCCTCTAAAATAAGCGCGATGATGTCATCTGATATTTTTTGCGGAAGACCTTTTTCTTCCTGTGATAAAGTCATCATATGATTTGCTCCGTTTCTTAGCTGTTCCGTTATTACTTCTTATCATAATATCTTTATAGATCGAAGTCAAAGTATCAAAACACACAAAAACAAAACTGTTTTTTTAGATAAAATTCTAATATTGATTTTTAAATAAGATGATTATACGATAAATACATCGGATGAATTCAAGGCTGAACAACAAAAGATATTCGTGTAACACAAGAAAATAGCAGGAAATGCTGGTGTGTGATGTAAAAAAACATCAGATGAATTAGGAGAAGACAGAAGAATGGAAGGAACAACGTTTGCGGCGGATCCAATGCGGCTGATGATTGCAACTGCCGGAAAATCAGCCGCAAAAGAAAGTGTAGAAAGATTCCGAAAGTACATAAAAGGTACAGGGAGGAAAAGATAATGCAGTTAAAAAGTCAGAAAATGAGAAAACTTGCGCCGGAGCTGGATCCGCTGCGCATCGGAACCGGATGGACGAAAGAAGATCTGGGAAAGGTTCAGGTCATAGTGGAAAGCACGTATGGTGACAGTCATCCGGGCAGCGGCCACCTGAATATCCTGGAGGAAGAGGTACGGAAAGGAATTGCAGAGGAAGGCGGATTTGGTGCACGCTATCACTGCACCGATATCTGTGACGGCGAAAGCCAGGGAACAGACGGAATCAATTACAGCCTGGCCAGCCGTGAAATGATTGCAAATATGATCGAGATTCATGCAAATGCGACTCCGTTTGATGCCGGTGTCTATCTTTCCAGCTGCGACAAAGGAGTGCCGGGAAATCTGATCGGACTTGCCAGAGTCGATATTCCGTCCGTGTTTGTTCCGGGTGGAACCATGAATGCGGGTCCGGAAATGCTGACTCTGGAGCAGCTTGGAATGTACAGTGCAAAGTTTGAGCGCGGCGAGATTGATGAAGAAAAACTTGACTGGGCGAAATGCAATGCCTGCCCGAGCTGCGGTGCATGTTCTTTTATCGGAACAGCTTCTACGATGCAGATCATGGCAGAGGCGCTTGGTCTTGCACTTCCGGGAACAGCACTGATGCCGGCAACCAGCCCGGATCTCCTTGCATTTGCAAGAGAGGCTGGAAGACAGGCGGTAAGACTGGCAAAGATGGAACATATGCGTCCTTCAGATATTGTGACGATGGAAAGCTTTGAAAATGCAATTCTCGTACATGCGGCAATTTCAGGAAGCACCAACTGCCTGCTTCATCTTCCGGCAATTGCACATGAATTTGGTATTGAGATTACCGGAGATACCTTTGACAGACTGCACAGAAATGCCAGATATCTTCTGGATGTACGTCCTGCAGGACGCTGGCCGGCAGAGTGCTTCTACTATGCAGGCGGTGTACCGGCTATCATGGAAGAAATCAAGGAACACCTCCATCTGGATGTAATGACTGTTACAGGAAAGACATTAGGAGAAAATCTGGAAGGGCTGAAGCGGAAAGGATTCTATGAGAAATGTGAAAAATGGCTTCAGGAATTCAACAGACGGTATCAGGTAAACCTCACAAAAGAAGATATTATCCGTCCGTATGAGCAGGCGATCGGAACCGATGGAAGTATTGCCGTTCTCCGTGGAAATCTTGCACCGGAAGGAGCCGTGATCAAGCATACGGCATGTCCGAAAGAGATGTTTAAAGCTGTACTCCGTGCCAGACCGTTCGACAGCGAAGAAGAATGCCTAGATGCTGTCCTGAAGCATAAGGTTCAGAAGGGAGACGCCGTTTTCATCCGCTACGAGGGACCAAAAGGAAGCGGAATGCCGGAGATGTTCTATACATCAGAGGCAATCAGCAGTGATAAAGAGCTTGGAAAGAGTATTGCGCTGATTACAGACGGCCGTTTTTCCGGCGCATCCACAGGTCCGGTTATCGGTCATTGCAGTCCTGAGGCGGTTGACGGCGGTCCGATCGCACTTGTAGAAGAAGGTGATCTGATTGAAATTGATGTTATGGAAAGAAAACTGAATATCATCGGAGTTGCAGGAGAGCGTAAGTCGATGGAGGAAATCGACCAGATTCTTGCCGAAAGACGAAAAAACTGGAAACCGGTAGAAGCAAAATATAAAAAAGGTGTGCTGAGACTTTTCAGTCAGCATGCAGCAAGTCCGATGAAGGGGGCTTACCTGGAGTATTGATGACGAAACAGAGATTTCTGTACACTGTGTCTTCCGTATATCGATGTCCTGTTTGGAATCGAACCCTATCATCTCCGGAAAAACAAAAAGAATCACGAAGAGGGCGATGTAAATAAAAGTAGTGTCTTTAAGTTGAATGGAGATGCCCCTCAGGGTTTGAAGCCCTGAGGGATATTTTTAGTTTGTAAAAGTATAATAAGCGCAAAGAATGGATTATATACCGCAAATGGTATGTCCATAGAACAAATTGAACAAGGTCTATGATAGCATAGAAATTATGCATATCACAGTTATAGAGCATACCATCAGTCAAATTAAAAATGAGTCGTAAACGAAGGTATAGCATAATGCAACGATTTTTAACAAAATTCAGCAGAAAATGTTAAGGGAAGTTGGTCGTAAGACCACATTTTTCATGCTAAAATATGTTAAAAATAATTGCAAAGGTGGGAAAAGTATGGATAACACAAGAAGAATGTATCTGGATAATATTCGCTGGATTACGGTTTGTATTGTTGTTATTTATCATGTGATTTATATGTACAATGGTGTCCAGCCGTTTGGAGTAATCGGTCCGTTTAAAGAAGAACAGTTGCAGGATGCTTTCCAATATCTCGTATATCCATGGATGATGGCATTGTTATTTACGGTGTCTGGTATGACAGTCAGATATTACCTGGAAAAGCATAATTTAAAAGAATGTATTCGAGATAAAACACGCAAGCTGTTGGTTCCTTCCACCATTGGACTTTTTGTATTTCAATGGATACTGGGATATTATAATATGAAAATCAGCGGTGCTTTTGAAAGTTTTGAATCAGTTCCGGGAATAGTTCGGTATGTGGTCATGGCTATATCAGGAATCGGTGTTCTGTGGTATATACAAGTGTTATGGATTTTTTCGATGCTTCTGTTACTAGTGAGAAAATTTGAAAGGGATCGTATCTGGAAAAGAGGAGAAAAAACACCAGTCTGGTTGCTGATTTTGTTAACTGTCTGTGTATATGGATTCGCACAAGTTCTTAATACGCCGATAGTAACTGTGTATCGGTTTGGAATTTACGGGTTTTGTTTTTTTACAGGCTATTTCATTTTTTCGCATGATGAGGTTGTTGAGTGCTTAAGTAAATGGTGGGCGATTTTTCTGATCGCAGCCGGTGCAACAGGAATATTCTACACGATATATTATTATGGTGAAAACTATGCGGTAGAGCCTGTACTTAATAATATGCCTGCCTGTATTTATTGTTGGTTTTCAATTCTTGCAATTTTGGCATTTATGAAAAAATATGGAAACTTGGAAAACAAAGTATCAAGATGGATGTCAAAAAAATCCTGGGGAATTTATGTTTTTCATTATCTTCCATTAGCTTGTGTAGCTTATTATCTGAGGTGTTTTGCTTCAGAACTTCCGGCAGGGATTGTATATATAGTCGTGGGAATCAGTGCATTTGCAGGTGCATTGCTTTTATACGAAATCATCAGCAGGATACCGATTATCCGCTGGTGTGTATTGGGTCTGAAAAAGGAGGGAAAACATGTTTAAAGACAACCTTGTATCCGCACGTAAAATGCATGGCTTTTCGCAGGATGAACTGGCTGAAAAGATTGCTGTAAGTAGACAGACACTTTCAAAATACGAAACAGGGGTTTCACTTAGATAAAGATACCACACCATTCCCACGCTGACTTTTGCTCAACCGATACAGCCGGAGGGCTGGATAACAAGAAAA
>ERZ507086.71-NODE-71-length-62195-cov-6.351239_pt1 | contig 62195 bp, 65 predicted proteins | sample MGYA00512292_ERZ507086 | MGnify/ENA metagenome assembly ERZ507086
AAGACCCAAGTAAGAAATATAATCATGTAAAGAAATTCCTCCCAAAAGCAAAAAAAGAATATAAGGCAGGATCATTTTAAATGGAGCTCCGACCATATCAGCAGCAGGCAAAAGATGCTATTTTTTCAGAATGGGAAAATGGCGTCAAGAAAACGCTGCTTGTGTTGCCAACGGGATGCGGAAAAACAATTGTCTTTGCAAAGGTTGCAGAAGAATGTGTTAAGGGAGGAAGCCGCGTCCTGATACTGGCGCATAGAGGTGAGTTGCTGGATCAAGCGGCAGATAAAATCGGTAAGTCCACAGGACTCGGCTGTGCAACTGAAAAGGCAGAACAGACATGTTTAGGAAGCTGGTTCCGGATCGTAGTAGGATCCGTACAGAGTATGATGCGGGAGAAAAGATTGAACCAGTTTCCAAATGATTATTTCAATACGATCATCATTGATGAAGCACATCATTGTATTTCAGACAGTTACCAGAAAGTATTGAGACATTTTCCGGATGCGGAAGTCCTTGGTGTAACTGCTACACCGGATCGTGGAGATATGCAGAATCTTGGCACGGTATTTGAAAGTCTGGCTTATGAGTATACTTTGCCAAAAGCAATCAAAGAAGGTTATCTGTCTCCCATAAAAGCAGTAACGATATGAATGGATTGAATCCATGAATGATGACTTGCCGGATACAGAATCGCTGGAAAGTGTTTGGGATGATCTTCCAGCACTTGCTCCACCACTCATTGAGAATGTGCTGAGACAGGGACATAAGATGCTGATTGCCGGACCGTCCAAAGCGGGTAAATCATTTGCGCTGATAGAGCTGTGTATTGCCATTGCAGAGGGACGGAAATGGTTCGGCTGGAACTGTAGTCAGGGACGTGTATTATACGTGAATCTGGAACTGGATAGAGCATCGTGCTTACATAGATTTAAAGATGTATACGAGGCATTAGGCTGGTCTGCAAAGAACCTTTCTAATATAGATATTTGGAACCTGAGAGGTAAATCAATACCAATGGATAAACTCGCACCGAAGCTGATCAGACGTGCGGCAAAGAAGAATTATATGGCCATTATCATAGATCCTATTTACAAGGTCATTACCGGTGATGAGAACAGTGCTGATCAGATGGCGAACTTCTGCAATCAGTTTGATAAAGTATGCAATGAGTTGGGATGTGCAGTTATTTATTGTCATCACCACAGCAAAGGAAGTCAGGGAGGCAAGAGGTCCATGGACCGTGCATCAGGATCCGGAGTATTCGCCAGAGATCCGGATGCCATGCTTGATTTGATTGAACTGGATGTTACAGACGATCTTCGCAAACAGGAACAGAATAAAATAGTATGTGCGACCTGTCAGACGTATTTAGATAGCCATTTTGGATGGGAAGATGATTTATCTCAGGATGATTTATGCAGCCAGGTGCAGATGATGAATTACTGCAGGGAACACTTATCGCCTATGCAGATGCGAGAACTGCAGAAGCAGATAGATACAAACTTGATCACAACGAACACGAAGACAGCGTGGCGTATTGATGGAACTTTAAGAGAGTTTCCGAAGTTCAAACCGGTCAATCTGTGGTTCGATTATCCGATACATCACGCAGATCAGTCCGGAGCATTGGACGATGTGCAGCCGGAAGATGAGAAGCCTAACTGGAAAAAGGGACAGGAAGCTCGCAAGAAGCAAGGCGAGGTCCAGAGGAAGAATAAACAGGCAAAAGTAGACATGGCGATTGAAAGTTTCCGGTTTGAACATCATGATACATACCCGACTGTGAAAGAGTTATACGAGCAGATCAAGAGTAATTCAGAAGCTGTCGGAGAGAAATATCCGGCAGAAAAAACATTGTGGAACTCATTAAAAAAGTATGGATATACGACAGATAAAGAGACGAAAAGGATTATCCCGTTACCATAATTTTTTAGGTAGTGGGAGCATTCCCGGTTTCTAAAAAATAAGGTGGTGGGAAATTTCCTGATTTTCTTCCCATTTTTTGATTTTTAGGTAGTGGGAACATTCCCTCCCGGCACCTATATATAAATATATACCCTTATCGGGAACGGGAATGTGCGGGCACCCCCTTAAAAGTGTGGGGCGATTGAAGTACGCCCCCACACACAGGCGGGAGCCCACCCAGCACAAACCAGAGTTCAGGGATGAAAAAAAGAATTTAGAACTTTAAAGAGGTGAAGCGGATGAAAAAACTTGATTATAGTTTTTTAGAATGTGCAAGACAGATGCCACCAATGAAACACATAAAGTCGGAGCCATTTGATATAACTCAAAGTGAAGTTGCGAAATGGTTGGCATCTCAGCCAGACATAATGCAAAAGATTTTTGATATGGCTGCTAATCATCATGTGATAGCCTATGATGTCAAAACTCAAACTTGGAGAGGAGCTGATTAATTTGACAGAGTTTTTTATGGCAATGGAACCGCCAACAGTAACACACCAGGAGCACAAGGTCACGATCGTGAATGGCAGACCTGTGTTCTATGATCCACCGGAACTGAAAGCAGCAAAAGAGAAATTGATTGGCAACTTGTATAAATATCGTATCATGGAACCGTACAGAACAGGGGTAAGGCTGATTACCAAGTGGTGCTTCCCGAAGAAGGAACATAAGGACGGAGAGTATAGGATTACAAAACCGGATACAGATAACCTGCAGAAGATGTTAAAGGATTGTATGACGCTGGTAGGATTTTGGAAGGACGATGCACTGGTAGCATCTGAGATTACTGAAAAGTTCTGGGCGAAGACACCTGGTATCTATATCCGGATAGAGGAATTGTGATGAAAATAAAAACAATGGCATTTCGTGAAGTGTACAAGCTGTTTGTGGATGTCTGGGAGCTGTATCGAAAATATGGTGCAAGAAGATTGGATGATGCGGAGTGCGAAGCAATGACACGAGAAGCGGATGCGATAAACGAAAAATATCAATCAGACCTTGCGAAAGATATGTTGGTAAGTGTGATCAGGGAAGTGTCAAAAGATGCAAGGATGAAGGATGTGGAGGAATAGATCATGGAGAGATTAACACATAAAAGAGAGAACGGTATAAAGCGAGGATACTGGTCCCCGAATAAGAAGCAGGAGCTGGTGGACAGACTGGCGATGTATGAGGATAGGGAAGAGAAAGACAGATGGATTCCAATTAGTGAGCGTTTGCCTGAGGATGAAAGTTATATATTGGTATCGTTCGAGAATGCAACAATGCCGGATATTGCAAGGTATGAAGAAAATGATGAAGGCGGTACATTCTATCCGGGAGATGATGAAAAACCATATTCAAGCTATGGAATATTTGTCAATGCGTGGATGCCATTGCCGGAAACATACAAACAAAACGACGAAGGAGCTGAGAAATGATTGAACAGAGGAAGAGACAGAAGACAGGTAAAGCTGGATAGCCAGCAACACTATAAGGAGTTGGAAGAAAGTCATGATGCGAAGGCAAGTGAGAAATTCCATACACCAGCTTATCAGAGCTATTCAGTGGAGGATTACTTGCGGAAGATGGGAGTAGACATAAAAGAGGTGACCGGCGATGAGTGAATATGTCGAGTGCTATGAAAACTTAAAAGCAGCAGTTGTAAAGCTGGCAGCGGATGATTACCGGCGGGCATTGATCAGGCTAAGGCGACACCCAAAGGATACGAATGCGCTTCATACAAAAATTGAATGTGAATTGTTTTTTCGTAAAGGCATTGAGATGTACAGTGACATGGATGGAGAGATGTTGATCAGTGGGATTCAGGAAAGAGTGAGGCGGGGGTATAATGAACAGAGAGCAGCTAAGTAAATACAAGAAGAATAAGCGGGATATTGAGAATCTGGATGGAATTATTGCCAAGCTTCAGGAAAGACTGGACGCAGTACCGGTTGTATCGGGGAAGGTTACAAAGAGTTCGGATGAGTTCCCTTACATCGAAGAGCATGTGCAGGTGAGAGTGGAAGAGCCGAAGGCAGCAACTGCATTGAAGATGCGGATCTATGAGAAGGAGAAGAGAAAAGATCAGCTGATCCGGGAGAACGAGAAAGTAGAGAAGTACATAGCTGCAATGCCTGATGGAACGGTTAAGGATATATTTGAAATGGTATTTTTGGATGGAATGACGCAAAGAGAAGCAGCGGAATGTGTGGGATATACGCAGGCGAGGATATCTCAGATATTGAAAGATTTATAATATTTATATTTTTGCTATGTTATTATTATACTGGAATTGATTAACAGATATTAAATCATTCGATTAGTTCCCCTACAACCTAACACAACCAAGAGAGGACACCTGATGACGCCAGGTGTCTTTTGTGTTGCATAATAAGGCAAAAAGAATTATAATATAAATATTTTAATGATTAAGAATAAAATGGTGGGGATAATCATGAGCAAGTTAAACGGACAAGATATTATAAATCACATAAATAAAAAATGGACAAATCAAAGTTGCCCATATTGTGGAAACAGAGCATGGACTATAGCAGACAAAGTGTTCGAATTAAGAGAATTTAATGATGGAAATATAATTGCAGGTGGTAGTTCATCAATATTACCAGTAATCCCTGTTACGTGCAATAATTGTGGGCATACAGTATTTGTAAATGCTATGTCGTCTGGCTTGATGAAAGAGTAGGTGCTGGATGGAAAAGATAAATGAGCATACAGGGAAGAGCTTAGAGGCATCCACTCATACAATAAGCAATTCCATACTTAAATCTAATCAAATGGGTGAGTTTAAGGTAAAATCTGGAATAGGATGGACTACGAGTGAAACAAAAAATGATTATCATCAGCAAAGATTAGGACAGTCAAAGTGGGCTTTTAGGTTAAGCTTTTGGGGAAGCATTGCTGGATTTGCGCTTATTGTAATTGGAGTTGTTCTTGGAATTAAAAGCAACAATATGGAATGGCCAGAGATTGTCTCAGGAATATCTTTAGAGGCAGTTTCTGCATTATTCTATAAGATGTCAAATAAGGCAAACGAGAAGATATCGGAGTTTTTTATAGAGTTGACAAAAGATGAAAATATAAAAAATGCAATTTCTTTATCAGATCAAGTACAAGATGCAAAAGTAAAAGATGAATTAAAAGTAAAATTATCTCTTCATCTATCGGGGATAGATGAGGAGCGTATTTGTAAATATACCAAAGAAATTTGCAAAAATGAAAAAGAGTAGCAAAACAGGCACCCTTCGGGGTGCTTTTCTAATGCAAAAACAAAAACGACGAATGAGAGGTGAAGGTACGTGGCAAGAGCACCAGATCCGCGAATCGAAAAGGCGAAGGACATGTACTTGAAAGGCGTGAAATTAGTTGAGATTGCAAGTCAACTAAATCTGCCAGAAGGAACGGTTCGGCGATGGAAGTGTACTCATAAATGGGATAGTGAACGTTCGGATAAGAAAAGCGAACGTTCGGAAAGAAAAAAAGGCGGTCAGCCGGGTAATAAGAACGCAACTGGACCACCAGGAAATAAGAACGCAGTTAAGACAGGAGAGTTCGAAACTCTCTTTTTTGATACCCTGAATCCGGAAGAACTGCAGCTGGCCGAGACGATTGGACTTGACAAAGAGCAACTGCTTTTACAAGAAATACAGCTACTTACGGTTCGTGAATACCGCATGTTGCACCGAATAGAAGCATTGAAAGATGCTGAAACACAGCAAAACGAGGATGAGAAGTCGCCACCGGGAATGACGGTAGTAAAATACACCGATGGACTGGAAAAAGGAGACTGTACAGAACTAAAAGAATATGCCGGAATACTTGGCCAAATCCAGCAGATAGAAGATGCACTCACGAGGGTACAGGCCAAGAAACAGAAGGCAATCGAAGCTATCCATAAGTTTGGCTACGATGATGCCAAGCTAGAACTTGCTACGATGCAGTTAGAACTCCAGATCATGAAACAGGATGGAGGATCGCATGAAACAGCGGACGACGGATTCATGGATGCCATGAACGCTACAGCTTCAGAAGTTTGGGGTGATCAGGATGTATGAAAAGATCACAAATCTGAAGAAAAAGCTCCAGGCTATGAAGAAAAGCCGTCTGCAGACAGTATATAATCAGATATTCAAGTTCAAACCGTTCTCAAAAAAGCAGAAACAGGTACTGACATGGTGGTGTGCGACGTCGCCCGTAAAAGATTACGATGGGATTATAGCAGATGGAGCTATCCGATCGGGAAAGACAGTGTGCATGTCGCTATCCTACGTGATGTGGGCGATGGAAACGTTCAATGGACAGAATTTCGCCATGTGCGGGAAAACCATCGGATCATTTCGAAGGAACGTACTGTTTTGGCTAAAACTCATGCTAAAGGCAAGAGGCTATGGTGTGGTAGACCACAGAGCCGACAACCTGATAGTGATCACAAGAGGAAAAACGACTAATAACTTCTACATATTCGGTGGAAGGGACGAAAGCTCCCAGGATCTGATACAGGGAATCACACTGGCAGGAGTCTTCTTTGATGAAGTGGCGCTTATGCCGGAAAGTTTCGTGAATCAGGCTACCGGCCGATGTTCGGTAGATGGATCGAAGTTCTGGTTTAACTGCAACCCTTCCGGACCTTACCATTGGTTTAAGGTCAATTGGATAGACCGAGCCGTTGGATACATTGGAAAAGACCGGGCAGCAGAGTTAAGGGCGAAAGGTGAACCGGTCAAGAATATCCTATACGTACATTTCGTAATGGATGATAACCTGAGCCTCAGTGATGAGATCAAAGAAAGATACCGGAATACATACAGAGGGGTATTCTACAAACGTTACATTCTCGGCTTGTGGGCGATGGCAGAAGGTGTTATCTATGACATGTTCGACAACGAAAAACATGTGGAAGATCCGAATGAATTCCAAACAAAGCTGATAAATAGCAATAGATACGTTAGTAGCGATTATGGAACACAGAATGCCACAGTTTTCCTGCTGTGGAACAAAGGAACAGATGGCGTCTGGTACTGTACTAGAGAATACTATTACTCTGGACGAGACAAAGGAAGGCAAAAGACAGATGCAGAATATGCAAAAGATTTAGAAAGCTGGCTGGATGGAACGGAGATTAAAGCCGTTATCGTCGATCCGGCAGCAGCTTCATTTATTGCTGAGTTGAGAAAAAGAGGATTTAGAGTAATAAAAGCAAAGAACGATGTAGAAGATGGTATCAGACTGGTGTCCACAAAGCTGAATTTGATTAAAATTATCTTTTCCAATGTTTGTCAAAACACGATCAAAGAGTTTGCATCTTACATTTGGGATGCAAAAGCCGCTGAACGAGGAGAAGATAAGCCGATAAAACAATATGACCATGCAATGGACGCAGTAAGATACTTCGTCTATACAATCTTTGGGGATAAACCTCGTTTAAATAGAAACCTGAAAGGAGGACTGTAAAGTGTTATTTCGATTACCGTCAGAAGAAGAACTGACAGATAACAAACTGAATGAATTCATAGCAAAACATAATGCAGAGTGTGCCTTTCGGTTTAAACATCTGAAAGATGCATACGAAACAGACTACCAGATTTTCCACCAGAAGCCAAAGCCGGATTATAAACCAGACAATCGTATTGCTGTGAACTTTGCAAAATATATGGTGGATACATTTAACGGATATTTTATCGGGAATCCAATTAAGATATCTGTGGATGGTGATGCTGCAGGCAACATCAAAAAATATGTGGAGCTCCTGGATCAGTACAATGATCAGGACGATAACAATGCGGAACTGTCGAAGATCTGTTGCATTTATGGTAAAGGATACGAGATGTATTACGTAGATGAGCTGGGGAACATCGGGATTACATATCTGACACCGTTCGATGCCTTTATGATCTATGATGATTCGGTGCTGTGCAGAGAACGGTATTTCGTTCGACTGTACATAGACTCGAATAATGTACTGCATGGAAGCGTATCAGATGCGGAGAAGATACGTTGGTTTACCCAGAAGGGAAAGCTTATCTGGGAGGAAGAAGAAAAGATACATGGATTTGACGGGGTGCCAGCTACAGAGTATGTGGAGAACAAGGAGCGCACATGTATCTTTGAACCGGCAATCTCGATGATTGATGCTTATAACAAAGCGATCAGCGAGAAGGCAAACGATGTAGATTATTTTGCAGACGCATACATGAAAGTACTTGGAAGTAAGCTGGAAGATGAAGATTTGGAGCATATCCGCGATAACAGAATCATTAATCTGGAAGGAGACGCAACAGAGGTTATAGTTGATTTCCTGCAGAAACCAAACGGAGACACCACACAGGAAAATTTAATTGATCGCCTGGAGAAATTAATATTCCAGATCAGTATGGTTGCGAATATCTCAGATGAGAATTTTGGTACAAGCTCAGGCATTGCTATGAAGTATAAACTGCAGGGAATGAGCAATCTAGCCAAGACAAAAGAACGAAAGTTTACATCCGGAATGAACCGGCGGTATAAACTGATCTTTTCCAATCCGGTATCCGGAATGAAAGAAGATGACTGGGTAAAACTGCATTACCATTTCACACCGAATATTCCATCGAATGTACTGGAGGAGAGTCAGATCGCCGGCAACTTGGATGGAATCGTATCACAAGAGACACAGCTTGGTGTACTGTCTGTAGTGGATAATGTGCAGAATGAGATGGAAAAAATCGAGAGCGAACAGGAAAAAGCCAAGACAGATCCTGTTATGACACAAATGTTCGGAGGTGCGGGTGATGGCAAGCCAGGAGTACTGGAAGAACCGGGAAACGGAAGCAAAGAAACATAATATTCAGGAAGAAGCTGAGTATAATCGTAAGATTAAAGAGATCTATGCCAATATGATGGACGAGATCAATAAAGAGATCAACGGATTCTATACTAAATATGCTGCTAAAGAAGGCATCACAATGGCTGAGGCAAAGAAGAGAGTAAGCAAGCTGGATATTGCAGCATATGAACGGAAGGCAAAGAAGTATGTTGAAACAAAGGATCTTTCTGATCGGGCGAATGAAGAGATGCGGATCTATAATCTGACCATGAAGGTGAACCGGTTAGAACTCCTGAAGGCGAATATCGGACTTGAGATGGTATCAGGGTTTGATGAGATGCAGAAGTATTTCGATAAGAAGCTGACCTACAGAACGCTGAAAGAGTTCCAGAGACAAGCCGGTATTCTTGGTAAGTCCGTTCTCAAGAATGAGAAATACGCTCATGCAATCGTGAATGCATCATTTAAGAATGCGACATATTCGGATCGTATTTGGATGTATCAGGGAATGCTCAAAGCAGAGCTGGAAGGATTGCTTGCATCAGGACTGATCAGAGGACAGAATCCGAAGAAACTTGCAAAGCATCTAGAGAAGAGATTCGGTGTCAGTGCTTATAATGCGCAGAGGCTCATGACGACAGAGCTTGCAAGAGTGCAGACAGAGGCTCAGAAGCAGTCTTTTATCCGTAACGGCTTTGATGAGTATGTGTATGTTGCATGCACAAAAGGCGATGTATGTCCGATTTGCAAAGGGCTGGACGATAAGCATTTCAAGGTAGATGATATGATGCCGGGAGAGAATGCTCCACCAATGCATCCGAACTGTCATTGCAGCACAGCCGCATATATGGATAATGAGGCTTATGAGGAGTGGATAAACAGCTACCAGGAGCATGGATTGAATTTCGAAGATTGGAAGGCTTCAAGGGAAAGCGAAGAAAGTAAAAAGAAATATAAATATGCTGATACAGTTGTGAAGAAATCACTTCTTACGTCTTCGGAGTACCGAAAGAAATTCAATCAGGTATCCGGCAATTCAAAGGTGAATCGTAGAGCATGGAACATTTCCAAGGATATGCTAAGTCATAGATCTGGTACAAAGTTTGAAGATTTGACATTTATCAATGTAGTCAATGGGAAATATGCAGTGAACAAAGACTATAATGTAGAGAGCAAGGCGAAGATGAATAAGCCGATGAAGCAGTTGCTGGAAGAGTCAGAGTCAGGAACGATTATCGCGATACATAATCATCCAGGCAGTAGCGCTCCGAGTCTTGCAGATTTGATGACTTGTGTGAAACGAGGGTACAATTTTGGACTGGTAGCTTGTCATGACGGTAAGGTGTACAAATATTGGGTAGATAAGAATAAATTCAATTCTGTGAATGCTGGATTTGCCCTTGACCGGATGGAAACGCAAGGGTATGATAAAGAAGTAAGAACATGGCTAGAACAAGCAGGAGTGTATTTGGAGGTGTGGTAGCATGGATGAAGTGTATAAAAGAATATGCGATAAATTGGGTTGTGAACCTAAAGATATTGCAATTCCGGAGTTCAATACAGAGGATGATTCATGGGAAAGCCCCTTTAAAGTATTGACTAATGAAGAAATGAATTATATAGTGAATCACGGCTGCTTGCCAGGAATTGAACCAATTCAAAAGTAGCGATGCTGGAATATCTTTGGAGGTGCTTTGATATGGCAGTTGATAAAGAATATGAAAGAATATGCAAAAAACTGGGATTCATTCCATCAGAGTATAAATATGATGGACCGATAGAAGAAGACGATACTTGGGTAAATCCATTCTCGGTTTTAACTGTAGAAGAAAATGATTATCTGTATGAAAACGGATATTTATATCAGAAATAAGTGTCACTAGTTAAAATGAGTAGAATGGATATGAAGTAATGTGGTATGGAAAAATGACACAAGAGTTGGAAAAGCTATATGACGATTACTACAAAATGTTCGGTCGTACTCCTGATGGATATATGGAGCTGGAATACGGAGAAGGCTCATATAAAGCATATGTGAGAGATATTAAAAAAACATTAAAGCTGAAAAAAGAATTGCCAGAGTTTGTAGAATAAGTGTAAATTACTTCAAGAGTAAGGAAGTGAGATAAATGGCTCAAAATGATTATTTTGTGATTGTATACCGAGTTTTAAAGTACCTTTATGATTGCCTGAAAAAAGGCGAAAAACCAGAAGCTGAGTATTTAGTTGCATCGACGTACAATATCCCAGAAAATTATTGGATATACATTCTTTTAAGCTTGATTAACGAAGAGTATATTAAAGGGATTAGGGTTGATCATACAAAAGATGGAGTAATTTTTGGTGATTTGCAAGAAGCTATTATCACTCCAAAGGGAATAGGGTATTTATTTGAAAATTCATTGATTGAGAAAGCCAAGAAAACATTGAAAGATGTAAAAGATATGATACCGTTTATTTAGAAAAGCCACTGATCATAATGATTGGTGGTATTTTTATATTCATTTTTAAGAAAGGACGAGGTGAAAACATGAAGAAATTATTTATTAGCCAGCCAATGAAAGGAAAAACAGATGAGGAAATTCTGGAGGAGAGACAGAAAGCAATTAAGAGTGCGGAGAAAATGGTAGGAGAGCCCGTAGAAGTAATTGACTCCTTTTTCCAGAATGCACCTGCAGATGCAAAGCCTCTTTGGTTCCTGGGGAAATCCCTGGAACTTTTAGCTGGTGCTGACATCGCTTACTTTGTGAAAGGTTGGCAGGACGCCAGAGGATGCAAGATCGAAAATACATGTGCTATTGAGTACGGTATTCCGGTCATTGAAGATTACACAGCAGAGTAGAAAGGCGGTGATCCTGATATCTCCCACCGGCAGGGAATGACCGGGAAGAAAGGAGAAGATTATTGATTGAAGTAAGTGTCCATGAAGGAGAAATAAAGGTATCCGGACATGCCGATTATGCTGTTTTCGGATCAGATATCGTATGTGCCGGGGTTACAGCACTTGCACAGACACTGATCAAGTCTATAAAGGACCTGACAGACGATAAAATTGAATATGAGATATCTCCCGGAAAGGTGGATATAAAGTATGGGAATCTATCAGAGAAGTCGAAAACTCTGGTGGATTCCTTTTTCATTGGCATCTGTATGATTGCCGAGGAGTTTCCGGAGTATGTCCGGATCATGTAACTTAATGTGACCGGGATGTCGTTAAACTACACATTCAAGATGCAACGACCTGGGCTTAAATGAATGGGGCGGGGCGGAAAGGATAGATAAGATGAAACACATGAATAATCACTGGAGAATTCCAATGAGCAACCTGCAGTTATTTACAGAGCCTGGAGGAGACGGCGGTGGATCCGGAGAAGGAGACGGTGCTGGAGCTGGGGGAAATCCTGGAAATAACGGCAACACAACAATGTCATTTGATGAGTTTTTGGCACTGGAAGGGAATCAGTCAGAGTTCGACCGACGTGTCCAGAAGGCTGTTAATACGGCTGTGACAAATGCACAGACCAAATGGAAGACGCTGACAGACGATAAGGTATCGGAAGCAGAAAAGCTCGCTCAGATGACCAATGAGGAAAAAGCAAACTACCGGGCAAAGAAAGCGGAGGATGCCTTAGAAGAAATGAAGCGGCAGAATGCCAAATCCGATATGGCGAAAGAAGCACGTAAGATGCTGGCGGATGAGGATATCACTATTCCGGATGAATTGGTTATGAACCTTGTGGCAGAAGATGCAGATGGAACTAAGGCAGCAGTAGAAGCCTTTTCAACTATGTATAAAGAAGCGGTCCAGAAAGCAGTGAAAGATGCGTTAAAGGGGAAAGCTCCAAAAGCAGGTAATGGTGGAGATAAACCACCGATGACAAAAGAACAGATCTTAGCGGTGAAGAATCCGTCTGAAAGACAGAAACTGATCGCCGAGAACATTACATTATTTCAGTAAGAAAGGAAGTATGAAACATGCATGATATCAGAAGATTAGGTCTGCAGGTATTTGCAGCACCGGATAACATGACAGGAAATGTGCAGATTCAGGTAAAAGCCAGAGAGATTGACTTTGTTACATCCTTTGGAAAGAATCTGCAGGCACTGTTAGATATTCTGGGAATTACCAGAATGATCAGAAAGGAAAATAACTCTGTATTAAAGACAAAAACTGTCAAAGGAGAACTGAAGTCAGGGGATGTCGGCGAAGGTGAAGAGATTCCGATGTCCAGATACACAGTTGAAGAAAAGCCTTTTGATACGATCAAGATTGAAAAATATCGCAAAGGCGTATCTCTTGAAGCAATTTCGGAAAAAGGCTATGAGGCGGCAGTACAGGATACGGATGATGAGTTCAAGTCCGATCTGCAGAATGTAGTGACTGGTAAATTCTACGCACAGTTAAAAGCCGGATCTCTTACAGGACATGAAACAACTTGGCAGATGGCTGTTGCGATGGCAATCGGAATGGTTGTAGCTAAATTCCAGAAGATGAAAAGAACGGCAACCGGAGTGGCTGTCTGGGTAAACACACTGGATGTGTACAAGTATCTGGGAGCATCCGACATAACGCTGCAGACTGCATTCGGATTTAAGTATCTGACAAATTTCCTTGGAGCGGATGTGGTATTTGTTACTTCTGAGATTCCACAGAACGTCGTAATTGCAACACCGCTCAACAACATGATTGCATATTATGTTGATCCGGGAGATTCAGAGTTTGCTAAAGCTGGACTTGGATTCACAACAGATTCAGAGACAGGATTTATCGGATTCCACTCAGAAGGAACATACAGCCGTATGATTTCCGATAACTACGCAATCATGGGCTTACGTCTGTTCTGTGAATATTTAGATGCAATTGCTTACATCTCTGTAGGAGAAGCTGATACACAGACATTAGGAACGTTAAAGGTAACGTCAGAGGCTGGATCAGAAGCAGGAACCACAAAGCTGACAGTGAAAGAGCAGTTAATGTCAATGAGAAACTGCTGGAAGTACAAAGATGCTGCAGCTGCAACAGCAGTAACTTACGGTATGGATGTTAAGAACTGGTCTAAGTGGGATGGTGAATCAGAGATTGCTTCGACAGCAACTCACCATATCACACTGGTTGAATGTGATCAGAACTACAAAGCTGTTCGCTCTGGTGATGTAGCTGTAACTGTCAATCCGGGAGCATAGGAGGTAAGGAAGCATGTATAAGGTAATCAAACATTTTATCGATCTTCATGACAACGATCATTCCTATAACGAGGGAGATATCTTCCCTCGTGAGGGAGTAGATGTCAGCGAAGAAAGGCTTAAGGAGCTGGCAGGTAGCGACAATAAGCAGCACACTCCACTGATTGAACTTGTGGAAGAAGATCCGGACAATACAGCTGGTGCAGATACTGAAGAAAAAACATCAAAAGCCGGGAAGAAGAAACCTGAGAATAAAGTACCCGAAAATAAAGAGCCGGCAGAATAGGAGGAGCGTATGATTGAAGATCTGAAAGCCTTGTTGGGACTGCCGGAAGAAATAGACGGAGCCTTAGAAAATAAATTACTGCTGATTTTAAAGGCCACCAAACAAAGACTGCGCTTTCTTCTCGGGGGATTGGAGCCTCCGGAAGAGATGAATTATATCATCCTGGATGTGTCAATCATACGATTCAACAGAATCGGTTCAGAAGGACTTTCCTCTCACAGTGTTGAGGGGGAAAGCCTTTCCTGGTCGGAAAATGATTTTGCGGGATACATGGATGATATCCGGGCATATCTGGATGATCAGAAAGAATCAAAGAAAGGTAAGGTGAGATTCCTATGAGATATGACACATCAATATACTTCCAGAAACTCACCCCTGGAGAGTATGATTCGGCTACCGGTAATTATGGAGAAGATGCGATATCGGAAGATATGAAGTCTGCCTCAGTCATGGATACCGGTACGAATACGATGATGCTTGTCTATTCCGGAATTAAGGAAGGCAGCCTTACCATTCACCTGCAGAATCATTACGACCGGCCATTTGACAGGATTCGCGTAGGGAATAAAACATACGGTGTAGATTTCAGCAGGAAGCTCCGGACGAAGCAGGTATATGTTGTGTCGGAGGTGATGTGATGGGAGTAAAGCTGATAGGTTTTGAAAAGTTGGAGGCTAAACTGACTAAGAACATGGATCTGTCTGCTGTTAAAACAGTAGTAAAGAAAAATGGGGCTGAAATGCAGAAAAAGGCTCAAAAAGAAGCACCAGTAGATACGCATTATTTACAAAGATCTATTGCGTTGGAAATTACAGATGGGGGCATGACTGCTGAGGTTGAATCAACAGCAGAATATGCAGGTTATCAGGAATATGGAACAAGATTCATGAAAGGGAAGCCACATATACGTCCGGCATTTGATGAGCAGAAAGGTAAATTTAAGTCGGATTTGGGAAAACTTGTGAGGTGATAAGATGGATCCACAGCAGGAATTGTTCAGCGCCGTTTTGATGGCATTGAAAGAAAAATATAAGGATACGGGAGTTGGTGTGTATGACACGGATTTACCGCCTGAGGACACGCCGTATCCTTTTGTTTACCTGGCGGATTGCTCCGAGAGTGATCAGGCTACAAAAAACGAGATTATCGGCGAGACTAATCTGACGTTGAAAGTCTGGCACGATAATATACGGCAGAGAGGAACGGTATCTGGTATCTTAGCAGATATTAAAAACATCTGCAGGTCTATCGAACATACAGCGCACTATGCCTGGAATATGCAGAGACCGACACAGAGAATCCTGCCGGATAATACAACGAAACAGCCGCTTCTTATGGGAATCCTAGAAGTGGCATTTAAATTTAGTTAGGAGATGACAATAGTGAAGAACAGAAAGTTATTTGGACTGCAGTTATTTGCAGAAGCAGTAGCAGGCAAAAAGATCGTATATCTGTACCGCATCCTGAGTACGGAGAAAGATCATGATGCAACAGCACTTGCGTTCACAACAGAGAATGAACGTACAAAGTCGAAGGACGCTGATTCGACAGTGACAAAAGACGGCACAGTACGTACACCGGGAGCAGCAGAAGGAGAAATCACAGCGTCAAGCCTTTTAAAAAAAGGAGATAAGTTCATTGATGAGCTGGAAGCAGCACTCGATGATGACGAAAAGATGGAGATCTGGGAAGTAAACTTAGCAGAGCCGCAGGCGAGCTCGACTGATAAATTTAAGGCAAAATACTTCCAGGGATATCTTACGGAAATTGATAAGACATCCAATGCAGAGGATAATGTCGAGTTATCGTTGACATTTGGGCTGGAAGGAAAAGGCGTAGATGGCTATGCAACGGTTACTGCAGAACAGCAGGAAGTAGCAGCATATGTATTTGCAGACACTCAGAAGACAGGAGCTTAAGAGGACGAGAAGATTCGTCCTCTTTTTGATGTGCGACATCGCACAGAAGGGAGATAAAACAATATGATGGAACTTACAATCAATGGAACAGTATATCAGTTTAAATTCGGAATGGGATTCTTAAGAGAAGCAAATAAGCTTACCGTAGTTCCGGTTCAGGGAATGCCGGGAACCACAAAAGAAATAGGAGCAAGGTATCTGATCGCTAGTGTTGTGGTTGATCAGGAACCGAACGCGCTGGTAGATCTGTTAGATTTGGCAAATAAGGGAGAGGATCCAAGAGTAACAAAGGCAATGTTAGATTCTTACATTGATTCGGAAGAGGTAGACATCGATGAACTCATGGAGAAAACAAAAGATTTTTTATCGAAAGCAAATGCTACCAAGAAAGCAGTGAAAGAGATTTTGAAAGAGTACGAAGAACAGGTGGCGAAGAAGAAGGCTCAGGAGCTGTAGAAGAAGACCTATATAAGACCGTAGCAAGGAATTGCTTCCGGTATTTTGGCTTCACGTCATTTAAACAGGTGGATCAGCTGACATTGGCAGAATATGAACTTATGATGGAGGCTTTAGAACTTCGGATGCTTGACGAAAGTTTACATGAACATCGTCAGGCATTTTTGAATTTTGCGGTAAAGGCAGAAAAGAAAGCCGGTAAAGGCAAGACCAAACCAGTTTACAAGAGATTCCGGCAGTTCTTTGATTTCGATAAAGAACTGAAAAAAATGAAGAATCGAAGGAAACCATCCAGATTTGCTGGAATAACTAAACTGCTGGATAGAGAGGAGTGAGAGGATGGCAGAGTCGTATAGTGTAAAAGCAATATTATCAGCGCAGGACAAAAACTTTTCATCCGTTATGAAATCATGCCAGGGATATGCAAATAATCTGAAAACCACTCTCACCGGCGGTCTTGGATTTGGTGCAATGGCTGCAATCGGTGGAAAGGCGATGTCGCTGGTGACAAATTCAGTCAGTGATTTGTCAAAAGAGACGATAGAAACATCGGATTCCATGTATAAGTTGCAGGCAGCTATGAGATTTTCCGGGTATTCCGAAGCGGAAATACAAAGAATAGCCGGAGCAACAGGTACATTAAAAACATATGCGGATAAAACAGTATTCTCCCTGCAGGATGTTATGAGTACATTCGGCTCACTTTCGGCAAATGGAATCAAAGACGCAGACAAGTTGACGGAAGCAGTCGGTAATGCAGTTGCTGTATTTGGCGGAGGTGCAAAGGAATATTCCTCGGTAGCACTTGCGTTTTCGCAGGCAATGGCGGCAGGAGCTTTGCATGCGCAGGATTGGAATCAGATCATTAATGCCAGTCCGCAGCTTGCTGGAGGCTTACGGAAAGAGTTAATTAAGCTGAATCCAACATTAGGGAACGACTTCAAAGGAGCAATGGAAAAGGGTGCAATTACCGCAGACATGCTCGGACAGGCTATCAATAACATTGGTATGACTGACATGGCGAAAGAAGCAGCTACATCCGTAACCACATTTGAAGGCGCTATGGGTAACTTGGAAGCATCTGCAGTAAGCGGAATGATGAAGCTTTATGATACTTTCGCAAAGCCTAAAGTGATTGATGCAATCAATGGGATGACCGGTAAGGTGGAGGCGGGATTTGACAAATTGTCCGTTGGAATTCCAAAAGCAATCGAACTTATATCTCCATACTGGAACGTGCTGAAAACAGACGCAAAAGAGGTAGGGACAGCCTTTGGAGAGGCAGCTGGTGCGATTATTGACGAAGTACAGGAACTTACCGGAGCATTTGGAAAAAAGGAAAGTGTGGATAATTTCTCTGAAAGCATGGGAACAGCAACAGGTGCATTGACTACATTTGCGGATTTTCTAAAAGATCATGATAAAGAAGTGGCAAAAGCGATTACGCTGTTACCGAAATTATATGTTGCTTTTAAAGGCTTTAAAATAGTCAGTGCAGTTGCCCCTGGTGTCAAAACTTTTGCGGGCGCAATTGTAAGCATGACAGGAAAAGGAATAGCGACGCTGGCAGGTAAGTTATTTGGCGTAGCAGCGGGTGAAAAAGCGGTAGGCACTGCAAGTAAAGAATCATCAGGGACTATCGTAGAATCAGCAAAAGCATTTGTAGCGATCGGAGCAGGAGTAGCATTGATTGCAGCAGGATTTTCCCTTTTGGCATATTCAGCCGTGCAAATCGCACAAGCTGGACCACTGGCAGCAGGAGTACTGATCGGCATGACGGTTGCAGTGGCAGGCTTAATGGTTGTTGCCAAAAATGTGGCGCCGGCTATGACGGCCGGAGCAACCGGATTCATTGCCTTTGGTGTAGCTGTCCTGATTGCGGCAGCGGGGATTGCTGTACTATCACTGGCGGCTGTTAATCTGGCGAATGCGGGACCGCTTGCTATAGGATGTATGGTTGGCATGGTTGCGGCTATTGCAGGGCTTGCCCTTGGAGCGGCAGCCCTCGGACCGGCATTGACAGCCGGAGCAGTAGGCCTCGTTGCCTTTGGTGTAGCTATATTACTGGTTTCAACCGGAGCACTGCTGGCAAGTGTTGGGCTTGCCATAGTAGCAGGTGTACTTCCGACCATTGTGCAATATGGAATTCAGGGAGCGGCTTGCATTGCAACCCTCGGAGCAGGCATGATCGTGTTTGGTACTGGGGCTGCAGTAGCCGGGGCAGGATGTATTGTTCTTGGTGCAGGACTTGTAGTAGTAGGTGCAGGGCTTGCAGTGGTTGGTGCAGCTGTCCTGATAGCGGCAGCGGGTGTGTTGCTTCTGGCAGCAGGAGCGCTGGCCCTTGGTGCCGGTCTTACAGTAGCTGGGGCAGGACTTCTGCTGATGGGAGCTGCATTCCCTGCTGTATCATCCGGAGCTTTAGCAACAGTAGGAGCCCTGACAGCCTTAACAGCATTATCATTAGGTCTTGCGGCCGGAATGGGCGCATCGGCTGTTGTAGTGGTTGCATTTGGAGCTGCTATGACGGGTGGCGCAGTTGGCACGCTTGCGATGGTGGTAGCATTAAAGTCTGTCAATTCAAGTATGAAGTCAATAGCCGGCAATGCCAAAAGCGCTCAAAGCTCGCTCACGAGTATGCGTGCCAGTGTAAATGTGGTAAATTCCGGACTGGATGCGTTGGGAAGTAGAGCAAAGTCAGCAGTTAATACATTGGTAAGACAATTTTCGAACGCAGAAGGAAAAGCAAGGAGCTCCGGGAATGCTGTTGGAAATAACTTCAATAACGGAGTACGCAATGGAATGAACAGAGCGGTATCCACAGCAAGATCCATGTCTGCATCCACAGTGTCAGCAATGCGATCAGCCGGATCCGGTTCATACAGTTGCGGTGTATATATAGGCGCTGGTCTTGCAAATGGTATGGCGAGTCAGGTCGGACGTGTAAGATCTGTCGCAGCGCAGTTGGCAGCTGCAGCAGAGGCGGCAATCCGGGCGAAGGCACAGATCCATAGTCCGTCAAAAGTAGCAGATAAGCTTGGCGGCTATTTTGGTGAAGGATGGGTAAATGGAATTTCTGATAGGGTCACAGATGCGAAAAAGGCAGCATGGAAACTGGTAGACATTCCGGATTTAGTTCCTGTTCCGGAAATTGGAGCTGGATTAAGAATCGGCATCGAAGATCTGAATGATGATTATGACTACACCAGAAACGAAACCTATACCATTTACGTCCCTGTTGAAGTAGACGGCAGGCAGGTGGCGAAGGCAACAGCGAAATACACCAAAGAAGAAATTGAACAGCAGCAGAAAAGAGATCTAAGGAAGAAAGGCATGAGATAAGGAGGGCGGATATGTATAAATTTGTGGACACTACAGAGAGACAGGAAGAGCAGATACTGCCTTCCGAAGCTCTAAATTTTAACGGAGTCTATTTTGAAAATGTAATTCCCGGATATCGGACACTGTATGTGTCCGGCCGGGAGATGATCGAAACAGAAATTACAGATTTGGATACGGAGATTATGGATGGATCCAGATATCGAAGAAAACGGTATAAGCCGAGAACGATCACTGTCGGGTATCAGCTGATCGCTAAGAGTAATGCGGAATTCCGGAATGCTTATAACAAATTGAATTCATTACTTGATGTGGCAGAAGCGAAGCTGATCTTCTTGGACGAACCGGATAAGTATTATGTTGGAACGAAGGTGAATGCCGGCGATGTGCCGCATGGCAGGAATGCGATCACTGCAGAAATTGAGTTCTATTGCTCAGATCCATTTAAATATTCCGTAGAAGAGTACGAGGTTGCGCCAACTGCAGATGACGGGACAACATTTGTTGTTGATTACAAGGGAACTTATAAAGCGCACCCGGTATTCGAAGCGCAAATCAAATCAGACTGTGGATTTATTTCCTACATTACAGAGAACCAGAATATCTTACAGATCGGAGATGTGGAAGAGGTTGACGAAGAACTAAAACAGACATCAGTTACGGCTATAGACTACAATTTTGCAGATTATAAAGAGAGTGACTGGATCCTGAATGATGCAGTTCATGTGGATTCTAAAAATAGTTGGAATCAAGCAGGAACATTGAAAAAGGCAAAATGGGTATCACTACAGAATGACCAGGACGTACATGATATCTTAGGCGTTGCGGATTATGGAGAGGGAACAGGCTGGCATGGCCCGAGTATTACAATGAAAGTACCGGCAGACGCATCTGGAAACCAGCCAAAGAATTTCTGTCTGCAGTTCAGTCCATGTGTTGTAGGAATCACACAGGAATATGGAGATTTCGAAGTAGTTATAACCGGAAAGGATTCTTCAGAAAAGCGGATAAATATTGCCGGGATTGCACTGTGGAGCCTGGATGCAAAGCCAGGGGTGTATTACGGATTTTACATCAGAGGAAAAGAAAGAGGACCAAGTATTAATGCAAGACTAGGATCTTATGGGACTCTGTTTAATACGTATAGTATTCAAAAGTTCGGCAATAAAATTACTTTTTCCGGAAGCCATATCGGAAGCAAGACATACACGGATGACTCGATTACGGATATAAGGGCAGTCGAGATAAGTGTCATATTCGCTAAATTCGGCTCGAAGATGAATTTTAGCCGGAATGGTATAGAATGGATCAAATTTATCAGCCATAATGCGGATTCATGGGTGGACGTACCGAACAAATTCACAAAAGGTGATACAGTTACTGCAGACTGTTCATCCGGAAAGATAACCTGTAATGGAATCGCCATGCCGGAGCTTGGTGTACTGGGAAATGAATGGGAACAGTTCTATCTGAAGAATGGAATCAACCAGATTAAGTGTATACGGTCTGAATGGGCAGAAAATCCGGATTACAAATTGAAATACAGAGAGGTATTTTTATGATCATATATTTTGCAGACAGACAAATGAACATTCTGGAGACGGCAAACACAGCATTGCCGGACGGAATAAAAATCACGAATGATTTAAAAACAGAAGATGTAAATGACGGGGTTGCGGTATTTGAATGTGATCTTTCATATGACGCAGAAAGCCGGCTGAAGATAGAATCCTGTACGAGTGCGGGAAATTACATATTGCGACAAATATCTGGAGTGGATGGCGTGATAGACCGTGCAGAGTATTATACGATCATAACCTCAGAATCCAATCCAATGAGCCAGACAGTACACATTTATGCGGAAGATGCGGGACTGGATCTGCTGAATGAGATAGTGGGAGCATACGAGGCAGACAAAGCTTATAATGCTGCGTATTACATCAACAAATTTGCGGATGACTCCGGATTTGAAATCGGTGTTAATGAGATAAGTAATCTCACCAGAAAGTTGTCATGGGATGGGGAAGAGACAGCAACCAAGAGACTTCTCAGTGTGGCAACGCAGTTCGATAATGCAGAAATTGATTTTTCGTTTGAAGTGAAGAACATGACCGTAACACATAAATATATCAACATCCGTAAAAAAAGAGGTACAGACAAACGGGCAGAGCTGAGAATCGAGAAAGATATTTCGGATATACGGATCACTCAGAGCATAGAAGACCTTGCCACTGCATATTTGTGTACCGGAGGAACACCGGAGGGATCTGAAGATCCGATTACGCTTAAAGGATATAAATATGATGACGGTGATTTCTATGTGGATGGTGCATATGTAAAATCACGGAAAGCATTGGAGAAGTGGAGCAGGTACCAGATTAAAACAGAAAAAGGAAATGGCACCGGTCACATTGTGAAAACGTTTAGTTATGACACAACCAGTAAATCCGAGTTATGCAATAGAGCAGTTGCAAGCCTCCAGAAGATCTGTGATGTTAATGTTACGTATGAAATAAGCCTGTACAAGCTTCCACAAAATGCCGAAATTGGAGATACGATTTATATTATCGACAATGTCGGGAAGTTATGGTTGTCGGCGAGATTACTACGTCTGGAGGTATCCGAGTGTAGTGATTCTGTTACGATCGAACTCGGAGAGTACAAAAAACAGGACAGCGGGATAGATCAAAAAGTCATTGAACTGGCAGAACAGTTTGAAAAAGTTGCGAAGAATCGTAATTTCTATACATGGACAGCATATGCAGATGATGAAAACGGAAATGGAATTTCACTTGAATCGACCGGGAAAGCTTATCTTGGAATCGCAACGAACCGGCTTACGAAAGAAGCGAACATTTCCGATCCGACACAGTACACGTGGGCGAAGATTAAAGGAGAACAGGGTCCACAGGGAGAAAAAGGTCCCCAGGGAGAGCAAGGAGAAGTTGGTCCGCAAGGAAATACAGGAGCAACGGGTCTACAGGGAGAAAAAGGAGACACCGGAGCACAAGGTCCCCAGGGTGAGAAAGGGGATACCGGCGAACAAGGAGCTCAGGGCGAGAGAGGACCTCAAGGACCACAAGGTGAACAAGGTCCCCAAGGCTTACAGGGGTTACAAGGTGAGAAAGGTGAACAGGGTATTCCAGGTCCAACAGGAGAGACAGGAGCAACCGGCGCTACAGGTCCCCAAGGACCGGCAGGAAAAGATGGGACGAATGGAAAGACCAGTTACTTTCATATAAAATATTCTTCCGTAGAGAATCCAACCTCATCCCAGATGTCAGAAATACCGAATACCTATATTGGAACCTATGTGGACTATACAGAGCTGGATTCGACAGATCCAAGCAAATATACTTGGTACAGATTCCAAGGCTTGCAAGGGACACAGGGTACGCAGGGAATACCTGGAACCAACGGTGCAGATGGTAAAACATCATATCTGCATATCAAATATTCCAATGATGGGGGTAAGACATTCACATCGAATGCTGGAGAAACGGTCGGGGATTACATTGGTCAGTGTACAGATTTCAATAAGGATGATCCTACGACGGTAGGAGCTTATACGTGGAGCAAAATTAAGGGAGAGACGGGTGCTACTGGAGCGAAAGGTGACACCGGCGCTACAGGTCCACAAGGACCTCAGGGAGTGAAAGGTGATACTGGTCCACAGGGACCTCAAGGGCAGACAGGAGCACCTGGTAAAGATGGCATTTCTCCGACTGTCAGTGTTTCAAAGAGTGGAAACGCAACAACGATTAGTATCACAGATAAAGATGGTACGCACACACAAACCGTGAAAGATGGTACGAATGGAACACCTGGTACACCTGGATCGGATGGTAGAACACCGTATATTCATGTGAAATATAGTGATGATGGTGGAAAAACTTTCACAAGTAATTCAGGTGAAACGGTTGGGGCTTATATCGGTATCTGTACAGATTATAATGTGAGCGATCCTGGCAGTGTAAGTTCGTACACATGGGCAAAGATTAAAGGAGATAAGGGTGATCCCGGAAGTACTGGAAAAGATGCTATCATCATATCTTCAACAGCACCAACATCTCCAAAAACAGGACAGTTATGGCAGATAGCATCTGGTGAACCAATCAAACGTTGGGACGGCTCAAAATGGGTTTTACATTACATTTCAGTTGAAAACTTGGATGTACAGAAACTGAGTGCTATTGCTGCAGACTTAGGAACAGTTACGGCTGGTGTTATTAAAAATAAGGCCGAGACTGTGATTTTCGATGTTGAAAGAGGCGTATTTGAATCGTGGGACACTAAGACACCTCAATCTGCAAAAATGTCTGCTGGAACTTTTGAAGTTTCAGCAAAGGATTCATCTGATAGCTATGTGAAAACTTATTTGAAATACTATGGACTATGTATTTGTCAAATTAATAAATCGTATGGATATTCTATTGAAATGGAAGAATTGGGTGGAGACTTATTAGTTAGTAAACTAATAAATAACGGACGAGGAAATGAAACAGTATCCTTGTTTAAGAACTTAAAGAGAACTCCAGTAGCAGGAAGTAAAGTTGTAACAATAACAAAAGGTAAGAACTACGTAAAATTAATGACCGCGTCTGAGGCAGCCGGCCTTTTAGGAATAGCAGATGGTACAGGTGGCGCGGTGTCACTTGCTGTTAGCAATGGAGATGCCAACGTTTTTCGTGCAAGAATTTACGGCGCTGAGTATTGGAATACTGACAGTTCTTGGTATGTATATTTTAATGTTACAGCATCCATTACACAGTCAGTAAGAGTCAACTATATATTAGCACCGATTATTTAAAGAAAGGATGATACTGCTCTTGCACAATTTATCGGAGGATTCACGCCGGGAAGAGCTAATACAATTGTTGGAAGAAGTAATCTGGCCAACGTAAATAGAGCTGCTGCTAAAGGGTACAGCTACAGACTATTAGAATGCGGTTTTATTACTAATCAGACAGATCTCAATAAATTCAATAGTAATATAGCTGAAGCGGTGAAAAGCTGGTTATCGATTGGATAGCCGGCTTTTTTTGAGGGAGGAATATATGGAAATCAGAGCAAGACCGTAAGGTCTTATTTTATTGCGCATTTTGGGAAGAAAGGAAAGAACATGGCAACAATTATCTCAGCCTGCATATCAGCAGGAGTTACTCTTGTGGTGTGTTTGATTCAGCAAGAAAAGACAAGATCTCTTATGGAGTATAAGCTGGATGAACTCACGAAAAGAGTTGATAAACATAATAATACAATAGAACGTACTTACCACCTGGAAGAACAGATGGCACTACAGGAAGAAAAAATGAAGGTAGCAAATCATAGAATTTCAGATTTAGAAGAGAAGGTGAATTAAATGAAAGATTGGAAGAAGTGGGCAAAATGTGCTGGAATCAGAGCAATTAAAACTGTAGCGCAGACTGCAGTAGCAACGATTGGAACAGCAACAGCACTCGGACAGGTAGATGCTAAGCTTGTGGTTTCGGCATCGATTCTGTCAGGAATCCTGTCATTATTAACCAGCATTGCCGGATTACCGGAATGTAACGCAGAGGGCGAATAATCGTCCTCTAACATATTATATAGTGTGTGCGACGTCGCACAGAAAGGAGTAATTATGGCACATTTATTTATTATAGCCGGACACGGAGCTGGAGACAGCGGAGCAGTAGGATATATCGGCAAAAAGATGTATACGGAGGCAGAGAGAGTCCGGGCGTTAGCTAAGAGACTGTCTGCACTTGGTGGCAGCAATGTAACTGTAGCGGATACAAGCCGGAACTGGTATGCTGATAAAGGAATTAATACATTGTCAATTCCGAAAAGTTGGCAGATTGTAGAACTTCACATGGATGGAGCAAGTTCTACAGCGAGAGGCGGTCATGTAATTATCAAATCCGGTTACAAACCAGATTCATACGATACAGCTCTTGCACATTTTATCGCCGGATTCACGCCAGGCAGAGCAAATACGATTGTTGGAAGAAGCAATCTTGCCAATGTAAACAGGGCAGCAGTCAGGGGATATAGTTATAGACTGCTTGAATGTGGATTTATTACTAATAAAGAAGACTTAAATAAAGTGAACAGTCACATGGATGATTTAGCAAGAGGTATTCTCAGTGCTTTTGGCATTATATCGTCTGTAAAGGCTGGCTGGGTACACGATAAAAACGGATGGTGGTACCGTAATGCAGACAATTCATATCCAAAGAATCAGTGGAAGCAGATCAGCAACGACTGGTATTGGTTTGATAACGGCGGCTATGCTGTTCACGATACCTGGAAAGAGCTCGATGGGCACTGGTATTATTTCAAGTCAGATTGCCGTATGGTAAAAGGATGGAGAAAAGTAGATGGCAAATGGTATTTCCTGAATAAGCAGGTATATGCAGAACATCCGGAAGGATCTATGCAGGAAGGATGGCTGCTTGACGGTAGATTTTGGTATTATCTCAATCCAAAGACGGGCGGGCCTCGTGGAGCTATGTGTACTGGATTCGTTACAGTAAATGGTCAGACATATTACTGCAGACCGAAAGCAGAAGCTGGTTATCCGGAAGGCAGCATGGTTACGGGAAAGAAAACAATCAACGGAAAAGAATATTATTTTGAAACGGATGGCAGAATGAAAATATAAAGAATGTAGTTATTTAATAGGTAAAAATCCACTTTATAGGTTATAGCAAAAAGGTCATCCAATTCGGACATTGTACCTGCCGTCCGTCACAATACTGCGTCAGTATCGGCTGCTTGACATTCGGTCTGGAAAGATAATCGGCAAACAATTCATCCACTATCACAGAGATCGTATCATAGATATTCCGTTCCGGAATCCATTTGTGATCAAATGCGGTTGAAGAAGTGATCGTAAAATCATATCCGCGGTTCCGGTAAAATTCTGTATATACCCGGTTCAGAGTAAAAGACATGATTGCCAGTACGTTTGCCCGAATGGTATCCTCCGGCCAGGTCGCATAGATTTCACTGGAAGCTACATTTTTGATATAATCCTTATACTTCACATAATAGTTTTTGGCAGTGGAGTCGCGTGGACTTCCATCATGAACTACGATGTATTCCGGGACCACGACGCGGCTTAAGACAATCTCTCCGGATTCGAAGGTCGGCTGGATCTCGTCTTCGGGAATCTTAGGCGGATAGGTGGCATATAATGTATGAGCCGGAATGACGAATACGGTTTCCTCGTCTTCGGGAGTGTCGATTGGTTTCATGCTGACATTCTGAATGGCAGTGACATCGGCGAGAATTTCAGCACCGGCAATACTGACCGACTCGAAGCCTTCGGCGGTGATCTGCATGGTATATTCGGAATATGGCTGGACTTCATTTTCTGGATTCAGGCTGTATTCTAACGGTGGTGCCGCAAGATCAATCGTATCGGTCTGCCCGGAACTGTCGGTAGTAAGTTGTTCTAACTGAGCTTCTGGAACACCCGTGTAGAAGATGGAAATCTGAGCCCCCTGAATCGGATAGGCAGAGATGTCAGATACGAGATTAATCTGCAGACGGCCTTTGTCGGGAGTATCCTGAGTGGTTGGAGTCGTTCCGTTCATAAAATAGGACCTCTTTTAAGACTCTGTTACTGACAGAGTATGCAAAAATAAGAAAAATGTGAAGATACAGGGAATAAAAGAGACAGATTGTTACACAAAGTATGGAACATCTTAAAAATAACAGAAACAGGAGCGCAGAACAGAGCATGAAAAGAAGGTGTTTACGGATATATAGAAAAAGAAGAAAAAAGAAATTAATCATCCTGATTCTGACATGCATTCTCTTTCTTGGAACCGCAGCAGCAGAAAGGGGCGGATACCTGGAACTTGAACAATTTGGTTCAAATAAAAAACAAGATATTCCTTATCAGAAAGTATCCATAACGGAAGAAGAGAACACGGAGAAATATTATTATCAGCAGTTGCCGACTGAACAAAGGCAGGTCTATCAGGAAATTCTGGAAGGTGTCAGAAACCACACGGAGGAAATTTATGTACATAACGCGGATGTAGATGAGACAAATCAGATTTTTCAGAAGCTGATGAAGGATCAGCCGGACATCTTCTGGTGTGACGGGACAGCAACGGTTACGACTTATAAAGGGACAGAAAGTTATGCCGTCCTGAAACCGAAATATTTTTACACAGCAGAAGAAAGCCAGAAGATGCAGACCGCGATTATGCAGGCGGCAGAGAAGTGGCTGGCAGATCTGGATGCCGATGCAGATGACTATCACAAAATTCTCTATGTATATGAAAAAATCGTAGATGAAGTAGAGTATGATGAGAGCGCGCCGGATAATCAGAACATCTACAGCGTATTTGTCAATCAGAAATCTGTATGTGCTGGATATTCAAAAGCAACGCAGTATTTGTTGGAACGGCTTGGCGTGTTCTGTACTTATGTGACGGGAAAGACGACGGAAGGCGGAAACCATGCGTGGAATCTGGTGAAATGTAACGGCGATTATTATTATGTCGACACAACCTGGGGAGATCCGGTGTTCCAACAGGAAGAAGGAGAAGATACATCCCGGGATACAGAGCAAAATTCAGGTCAAGATGCAGAGGCTTCTGGTAATAAGGCAAATATCAGCTATGATTATATGTGTTGTGATGATACGCAGTTATTTCAGACACATATTCTGGATAAGGATACACAGATGCCAGAGTGCAGCAAGATGGATTGCAATTATTACGTGGTAAACGGAATGTATTACACACAGTATGATGCCAAGAAGGTACTGGAAGCCATGAACCAGGCTATCTGGGCGAAGAAAAGTGCTACAATTTTTAAATTCGCAGATACATCCGTCTACAGTCAGGCGCACGATGACATTTTCCAGAAAGAACTTGCAAAAGCAGCGCAGAATCTGGCGGATTACTATGGATTATCGCAGGTGAAGTACCAGTACATCGATGACCCGAGATTACACAAGATTGTAATATTTTGGCAGTATTCATAAAAAAACAAAAATATCCGTTGAAAATCCTCGGATTATGTAGTATAATTTTTACAATTTGTGAAGACATAAATTGTCTGGTACCGATGTATGAAAAACGAGGCGGTTTTGTGCTTGCACAAACTGCCTTTTATTCTGTATTTTTAAGAAAAATTCTTTGTAACAACGAATTTTTTTTGCCCAAATATAGAAAATGTACCTGAAGTACAGCAGTATGGATTCATGAAAAAAGAAAAAGAAACACAGAAGGGAAAAGGTGAATATATGAAAGCATTTCTTATATTAGAAGACGGGACTGTCTTTACCGGAACCAGTATCGGTTCGACAAAAGACATGATTAGCGAGATAGTGTTTAATACTTCAATGACAGGTTATCTGGAGGTATTAACCGACCCTTCTTATGCGGGACAGGCCGTAGTAATGACCTATCCATTGATTGGAAATTATGGCATCACACCGGATATGGAGTCAAGGAAGGCATGGCCGGATGGATATATCGTAAGAGAACTTTCCAGAATGCCAAGCAACTTCCGTTGTGAAGGAACACTTCAGGATTTCCTGAAAGAACAGGATATTCCAGGAATTGCAGGAATTGATACACGTGCCCTTACGAAGATTCTTCGTGAAAAGGGAACCATGAACGGAATGATCACCACGAACGAGAATTACAACTTAGATGAGATTCTCCCAAAACTGAAAGCATATACAGTTGGTGATGTGGTATCAAAAGTAACATGTGATGAAAAATATGTCTTAGAAGGCAATGGACCGAAGGTTGCTCTTATGGACTTCGGTGCAAAGAAGAACATTGCCAAGTCTTTAAATGAACGCGGCTGTGAAGTTACAGTTTATCCGGCAGGAACAAAAGCAGAAGAGATTATTGCTGCTAATCCGGACGGCATTATGTTGTCTAACGGACCTGGAGATCCGGAAACATGCGTATCTATTATCGAAGAGATCAAGAAGTTATACAATACTGATATTCCTATTTTTGCAATTTGTCTCGGACATCAGCTTATGGCACTTGCAAATGGTGCAAAGACTTATAAGTTGAAATATGGACACCGCGGCGGTAACCATCCGGTGAAGGATCTGACAAACAACAGAGTATACATTTCTTCACAGAACCATGGTTATGCAGTTGATGGTACAACCATTGATCCGGCTATCGCAAAAGAAGCATTTATCAATGTAAATGACGGAACCAACGAAGGACTTGCATACGAAGGAAAGAATATTTTCACAGTTCAGTTCCACCCGGAGGCTTGTCCTGGACCACAGGATTCCGGATACCTGTTTGATAGATTTATGGATATGATGAAAGGAGCAAAATAATGCCTAGAATTAAAGATATTAAGAAAGTATTAGTAATTGGCTCTGGCCCTATTATCATTGGACAGGCAGCGGAGTTTGACTATGCAGGTACACAGGCCTGCCGTTCATTAAAAGAAGAAGGTCTGGAAGTAGTCCTTTTGAACTCTAACCCGGCTACGATCATGACAGATAAAGATATCGCAGACCGCGTATACATCGAGCCTCTGACAGTTGAGGTGGTAGAACAGCTGATCTTAAAGGAAAAACCAGACAGTGTCCTTCCTACACTGGGTGGACAGGCAGCACTGAACCTGGCTATGGAGCTGGATGAGAATGGATTCCTTGAAAGAAACAACGTACGTCTGATCGGTACTACTTCTGAGACGATCAAAAAGGCCGAAGACCGTCTGGAATTCAAGATGACAATGGAAAAAATCGGCGAGCCTTGTGCAGCTTCTAAAGTCGTAAAGGATGTACAGGCTGGTATCGAATTTGCTGAAAGTATCGGATATCCGGTTGTACTTCGTCCGGCTTACACACTTGGTGGAAGCGGCGGCGGAATTGCGGATAACAGAACAGAACTCGTAGAGATCCTGGAAAACGGACTTCGTCTTTCACGTGTTGGGGAAGTTCTGGTAGAACGTTGTATCGCAGGATGGAAAGAGATCGAGTACGAAGTAATGCGTGACAGCAATGGTAACTGCATTACCGTATGTAATATGGAAAACCTGGACCCTGTAGGTGTACATACCGGAGACAGTATCGTAGTAGCACCTTCTCAGACACTGAGCGATAAAGAGTACCAGATGCTCCGTACATCTGCTCTTAATATCATCAGTGAGTTAAATATCACTGGTGGATGTAACGTACAGTATGCGCTGAATCCAGATTCATTTGAGTACTGTGTAATCGAGGTTAACCCTCGTGTAAGCCGTTCTTCTGCACTTGCATCTAAGGCAACAGGATATCCGATTGCCAAGGTTGCAGCAAAGATCGCTCTTGGATATACACTGGACGAGATCAAGAACGCAGTAACAAAGAAGACATACGCAAGTTTCGAGCCTATGCTTGACTACTGTGTTGTAAAGATCCCGAGACTTCCATTTGATAAGTTCATCAGTGCAAAACGTACACTGACAACACAGATGAAAGCGACCGGAGAAGTTATGAGTATCTGTGATAACTTCGAGGGAGCACTTATGAAAGCCATCCGTTCTCTGGAACAGCATGCAGACAGCCTTATGTCTTATGACTTCTCTTATTTAAAAGGAGAAGAACTGTTAGAAGAACTGAAAGTTGTAGATGACCGTCGTATCTGGAAGATCGCAGAAGCAATCCGTCAGGGCATCAGCTACGAAGACATTCACAGAATTACAAAGATTGACAACTGGTTCATTGACAAGATCGCAATTCTCGTAGAGATGGAACAGAAATTAAAGACAGAAGAATTAACAGCAGAGACATTAAAAGAAGCAAAACGCTTAGAGTTCCCGGATAATGTGATCGCAGAACTGACAGGAAAGACAGAGCGTGAGATCCATGACCTTCGTCATGATAATGGCATCACAGCTTCTTATAAGATGGTTGATACCTGTGCGGCTGAGTTCGCAGCAGAGACACCATATTACTACTCTGTATTCGGAAGTGAGAATGAAGTAGTTGAAACTTCCGGCAAGAAGAAAGTACTGGTACTTGGTTCCGGACCGATCCGTATCGGACAGGGTATCGAGTTCGACTTCTGTTCTGTACATTGTACATGGGCATTTGCCAAAGAAGGATATGAGACGATTATTGTAAATAACAACCCTGAGACAGTAAGTACAGACTTCGATATCGCTGACAAGCTGTATTTCGAGCCTCTGACACCGGAAGATGTAGAAAGTATCGTAGATCTGGAAAAACCGGACGGAGCAGTTGTACAGTTCGGTGGACAGACAGCGATCAAGCTGACAGAATCTCTTATGAAGATGGGCGTTCCAATCCTTGGAACATCTGCTGAAAATGTAGATGCAGCCGAAGACCGTGAGCTGTTTGATGAGATTCTTGAGCAGTGCGAGATCCCAAGACCGACAGGTGGAACTGTATTTACAGCAGAAGAAGCGAAGAAAGTTGCAAACAGACTGGGTTATCCGGTACTGGTAAGACCTTCTTACGTACTTGGCGGACAGGGAATGCAGATTGCGATCAATGATCACGATATTGATGAGTTCATCGGAATCATCAACCGTATCGCACAGGATCATCCAATCCTGGTTGATAAATATTTACAGGGTAAAGAGATTGAGGTAGATGCCGTATGCGACGGTGAAGATATCCTGATTCCAGGTATCATGGAGCATATCGAGCGTGCCGGAATCCATTCCGGAGACAGTATCTCTGTATATCCTGCACAGAGCATCTCTCAGAAGACAAAAGAGACGATTGCCGAATATACAAGAAGACTTGCAAAATCCTTACATGTAATCGGACTGATTAACATCCAGTTCATCGTATGTGGAGAAGATGTATATGTAATCGAAGTTAACCCTCGTTCCAGCCGTACTGTTCCATACATCAGTAAGGTAACAGGTATTCCGATCGTACCACTTGCAACAAAAGTGATCATCGGACACAAGATCAAAGAACTTGGTTATACACCTGGATTACAGCCGGAAGCAGATTATTTTGCAATCAAGATGCCGGTATTCTCATTTGAGAAGATCCGCGGTGCTGATATCAGCCTTGGACCTGAGATGAAGTCTACCGGAGAGTGTCTGGGAATTGCCAAGACATTTGATGAGGCTCTTTATAAAGCATTCATCGGTGCCGGAGTCAAACTTCCAAAACACAAGAACATGATTATGACAGTTCGTGATGAAGATAAGGAAGAAGCAGTAGAGATCGGACGCAGATTCGAGAAGATCGGTTACAAGATCTTTGCTACAGAAGGAACTGCCAAGGTCCTGACAGATGCAGGCGTGAAAGCGATGACAGTCAATAAGATTGAGCAGGAATCTCCGAACCTTATGGATCTGATCCTCGGACATAAGATCGACCTGGTTATCGACACACCTCCGCAGGGAGCTGATCACTCAAGAGACGGATTCGTGATCCGTAGAAATGCGATCGAGACAGGTGTCAATGTACTGACAGCGATCGATACAGCAAAAGCTCTGATCACCAGTCTTGAGAATACAGATATCCAGAAACTGACACTGATCGACATTGCTAAGATCAAATAGAGTTTGGACAATCGGATTTTGCGTAAATGAATTTTATGTAACAGAATTTGAAAAATTAATATTTGTAATGTTTGTAAAAACATAAATAAAAAGTGGCATACAGCATGATTATTTTGCAGTATGCTGCTTTTTTGTTGCCAAACATTAAAATATGTGATTATTTACATCATGTAATACGTTCTATATACAGGGGACGCCCTCAGGAGGAAGAATTTTGACGCGTGAAAATCGGCAGTGGATATTACTGGACACCGTATATTATCATGATTGCGGCAGTAATCTGTATCCCGGTATTTTTAATTGTAACAGTAGTAAGCTATTGTAAAAGAGAAGCTTAAGGAGCAGAGAAATAACGGAGAAAAATGAACGCTAAAAATAAGAAAAAAGAGTAGCATAATCTGCAGACTTTAAAAAAGTAAATAAAAAAGTTGACAAAACGAGACATACATGATATGATACCAATCGTTGCTTGTAACAAATTTGTAATATTTGTAATAAAGTTGAAAAAAATGAATATACTTTATTAAAAGAAATGTAAATCATTGCAACAAAATCAGGAGGGTATTTATATTATGTTAAAAGCGAAGAGACTGAAATCGATGTTCGTGCTGTATTCAGCATGCGCAGTAATGGCAACTGGTTTTACCAGTCAGGCAGCCTCTGAACAGCCGGAAGTAACAACAATCACAGAAACAAAAGGGGAAAATACGAATACACACACTGCTGTACAGGCGATATCACAGAATATCGTGGCATCTGCGCAGGAAATGACGGATGCAAGCCAGCAGGTAATTGCAGACAATATAGCGAAAAAAGAAGAGGAAGAACGCCTCGCAAGAGAAAAGGCAGAGCAGGAAGCAAAAGAAAAAGCAGAACGCGAAGCAAGAGAAGCATACGTAAGAGCCAATCAGGAACTGCTTGCATCCATCATCTACTGCGAAGCAGGAAACCAGCCGTATGAAGGACAGGTTGCCGTCGGTGCGGTGATCATGAACCGTGTAAAGAGTGGAAGTTATCCGAATTCCATCGAAGAAGTCATCTATCAGTCCGGGCAGTTCGGACCGGCAGCGACCGGATGGCTGAACAGAGTGAGAAGTTCAAAGGGATATTCACAGACAGCTCTGCAGGCTGCTGGAGATGCGTTGAATGGCTCGAATCCGATTGGAAACTGTCTGTATTTTGATCAAGGCGGTGCCGGAATGAAGATCGGGGCACATTATTTCCACTAACATTTGTAGAAATAATATAGAAAGAAATGCATATGGAATGGAGCCGGGGTTCTTCAGAAATTCGAAAGAAATCTTAAGAAAGCCGGAATTGACAATTGCATGACAAATGTATTACGATAAGAGGGCAAAAGTGTTAAACTTTTGTCCTTTTTGTCACCGCGCATTAGAAAAGATGACGTTGGTAACTTACGCAGATAAGGACAGAGTTTGAAGTATGGGGAGAAGAAAGATTGTATAAGATTTTAATCGTGGAAGATGATGAAACAATAGCAGGCGGACTGAAAAACCATTTGGAAAAATGGAATTATCAGGCAGAATGTATGACAGATTTTAAAGACGTAATGGGAAAATTCGTGGAATTTGAGCCGCAGCTTGTGTTATTGGACATTGTACTTCCATTTTTTAATGGATTTCACTGGTGTCAGGAGATCCGGAAGATCTCGAAAGTGCCGATCATTTTCCTGTCATCGGCGAATGATAATATGAATATTGTGATGGCAATGAATATGGGCGGCGATGAATTCATCGAGAAACCGTTTGACCTGAATGTGGTAACGGCAAAGGTGCAGGCCGTGTTAAGAAGAACCTATGAATTTCGTGGGACGGCAGATGTCATGGAGTGGAACGGTGCGATCCTGAATCTGGCAGATGCGACAGTTCTGTATCAGGACCAGAAACTGGAACTGAGCAAGAACGAATTCAAGATTCTGCAGATACTTCTGGAAAATACAGGGAAGATCGTAAGCCGTGAAAGTATTATGACGAGACTCTGGGACAGCAATGAATTTATTGATGACAATACACTGACGGTCAATGTGGCAAGACTTCGTAAAAAATGGAACAGATTGGCCTTGGCGGAAAGATCATCACAAAAAAAGGAATAGGATATATGGTGGAGGCATGAAACTGTTAATAGCATTTTTTAAAGATAAAACAAGAGAGATCAGCCTTTATGCCGGAACGGTCGGAATATTTATTGTTGTAGCATTTCTTTATAATATCAGGATGGATGCGTTGAAATATGCACTGCTGCTGGTGATATTGTGGCTGCTCCTATATGTAATAACGGAATATCATCGCTTCCGGAAGAAGCATCTTCTGCTGGAACGGTTTAAGAAGAGCACGCAGGAGTGCACAAAAGAACTTCCAGAGTGCAGGAATCTTCTGGAACTGGATTATCAGGAATTACTGGGGATCTTTGACGAAAAGATTCTGGAGTTGAAATCAGAGGCAAGAATCAAAGGCCAGGACTTAAGTGATTATTATGGTATGTGGGTGCATCAGATCAAGACACCTATCGCTGCGATGCACATATTGCTGCAATCGGTGGAAGATGAAAACCCGGCACTGCCGGAATTAAAAGAGATGAAGATGGAACTTTTTAAAATGGAACAGTATGTGGAGATGGTGCTGACGTATCTCCGCATGGAAGATATGTCCGGGGATCTGCAGTTTGAGAAGGTATCTTTGGATAAGATTCTGAAACAATCTGTCCGGAAATATTCTCAGATGTTTATTCTTCAGAAGATCCGTCTGGATTACCGGCCGGTGGAACGAATAGTTCTTACAGATGAAAAATGGCTGGAGTTTGTGATAGAACAGATTCTGTCTAATGCTTTGAAATACACAAAGAATGGCGGCGAGATCAGAATCTGTCTGGAAGAAAAAAGAGGACGGGAGTGTCTGGTGATCGAGGATAATGGAATCGGTATTCAGGCAGAAGATCTTCCTAGAGTATTTGAAAAAGGGTTTACCGGATATAATGGAAGAGCAGATAAGAAGTCTACCGGGATTGGACTGTATCTTTGCAAAAAGATCATGGATAAGATGGGACATAAGATATGGATTGATTCAGAGGTGGGAAAAGGAACCCGTGTATATCTGGAATTGACAAGGAAAGAATGGAATCCGGAATAACGATCAGATAAAAAGAGAAAACCTTACAGGAATGTAAGATTAAACAGGGGAAATGTCACATGCTTCGATGGCAGGATATTTCCTCTTTTTTTATAATAGATACCGTAAAGAAGAAATCTTAAAAAGAAAGGAAGAAAAACTTATGTCATTACTGGAAGTAAAAAATGTGAAGAAGATATATACGACTCGTTTTGGGAGCAATCAGGTAGAGGCTTTAAGAGATGTGAATTTTACGGTAGAACGCGGGGAATATGTTGCAATCATGGGAGAGTCTGGATCGGGAAAGACGACTTTGCTGAATATTCTGGCGGCACTTGATAAACCGACAGAAGGAAAGGTTTATTTAAAAGACAGGGATCTGGGAAAATTAAAAGAAAAAGAGATCGCAACGTTCAGACGTCAGAATCTCGGCTTTGTATTTCAGGATTTTAACCTGTTAGATACATTTTCATTAAAGGATAATATATTCCTGCCACTGGTATTATCCGGAAAGAAATATTCGGAGATGGAAAAGAGATTAAAACCGATTGCAGAAAAACTTGGAATTGAAAAACTACTGGAGAAATATCCATATGAGGTGTCCGGTGGGCAGAAACAAAGAGCTGCAATTGCAAGAGCGCTGATCACGAAACCACAGCTGATTCTTGCCGATGAACCTTCGGGAGCACTGGATTCGAAAGCGGCAGACAGTTTGATGAATCTTTTTACAACGATTAACCAGGAAGGTCAGACGATTGTTATGGTGACACATAGTGTGAAAGCGGCGAGTAGTGCGAAAAGGGTGCTTTTTATCAAGGACGGAAAAGTATTCCATCAGCTTTACAGGGGGAATCTTACGAACGAAGAAATGTATGAAAGAATTTCAGATACGCTGAAGATTCTTACCACAGGAGGTGAGGAGGATGAATAATTTCATCTATGAAAAACTTGCTGTGACCAATCTTAAGAATAACCGTAAGACCTATGTACCCTATATCTTTACAGGTGTTCTGACCGTCATGATGTTCTATATCATTGACGCACTGAGCAGGGGGGAAGGTATTACCCAGAATACATTGAAGATATGTCTTCAGTATGCAACGGGTGTGATCATTGTATTTGCAGTGATTTTTCTGTTCTATACGAATAGTTTCCTGATCAAACGACGAAAGAAAGAGATCGGAGTATACAATATTCTTGGAATGGGAAAGCGGCATATTGCACGAATGATGGCAGTTGAGACGATCCTGACGGCGGGAATCAGTATTCTTGGCGGTCTGGTGTTTGGAATAATATTTGGGAAACTGATGTATCTGCTGCTCCTTAAGATTCTGCACAACAGCGTAGATATGCAGTTTTCGGTCAATGGGACTGCAATTGTACAGACTGTCATATTATTTGCAGGAATTTTTCTTCTGATGTATTTATATAACATTTTACAGATACAGCTGGTGAATCCGGTGGAACTTCTGCACGGAGGCAATCAGGGGGAGAAAGAGCCGAAGAGCAGATGGCTGCTTGTGATCGTCGGTGTGGCGGCACTTGGCAATGGTTACTGGATTGCACTTACAACAGAGGCACCGTTAGAAGCACTTTTGAAATTCTTTGTTGCAGTGGTCTGTGTGATTATTGGAACTTATGCACTTTTTATTGCCGGAAGCATTGTGGTATTGAAAATACTCCGGAAAAATAAAGCTTATTATTATAATCCAAAGCATTTTACCAGTGTATCAGGCATGATCTATCGTATGAAACAAAACGGAGCGGGACTTGCGAACATCTGTGTGTTAAGTACGATGGTGCTGGTTATGGTATCCACAACGGTATCTTTGTATGCGGGAATGGAAGATATCCTGGACTCACGTTTTCCGAGAGATGTTTCAATTGTCTGCAATGAAGCCGATACAAATAATGAAGAGACTCTTCAGAGACTGATAAAAGAACAATGTGAGAAAGCAGGGGTAAAAATAACAGACAGAGTCCGGTACAGATATGGCAGTATGAATGCGGTTTTGAAAGGAAATAATCTGGAAAAGATAGAGCAGTACTATCCGGACAATCATTTTTACTATGTAGAGATGATCACACAGGAAGAGTATAACCGGATAGAAAAACAGAATGTTTCGTTAAAGGAACAGGAGATACTGACCTATACCACGAACGGCAAATGTGGAAAAAAACAGATAAACATTGCAGGACAGAACTATCAGGTGAAAAAAGAACTGTCCGAGATGACGAGCCAGCCGAAGAGCACGGTAGAAATGTATAAGACATTATACATTGTATTTGCAAAGGCAGAGCAGATTGAACGTATCGAGTCATTTTCTTATGCAGATAAATTCAACCTGAAGGGAGATGACGGAAAACAAAAAGAGACACTGGAACAGATACAGAACGAATTTTATGAAAAGTTTCCGGATGGAACGATGGAAAGCCGTATGTTAAGCCGTTCTTCTTTTTATGAATTGTACGGCGGACTGTTCTTTATTGGAATCTATCTGGGAAGTATGTTTATTATGGCAACGGTACTGATCATTTATTATAAGCAGATATCGGAAGGCTATGATGACAGGGAGCGTTACCAGATCATGCAGAAGGTTGGCATGAGTAAAAAAGAAGTGAAGCGTTCCATCAGAAGCCAGGTCTTAAGCGTATTCTTCCTGCCGTTGGTTGTAGCAGTGATCCATGTTGCAGTAGCCTTTAAAGTAATGACAAAAATTCTGGGAGTATTAAATCTTACGAATGTATCGTTGTTTGCGGTATGCACAATCATTACGATAGCGGTGTTTGCGGTATTCTATATCATCGTTTACAGTATAACTGCGAAAGAATATTACCGGATCGTGAATTAAGATTAAGGGTTTACCATTGACTTTGTATCTTTCAGGTTGTATTGTTGTTTTAGAATGTTTTACGAATCAAGGAGGAACTTAAAAATGACAAGAGAAGGCGAAAGAGAACTGGTAAAAGTGGAACATGTAAATGGCGGAGACGGTTATATTGTAAGAGAAGCAATGGTTACTTCGGAAGAAGTTGGAGAAGCATGTAAGATGTATGCCAAGATTCATCTGGATCCGGGATGTGAAGTAGGATACCATTATCATCATGGTGAGACGGAGTCTTACTTCATTCTGACCGGACACGGAACTTATGACGATAACGGCGAAAAACAGCCGGCAAATCCTGGCGATCTGTTCCTGTGTAAAGACGGAGATGCACATGGAATTAAGAACACCGGTGATGAAGAACTTACCTTTATGGCATTGATCTTAAAAAAATAATATAGGAAAATATGAAAAACACCTGTCTGTAACTTGGATCATTTCAGGAATGATACCGGGCCGCAGACAGGTGTTTGTATTGCCATGCATTCGGAAGAAGCTGCCGGTGGCAGGTTCTCTGCATTGATTATAATGAACGGAATACATCCAGCAGCCGGTCATTATCCTCTGGATTCATAATGCAGAACCGTACATATTCTCCGTTCAGGCTTTCGAAAGAAGAACAGTCCCGGATCATGAGATTCTGGTGAATCGCCTTTTCAAAGACATCGAAAGAAGTGAGTCCTTCTTTTAAAATCCTTACAAGGACAAAGTTGGCATAAGCAGGATAAATCTTTACGGTATCCAGTCCGGAAAGCTCTGTGCACATTCGGGTGCGCTCGGAATCAATGAGAGTCCAGGTCTTCTTAATATAATCGGTATCTTTCAACATCCGTTCTCCGGCATAAGCTCCGACACTGTTCAGGCTCCACGGATTCTGGTGGGTAAGAAGCGTCTGAAGAAATGCCTGATTACTGGTGAGACCATAACCAAAGCGAAGTCCAGGTGCGGCGAAGAACTTGGATACACCGCGGATGACCATGAAGTTGTCGAATTCCGGTACAAGAGAAACTGCAGAGAGGGAAGTGCCTTCCGGTGCGAATTCGATATAAGTCTCATCGATCATAACGAAGATACCAAGTGACCGGCATACGGTTAACAGCTTTTTCATATCAGCGGTACTGATGGCTGAAGAGGTCGGGTTGTTCGGATTACAGATGATCAGAAGATTAATATCACTTTTCAGTGTATCGGTCAGATCGGAAATATCCAGTCTGAAATCCTGTTCTTCTTTCAGATTATAATATTCCAGTGTGCCGCCGACCAGATTCAGCTCTCTTGCATATTCGGAATAGGTCGGTCCCAGAAGCAGCGCTCTTTTTGGTGCGCGCTGGCTGATCAGAAGTGAGATAAGCTCCGTAGAACCATTTCCGACAACAATATGTTCCGGCGAGGTATTGGTATATGCAGCAATTGCTTTTTTCAGATCTGTATAATCTCTGTCTGGATAACTGCTGATGATATCCAGATGTTCTGCGAGATCTTTTTTTACCTGTCCGGATAATCCGAGCGGGTTTACATTGGCGCCGAACAAAACAATCTTTTCCTTATCAAGGTGATAATAATCTGCGATCTTTTCCAGATCGCTTCCGTGAAATTCTGGTTTTTTTTTCATAATTTTCCATCCTATCGACACAATTTTGATATTTTCTCTTTCCGGCATTGCCATTCGTTGACAAACAATGCTATAATTTATTATAGTATGTTTTAAGAAAAAAGCAACGAAAGAAGCAGGTGTAGGACTTGAAAAATAAAATCCAAAAATTTTCAAAAGGCGACTTTCAGTTGATACGACCTGATGTTATATTCGATGAGACGAATCTGGTGCTCATTATAGGTGAAGGGGAAGTATACAGGGGAAGTTTTACAATGAGGGCGAATAATGAAGGCAGAATACGAGGACTCGTTTACTCGTCTTCTTTTCGTGTTCATTTTAAGGACCAGGGATTCGAGGGAAATCCGTCGAGGGTTGAGTTTACATATGACGGACGTGGGCTTCGTCCGGGACATGTAGAAGAAGGTAAATTTACGATCGTATGCAGCGGTGGTGAATATGAACTGTCGTTTACAGCTATTATAGAAAAACCATATGTGATGACAACGTATGGAAAAGTACAAAGCACAGATGATTTCCGAAAACTTGCGATCAAAGATTTTTCGGAAGCAGGAAGATTATTCCGGTCTAAAGAATTCTATGAGATTTTAAAATATGAAAATGAACGTACTTTCTATCTTTATGACAATATGCGTAAATGGTCTCTCGGTGAGCAGGCGATGGAAGAATTCATGGTGGGAATCAAGCAGAAAGAATGCATTTTCCTGACATTGCAGGGAGAAGGAATGCTGTTTGAAGATCTGACTGAGTCAACGAAAGGAACTTTGACTCTGATGAAGAATACCTGGGGATATATGCCGATCAAGATTGAGACAGTAGGAGATTTTATCCGGGTATCAAGACCGGAAATCAGTACAGAAGATTTTGTGGGAAATGCACATGAGATAGAATATGTGGTAAGAGCAGAGAAGCTTCATGGAGGACGTAATTACGGAGCACTGAAATTTGTGACACCGTATGAGACACTGACATATGAAGTGGAAGTACTGCAGAATCAGGAATATGACGAAGATCACAGGATGCCGGAACTTCTGATGGCACAGATCGTAAAAGAATATGTAGGCTATATGGCAGGAAGAGTAAGCAGAGATCATTGGGTGGACAGTGCGATCGAGAAGATGGTTACACTTCGCAAATTAGAACCACTCAATGAGGTATACCAGCTCATGCTGGCTAATATTTATCTGCTTGGAGAGAAGATAGAAGAAGCCAAATGGATTCTGGAGAATTATAATTATAACCGGTTTGCGATCGGGAAAGATCCACTGACAAACTGTTATTATCTTTACCTGACTGCAAAAATCCGTGGAGACGTGAATTATGAAGAACGGGTACTGGATGAGGTTGGAAAGACATATATGCGTCATCAGGATTCCTGGTGGCTGCTTTATATGATCCTGAATCTGGATACACGCTATAAAAATCCGTACAAACGTCTGGAAGTTCTGGAACAACAGTTTGAATATGGAATTCATTCGGTTATGTTCTATCTAGAAGCATATCTGTGTTATCAGGAAAAGCCAACGCTTCTTAAAAAGCTCGGAACATTCGAGATACAGGTGTTGAATTTTGCTACAAAATACCGGATGATGACAAAAGAACTGGCCCTTTATATTTCAAATTTTGCCAGCCAGCAGAAGAAATACAGTGATAATCTTTTCAGAATTCTGGAAAGAATCTATAAGATGTACGATGAACCGATGATCCTTAATACAATCTGTACACTTCTGATCAAAGGAAATAAAACAGAGAAAAAGTATTTCTTCTGGTATCAGAAGGCAGTAGATTCGGATCTTAAGATCGCACAGCTTTATGAATACTATATGATGACAATTGATGAGGACAGTGCACACGGACCGCTTCCAAAATCACTGGTATTGTATTTTATGCATGGAAATGCACTGGATTATAAAAAAGCGGCATATCTCTATGCAAGTCTTGTGATTCATGAGGAACAGGCCGGAGATCTGTATCTGAATTACCGGGAACAGATGGTAGCATTTACATGGGAACAATTGATGAAGCGCCATATTACAGAATCACTGCGTACTTTATATAAACGCTTCTGCAAAGAAGATGAGATGTCTGCGGAGCGTATGGAGGCGATGCGTGACATTTGTTATTCCTATGAAGTAAGAACAAAAGTACGTGGTATGAAGTGCGTTCTGGTTATTGAAAAGGACGGCTCTGTCCGTCAGTGTATTCCTTATGACGAGAAGAATGGGGCAATTATATATCTGTATGACAAGGAATCAAGAATTGTCTGGGAGTCTGTGGAGGGAAGACACTATACGGATTCGATTCCGTATGAGACCAAGCGTCTGTTCTATGAACCACGTTTTGTAGATATGTGCCGAAAGTATGCGGCATCTACGGGATTCTGGAATCAGGAGCCGGAAAAAGAAAAACCAGATTATGATAAGATCCTGGCAAAAGGAATCGATGCATTTGATGATAAAGATGTATTTCTGGTATGCAGCCGGAGGATCAGAGAAGAAAATTATACAGAAGATGATTTTCTAAGTTATCTTGCGTTTGAGATGTTCAGACGCGGCCAGTATGATAAAGTGACACTGACATATCTGGCGGAGTATTATTGCGGCGCAATCGGTGATATGAAACGGCTGTGGAAAGTGCTGAAGCAGTATGGTGTGCCATCATATAAGGTCAGCGAAAGAATTATCACTCAGATGGTATTTGCAGAGACGTTATATAAAGAAGAGCATATATTTGAAGATTATTATCTGTCGGATAATGTATATTTCCGTCTGAAGCAGGCATATCTTGCATATGTATCCAGAGAATATATCGTATACGGACGTAATCTGGAAAAATGTGTATTTGAAATAATTGCAAACGAATGTGAAGAGAAAGAAGATCTGCCGGATGTATGTAAGATTGCACTCTTGAAGTATTATTCAGATAAAGAATATTCTGAGGAAATGGCGGCGGTCCTTCATCAGGTAATAAGAGAAATGTGTGAAAAACAGCTGGTATTCCCATATTACCTGAAATATCCGGAAGAATGGTTAAGAGAAGTACAGCTTTATAATAAGGTTATGGCAGCATATCGTTGTAAGCCGGGAGGAAAGGTAAGGCTGTACTATAAGATGAAGCAAAAAGAAAGAGAAGAACTTGGATACAGAGCAGAAGCCATGATGCCTGTATATGAGAATCTTTATGTAAAGCAGTTTGTACTTTATGATGATGAGTCTGTGAGCTATTATTTCCAGGAGTCCGGAAATGGAGAACTGATCACTACAGATAAGAAGACACTGGAAACTGATAAAGAACGCATTTACGCGGGAAAATATCAGCAGTTGAATGAAATGACAGGTATGGACTCTGAGGCAGAACGCAAAAAAGCTATGCTGGAATTCGAGGAAGAAGAACAGATGGCGAATCAGATATTTAAGATATATTAATGAAGAAAGGAGGAGATGATAATGAAAAAAGGAAGTATTCTGGGAGTTGATCTGAATGAAAAAAGCTGTCAGATCAGCTACTATGATGAGAATAAAGAAGAGCCGGAAACGATGGAGGCAGCAGTAGACAATTATCAGATTCCTCTGATACTGGGATATTATAAAGACCGATGGGTTTACGGACAGGAAGCAAAACGGTTAAAAGAAGCAGGAGAAGGAGACATTGTCACACATCTGTTCCGGAAGGCCGTGAAAAGAAAAAAAGTACGTGTAGGAGAAAAGATACATGACGGAGTATGGCTCCTTGCCAAATTTGTCAGTCTGATGCTGAAAAAGTTTGAAAAGATTGATTATATTACATTTTCTGTTCCATATACGAATGTGGATATGTCAAAGATGTTAAAGGGGATCGGTAAACATATAGGTGTGCCCGGAGAGTGTGTGTTCGTACAGGATTATAAGGAAAGCTTTTGCCAGTATATGTTCTATCAGCCAAAAGAACTGTGGCAGTATGAATCAGCGTTATTCTACTGCGATGCACAGGAAATACGTGCATATATGCTCAGACGTCTGAATACAGTGAGCACAAAAAGCAGAGACATGTTCGTAACAGTAGAAGAAGTTGCCAATGCACATATGAGGGAACTTGAGGCTATTTATCCTGTGCTGAATGTGGACAAGGCGAAGGATGCCGATGAAAGCTTTAAATCATTTATTCAGAATGTGTTTGATAAAAAAGTAGTATCGTCGGTTTATCTGACAGGGGAGGGGTTTGAAAATAACTGGTATCCGAATTCTCTGAAGGTGTTATGTAACGGAAGAAGGGCCTTTCTCGGAAATAATCTTTACAGTAAAGGTGCCTGCTATTCGTCCATGCGTTATGCAGACCCTTATGACGATGGACCGATTTATCTTGATGGGACGAAGATGACAGAACAGATTTGTCTGCGCATGCGTATTGCGGGGCAGGAAGGCTGGTATCCGATCGTTGCATGGGGAACACATTGGTATGAAGCTGATGGACAGTGGGAAGTAATACTGGAAGATACATCTGATATTGAGATTCATATAGAGTCACTGGATGGAGAAGATCTTAAAGTGGAAACTGTTTCTTTGGAAGGACTTCCGGAACGTACGGATTATTCGTTGAGGCTTCAGATAGAAGTGATGTTTCTGGATGAGCGTACGTGCAGACTTCGTTTCAAAGATGTGGGATTTGGCGAGTTCTATCCGGCATCAGACTTCTTTGTAGAAAAGGAATTACATTTAGGAGGTATCAATGGGCAGTTTAATTCTTTGTCATAAAAAACGGGCCAAAAGACCTTTCGAAATATCCAGGGTGCACATGCGGATTTATACAATCGAAGAATTGTGCTATTACATCTGCAATAATCTGTATCTGATTGATTATACAATTGTGAACGAACGATTATGCAGATGGATCGGTGATGAACTGGAACTTCCGGAATTGTCATCCGAACTTCGAAGACTTCTCCGGGAAAATGGTTCCATGGAAGAATTTGTACTTACGATTCTGAAAGAATCTAATATATATGCGGCAGCTGAGATCCACAAAATGCAAAGTGTTCTGGAGCAGCTGCAGTCACAGAGAGATGTAGAAAAAGAAAAATATAAGGCGGACAGCTTACAGAACAGTAAAGAATATGAATCGGCGATTCTTGTATACCAGTCTATTATTAACAGAGATTGGGATGAATCGGTAGATAAGAAGTTTTATGGGCGTGTATATGCGAGTATGGGGGCAGCATACGGGCATCAGTTTTTGTATAAAGAGGCTGCAAAAGCTTATCAGGAAGCGTATAAGATATGTGAACAGCCGGATATGTTAAAAGCATATCTCTATAGCTGCTACAGAGCGCTTCCACATGAAGAATATATTAAGTTGTTGTCGGGAAATCCGGTGTTTCTAAGTCTTGATACTGTGATACAGAATGAAATAGACCAGACTAAAAAAGAAATTGGTCTGGATATTCCGGAAGAAAAGCTGGAAGAATGGAAAAAGGAATACCGCAGGATTGACAAACACCGCAGAATATGATAATATATCCAAAGATTTTAGTGTGATAAAGTAATCAACTGCTAAACTGGTAAAAGAGTGTAGTGGCTGTTTGGCACACGTAAAAGGAATACAGGAGGATATATGTAATGAAAAAGAGATTAGTACTGCTCCTTGTTACGGCAATGGCAGCTACAACGGTATTGGCAGGATGTGGAAGTAAAGATTCCGGTTCATCTGATAATGGGAAAAAATCGTCAAAAGAAGCAAAGATAGAGAATGATGATGATACATTGATCGTTGGATTTGATGCTTCTTTCCCGCCATATGGATATAAAGACGACAGCGGAGAATATGTTGGATTCGACCTCGATCTTGCACAGGAGGTATGTGACAGAAACAACTGGAAACTGGTAAAACAGCCAATTGACTGGGATTCCAAGGACGCGGAACTGAATTCCGGGACGATAGACTGTATCTGGAATGGATTTACTATGAACGGTCGTGAAGATGATTACACGTGGTCAGATCCATATATTGATAACAAGCAGGTTGTAGTAGTCAGAAGTGATTCCGGTATTGATGATTTTGCCGGGCTGAAGGGAAAGCATGTGGAAGTACAGACGGATTCTTCCGCACTTGCGGCACTGGAAGGGGATCAGAAAGATCTGGCGGCAACATTTGCAGATCTGAATCAGGTTGCTGAATATAATACAGCATTCATGGATCTGGAATCTGGTGCATGCGATGCAATTGCAATGGATATCGGAGTTGCGAACTATCAGGTGAATTCAAGAAAAAATCCGGATGATTATAAGATCCTGGATAAAGAAATTTCATCTGAACAGTATGCGGTTGGATTCAAAAAAGGAAATACAGAGCTGGAAGATAAAGTCCAGAAGACACTGGATAAAATGGCAGAAGACGGAACAGTGGATAAGATTGCAGAAAAATATGCAGATTACGGAGTTCCGGGAGCTCTTTGTATAGGAAAGAACGGTAAGTAAAATGAAGGGGCCAACCCCGGAGGGGATTGGCTCTTTTTTACTCGCTTGAAAGAACTGGAGGATGTAACAGATGGAGATAGGAACACTGATAAGAGAGCTTGGTGGAGGAATGTGGATTTCGGCAGAGATATTTATCCTGACATTACTCTTTTCGCTGCCTCTTGGACTAGTAGTTGCATTTGGCAGAATGTCGAAGATCGCACCGGTCAGATGGATTTCAAAATTATACATATCAATTATGAGAGGAACACCGCTGATGTTGCAGCTTATGGTGGTGTATTTCGGACCTTATTATCTGTTTGGAATGCGAATTTCCACAGGATATCGTATGACAGCAGTACTGATTGGTTTTGCAATTAATTATGCGGCATATTTTGCAGAAATTTACAGAGGCGGAATTGAAGCAATTCCGGTGGGACAGTATGAAGCGGCAAAGGTGCTTGGGTATTCGAAAGGTCAGACATTTTTCCGTATTGTATTTCCACAGGTGTGTAAACATATTCTGCCTGCCGTGACGAATGAGATCATTACATTGGTAAAAGATACTTCACTTGCATTTGTATTGGCGGTAACTGAGATGTTTACTATGGCAAAGCAAATCGCAGCGGCACAGACCTCTATGGTTCCATATATCGCGGCCGGTATCTTCTATTATGTGTTCAACCTGCTGGTTGCGATGATCATGGAGAAGATTGAAGAAAAATTGAATTATTACCATTAGGAGGAATAGACCATGAGTCTGCTTGAAATGAAAAATATTAAAAAAAGCTTTAATGGAGTAGAAGTTCTGAAAGACATTTCTCTAAAGGTAGAAAAGGGAGAAGTTCTGGGTATTATCGGCCCGTCGGGTTCCGGTAAATCGACACTTCTTCGGTGTGCGACAGGACTTGAGACTGCGGATGCGGGAGAGATTCATTACGAAGGAACATTCGGACTCGTATTTCAGAACTTTAATCTGTTCCCGCATTATTCGGTGATGAAGAATATTACAGATGCGCCGATCAAAGTGCAGAAGCGTAAGAAAGAAGAGGTTTATAAAGAAGCAAGAGAGCTTTTAAAGAAGATGGGACTTTCCGATAAGGAAAATGCATATCCATGTCAGTTATCGGGCGGACAACAGCAGCGTGTATCGATTGCGAGAGCACTTGCGCTGAATCCGGACATTCTGTTCTTTGATGAGCCGACGTCGGCATTAGATCCGGAACTTACTGCAGAGATTCTGAAGGTCATTCGTGAACTTGCAATGGAACATATGACGATGGTAATTGTCACCCATGAGATGAATTTTGCGAGAAATGTATCCGATCATGTGATTTTTATGGACGGGGGAGTGATCGCAGTGGAAGGAACTCCGGAGGAAGTATTTGATTCATCGAATGAAAGAATGAAAGAATTTCTGGGAAAATTCAATGATTAATCGTCATGTGTTCAAAAGAGATTGTATGTTAAAATTCTAATGAATAAAACACAATTATAAGTAAAACTTATTAAAAGGTGCGCTATAAATAATGTATCGGTACGAGTACAAGGCAGGTGGAAATATTGCTTTTCCTTCTGCCTTGTATTATACTAATATAGCAAAATGCTTTTTAAAGACAGTTTTGACAAATGAAAAATTTGAAAAGAATGGAGTCTGCATTTATGAGTGAATTTGAAAAAGTAACAACAGGACTGGGTGAAGAATGCGGTGTGTTTGGAGCCTATGATATGGATGGCGGAGATGTTGCACCATCCGTTTATTATGGACTTTTTGCATTGCAGCACAGAGGACAGGAAAGCTGTGGTATTGCGGTGACGGATACATATGGAGAGAGAAAAGTACATTCCAAGAAAGGCCTTGGACTGGTAAATGAAGTATTCGATGAAGAGTCGCTTCAGGAACTGAAGGGAAATCTTGGTGTCGGACATGTCAGATATTCGACGGCGGGCGGTTCCAGAGCAGAAAATGCGATGCCGCTGGTTATTAATTATGTGAAAGGAATTCTTGCGATCGCACATAATGGTAACCTGACCAATGCGATCGAGCTTCGCCATGAACTGGAGTACACAGGCGCAATTTTCCAGACAACGATTGATTCTGAAGTGATTGCATATCATATTGCCAGAGAACGTCTGAATGTAAAGAAGGCAGAAGACGCGGTGAAAAATGCGATGAAGAAGATCAAAGGTGCATATGCGCTGGTTGTTACCTCGCCGAGAAAATTGATCGGAGCAAGAGATCCGTTCGGACTGAAACCGCTCTGTATCGGAAAGAGAGATAATACATATTTCCTTGCTTCCGAAAGCTGTGCGATTGCTGCCGTTGGCGGAGAATTCGTAAGAGATGTAGAGCCTGGAGAAATTGTAAGCTTCACAAAACATGGAATGAAATCGGATAAATCCATGGCGATCGATCCGAAGAAGCAGGCAAGATGTATTTTTGAATATATATATTTCGCAAGAATGGACAGTGTGATGGATAATGTTAATGTCTATCATGCAAGAATTGTTGCGGGAAAGGCACTGGCAGAGTCGTATCCGGTAGACGCTGATCTGGTTGTTGGCGTGCCGGATTCCGGACTGGTTGCGGCAAAAGGATATTCGGAACAGTCTGGTATCCCGTATGGAATGGCATTCCATAAGAACAGTTACGTCGGAAGAACATTTATTAAGCCAAAACAAAGCCAGAGAGAAAGCAGTGTAAAGATTAAGCTGAATGTAATTGAAGAGGTTGTAAAAGGAAAACGTATTGTTATGGTGGATGATTCTATTGTACGTGGAACAACCTGTGCGAATATCATTAAGATGCTCAAGAAGGCCGGAGCAAAGGAAGTGCATGTAAGAATCAGTTCCCCACCGTTCTTACATCCATGTTATTTCGGAACGGATGTGCCTTCAAATGAACAGTTGATCGCACATTCTCATACAACGGAACAGATCCGTGAGATGATCGGGGCAGATTCGCTTGGATATATGGAAGTTGAAAAGCTGAAAGATATGGTTGGAGATCTGGCATTCTGTGATGCATGCTTCACGGGAAATTACCCGATGGAAGTACCGGGAAGAGATATTTCACTGGCGTTTGAATAAAAAACAGGTTAAAATAGTCAGGTAGAAGAATTGATGAAGGAGATTATGAGTATGAGTAACGACAGATATACAAGTCCACTTTCAGAAAGATATGCAAGTAAAGAGATGCAGTACATTTTTTCGCCGGATAAGAAGTTCCGCACATGGAGAAAACTCTGGATCGCTCTTGCGGAGACGGAAAAAGAACTGGGACTTGATATTACAGATGAACAGATTGAGGAATTAAAAGCACATGCAGATGACATCAATTATGATGTGGCAAAAGAAAGAGAAAAAGTAGTCCGCCATGATGTAATGTCTCATGTATACGCATATGGAAAACAGTGTCCGAAGGCAAAAGGAATCATCCATCTTGGAGCAACTTCCTGCTATGTAGGTGATAATACAGATATCATCCTGATGTCAGAAGCACTGGAGATCGTCAGAAAGAAACTGATCAATGTGATCGCCGAACTTGCAAAGTTCGCAGATGAACACAAGAATCTTCCGACACTGGCATTCACACATTTCCAGCCTGCACAGCCTACTACAGTAGGTAAGAGAGCAACGCTTTGGATGCAGGAATTTATGATGGATCTTGAAGATCTGGAATATGTGAAGGGAAGCTTAAAACTTCTTGGATCTAAGGGAACGACAGGAACACAGGCAAGTTTCCTGGAACTCTTTGACGGAGATCAGGAGACGATCGATAAGATTGATCCGATGATCGCCAAGAAGATGGGATTTGAGACCTGCTATCCGGTATCAGGACAGACTTATTCACGTAAGGTAGATACCAGGGTTGTGAATGTACTTGCAGGTATCGCAGCAAGTGCCCATAAGATGTCCAATGATATCCGTCTCCTTCAGCATCTGAAAGAGATTGAAGAACCGTTTGAGAAGACACAGATTGGATCTTCTGCAATGGCATATAAGAGAAACCCGATGAGAAGTGAAAGAATTGCTTCACTTTCCAGATATGTGATGGTGGATGCCATGAACCCGGCAATCACTTCTGCGACACAGTGGTTTGAAAGAACACTGGATGATTCAGCAAACAAACGTCTCAGCGTACCAGAAGGATTCCTTGCAATTGACGGTATTCTGGACTTGTGTCTGAATGTAGTAGACGGACTGGTTGTATATCCGAAAGTTATTGAAAAGAGACTTATGTCAGAACTTCCGTTCATGGCTACAGAGAACATCATGATGGACGCTGTAAAAGCCGGTGGAGACAGACAGGAACTTCATGAGAGAATCCGTGAATTATCTATGGAAGCAGGACGTAATGTAAAAGAAAAAGGACTGGATAATAACCTGCTTGAACTGATCGCAGCAGATCCGGCATTCAACCTTTCACTGGAAGAATTGCAGAAGACAATGGATCCTGCCAAATATGTAGGACGTGCACCGGTACAGGTGGAGGCATATCTGAATAATGTGGTAAATCCGATGCTGGAAGCAAATAAGGAAATCCTTGGCGTAACAGCGGAAATCAACGTATAAAAGATATAAAGAAACTGCTAAAGAAAGTGGTATCTCGAGTGTGGCGAGATGCCACTTTCTTTTCTTAAGTACGTGCTTTATAATCATATATATAAACTATAAGTGAAATATCAGGGAAGAAGGTGGATAGATGGGAATGAATATACAAAAGAGTGCCGGTGTAAAAGCAGATACATTTATATTAAAACGTAATAACATGGACAGACGGATCCGAATGGATGTGGCTATGTTGATTATATTGGCAATTTGTACCCGTCTTGTCGCAGGAATAATGAATGTGGAGAAGATGGATGCTTATACAGGATCCGGTGAAGGATTCTGCAAAGCAGTATCGGAAAGTCATGGCGTGGATATGGTAAAAGATTGTTTTGAATTAGGAACTCAGAAGGTTTTGGATGTAAAGAAAACTGCGAAAAGTGTATGTAAGTCTGTGACGATAAAGAAAACGATGCAGGATGTAATAAGACCGACGGAAACAGAAGAAATAATTCCGGAAGTAAAAGGTGTTCCGGAAGCAAAAGACGGGAAAGCTGCATGGGCAAATATGGACTCCGCGAAAACAGAGACCATAACGCAGGAAACAGTTACGGATAAGAGTGTCCCGGAATCTATAACAGGAAAAATAACAGAAGAACCTGCAGGAGAACCAATGACAGAAGACTTGTTGAACCTGGAAGGCTTTAAGGTGAATTCAGAAGGCGTGATAGAAGGATATGAGAATCTGGATCTGATTCTGTGTGATGGGATGATCATCTTTCCGGCAGATGAAAGATGCAGCGGAATAGGAGAACATGCACTGGATGGAATTCCGGATGCGGTAGAAGTCTATATTCCGGCGAATATTACTTTTGTTGCACCAGGAGTATTGGAGAAGATAGGCGGACTTATGTATATTGAAGTTGCACCGGATAATCCGGTGTATGAAAGCCGGGATGGGATGCTTTACAACAAGGAAGGAGAACTTATAAGCCGGCCGAATGGAAGATGATATAATTGGGGTAAAAAGGGTGTGCGAAAAGCACATCTTTTTTGCGGAAAAATGCTCTAGGATTTTAGAATGACAGGTGTTATAATAGGCAGGGTCAAGAATCAAAAAAGGAGCAGAACGAAAAATGAATATTCGACAGGTGACAGACGGGAAAGAAGATTATATAGAATTACTTCGAGCTGGTGACCCGGATGAATCCAGAATTCGAAAATTGCTGGAAAAAGGAGAACTGTTCTTACTGGAAGAACACGGAAAGCTCCGCACACTTTGTATAGTGATATTTTCAGAAGAAAAGAAATGTGAGATTAAGAATATCGTAACCATAAAAAAGGATCAGGGAAAAGGTTACGGCAGATATATGATACATTATATATGTGAACATTACTGTGCGCAGTATGACTGGGTATATATGAAGAAGGAACGTTGCCTGGACATCATGGAATTTTGCGAAAAATGCGGATTTTCCGATGAAGATGAGAAATATCTGAAAAAAGAACTGATGTCTGAGATTGATACAAAACGTGTGATCAATCTCGCGATGGAAGCAGGACGGATGCTTCTGAAAAACGGAGGAGAAATTTTTCGTGTGGAAGAGACGATGATGCGGATCTGTCATAGATTTGGAGTGAAATATGTAGATTTATTCACATTGAGTCACGGACTCTTTATTTGTGCAGGAACTGATAAAGAAAAATTATATACAAAAGTTAAACAAGTACCGCTTTCTTCTACACATCTGGGGATCGTAGCGGAAGTAAACGATCTTTCCAGAGAAATTGCTGCAGGGCATCTAGGGATAGAAGAGGCCTGGAAAAAATTAAAACAGATAAATAAAATGCCGACAAAAAGGATATCCTATCAGATTGCAGCCGCAGGTTTGAGTGCTGGGGGACTGGGATATCTGTTGGGAGGAACACCGATGGAGGCGTTTGTGGCGATTTTTGTCGGCTGTGCCGTGTTTGCGTGGTCATTGTTTGCAGGAAAATACGGAATATCCAAAATCCTGGTTCACATTGTAGGAGGAATTATTATTGCTTCGATGGCGTTGGCAGCAATGCAGATACCGGCATTTGGAAATCTGCGGATGGAAGGAATTGTAACAGGCGGAATCATGCCATTGGTACCGGGACTTGCTTTTGTAAATGCGATCCGTGATCTGGCGGACAGTGATTATCTGGCGGGTACAGTGAAGATGATTGATGCGGTCATGGTATTTGTATATATTGCAATCGGAGTCGGGGCAGCTCTGGCGGTTTATCATCATGTGTTGGGAGGCGTTTTGTGATGGTCATAAAAATTGTAGCAAATCTGGCGTGTTCGTTTATCGGGACGATAGCATATGCGGTCATGTTCCAGGTGCCCAGAAGATTTTATATAGGATGTGGAATTACGGGATCGGTGGGCTGGATGATATATAAGCTCGCTTCTGTATATTGTTCTGTTGCGGTAGCATCATTTATTGGAACAGTGTGTACTGTGTTGGTGGCAAGAATGTTGACGGTACGGCTTAAGTGTCCTATTACAATTTTCCTGATTTCGGGAATTATCACGTTAGTACCGGGTGCCGGAATATATTTTACGGCATATTATCTGGTGACCAATCAGCTTGCTATGGCAGCGGTAAAAGGATTGGGAGCGGTAAAAGTGGCTTTTGCAATCGTGCTTGGAATTGTGTGTATCGTGTCTATTCCGAGAGAAGTTTTCCAGAAAGAATACTGGATCGAGAGAAAACTCAAAAAACAGCAAAAAGGAAAGATATGATAGAAAAGGTTGCTGTCAGTTACAGACTTGTGCTACAATGAAAGGACGGATAGTGTTCTAATGTATGTAGTAATACATAGATTTCATACATTTAAAAACAATAAGAAACAGGAGATAATGATAGTTATGAGTAAGGTAAGAACAAGATTTGCACCAAGTCCTACAGGAAGAATGCATGTAGGAAACTTAAGAACAGCGTTGTATACTTATTTGATCGCAAAGCATGAAGGCGGAGATTTTATTCTCCGAATTGAGGATACAGATCAGGAACGTTTTGTGGAAGGAGCACTGGATATTATTTATCATACTCTGAAAGAAACAGGACTGGTTCATGACGAAGGTCCGGATAAAGATGGAGGAGTAGGTCCATATGTACAGAGTGAACGTAATGCACAGGGAATTTATCTGAAATATGCAAAACAGCTGATTGAACAGGGGGATGCTTATTATTGTTTCTGCGATAAAGAGCGTCTGGAATCGCTGAAGAGTAAAGTTTCAGATGAAGATGGCGGAACAGAGATTGTTGTATATGACAAGCACTGCCTGCATTTAAGTAAAGAAGAGGTTGAGGCGAATCTCGCAGCGGGAAAACCACATGTTATCCGTTTTAACATGCCTACAGAAGGCACAACAACATTCCATGATGAGATTTACGGAGATATTACAGTGCCGAATGAGGAACTGGACGATCTGATCCTGATCAAGTCAGACGGATATCCGACATATAATTTTGCCAATGTTGTCGATGATCACCTGATGGGAATCACACATGTAGTGCGCGGTAATGAATATCTGTCATCTGCACCGAAGTATAATAAGATCTATGAAGCTTTTGGATGGGATGTACCGGTATATGTTCATTGTCCGCTTATTACAGATGAGAACCATAAGAAACTGAGTAAACGTTGCGGACACTCTTCTTACGAAGATCTGATCGAGCAGGGATTTGTGACAGAGGCAGTTGTAAACTACGTAGCACTTCTTGGATGGTCACCGGAAGGAAATCAGGAGATCTTCTCACTGGAAGAACTGGTAAAAGCATTTGATTTCCATCGAATGAACAAGTCACCGGCTGTATTCGATCTTGGAAAACTGAAGTGGATGAATGGAGAATATATCAAGACTATGGACTTCGATAAGTTTTATGAAAGAGCCGAGAAGTATATCCGCGATGTTATTACAAAAGATTATGATCTGAAGAAGATTGCAGCACTGGTAAAATCAAGAATTGAGATTTTCCCGGATATCGAGGAACAGATTGATTTCTTTGAAGCAGTACCGGAATATGATACAGCTATGTACTGCCATAAAAAGATGAAAACGAATGAAGAAAATTCACTGGAAGTATTAAAAGAAGTTCTGCCGCTGCTGGAAGCTCAGGAAGATTACAGCAATGATGCATTATTTGCACTTCTTAAAAAGTATGTTGATGAGAAGGGCGTGAAAGTAGGATATGTAATGTGGCCAATCCGTACTGCAGTTTCCGGAAAACAGAGCACGCCGGGTGGTGCAACAGAGATTATGGAAATTCTTGGAAAAGAAGAATCTGTAAAACGTATTAAAGACGGAATTGAATTATTAAGCAAGTAAGGGGATTCTATGAGTTTAAATCATGCTCAGACAGAGGCAGTCGCCCATAATAAAGGACCATGTATGGTTCTTGCCGGTCCCGGTTCAGGGAAAACTCTAACCATTGCAAAGAGAATAGAATATCTGATCATGAAGCATAAGGTAAGACCAGAAGAAATTCTGGTCATTACCTTTACTAAGTATGCGGCTTGGGAGATGAAAAACAGGACCCGAAGTATATGTGGTCCTTCTTCTTATGCAGTAACATTCGGCACATTTCATGGAATATATTATGGAATTTTGAAATGGGCGTATCGCCTGAATCAGTCGAATCTTTTATCGGATGAAGAAAAGTACAGGATATTAAGAGAAATTTTACCCGGAATTGACTGGGATCAGGAACCGGAGGCAGATGAAGAAAAAGATTATCTGCAGGAACTGGCGATCGAGATAGGAAATGTAAAAAATAACTGTATGGATATTGAAGAATATGAGCCGGTGAAATATACGACAGAGAAATTCCGCAAACTGTACAGGACCTATGAGGAGACAAAAAAGAAATATCGTAAAATTGATTTTGAGGATATGCTGATACAGTGCAGAGATCTTTTTATGAAACGGCCGGATATCCTGAAAAAATGGCAGGAAAAATTTCAGTATATTCTTGTAGATGAATTTCAGGATGTGAATCAGGCACAATATGATGTGGTACGGATGCTGGCGGCGCCTCAGGACAATCTGTTTGTGGTAGGGGATGATGATCAGTCAGTGTATGGATTCAGAGGGGCAAAGCCGGGAATCATGATGGAATTTATGAAGGATTATCCAAAGGCCAGACAGATCCTTCTGGATGTCAATTATCGCAGCAGCGGATATATTGTAAAAGGGGCTCTGCGTGTGATCGGAAATAATAAAATCCGGTTTGAAAAAAAGATAGAGGCATTCAGGAAACCAGATGAGACAGTTCATGTTCAGGAAGTAAAAGATCCGGTGCAGGAAGCGGAATATGTGTTGGAAAGGATTCGCGAATACCGGGAAAAAGGTGTATCGTATACGGAAATGGCTGTATTGTACAGGACAAATGTGGATGCAAGGGCAATGTCAGAACTGATGACGGAGTATCAGATCCCGTTTGTAATGAAAGAACATCTGAATAACATTTATGAGCATTTTATAGCGCTTGATATGATCAGTTATCTCCGTTTGTCACAGGGAGAATATGACAGAAAATATTTTCTCCAGATTGCGAACCGGCCAAACCGCTATCTTACAAGAGAGAGTATGAAGACAGGAAATGTTTCTTATGAATCACTCCGGAGATATTACCGGGATAAAGACTGGATGGTTGACAGAATCGATCAGCTGGAATGGGACATGAAGATGATCTGTGACAAGACACCGTATGCAGCTATTCAATATATACGGAAACGCATGGGATATGATGAGTTCCTGAAGGAATATGCAGCATACAGAAAGATTTCTTCGGAAGATCTTTTTGCAGTGCTCGAAGAAATCTGGCAGAACTCCAAGGGGTATGGCACCATAAAAGAATGGTTTGAACATATTGAAAGTTATGGAAAAATGCTGAAAGAACAGAATAAGAAAAACGGAGAAAAAGAAGGGGTAAACCTGATGACAATGCATGCTGCAAAGGGACTTGAGTTTGATACCGTATTTGTGATTGAAGCAAATGAGGGAAGCTGCCCATACAAGAAAGCAATTGCCGACGAAGAAATAGAAGAAGAACGCCGGCTTTTTTATGTGGCGATGACAAGAGCGAAGAGAAAGCTGGTTATCAGTTATGTAAAAGAAAAAAACGGGAAAGATCTTCTCCCTTCCCGTTTTGTATCCGAATTACTCCTCAATGTCTGATTCGTCGAATTCCTGAGAATCCATCCATTCATCAAATGCATCCGCTGCAATTTCATATTCTTCATCGTCTTCAATGTTGCCGAGGTCAGGTTCGCCGTCCTCGGTTTCATTATACTGATAAAGATAAACATCACCAGCTTCATTCGGCTCAAGATTTTCGTCCAGAGGCAGCAGGGCAATGTATTCCTTGCCTGCAGCTTCATATACTGTGAGGATTGCACATTCGATGACTTCGTCATTGTCAAGTGTAAGCTCTACTGTGGTGTAGCCTTCTGTTTCCTTTGTGTCGCTCATATCATAGTCTCCTTTACTAATTTTAAAACTTATCTTAACTTTAACAAAGAAAGCGATAAAAAGCAAGATGATAGTAGTCAAACAGACAAAAATGTTGTAGAATGTAGCTGTATGTAACGCAATAATAAGGAGGAATAACAACATGATGAAGAAGAGAATGTTAGGAGTGATCGCAGTATTACTCGTATGCATTTTCGCATTATCCGCATGCAAAAAGGAAGCAGGAAAACCAGTGGATAATGCAGTCAGTGAGGATACAACAGATGATTCGGAGGATACAGATCAGACAGATGATGCAGGAAAGTACAAATTTGGCTTTTCTGTAATTGATATGCAGAATCCGTATTTTATAACACTTGAAGAGGCCGTACAGCAGGTCGTGGATAAAGAAGAGTGCACAATGGTAGTAAAAGACCCGTCATCGAATGCGGATACGCAGGCGGAGCAGATACAGGAGATGATCGATGAGGGGATTAATGCAATCTTTCTTTGCCCGGTAGACTGGGAAAAGATTACTCCGTCATTACAGGCTTTGCAGGAGGCTGGTGTGAAGATCATCAATATAGATTCACAGGTGAAAGATACAGACTATATAGATGCCTATGTCGGTTCTAATAACAGCGAAGCGGGTAAGCTCTGTGGTAATGACCTGATTGAAAAGTATCCGGATGGCGGGACAGTGGCGATTCTGGAGGCAACAAAGCAGAATTCGGTCAATGACCGTATTACGGGATTTGAGCAGACAATTGCCAAAGCGGAAAAAGGATTTGAAGTCGTAGCAAGAGAAGATACCAACGGAACGTTCGACAGTGCACTGGAAGCTGCAAAAAAGATTCTGAATGAACAGCCGGATATTACTGCGATTATGTGTGGAAATGATCAGATGGCCGTGGCAGCTAAGACTGCATTGAATCTTGCTGGAAATGATCAGACAGTTGTATACAGTATAGACGGCTCTCCGGATATAAAAAAAGAATTAAAAAAGGCAGATGGTCAGATTGCAGGAACCGTTGCACAGTCGCCGGTCAACATCGGAAAGAAAGCGGTTGATATTGCATTGGATATTCTGGAGGGGAAAGATTTTGAAAAAGAGACATCCGTAGATGTATTTATGATCAATAAAGAGAATGTTGAAATGTATGGCGCAGATGGATGGCAATAGGCGTTAGCAGACAATGGGAAGGAAATAATATGAGAGAGGTTCAGGGATATCCGTTACCGCTGGGGGTTCAGATCAGTGAGAACAAAATAAATTTTTCGATTGCAGTTCCGACAGAGAAAAAATGTCAGCTGTTAATATATCGTGCAGGAAGAAAACGACTGTACAGACAATTTGAGATGGAGACGGCAGTGGGAGAAGTACGCTGTATTGCACTTACGGATATCGAACCGGCAGAGTATGAGTATAATTATTTGATTGATGGTGAGGTTGTTGTGGATCCTTATGTGCAGGCGCTGGCTGGAAGAGAGCATTGGGGTGTAAAAAAAGAGACCGCCAGACATGAAATCAGAGGCCGTTTTCTGTCACAGGAGTATGACTGGGAGGGAGACCACACTTTACAGATCCCTTATCATCAGGTAATTGCCTACAGTCTGCATGTAAGGGGATTTACAAGACATGCTTCGTCGAAGGTAAAGTCGAAAGGAACGTTTCAGGGGATTATAGAAAAGATAGATTATCTTACAGATCTTGGAATTAATCAGATCCATTGTATGCCGGTGTATGAATTTGAGGAATGCCAGACATATAGAAATTACTGGGGATATGGAGAAGGGTTCTATTTTGCTCCTAAGAGTGCATATTCTTCGGATGGTGATGGGGCCAGAGGACTTAAGGATATGGTCAAAGCATGCCATAAAGCCGGAATAGAGGTTGTGCTTGAAATGCCGTTCTGTACAGGTGCAGATAAGATGATGATGCTGGAATGCCTGCGGTATTATGTGATGGAATATCATATAGATGGTTTTATACTGAACCCATTGGTCATTCCGATAGAAAGTGTTCATGCAGATCCGGTTTTGAAAAAAACAAAGATAATGGAACACGAACTGGGATTCCAGACAGTGATGCGTCGTTTCCTTAAAGGCGATGAAGGCATGATTCCGGATGTGATTTACTGGCTTAAGCATCATTCAGAGAAACAGGGAATATTTAATTGTATTACAGATCAGAACGGTTTTACTTTAAATGATCTTGTATCCTATGACTCAAAACACAATGAGGAAAATGGAGAAAAGAATCAGGACGGACCGGATTATAATTACAGCTGGAACTGCGGGGCGGAAGGGCCAAGCAGGAAAAAAGCTGTTACAGAACTTCGAAAACATCAGATTTATAATGCGTTTTTCCTGTTACTTCTTTCACAAGGAACACCATGTATACTGGCAGGAGATGAATTCGGTAACACCCAAAAGGGCAATAATAATGTTTACTGCCAGGACAATTCTGTCGGATGGACGGACTGGCGGGGGCTGGAAAAGAAAAAGACGTTACATGATTTTGTTAAAAAACTGATTTTATTTAGAAAAGAACATGATCTTCTGACACCCGAGAGGGAACTTCAGGGGATTGATCTGAGTTGCTGTGGCGTTCCTGATGTATCGTATCATGGCGAGGAAGCTTGGCAGGTGCCGAAAGAAGTATCAAGCAGACAGCTTGGAGTATATTACAGTGGAGCCCGGACGAAGAATGCGGATTGCTATGTGGCATATAATATGCACTGGCTGGAGCACGTATTTGCGCTGCCGGCGTTGCCTAAGGGATATGGGTGGTATGTAAGAGCAACGACAGATCGTGGAATTCTGGATTACCCGGAACTTTTAAAAGACCAGAGAAAAGCAGAGTTAAAAGAGAGGTCGATCGTGGTGTTTACGGCGGACCGGATTGTGGAGGTTGAGACGAAGAAAAATGAAAGCATTACAACACTTACAGACGATCAATCATCATAAATATCTTGTTATGAAAGAATGTTTTGAAGTAGGACTTTATAAGCAGGGCCTTCTTCATGATATGTCAAAATATTCTCCGACGGAGTTCCTTGTGGGATGTAAGTACTATCAGGGAAATCGAAGTCCGAATAATGCGGAAAGAGAAGCAACCGGATATTCCCGGGCATGGCTTCATCATAAAGGACGGAATAAGCATCATTATGAATACTGGATTGATTATAGTGTGACACCGGGAGAAGGCATGGTTGGTTTGAAAATGCCGCTTCGGTACGTGGTAGAGATGTTCATGGATCGTATTGCAGCTTCAAAGACTTACCAGGGAGAAGCATACAGAAACTGGCATCCATTGGAATATTACGAAAAGGGTGCGGCAAGACTTGGAAAAATGATTCATCCGGATACGGCAAAACTTTTGCATGAATTGTTAGAGATGCTGGCCGAAGAAGGAGAAGAAAAAACTTTTTCATACATTAAGCATGTACTGCTGAAACAGAAGAAATATTAACAGTTTATGCAATAGTTCAAAAAAATTAAAAAATTTCAAAAAAACTGTTGACAGAATAACAATTCTCATGTATTATATATCTTGTCTTCGCGAGAGAGCAAAGATGAATGCGGAAGTGTCGGAACTGGCAGACGAGCAAGACTAAGGATCTTGTAAGCATTGC
>ERZ507086.86-NODE-86-length-56983-cov-5.442489_pt1 | contig 56983 bp, 57 predicted proteins | sample MGYA00512292_ERZ507086 | MGnify/ENA metagenome assembly ERZ507086
TCAGGAAGGCAGGATTGTCCCTGTGAGAATTGTTTAATTAGGTGTAGCAAATCCAATCCGGGGCACGGGGCCGCCCCCGTCGGGCTCGGGCTCGCCCGAGCCCGCATCCGCCTCGGGCGGCCTCGCCGCGAGCGGGCGCAGCGTGTTGCGGATGGCCGCCCGCAGCCCGCCAGCACCATCCAGGGTTGCTTCGGACGCGGCCTTCTCATCAGGTGTATCGCAGCGCGTATCACATGATGAGTTACTTGCTGCTACAGACGCGCCCGCCCATGTGCTGCGCCCCGTTTCCATGAACGCGCTCGCCTCGCGGACCTGCCGTGCCCTCTCGGCGAGGGACGAGTTGTCGACGGGCGCGCTCATGACTCCTCCGCAAACGTCGCATGCTCGGCATCGTACAGAAGCGTCGTCTCGCCGCAGGTTCCATAGCGGTTCTTGAGCATCGTCAGCTTGAGCGGCCGGATGGGCCGTGACATGTTGGTGCGCCGCTCCACCCCTTTGCCGTCGATGCCGAGGAACGCCACGGAGTCGCTGCAGTATTCCACTGCGCTGCTTCCCCCGAGACAGCTGAGGCCGGTGGCGGGCTTGTCGTAGCTCGTATCGGTCCACCTGGCGCGGACGTTCGTCGGCTGGGGCGTCGTCCACGACGAAAAGTCGGGCAGGGATGTCGGGTCGGTGGGCATTCAGTTCAACAGCTATCTCGAGCGGATCTGGTACGCCTTCGGCCTGCACCACTCGCATGGCAAGCTGGGGATCTGCAAGCATTGCGGCCGTCTGTTCAGCGCCGACAAGGAGCGCAAGAGCACCAAGGTCTACTGCAGCAAGCGCTGCCAAGAGGCCGAGAAGGACGAGCGCGCCAAGGCCCGCAGGAAGCGAGCGAGGGCTGAAGCCAGAAGGAACGAAGCTCCGAACTAGTACTTGGGAAGTTGAAAAGTTGAGAAGTTCCCAAGTACCTAAGTTCCCAAGTCGGACGCTTCATCGGTTGATGCGATAGCGTCAGATTGCAACATTCGGGATTTCCGATGATGTTCGATGATGTGCGTTTTGTAAAGCGCATCTGCCTCCGTGAACTACTTGATGAGCCGCAGCAGCTTCTCGGTCACCATTTCTCCAGCCTCTTGGGGGTCGTACGCTGGGGAGCCAACCCTGACCATCGCATCGATGTCGGTGCAGAAGGTCTTGTCCGCGAGCTTCGCGGCGAGGTTGTCTGCCATCAGCTTGCCGTCTACGCCTTCGGGCCTATAGGCGGGGAAAGCGGCTACGATTGCCTCGGGGTCGAGATCGATGACGGTGAGCGCGAGCCATAGGTCGTAGAGGTCGCGGCCCTTCTTGCGCTGATATAGCGCGCGGAGCTTCGTGGCGACGAGCTCTTCGGGTTGGAACGTGGGGATGTCAGCCCCTCCCGTGTAGAAGGGGTTGTCGACGCGGTGCGCCCGCTTGGCGAGGGCATCATCGGCGAACGCTCGTAGGTGTTTATCTCGAGCTTGATCTTGCCCGACGTGCCGTCCTCGAACGCGAACCGCCAGTACACCTTGGGGAATTCGCCCATCTTCGTGCGGACGTCGAAGCCCAACTCTCGGCCCAGCGAGGTGAGGCGCTTCATCACGTCGCCTATGCCGCCGGCACTGGTACGTACGAAGTCGAGGTCCTCGCTGTAGCGGTACGGCTCGGGCAGGAACAGCTTGTGGAAGGCGGTGCCGCCACGCAGGACAAGCTCGCTTCCCAGCAAGGGATCGTTCGCTATCTCCACCATGGCCATCGAGAGCAGGAGGTCCTGCTCGATTTGGTTCTCGTTCTGCCAGGTGTGTTCAACGCCCCATTGGGTTATGTCAGACCTACGCATCATATGTCTGGGTCAACCTCCTCGTTCACCACGATTCTCCACTTCGAATCGAGCCTGCCCGTCCTGGCCGATGACGGCGAGAGGAAGGAGGGCTCGCTTGCAAGGGCCGCGCAGTAGCCGGCGAGTCCGTCGGGCGCACCAGCCTCGAACGCGTCGAGCAGCCAGCCCAGGCGCCGCGCCGCGGCATCGGGGAAGAGCGGGGCATCCGTAGTTGCTTCCGCTTCGAAATCAGGATGCTCCTCTGCGAGCTCGATGACGAGGTTCGCCACATTGGACATCCCCCCGCACATGCCGGGATCCGCGGCCAGCATGAGCATGGTCGTGCCCGGCGACGCAACACGCACCCCCGTATTGCGCAGCAACTCGGCCGATTGCGTAGCAGAGCCCACATAGCTGCGAGCGTAGAACTCGAGCCGCGAGCGCCCGAAGGCGCGCGCCCTCACCGTCTTATCAGTTGCCACTTGGAACACCTGTGCCGCATGATGGCTCGCGCCATGGCGCTCTGCAGCCGTGAGCCACCCGACGAGGTAGCCGGCACCGAGGTGCGCCATCATGTCGTCGATGTAGCCCATGGGGTCCGGCGCGCCCCACGTCCGGTATTCGGGCGGGATCGGTACCCACAGGCCACGCGCAGGCGAGAACAGCTTCCCGCCCTTCCGCAGGGAGGCCATGCGCTGCGAGACCTGATTCGCGGGCAGGCCGCAAAGGTGCATCACCTCTGCGGTCGAGAGCGACGTGACCCCGTGCGAAAGCGCCCAGTCCGGCAGCTCGGAGGCTGGGACGGAACCTGCGTGCGTTGTTTCAATAAGATGAATCATATTGCGTAATCTAACGTATAGTGTGAGTTTCTGCAATATACATCATGTATTCTTCCGCCCCAGTATCCTGTCCATCGCCTCGGCGGCGGCTATCTCGTCGGCGTCGAGCGCGTGGGCGTAGGTGTTCATGGTCATGGAGATCTGCGAGTGCCCGAGGCGGTGCTGCGCGGCTTTCGGGCTCACGGCGCCCTGGATGAGTGTCGCCTGGGTGTGGCGCAGCTCGTGGAGCTTCAGGCCCTCGTAGCCCTTGCCGCGCGTGACCTCCTTGCCGTTCATCCTGTTGGTGCGCACGTCCTTGGTGAGCACGCCGAAGCCGTTGTCGACCGAGAAGTTGCGCCACCAGCGCGCGTAGTTGTTCGGGTCGATGAACTGCCCGAGCTCGTTGGCGAACACGGGCGTCTCGTTCGTCTGATGAAGGCCGATGGCGGCAAGCTTGCCGGCCTGCTGTGCCTTCCACGCACGCAGGACGTCGGCCATGCGGCCTTTGATCGACACCCAGCGCTTGCTCTTCTCGGTCTTGGGCTCGCGCAGGTTCTTGTCGGTGTCGTACTGGTGGGCGATGAAGAGCCGCTCGTTCTCGAGGTCGACGAAGCCCCACATGAGGCCGAGCATCTCGCCGCGACGCATGCCGGTGGCGATGAGCAGCATGAGTCCAGTCGCATGGGCACCACCTTCCGCCTCGGCGCAGTGGAACAGCCTCGCCGCCTCGTCGGGCGTGAGGCTCCTGCGCGTTTCCTTCGGCCGCGGCCTCGGGAAGGGCACGAGGTCGACCGCATTGCGGGGGACAATCTCGTTGAGGTAAGCGTCCTGCATGATCTGGCGGAGCTTCTGGTGCGTCTTGTGCAGGGCAGATTCCGAATAGCGGCCCGTCTTGCGCGCCTCCGCCTCGATGGTCCGGACCATTCCGGGCGTGAGTTTGCCCAGGGGGATGTCGCCGAACAGGGCGCAGATATGGTCGATATCGAGCGCTTCACGTTTGTACGACAGGGGGCTGATGGATGGGTCGCCCTCGCGGAGCTCGTGGAAGCGCTTGGCGTATTGGGCGATGGTCTGGTTGGCAGGGTTCGAGCCCTGTTCGTACTCCTCGATGTAGGCGGCCAGGGCTTCGTGCGCGTCGCCCTTCGACCCGTGGATCGTGCGCTTCGGGGCGCGCTTATAGCGCCCCTGTTCGTCTTTCTCGCCCAGGTAGAACGTGATCTTCCACGTGTTGCGGTAGCGCTTGTCCTTCTCGATGACGCCGGACCCTCGAACTTTCGGCATCTGCCCACCTCGTACTCGCTCTCGTTTTCTTAGGGAAGAGGGAAACCTTATTGAAGGAGGTTTCCCTCTTCCCTAAGACCTTGAGGCGATGATAGCATAATTCACCCCCAGTTCACCCCCAGACGGGTGTGAACTGGGGGTGAACGCGTTGTTAATCGATGCGTATCGAGGTAAAATTATGCCGTTTACCTGCTATTATGCAAAACTTCGATTTTGATGGATAAACACCGATTGTCAGGAAAACCACGACCTCATAACCCGGAGGTCGTTGGTTCAAATCCAGCCCCCGCGACCAAGAATTTTCACAGGCCAGAGGTTAATTCCTCTGGCCTGTTTTTGTTTTCTTAGACCCTGGGTGGCCTCGAAGCGGTCCCAGGCCCCAGTAAGTCCTAAGTTTTCACGCTGCCATTGCTAGAAGTGTGGCGGCTGTTGCGTGTTTCGGAGATGCGCAGGACTTCTGAATCTGTGAAGGTCTCGCATTGCTCCGCCGTCTGTTCAGCATATTGAACAAACGGCGTGCTTAGCTGCTCTACCCCAAAAGCTCTTTGCGGCACGCGACGATCCATTCTGCAAGTTCTGGGATTCCCTCCCCGGTGCGTGCGCACGTTTCGAATATCTCAAGGCGGGGGTTGAGCACGCGCGCTTGTTTGCGCAGCGCTGCCATATCGAAATCGGGGTTAAGCGGAAGATAGTCGGTTTTGGTTACGATGAGCGCATCCACTACTGCGAACATGGGCGGATACTTGTACACCTTGTCATACCCTTCGGGAACCGAAAGCAGCATGACGCGTTTGTGTGCACCGGTGTCGAACTCTGCTGGGCAAACCAGATTGCCGATGTTTTCTAGAAATAGGTAGTCGAAATGCTGCCCGCCAAACGCCTGGAAAGCGCGTTCGACCATGCTCATCTCAACATGGCATATTCCCCGCGTTTCAAGCTGCACTGCTTGTATGCCCGCATCCTTGATCTTCCGCGAATCCACGAACGACTCCAAGTCTGCTTCGATGATGCCGATGCTTGACGATTTCCGCAGTTCTTCAATGAGCGCCAGCAGCAAGGTGGTCTTGCCTGCGCCGGGAGATGCCATAACATCCACGAAGAAGGTGCCCTGGTTTTCAAGCATCTTCCGAAAATCGTTTGCGGCATTGGTGTTGTCGGCAAGGATGTCTTCTTTTATCTCTATGATGCGTGATTCTTCCATCGGTAACCCCTCTTCAATGGGAAGGCGGCTCCCCTAAAGTCGGGGGAGCCGCTAAAGCAAATGCTAATCAACCGTTTTGCCCATGATCTTGTTTGCGGCGTAAATACCGCTGATACATGCGGGCTCCAGGCCCAAGCCGTTCACGTCACCTGCCATGATGAGTCCTGGTGCCAGGTTTTGTGGCAAAGCCTCATGGGCGGCGGTGTACAGAGCATGGCTCCAGTACTTCTTTCCTATAACCGTCCACTCGTCGAAGTACTCGTCGAATTTGCGGGTTTCCTCGAAATCGACCTCGGTGAACACCTCGTAATCGCCGTCGAAGCGCTTGGCGATATAGATAATCGGAATAGTGTCATCGAACAGGTGGACAAGGTGCCCACGGAACTTCCGCTTAGCTTTCCCTCGCACCAAATAGCCCGTAAGCTCGGAAGCCTTGCGAATATCCAGCGCGGGAATTCCCTCGACAGGCTCCAGGAGGCGCTGCGTGTCCACGGCGGGAGACGCCATAACCAGATTGCTCGCTGTAAAGCGTCCTGCGCCGCATTCGACAGCCCAGCCCTCGTCGCACTTCTCAACCTGGGTTATCTCGTCGATAAGAACCTCTCCCGAACCCTGCGCCAAGCGCTGCTTGGTCCCTTCGGAATCGAAGTCGAAACGCTTCAGATCGAAAAGCAGCCGCAGGGGAGGGATCTTCATGGTAAGAGGCTGCACGGTGTTCAGATAATCAAGGGCGGTAAGGTCCTTGATCTTCGTTCCCGTACACGCGTGAGCGAACATGCTGATCAGATCGTGGGCGATGGGGCCAAAACCCATTCGCTCGATCATATCCATTGCTGATTCTTGGTACAGCTGCTTGATCAGGGGGTCTTTCTCAAGGGCTGCCGTAACCTCCATCACCGTGCAGTTGTCCTTGAACTTGGTGTAGCGGGGGATGAATTCCTCGCGCATCCACTTCATGTACTTCAGAAGCGAAGGCGCGTCGGCAATTGTTGTAGGGGAAACCGGTTCGTACTGTTTCCCGTTGTCGTGATGGCAACAGCCGGCGCTCAAGGCGGGCAGGACATCAGGCCCTTCAATCAGCAGCTCTGAGCGGAGCATATATTTGTAGGTTCCGAAATAGAACACCGCACCGTAGTTCATGTGGCGTTCTTCGTCGTTGCAGATTCGCCCGCCAATATTGGGGCTGATCAGCAGGTATTCGCGATCGTTTTTCTGGAGCTCCAAGCAGCAGTTCATGCCAGCTGCACCAGCTCCAACCACGATGGTTTCGTAATGCGTTTTCATGGCGCCTTCTTTCCCTTAGTCGAAGTAACGCTTGCGGAAATCTCTGCGACCCTCCGCTAAGCCGGTGATTGTTTCCATGCAGCAACGCCCCATGACAAGGGATGCGGTTCCCAGGATGAAAACAACGAAGTACTTGTGGATGGGAGTGCGCAGGAAAGGATCGAAATGGCAATCGCAACGATAGATGAAGCGCGATTGGGTTTCATTGATCTGGTACACTTCCCAGTTCCACGTCCACGCAAAGCGGTGGAACCACAGGCGAAGCGCGCCTTCCTGATTTGGGCCGCGGTTTTTCCACGTTGGATCGGTAGCCGTATCGGAGTGGGCTGCCCAATAATAGAGGCCGTTTTCTCCGTTGGAACAATCGGTTACCCATTCGCCGATAGAAAGCGGTGCCTGGTGAAACCACTGAAACTCACCAACATGGAGGTTCTGCCACTGAGGGTATTTCTTCCAGTCGTAATGATTGCGGATATCGAAGGTGAACAGGCGTTCCAGGCGCTCAAAGCTATACCAGCCACCCTTTGATTGGCCTGCCTGTTGCATGTAGGGCCATATCTCTTCGGGTAGAGCGTTGACCGTAATGCCTCCGTCGTAGCGAAGCGTTTTCTCCCCGTTGTGGAAGTGGTCGTCGCCCTTGAGATTGTAGGCGCGCTCAGCATCGGTCATCTTTGTGCGCAAACCGTAGATCCACAACATCGAAAGCGCAATGAAGCACGCGCCGCAGATGCACCAAAGAATATTCCATACCGTGACGCCAGGGCCGAACAGTTGGAGAAGGTAATCGGTTTTGTTGATCCCCAAAGCCAAGAGGGCGAATCGGGTGATCATGCTTGCGCCCCAGCCGATAAGGCCGTACCAAATTGCCTCGGCGCTGCATTCCATCATCTTTTTCTTGTGGCCGATAGCCCAATCGATTAAAACACCTATGATGCCCAGGAAGTACCCCAACAGCACAAAACATACTTTGGTGGCTTTAGAGAAACGATCCATGAAGCGAGGCCGTTTTTCGGGCATTGAAGGCAAAGTTCCATTTGCTGCTTTTGCCATGAGTGTCACGCCCCTTCTTTCTAATTAACTATTTCTTGTGTTTAAGAAGCAGCCACGCCAACGCTCCTACGCCAATGGCGCCTGCCACATATTTCTTGTTGTATTTGAAGAAGGCTTTCGCGCTTGTGCATCCAAGATTTCGCGCCGCCTCGTCGGCAAGGGCTACGGTCTTTTGGCCTGCTGCCTGCATAATTGCCATCGGATCCATTTGGGCATCCTTCCACTCGTAATCTGCCGGAGGGATCTCCATCGTGCATTTGTCCATGACCATGTCGATCCTTCCTTCTTCTAGGAAGTATTCATGGATGCTTTCACGTAGGGGCATGGTTTGTTGAAGGGTGATGGCATCGTTCGGGCAAACGCTCTTGCAGTACCCGCAGCCGATGCAATGGTCTTGGTCGATTGTCACCTTGCCATCGGAGTTCACCGTGATGATTTCCTGTGGGCACTTCTTGGCGCAGTTGCCGCAACCCGTGCATTTCTCGTGGTCGATTACCGCCGTGAAACCAGCGCCGCTGAATCGGTTCTTTATGGTGCGGTTCGCGTTCTTGCAAACATCGAGCGCCACGCAGCAGCAAGGGCAGCAGAAGCAGATTTCCATGAACTCATCCATCTTCTGATTTTCGAAGCCCCAAACCATCTGTTCGAGCTCAACATATAATGCCTGTCCGATCAAACCCGCATCGCGGGCATCGTAGACATGCTGCTTAGCCTCTTCCTTCGTTACCGGCTTTGCCAGGCCGTTTTTCACCGCCGTTACTCCCGCCATGTTGAAGAACAGGCAGCCCAGCGTTTTTTCATATTCGGAGCAGTCGTGGGCGGAACGGCAAATGCACCGATTCATTTGAGCGATGTATTCAGCGCCATCGATGGCGTCCATGATCAGATCTATGGGTAAAACCGCGGTTTTGCCTTCCTCGACCATGTCCACATTAAGGGGCAGCACAGTGCCGTGCGTGTACATTTTCTCATCGGGCGAGAACTGGGTAGCCCTTTTATAGAGCTCTGGAATGATACCCTCTTTTCCCGTAAGCTTTGCTCCTGATACGATCATCATGAACACCTTAAGGGTGCGGTCCCACGTTTTTGGCGTTGTGGCCAGTATCTTTGTCATGATGAAGTCTTTGATTCCCAGCCCGCGCGGGTGGTTTTCGTGCAGGGGCTTGTCTGGCAGCTCCCTGCGGTGCAGGCGGCCTTCGTCCAAGAAAAGTACTTCCCCCTGCGGGGTGATGTTGCCGCCGTCGCGCGGGTCGAGCGAGGCAATTACCTCATCAGGAATCCCGATGCTCTTCAGTTTCTCGTAATCGATACCTGGCTTTACCCGAACGGAAGCTGCTTGCGCTTCCGTAGCGTTCTCTTGAGCTTGGCTGAGCATTTCTTCCCCTTTATGCATTTCCCGCTCCTTCCTTTTCGAATGATTTATTTTCCCTTGTTCGTAATACGTGAAGTAGGCCTACCTGATTTCGATTTCCTTGATAAGGAGTTCTCCGCCGGTGACCATGTCGTAGTTTTCGCTTCCGCAATCGGGGCAGCACATATGCCTGTCGCTGCCCATGGCAAGTTGGAAGGTTGCCCCGCAGTCGTTGCAGTAAAAAGCCATAGGTACCTTCTGGATCTTGATTTTTGCGCCTTCGGCAAGGGTGCCTTTTGCGCAGCGGTCGAAATAGCGCTGCACCCATTCTTCTTCCAAGTTGCGCATTTCGCCTATAACCAGGCTCACTGAAAGGACTTGTTTGGCCTGCTGGGCCTGTGCGTTACGCAGCACAACATCAACGATGCTTCTGGTTACTCCAAGTTCGTGCATTTTGCCCACCTTCCCCTCAAGGTAGCAGAACGAAGCCCCTGATTTCCCCATTTGCCAGGACGTATCACGTGACGATGCAGCTTCGTACTCTGACAAGTAGTATTCTAATTGCAGCTTGAACGTGTTCATGCAGAACGAGACATTTTGCCTGGGATTGTATTAGCCGTATTAACCCAGATGAGCCCACTTCGCAGAATGCCGCCTCGGGAATAAAAGATGAGGTAACGATGATTCCCATTCAGCAACTGCCTAAATCACCAACGCGAAAGTGCTTTGAAGAGGCATTTCTTGAGCTCTATGCCCAAAAGCCGCTCGATCAAATCAGCGTTATGGCTCTTACGGAAAAGGCGGGCTATTCACGGGCGACGTTTTACCGCAGCTATTACAGCATCAGCAATGTTCTTGAGTCTGTCGAAGAAGAAAATACTTGCACATCAACCTGCCAAGCCATTATTTCGTGCTTAGACGATATTACGCTTGAGCAGGCTACCGATGCGATGGCCGACTTTTATCAAAAACGCTTCAGGGAAGTTTCCATTTTGGCGAACGGGGAATATGGGTCTATTTACCTTGATAAGCAGCGTGAGCCGATGAAACAGCTGTTCGCCGCATTGTTGGATAGGGGCTTTGAGCTTTCCTCTTTCCAGCTTGATGTTATTTCGGAGTACATCGCTTCGGCGAAAGTGGGGATGCTTCGACTTTGGGTGAATGATCCAAGCAAGATTACCCTTAACCATTTGAACAAGATGACGGAAAATATCTTCGAATCGAGGCTTTGGACCTACCTTGCAAAGTGTCTTTCAGGCGATGGCGCCAAACAGGACAAGATCGTGCTTCCCGAGGAGTTTCCGGATTATCCCTGGATGATGAAGTAGTGGCATGCTGGCGGGGCGGCATCTAACTGCGCCTTTTTTGACTTCCAGCGTGGCAGCGCCGAATTCGCCACTACGAAGATGTTGCCGTAGTTTGCGCACAGGTGAGTCTGTTACGGGATCCAGTGCAGCCGTCGTTGTCGGCACGATAGGCACGAGGTCCAGTGTCATCGAAAAGGCGCGGTTTGCTCTGCTTTTGGTGCGGACACGCTGCGGCTATCTGCAATCCTGAAGCTGCAAGGGAGAAGGCCATCGCTCGACTAAATGGCTATTTAGCTGCGTAAGGTCGACTTTCGAAACGTCGATTTCGCCGGACATCAACCTAGGCAACAAAACATCACGAAGTTCCTCTAGCTGTTTAGATTCAAGCTCATTTGCCTTATCTGTTCATAAATGGGATCTGCAAAAGCACAGAAGTCTCCAATTGCCTCAGTTCCTGGAGCGGGCATCGAGTACACGAGTGTAGCTTTCGGTTGGGTCCTCTGACGACTGCCTGTAGAGCCCGCCACATGAGCAAGGGAGAAGGCTGCGAAGGCAGGGGCGTCAATGGCCGCATAATAGAAACTCTTGTGCTTCGGTTCATCTGGCTTGTAGACGATAAATTCCGTTGAGCAAACCGGGCGTTTTTGTTCTGCACAGCATTCCTGCGCCAGCCGATTGGCTTGAAGCTAAATGGAGCGCTGGGGAATGTCTTACCTATGTTGGAGGATTTGTCGCGGCGTTGGCTGGCGTTGTCGGCATCTACGCAACCATCAGCGAATCCCGTTTGAGCGAAGAGCGCCAGCTGCGAGAAAGCGTTGCGCCCTGTATCGCGCTGACTTTGCTGAAAATTGGCTTTCGCCTGTTCAAATCGTTGACTCGAAAGTGCTCGGTCTCAACCTTTCGGTTGCGGATGGTTTTGAGGGCGGGGAGACTCACTTCTCTCTGACCATGAACTCTTCCTTGGGCGCTCCGACTATCGTTGACGGTAACTATGTTTGCAAGTGCGTATTGGAAGCCGTCGGCAATTGGGCTGTTGATGAGGAAGGTGCGGAACCTGCATTTTCCGCATCATGCAAGCTCGGCATTGTGATAGCCGTTCCCGAGGCCGCGTTGGAACCTGTGCTCGAGGATGAGAGGGACGCATTCGTCGTCGCTAACACCGTATCCATTACTTATGGCAAGATTCGATCAATCATTGAGAGCGTGACAGCAGAGAGCGTCGTCGGCAGGCAGACAACCCCGGCTATCGATCCCTATGCATTTGTTGATTCTCTCGGTTTGAAGAAGGGCGCAGAGGCTACCGAATAGGTCTTCTGAGATGGGGCCGAATTGGAGCCGAATCCACCTGCGGAGTCGAACGAGAGCCTAGGATCCTGGACGCAGATCGCCAACAAAAGCGCAGGTCTGGCGCTTGTTGGCGAAAATGGCGATGCTTGGCGAGGGGCTGGAATGTCCTTATAATCCGGAGGTCGTTGGTTCAAATCCAGCCCCCGCGACCAAAATTTCAGCCCTGAACTGGTAAAACAGACGGGGCTTTTTCTTTGACCACCAAGTGACCGCCACGTGACCACCCAAATTTTTCAAAGGGTAGTCGTTTTTCGTCTCAATACTGGTGGATGCTTGCGGCACGAAGCAAATTCCCATCTGGCAAAAGTATTATGTTTTCGTTATACTTCTGCCATGACAAAATACGATGACATATACGAAACCGCAGCCGACAACCACGGCCTCATTACGTCTGCGCAAGCAAAAGAATTAGGCGTTACCAACAACGAACTGGTGCAATATGCCAAGCGCGGGCGCGTCGAGAAAGTTGGACACGGCCTCTATCGATTAGCGAAATGGGTGCCCGAGAGCAACGACCCCTACGCATGGGCTGTCGCGGCGGTAGGCCCTGACGCCGTGCTTTGCGGCGAGTCTGTCATCGCCATGCTGGAACTCGCCCCCACTAATCCTTCTCACATGTACGTCGCAACTCCAAGGCGCGTCAGGCGCAAACTTCCCGCGGGCCTCGTAGTCGTGCAAATCGAAGGAATAACACCCACGGCCACATACGACGGCATTCCCTGCCAGAGCGCGGTAGACGCCATCAGGCACTGCAAGGCAACCATGCTACCCGAACGGCTGACTGCTGCCGCCGACGAGGCCCGCCGCCAGGGGTATGTCAACCGAGCCGACTATCAAAAGCTGAAAGAGGAGCTAAGCGAATGACGGAAGGTAACCAGCTCAAAAAGCCGAATAGCAGGCGGCCGCAGTCATCCCTCGGCAACCTATCGCCCGTGGAATATAGGCGGCAGTGCGCTCATTAGCTCGATTCCGAATGTCCATAAAACAGTCCCAGTCCAAAAACCTCTCATTCCTCGCGCCCCAGAAATGGGGGGGCAGTTCATTCTGAAAGTTCTCACTAAAAACCTCACTAAAAATTTGACTGAGGTTTTTAGTGAGAAGCTAAATCGCTTTAGTGAAGGAGACTGTCGTGCCAGAATGCCGGCGGGCTTCACAGTCCCGGTACGCTGCCGATGGCGTCGGCGGCCTCGCGTTCGAGGGAAGGGTGGGAGAGGGTGCTTGTGTCCAGGCGGCGCTGGTGGAACTCGCGGGCATACTACGGCACATCGGCTAACGCTGGGTAGGCCATTAGTGGCAAGGGTTCATGCGTTCAAAGGCGAAGAGGGGGCGATGCCGACATGGGATTGAGACGAACGGTACCCCGATGCGGGCACGCCCGAAGGACTGCAAGCTGCCTTGAGCGAGATAGACGACGCCGCCTTCTTGGGAAGCGCGGTGTTTTCGCATTGGCGCTACGTGACGCATTGGCCCTGGGACGGCACGCCAACCGAAGAGGACCTGGAGTGGTTCAGGCTTGCCCTCGGGCGCCTGCGCGAGCTGGCGTAAGCGCAGATAGCGAAGGGCCGCAGGCGAACCATGCCGTATAATGTCAGATTATGCGTCCACGCGGCCAAAAACGCTGAACGCAGCAAGCTTCTGACAGAAAGATACGGCTATGGGTCAAGCTGAATATGCGTCGATTCATATAGATGAGGACTTTTACGAACAAGTGGTAATCGAGCACCTTCGCGACGATTTGGGCTATGAGGAGCTTTATGGCCCTGACGTACGACGCACGACCGACGAATACCGCGACGTGTTCCTGCCCGACGTGCTGCCCGCAGCGCTCGCGCGCATCAATCCCAACCTTCCGAGAGAAGCCATACAAGAGGCCATCCTCAAGATGTCGAACGTCGAGGGCGGCACCCTAGAGCAGCGAAACGAGACCTTCAACGACTACCTGCAATCAGGCGTGGAAGTGCGCTACTTCGATGGGCAGGAGGAGCTCGACGAGATCGTCTACCTGCTCGACTTCGACAACCCTGACAACAACGACTTCCATGTGGTGAACCAGTGGACCTTTGTTGAGTACTCCGAGAAGCGCCCCGACGTCATCGCTTTCGTGAACGGTATGCCGTTGGTGATGTTCGAACTGAAGAGCCCGTCGCGCGAAGAGGTAGACGCATCCGACGCCTACCTGCAGCTGCGCAACTACATGCACCACATCCCCAGCATGTTCGTGCCCAATGTCTTCTGCGTCATGAGCGACATGGCCGAGACGCGCGTGGGCACCATCACCGCCGACGAGGATCGCTTCACGCCGTGGAAGTCCGTAGACGGTGACTATTCGGACACCAAGAACGCAGGCTTCAAGACCATGCTGCACGGCATGATGGAGAAGGCGCGCCTGCTCGACATAATCAAGAACTTTGTCGTGTTCAACGACATTGGCGACAAGGTCATCAAGATCTTGGCCGCCTACCACCAGTACTTCGGCGTGCGCAAGGCGATCGAGCGCGCCGTCGAGGCCGTGGCCGGCGACGGCAAGATCGGCGTGTTCTGGCACACCCAGGGCTCAGGCAAATCGCTTTCAATGGTGTTCTTTGCGCATCTGCTGCAGCAGCGCTTAGAGAGCCCGACGATCGTCGTCATTACCGATCGCAACGACCTTGACGACCAGCTCTACGGTCAGTTCGGCCGCTGCAAGTCGTTCCTGCGCCAGGAACCCGTGCAGGCCGCGAGCCGCCAGGACCTGAAGGACCAACTTCTGGGCCGCGAGGCCAACGGCATCATCTTCACCACCATGCAAAAGTTTACTGATGGCGACGAGCCGCTGTGCGACCGGAGCAACGTTGTGGTGATGGTTGACGAGGCGCACCGCGGCCAGTACGGCATGACCGAGAAGATGGACGAGCATGGTAAGGTCTCCATCGGTGCTGCGATGGTGGTGCGCAAGGCCCTGCCGAACGCGTCCTACATCGGCTTCACTGGCACGCCGGTGGCTACCGACGACAAAAACACCCGTGAAATATTCGGCGACTACATCGATGTCTACGACATGACACAGTCGGTGGAGGACGAGTCGACCAAGCCTGTCTTCTACGAGAGCCGCGTCGTGGCTCTCGGCCTTGACGAGGGCACGCTCGCGCGACTTGACGCGCTCTACGCCGAGTTCGCCGCGCAGACCGACGAGGCCAGCGTCGAGAAGGCCAAGCGCGACACCGGCGGCCTGGACGCCGTGTTCGGCACACCCGAGACCATCGATGCGCTTTGCCGCGACATCGTGGAGCACTACGAAAGCAACCGCGCCGACATCCTGGCTGGCAAGGCGCTCGCGGTTGCCTACAGTCGTCCCGTTGCCATGAAGATCTACTATCGCATGCTGGAGCTGCGCCCGCAGTGGAAAAACAAACTGGGCGTGGTCATGACTATGTCGAACCAGGACCCAGAGGAATGGTTCGAGGTGTGCGGCGGCTCTACTCACAAAAAGGAGATGGAGCGCCGCTTCAAGAACGATGACGACCCGCTGAAGATCGCCATCGTCGTGGATATGTGGCTCACCGGTTTTGACGTGCCGAGCCTCTCCACCATGTATGTGTTCAAGCCGATGAAGGGCCATAACCTCATGCAGGCCATTGCGCGCGTGAACCGCGTGTGCAAGGGCAAGGAGGGCGGCCTGGTCGTCGACTACATCGGCATCGCCCGCTCCCTCAAGCAGGCCATGAAGGACTACACCAACCGCGATCAGCACAACTACGGCGACATGGACGTGGCATCTACGGCCTACCCGAAGTTCCTGGAGAAGCTGGACGTGTGTCGCGATCTCATGTACGGCTTCGATTACAAGGAGTCCATCTTCACCGAAAGTAAGGCGAAGCTCGCCGAGGCCATCGCCGAGGGTACCGACTGGTTGCTCGCCCCCGAGCACCACGACGACATGGAAGATTTCGTCAAGCAGTGCCAACTCATGAACCAGGCGCTTTCCCTGTGCAAGAGCCTGGTATCGCGCGAGGACCAGCACGAGGCAGCCTACCTGTCCGTCCTGCGCGTGCAGGTGCTGCGCCTGACCGGGCGAAAGAGCAGCACCGGCAAGAAGGGCATGAGCTACGCCGAGTTCAACGCTCGCGTGACCGAGATGCTTGAGCAGACGGTGCATGCCGACGGCGTCATAAACCTGTTCGAGAACGAGCGCGTGGAGGTCTCAATCGTGAGCGAGGCGTTCCTTTCCGAGGTCGCCCGCATGAAGGAGAAGAATATCGCCTACGAGGCCTTGAAGCGTCTCATCAAGGAACAGGTGCGCGAGTACCAGGCCGCCAGCGTGGTGAAGGCCAAGAAGTTCAGCGAGCTTCTACAGGGTACGGTCAACGCCTACCTTAACGGTATGCTCAACAATGCACAGGTCATCGAAGAGCTGGTAAAGATGGCTAAGGACATGATGAAGGACGACGGGGAGGCGAAGAAGCTTGGCTTAACCGACGAGGAGATGGCCTTCTATGATGCCATCACCAAGCCCGAGGCCGTGAAGGATTTCTACACCAACGACCAGCTTGTGGCCATCAGCCGCGAGCTCACCGAGGCAATGCAGAAGAGCGCCACCATCGACTGGCAGAAGAAGGAAAGTGCCCGCGCAGGCATGCGCCGCGCCATTAAGCGCCTGTTGAAGAAGTACAAGTATCCGCCCGAGGGGGTCGACGATGCGATGGAGACCGTCATGGCGCAGTGCGAGCTTTGGGCCGACACGAAGATATACGAGTAAGGGAAATAAGAGTTAAGAAGAGGCAAGAGAAATGGCTAAGGTCGACCCCGAGGCAATTAGAAAAGGGCTTAAAGCCACAGCAGAAATAATCAGCACTGCTACAGCAGTACTTGGAGCCGCCAACACTCTCAAGGACACCGTGCAGCCGGCAATAGATTCAGATGAAGGCAAAGCCGTTATTGGAAAAGGCAAGGAAGCTGTAGGAGGTCTTTTTCAGAAAGCCGGCGAAACCAAAGACGTCGTCGGCGGAGTGATCGGCAAAGCTGCCGACACAAAGGCGAAGTACGCAGACGCTCGAAAAGCGAAGAAAGAGGAAAGAGAGCTCGCCAAGCAGCTCAAGCAGGCAAGGCAGATGGTCCTTGAGGGTGCGAGCCAACGCGTTACTTACAAAGAATTCGCGAGGCTTAAAGACCAAGAGGGATCTGGAATTCAGGCTTTAGCCACAGGTCTGTATAGCGGCTCGGGCTGTTTCGTAATCACAACGTATTCAACGATCGATTTCGACAAGGACCTCACCGACTACCTTGGGATATATGTAGGTAAAGGAAACCCTCTTGGTAAGGCGATTGAGTATTCTTGCTCACGCGATGGCGATCCTGATGTCTACGCGGATGTGAAGTACAAGCAAAATGTCCAAATCTACTTCTACCCATGCAACGAATCGGAAGTCGAAGAACAGTTCAAGGCGCTATATGACTTGTTCTATTCAGAAACTGATAAAGAATAGGCACCTGAAAAGATTGTAGGTTAAGAATATATGGCGAAGAAGAAAACCGACAACACTGTCGAGATAGGCTTCGAAGAGCAGATCTGGAAGGCTGCCGACAAGCTGCGCGGCAACATCGATGCGTCCGAGTACAAGAATGTCGTGCTGGGTCTCATCTTCCTGAAGTACATATCAGACAAGTTCGAACAGCGCTACCAAGAGCTGGTGGCCGAGGGCGACGGTTTCGAGGAAGACCGCGACGAGTACACCTACAAGAGCATCTTCTTCGTTCCCAAGAACGCACGCTGGGAAACCGTTGCAGCGGCCGCCCATACGCCCGAGATCGGCAAGGTCATCGACGAGGCCATGCGCAAGATCGAGGCCGAGAACGACAAGCTCAAGAACATCCTGCCGAAGAACTTCGCCCGCCAGGAGCTGGACAAGCGCCGCCTAGGAGAGGTCGTCGACCTGTTCACCAACGTGCAGATGGCCGAGAAGGGCGACACTCGCGACATCCTGGGGCGCACCTACGAGTACTGCCTGGCCAAGTTCGCCGAGGCCGAGGGCAAGAACGCCGGCGAATTCTACACGCCCGCCTGCATCGTTCGCACGCTTGTCGAGATCATCGAGCCTTACCACGGGCGCGTCTACGACCCGTGCTGTGGTTCGGGAGGCATGTTCGTGCAGTCTGCCGAGTTCGTGCGTCGCCACTCCGGCAACATTAACGATCTGTCCATATTCGGCCAGGAGAGCAACCCCACCACCTGGAAGATGGCCACGATGAACCTGGCCATCCGTGGCATCGACGCCGACCTGGGCACCTACAACGCCGATACCTTTTTCAACGACGTGCACAAGAACGAGCGCTTCGACTTCATCCTGGCAAACCCGCCCTTCAACCTGAAGGACTGGGGCGGCGACAAGCTCAAGGACGACCCGCGCTGGGACTTTGGTACCCCGCCCGAGGGCAATGCCAACTTCGCCTGGGTGCAGCACATGGTGCACCATCTGAACCGCACCGGCCGAATGGGCATGGTACTTGCGAACGGATCGCTCTCGAGCCAGACAGGCACTGAGGGCGATATCCGCAAGGCGCTCGTAGAGGCCGATTTGGTAGAAGGCATTGTGGCCATGCCCGACAAGCTGTTCTACAGCACGGGCATTCCTGTGAGCCTGTGGATCATCACCAAGGCAAAGAAGCAGCCGGGCAAGACCCTCTTCATCGACGCGCGCGAGATGGGCACCATGGTTTCCCGTAAGCTGCGCGAGTTTACCGAAGAGGACATCGATAAGGTAGCGAAGGCCTTCGATGCGCTCCGCGATGGTTCGCTTGAGGAAGAGAAGGGCTTCTCCAAGATTGCCACGATCGGGGATATTGCCAAACAGGATTTTATCCTGACGCCCGGCCGCTATGTAGGCATTGCCGATACCGAGGAGGACGACGAGCCCTTCGAGGAGAAGATGGCGCGCCTGACCGGCGAGCTTGCTAAATGCTTCGAGGAGTCCAACCGCCTGCAGGAACAGATCAAGAAGAACCTGGAGGCGATTGGGTATGGACTCTAGGAAGGTTCTTCTTCGCGAAGTCGCAGTATCAACAAAAGACAGCATCGCTCCGCAAGATGGTGTTGAATATTGGCATTACAGCCTTCCTTCATTTGACGCAGGCCGTAAGCCCGTAAAAGAGGATGGTTCCGATATCCGGAGCAGCAAGCTTTTAGTGCGCAAAGGGGACATTCTTTGCAATAAGCTCAATATGCGATTTCGCCGTGTTTGGCGCGTAAATGAAGAGTTGCCGAACAGCGTTTGCTCTACAGAATTTATCCCTCTTCAGGCGAAAGCAGTGAACAGGGACTACCTATACTACGTTCTCATTTCTGACGACTTCACGAATAAAATGACTTCTATGAGATCGGGAACCTCCGGCTCTCATCAGCGAGTTAAGCCAGAGCAGTTGCTCTCTTACGAGTTCGAGCTGCCAGATGAATCTAACCAAGAACGGATTGCGGGAGTCCTTTCGTCTATAGATAGTAAAATAGCTGTTAATCAACGGATAAATGATTATTTAGCTGCGTAAGGTCGGTTTTTATGACATCTATTTCGCCAGACATGAGCTTGGGAAGCAGGGTGTCGCGAAGCTGCGTGAGGCTAGCAGACTCATGTTCGTTTTCTTCGATTTGAGCATATATGGGGTCAGCAAATAAACAGAAGTCTTCGATTTCAGCTTTTCCTGGATTAGGCATTGGATAGTCTAGGGTACTCTTCGGTTGCGCCCTCTGCCTACTGCCCGTCGAGCCCGTCACGTGCGCCAATAGATAATTCTGAAAGGTATCGGACGAGATTGCTGCCGCATAAAAGCTTTTACGATTTGGCGCAATTGGCTCGTAAACAATAAACTCGGTCGAGCATACGGAGTGCTTTGTCAAACAGGCTGGAAGCCAAAATCTCTTGACTGAAGGGTTAAGCTTTGAGATCAAGATGCTGCTCTTGCCAACAATATATTTATTGCTCTTAATATTTGACGCAAATTCCATAACAGGGCGGTGAGATTCATCGAATGCAGGAATGCTGTAATGCTCCCAAATTTCGTTTGGATGGTCTTGCGGTTTCGCCGATCTTGTTGAGATGCGTAGCACATTTTCGAGCTTTGTCGTAGGCCGGTTGCTCCCAAAAGCCGCTGCGAACCTAGCAGACACCAGCTCCTCTAAATAATCATTTGTCCGATTGTTCAAGGCTATCTTCTCTTGCAATGAGTTCATGATCTGGCAAAGGGAGCGCTGTTCATCTTCCAAAGGAACCTGAACAGCGTATTCCATGATTGCTCGTTTATCACCGCGAGGCATCTTGGTGCCTTTGGCGGTTTTGGTCACATAGGCGAAGAATTCATCGGAATTGAGCGTCCAGAAGAGGAAGCTTGGGGTGCACCCTACAGGTCGAAAGACCAGGATGTCGTTCGAACAGGTTCCATTTACTTCGGCGTGCCATATCTTTTTGAAGTAAGGCCTGATGTTCGAAACGAGCGTGTCTCCAGCCTCGAAACGTTTAACTTTACCAGTGTCGGGGATAGCGGAACTGGAAACAGGCCCCCTGTTAGACTGCATCGAATCCGTGGAGATGTAGAGGGGCATAGAAGCCGCCTCTTGAACGGTTACCGATTCGCTTCTGTATTCGCAGACATCCCCGAGTTTCGTCATTCCAAATACTTTCTGTGCGAGGCCTTAACGTTGCTTTGGTTGACCATGGCGTAATGCATCGTCGTGTCTATTTTCGCATGCCCGAGCAGTTTCTGCACCTGCTCTATGGGCATCCCCTTGTCGATGGCCTGCGTGGCCAGCGTGCGGCGGAACTTGTGCGGGTGCACGCGGCCAACGCCGGAATCTTTCCCGAGTTGGCGCAGGCGCGACTCCACACCGTCGATGGTAACGCGCTTGGAGGCGTCCCTGAGGGATACGAACAGCGCGGGGTTGGTATCGTTTCGCGCGTCGAGGTAGCTCCTTAAGTGAAGCTTAGCCCTGGCATCGAAGTAGACGGGGCGCTGCTTGTTTCCCTTGCCCGTGACGATGCATTCGCGCTCGTTGAGGTTGACGTCTGAGCGATCTAGATTTACGAGCTCTCCAACGCGTATGCCCGTCGATGCTAGGATCTCGACGATGGCGAGGTCGCGCTTGGTGGCGCAACTGTCGCGAAGCGTAACGAGGTCCTCGTCGCTGAGGACCTCTTTGGCCTTCGTGGCCGTCTTTACCTTGTGGATGCGCCGGACGGGGCTTTTGACGATGTAGTCCTCGTCCTCGAGCCACGAGAAGAAGCTGCTCATGATCCGGCGTATATTATCGATGGTCACCTTGCTTGAGTTGCGGCTACGTTCATAGTCGTTAAGGTATGCGCGTAGGTCATCGCTTGTCACCTGCGTGTAAGGCTTGTCGAGTGAGGCCGTCATCATCGCGAGCGTGCTCTGGTAGTAGTCGAGCGTTTTCCGAGAGCAGCCTTCGACTTGCTTGGCGGCGATGAAGAGGGCGAGCAGGCCGTCGTTGGAGGCTTCAGCCCCCCTCTCACATAGCGTTGCTCTTAAGACGTTTCCCAGCTGCTTGAACTGTGACGGGGTGAGTATATGCTGCATCTGATCAAGTATGCTGAGTACTGCACTTTCCATGAGAATCCCTTCGTTTCTTTTATGCAGGGGCTGTGTAATAACAGGTACAATGCCTCAAATAGAGTAGGAGGATTCTGAGATGGGTTTTGACTGGGCGGTGATTGCCGCTAGCGTTTCCGCGGTTGCAGCCGTTGTTGCCCTGTTTCTCTCAGGACGCCAGATGCGTTTGAGCAACAAGCAGAGCCTGTTTGATCGCCGCATATCGATTTGGCTAACCGCTCTAGGGTTGCTTGAGCTTTACGGGAACAGCAAATGTCAGCTGAAGAAGCGCAACGAACCCCAGTTAGCTTTAGACGTGACCTTTGGCTGGCTTACCAACAACACTTTCCTGTGCGAGATAGGGTCAGCCGCAGCCCATCCTCTGGAGCCGGAGAACCAGAAGCCCTATTTGATCAAGCTTGAAGAGCTAAAACGCATCGCTCATGAAGCCAGGTTTGCATTCAAAGGCGCACCATCTGAGGCTATCGGCAGGTTCGTAGACGACTACCAGGAGCTTTTGTCTTCCATCTATCGATATCAGGTGTTGATGAGCAATGTTCAAGAGAGCGTTAACAGGTTTCACTGGTCCCTCGAACAGGCTTGCAAAGAGCTCGGCGAGCCCGAACAGCGCAAGGATCTGTTCGCGGCGTTCGACGCCGTCGCAACTTCTTATGACGATATAAGCAGTGAAAAGATGCGCAGGTCGATAGAGAAGCAGATACGGCTGGTTAGCTAAATGATTATTTAGCCGAGACGGTAATGTCGACTTCGAGGGACATGTATTGGGAGTACGAAGCAGGCAACGCAAACCTCCCGGCCGGCTGGCGATGGGTTCGTCTCGATGACGTTACTACGCTCATCTCTCGAGGAATTACCCCTAAATACGACGAAAACAGCGACGAAACGGTTCTTGGCCAAACCTGCATACGCGGCAATCTCATTCTTGCGGAGAACGGAAGGCGTCATCGACCGAAAAGGATTAACGAGAAATGGCTTCAGAGGGGCGATCTTCTAATTAACTCTACAGGAGTCGGGTCGCTTGGACGCACCGCCCAGGTTTGGTTCGATCCGGAGAAGCTCACTGTGGATTCGCATATCACGATAGTTAGGGCCTCAGACCCAGAACATGCTCTTTATCTCGGCTTCTGGGCTTTTGCTCATGAGCGTTACATAGAATCGCTTCACACAGGAAGCACGGGCCAAACTGAACTTCCACGCGACCACGTGAGATCGATAAGTCTGGTGTTGCCCGACGCCGAAACACTGGATAGATTCAACACGGTTGCAGGGCCAGCGGTGGAGACTATTGTCGCTAATCAAGCTGAGAACAAACAGCTTTCTGTTCTTCGCGATGCTCTTCTTCCTAAGCTAATGTCCGGCGAGATTGACGTATCGAAGGTTGAGATTCCTACGTTGCTAAATAATCATTTAGCAACGTACTGGGCCATTGGGGTAGACACCGCAGCTGTTTTCATCGGATGTGGGATAATACGAGCTATTGCTAACTCTGCCAATCAATTAGGGCTCTTATGAAAGATTGCTACAGTGTAACCACATACTCCGTCCAAGCCATTCTCGGGCTTATCGACTCCGGAGACATTGCCATTCCCGAAATCCAAAGGCCCTTCGTCTGGGACAGCACTAAGGTTCGCGATCTTGTGGACTCGCTCTACAACGGTTATCCGACGGGCTATCTCATCACTTGGAAGAACCCCGACGTGAAGATCAAGGGCGGCGGTACCGCCGAGGGCAAGACGGTCCTCATTGACGGCCAGCAGCGCGTCACTGCGCTCATGGCGGCATTAGCGGGCAAGCGGGTGCTCAACGAGGACTACGAGACCAAACGCATCAAGATTGCTTTTGATCCGCTCTACTCGGGCGAGGACACGCCCTTCGCTGTGCTTACTCCCGTCATCGAGAAGGACTCGAAGTGGATATCCGATATCGCTGAGTTCTTTGCGCCAGACTTCGACTCGTGGTCGTTCGTAAACGCCTACATCGAGGCGAACCCGGGCTGCGACCCCAAGGTAGTCAACGCGCGTATCACCGACCTCAAGGCAATAGCGACGCGCCAGCTGGGCTGCATTGTGGTGAATGCGGACTGCTCCATCGATGAGGTGACGGACATCTTCATCCGTATCAACTCGAAGGGCGCCGTGCTTTCGCAGGCTGACTTTGCCATGTCGAAAATCGCAGCCGACGAAGCCCATGGCGGCAATATGCTGCGCAAGGCTATCGACTACTACTGTCACCTGGCAGTAAAGCCGGAATTTTGGTCGGTCGTGAACGCGCAGGACCCTGTGTATATGGCTAGCGAGTACTCGCCGAAGGCCGAGTGGCTCAAGGACGATCACGATGACATCTATGACCCCAACTACAGCGATGTGCTGCGCGTTGCCTTCATGACGGAGTTCGGCCGCGGCAAGCTTGCCGACTTGGTGGCGCTGCTCTCCGGCCGCGATTTCGAGGCGCGCGACTACAAGGCCGAGATCGCTGACGAGTCGTTCGCAAAGCTCCATGATGGCGTTATCCGCTTCATGAAGAAGGAGAACTTTCAGGACTTTGTCGTGACGCTGCGTTCGGCAGGTTTCATATCGGCGTCGCTTATCGCATCTCAGAATGCCGTGAATTTCGCCTACAACCTCTACCTCACGCTGCAGCGTGATTCTTCGATCCCGTCGGTGGATGTGAAGGGCTGGGTGCAGCGATGGTTTGTTATGTCGGTGCTCACTGGTCGTTACTCGGCTTCGCCCGAGAGCCGCATGGACCGCGATATCCGAGATATCCGCAACCGCGGGTTCATGGCCGTCTACGATGATGTTGTTGCGGCTCAGCTTTCCGATAACTACTGGTCGGTCAACCTGCCGCAGTCGCTCAACACCACATCGACTCGGACCGGTGCCTGGTTGGTCTACCTCGCCGCGCAAGTGAAGACTGCCGACAACACGCTTTTCACCAACGGGGTGAAGGTGTCCGACGTTATTGCCGTTATGGGCGACATCCACCACATCTTCCCGAAGAGCTATCTGGTGAAGGAGCTGGGCGCCACAAGAGGCGTTTACAACCAGGTGGCAAACTATACCTTCCTTGAGAAAGAGATAAATATCGCCATTAAGGACTACGCCCCCTGCGAGTACTTCGCCAAGGAGCGCGACGCCTGCCGCAGCGGCTGCGGCCACTACGGCAGCATCCAAAGCGAAGAGGGCCTTATGGCCAACCTCGCCGCAAACTGCATTCCCAGTGGTGTGTTCGACATGGATTCGAGCGACTACGAGGACTTCCTCGCGCAGCGCCGGGCGCTCATGGCGAAGAAGATTGAGGCTTACTTCAAGAGCTTGTAGTTCCTGGCTCGCTTAAACATCCTCTGGGTTACTAACCCGGATGATGTTGGTTTGTGGGCGCAAGCTAAAACATCTGCATTGCTTTCACTGGGTTATGGATGTCAGAAGGGGATCTGACGCTTACCGGTGTGCCAGCGCGTGGTGTTGGGCGATTGCTTCGACTGCGTGGGGATGAATGGCTCTACGGATGAAAGGCGATTAGGTATCGCAATAGATTCCGCTAAAATTAATAATCTGTCCGAATATTAGCGCTCTTATGCTTGTTAATTTGAGAAAACTCAACTTGGGGTTAGAGCTACAAAAAGCATCGCTTTTGTTTTTTAATAACACGTTCTAAAAATTAGCTATGCACTTCATAGAGAACCGAAGCGCATAGCACATTGAGATCTCCATACCGAATGATGCGCAAGTCAGGATTACGGCAAACTCGAGCAATACTCCAATGCGGTGTCAATGAATGTCTTGACCGTTTTGGACTGCTCGATTCTGGCGTTCGAACAAAGATACATCTGATGAAAGTTTCGGGGGGGGGCTTCTGAGATTTTAATCAGTGTGAGATCTTGATCGTACGAGTCCAAGACCCAAGAGTGGCAGGCAATCGCCATGATGTCGGGGTTGCCAACAACCATAGATGCCAAAGTGATTTCATCAGAATAGAGGCAGTCTATTGTCAGGTCGTAAGATTTGATCAAGTTGGTTAGTTCGGCGCCGATCGGGCCCGTTAGGCTGTAGGAGATAAGGTAATGATCAGCTAGTTCTTCAAGCGATATTTCCTTGCGAGAAGCAAACGGATGCAAGCGGTTCACTACAAGAACGGCTTCTTGGGCCCAGCATGGATTAAACCTAACATCGGGATCATCACCCATGGTTCCGGCAAAGGCAACGTCTACCGTTCCTCGTTTTATCTTTTCGATGAGGGAAGGGGTTGTGGATTGATCCACCTTGACCAGAACATTGCCGTGGGTGCGGGTGCGAAATAAGTTGATAATGCGAGACCAATCTTTACTTTGCACCGAAAAGACGGTGCCTATAACTATCTCGCGTTGAGAACTACCCTGCTTTTCGTGCAGCATCTTTAATCCGTTGTTCAGAAAACGAAGTGAAGTGTCCACGTATTCGTAGAACGATTCGCCCTCGCTAGTAAGCTCAACCTCACCTCTCTTTTTCTTAATCAGGGTAACGCCTACTTCTTGCTCGAGCTTTCCTAGCGCCAGAGACAGGGTCGAAGGAGTTATTGAGAGCTTCTCGGCGGTTGCGCTTCGGCTCCGAAGCTCAACAAGTGTTTTGAAGTAATTCAAATGATCAAGATTCATGATCCCCCCGATCGTGTGGCACAGAAACTGAACCAAAGCCACCCCTAGAAGGATAGCGCTTCAAGGAAACAATTCGTGCGCTCATTCGGTATGAGATCGGTTTGCTTAACACGAGAACAGCGTCTGTTGATGTTCGGCCGAAATAGGCTCTGGGTTAAGGAGGAATCGATGAGGGGACTAGAGGGAATAAAGGTTGTTGAACTTACTAGTTATGTTGCGGCACCGGCATGTCCGAGGATTCTTGGGGAAATGGGCGCAACTATCTACAAGATAGAGCCAGCTTCTGGGGACGAATATCGAACAAACGGACCAGGATTTGGCATGCGCAAAACAGACGTGGATGATCCCGCGTTCGATTACGCGTCAATGAACAAAACCTTTGTAAGCATCAATCTCAAAAGCGAAGAGGGCTCGAAGCTCATACATAAAATGCTCGATGATGCCGACATTATGGTTACGAGCTTCAGAGATAAGGCCCTCTCAAAGTTGGGCCTGGATTGGGAGAGCATCCACAGAGATCATCCGCATTTGGTTTGGGGTCAAATGCGTGGCTATGGCGAATATGGACCCGATAAGAACACGAAGGGCTTCGATGCAACGGCCTATGCTGCTCGCGGCGGCTGGTTCGCCTGTCTTCCTCAGGCGGGGGAGGGGTATCAGCCTATCAACTGGCCGGCGGCAATGGGGGATTGGAATGCTTCCCTTGCCCTAACCGCTGGGCTGCTTGCTGCGTTAGCGCGCAAGGACCGAACGGGAGAAGGGGACAAGGTTACGGTAACCCTGCACCACTGCGCCCTTTGGCCTATGCAGATGATGCTGGGCTCCACCCAATTTGGTGATAAGTGGCCCAAGTCGCGCTACAACGTTACCTGTCCTACCAACAACACCTATCAAAGCAAAGATGGGGTTTGGTTCATTATCTGCTATGGCAGCTACGACATCTTCTACGACCACACCATGAGAACCATTGGCCTCGACGACCTTGTTGGCGACGAACGATACAACAAGGCAGCTGAGATCAATAACGGATCGGGCAAGAACTCGGAAGTGGTTCGCATCCTTGAGAATCAATTCCTCACCAAGACATGGGCTGAGTGGGAAGAGATTTTCAAAGCGAATGAAATTCCCTACGAAAAGCTGTATTTGCCGCAGGACATTTTGAACGACGAGGAAGTATACGCAAGCGACATCTTGAGAAAAATCAACTATGACGCATTTGGGGAAAAGGTTATACCTACCTCGCCGATAAGGCTCGACAGCATGGGAGACCCGATTCTACGCAAAAGCAGGCCGGTCGGTTATGACACGGCTGCTGTGATGAGCGACTACGGTTACTCCGAAGAAGATATTCGAAAGCTCGATGGGGAAGCTGTCACTTGCTATCACGGTCCTGATCTGCCCGATTCGGTATTTGAGCCGAGCTTTGGTCCTAGATCGAAGAGGGTCTAATTCACTTGGTCTTAATGGCTGGGCGATTGCAATGGGGGATGAGTCGCAAGGCTTTTGCACTCGCTCGGTCATGGACATAACAACAACACAAGGAGGAGGAAGAAATGGCAACCGAAAAAATTGCCCGACAGGGCCTTACGGTCCGCCACGTTGGCGTTGTGGTAACCATGGCGCTAACATTGCTAACCGCTGTTGGCATTGTGTTTACGGCAGCAGGCCTATGTTACAGGCCAGTATCGCAACACTTCGGCGTTCAGACATCACAAGTCTCGCTATACATCACGTTCGTTTATTTGGGCCAGTGCATCGGCGCTGCCCCAATGGCAAAACTGTTCGACAAGTTCAACGCTAAAACAGTATGCGTTGTAGCAGCCCTGATGGTAGTTATCCCCTACATGGGATTCTGTGTATACCCTGCAATTTGGTGCTACTGGGTAGCGGGCTTCATTATCGGACTTGGCCTTGTATGCGTTGAATTCACGATGACTGCAGGCATCTTAAGCCGCTGGTTCCACACTAACTACGGCACCGTAACCGGCATTGTATTTGCAATGACCGGCGTTGGCGGAGTCGTCTGGAACATCATTGGACAATTCGTACTTGGTCCCGACCTTCAAGGCTGGAGAACCCTGTACATGGTATTCGGCATCGCAATCGCCATTGGCACGATTCCCTTTATCGCAATCTTTGTTAAGCGCACCCCTCAGGAGTGCGGAACCCTTCCCTATGGTATGCCACTCGATGCCGCAGCAATGGAAGCTGAACTGGCAGAAGAAGCAGACAAAAAAGCAATCCAAGAACCCGGATTTGCGGCTAAAGACGTGTTGAAGATGCCGTTCTTCTGGACCCTTGTTCTAGGCGCCGGCCTGCTGAACACAATCACAACGATGTCTCAGCTCTTTGCGACTTACGTTCAGTTCCTTGGCCACGAAGGCTGGGAAGGCCAAGCCCTGGTCGCACTGCTGCTTCTTTCGGGCACTCTTGAAGCGTTCGCAAGCGCAGGCCAGGGAGGCGGAAAGGTCCTGATTGGCTTTATCGAATCTCGATCGGTATTGATTGCGCAAATCATTGGCTACGCTGGCGGCGTAATTGGTCTATGCATGATGTGGTGGCTCCCCAAGCTGTTTGGCGAAGCAGGCATCTGGCCCATGTTCTGCGGTGGCCTCTTCTATGGACTTGCCTACGCATGTTCCACGGCAATGCTTCCGTTCATCGTTCGCGAAGTATTTGGTGGTCGAGATTTCGACAAGATCTACTCTTGGATGATCATGATCTTCAATGGCATTGGCGCACTCGGGGCAACTGGCTGGGCGCTCGTATCTGAAACCTTCGGCTGGGACGGCTTCTTCATCGGCGGCATTATCGTCCTGACCATCACTTTCGGATTGCTTGGCTACACATGGATAGCCGGTGACAAGGCACGACGCAAGACCTGGTTCAAGAGCGACGCTGAACTTACCGCCGAAGCGCATAAGGAAGGAATTACTGCATAGTAATTTAGCCCACCAGTTTTCTGGGAAGTAATCCCCCGTCATATCCATATCGTACGAAAAGATCCGCTGTGCCTCGTTGGGTGAAGGGGCGCAGCGGATCCCGGAAGGGCAATGAGCAAAATGATCGATTTCAATCTTCTGTGCAACATCCTCAGCCCCGGCATCTTCGTGATTCTTGCTGGAGGACTGATAACCGGATACGACACTGCAACTCTCATCGTCATTGGCGTTATTGGCTATGCTCTCGTTTTCTTTATGCGACGTCTAGCTAAAAGGCAGCGAAAGCAGTAGCCGTAAGCCCGTAATTCATTGCCAATAAGCCCTGCTAGCCGGGGATGCCCAAAGCGCCAAAACAGGGGTGCTTAGTTTCTTATTGCCATATTCAGACATTTAAAGGAGATCCTTATGCGAAAACCATTCGAAGATCTGATCGTCTTGGATCTATCGCGTTATTTATTAGGGGCGTATACGAGCCTTTTCTTTGCAGACTTGGGGGCTCAAGTTATCAAAGTGGAAGACACCAAGACTGGCGATTTAATGCGTGGAGAAAAGCCTATGGTCAATGGTGAAAGCTACTACCATTATGCGCTTGACAGAAACAAGGAAAGCATATCTCTCAACCTGAAAGATGAAGAGGTTCTTGAGCGTTTTTATCAACTGGCTGCACGTGCGGATGTTCTTGTCGAAAACTACCGTCCTGGTGTCGCTAAGCGCTTGAAGATTGATTTTGAGACTTTGCATAAGATCAACCCCAATCTTGTATACGTGTCGTTTTCAGCATATGGCCAAAACGACCCGCGCAGCCTTGATGCTCTTCATGACATTAATATCGTTGCGCAAACGGGGTATTACGACCTAACGAATGGTGCCGTTGCTCTGCTACAGCCATCGGATCTTGCTGCTGCTATGGCGGGGATCCAGGGTGCATTAACGGGACTTATCGCACGCGACAAGGCAAAGGGAACCCATGTTGATGTTTCGATGTACGATTCGCTTATCTGGTGGAATGCGATGCTCGATAGCCGCTGGTTCTTCTACGGTAAAACGCTTACTTCGGGAATGAGGGAATATCCATCGGTCGGTTACAACATCTACCGAACAAAAGACGGAAGAATGATATCTTTCGGACTCTATGAGAATAAGTTCTGGAATGAGTTCTGCGATGATATCGGCCGTCCAGATCTGTACGACACTCTCAAGGACACGCCAGAGCAAAATCCCATTGCGTACCAAGCAGTTGTCGATTTTGCTGCATCGATGACATACGATGAGTGGATCGCCTGGCTGGAGGATAAGACATACGCTATTGCTCCGTGCCTTAATAAGAGCGAGGCTATCGATCTTGCTATTGAAACAAACCCTCAAACAATCAACTACGTTGATTTCCCCCGATTTGGAACCGCATTGCAGACCAACACACCGCATGTCATAGGAGATATGCGATCAGACCTTTCCGAGGCACGTGAACCAGCGCTGCTCGGAGAGTCGACTCGAAGCGTTCTTTCGTGGGTAGGTGCTTCCACGAAAGAAATTGACGCAATGATTGAGCGAGGCGCTGTCATCTGCGCCGACGACAGCGACTCGCTCGAGGAAAGCGCCTAGCTCCCAAGATTTGCAATGTACCAAATTGCAGCTTCTCTCCTTTATGGCGCGCCGACGAACCCCCGTGATTCTGATAGTCGGCGCGCATTTTTATGCAGCCAAGACATTCCCTGTAAGCAATAGTAGTACTTTGCTCCCGTTTGGATGCTCTCTTTCTTTTTTGTCTGTGGGGTTGTTGTTGGCTGCCTGTCTCATGATCAGGCCGGACGCCTTTTCGGAATGCTCTTATTTTTTTGAAGCCCCTGCTTGGTTCCCTCTGGTGTGATTGCTTGGCCTTGCCTGTCGATGGCGTGCAGTAAGGCGGCTGACCTCGTTGCCGTTGGTATACTCTCCGAGAGAAGCGTTCAACGCCACCAGTTCGTACAACAATACGGCAGGCGGATCCAGGAGAAGATGATTTACGTGTCGGGCTATGGCCGTCGAGGCATGCGGTCGAGACCTCATAAGAAAAGCGTCTAGGCCTTGGTTCCTCACCCGGGCCTAAACGCTCTTAAATCAAACGCCGCATTATTCCTTGCTTGGGAACTCGACCTCTAAGATTCTCATCAGCTTTCGATAGGCCTCGAGCTCGCTTGCTCCCTGTTCTGCCTCCGCATCAAGGAACCTCTGCATTTCACCTGCGGTCATTCCGGTGTATTCGTTTTCTTCCTCCATGGGAAGCCCCTTTCCTGCATCGCTCTTCGGTTTTTGTCCTGAGCGTCTTTGATGCTTCCCTGAGCGCCTTTCGTGCGTTCAGGGCCACACGCTTACTATAATCGCAGGTAATTGGACGGTTTGCCAGCTGTCCTTTCGGCTTCACCCCAAACAACACTCCAGCCCCATTGCCCCAATCCGACCAAAGCGCATAAGCCACGCGCCAGCATTCCAAAAGCTGTCGGCCAAGGCGCAAGCCGGCCTTGTCGAAACCGTGCCATCCCACGCATAGCGTATTGCCAGCAAGGGGGGGCAAAATCAAGCCGCCCTTGCTGCGCGGTGCCCACCGTTATTACGGGGTTCGTATATGCGAACCGCACTTATTGGCTCCGAAAGTGCAGGTCACTGTGTTGCGCAACATATTACGGCGTTTTGCCGTGAAGCTGATTTTCAGATGGGGCAAAAGTCATTTAGGCCCCATCTGGGCATAAGCTAAGGGGGCCATAAAATGAAAAAGTATCCATCTGAGGCATGTTCCTCCAATTCACGCACGCTCCGTCGTTATGTTGTTGTAGCCGGGCTTGTTCTTTCCGTCGGCCTTACCATTGCGCCAGGTGCGGTATCTACGGCGTATGCCGATGAACTCGCATCCGGTTCGGACTCTCTCGCTGCCATCGAAGCTGCTATGCAGCCTGGGGAAGGCGCTTCTTCCAGCTCCGTTAATGCCGCATCGCAGGCGGAAGGGAAGGCGGCTGCCAGTTCTGCCGAAAGCGCTTCTGGCGTTGAGAGCCAGAATCTGCCTGGATCTGCCCCAGCTAAATCGAGCGCCAGTGAAGCGAGCGCTCCTGGTGCCGGCGAATCCGGCTCCGCCTCTGTTGGTGAAGGCGCTGCTTCTGCCGCGGCTCCCGCAACGGGTAGCGGCCCATCTGCAACCACGACCGCACCAGAAGGCGGTACTTCGCCTGACGCTGCAACCTCGGCAACGGGCAGTGCCACCGACCCAGCCGCTGCTGCCTCTTCCGTTGAAGGCGCCGCCGCTCCCGCTGCTGGCGTTGTGGCGAAAATTGGCGAGCAGTCCTATGCGACGCTCGATGAGGCCATCGCCGCTGCGAAGTCGGGCGATACCATCGTTCTTGTGGCGAACGCAACAACCCAGGGCATCAGCATGAAGGGCGACCTTACTATTAACGGCGCCGGCAACACGATCACTTTCGAAAAAGACGGCATCGCAATTTTCGGTCATGCCCTCACATTCAAGGACGCCATAGTTTCCATGATGGGTATTGGTTCAACGCCTTATGCCGAATGGAAGTGGATGGCTATCTGCGCAAGCAAAGACGGTTCGCTGACCTTGGACAACACGGCTATGAGCCTGGATGGAACAGGCACGGCTTCGAACACCCATGCAATCTACTTCACCTCGAACAACAAGCTAAACGTTACCAATGGGTCCACCTTGGTTGTTTCCAACTACCCGCAGGACGCGCTGGAGTGGGACGGTGGCGATGGTGGCTACAACCTTAATGTGACCGGTGGCTCCAAGGTTGTGCTCGACCATAATCGTTCCGGCATTGCAGGCACGTTTTTCGTTAAGGTGGACGCAAGTGAGCTGACCGTGACCAACAACAGGGCCAACGGCTCCAACGGATCGCATTTCGACATAGCAAACGGTTCGGAGGTTTCCTTCAAGAACAACGGATACCACGGCCTTTCCGCTGGCAAGCTGTTCGTTAAGGGCTCTACAGTTACGTGCACGGGCAACGGTATGTATGGCATCACCATTGGCAACTCCTTGAACGTTGACGGCACTTCCACCCTGAAGGCAAACGGGAATAAGACTAAGGCCAGCGTTTCTTCCGGTGGCGGCTTGCGCATTACGAAGAACGCCAGGGAAAACTTCATCGCAAAGGGCGCCGTTGTTGAAATCAACAACAATGGCGGAAATGGTTTGGAAAACTACGCTGATTTGCTTATCGAAGAAGGCGTTGACCTTTCCATCCTCCAGAACTACGAGAAGGGCAACGGCGGCGGAATCTATAACGGCGCCACGGGTTCCCTCACGCTTCCTTCTGGGGCGAAGATCTACAACAACACCGCGGCAAAAGCCGGCGATGACATCTTCAGTCTTGGCAAAATCGTCGTTCCCGCAACGGGCAAATGGATTCTTGACCAGAACCATGATGGCGTGGGCGATCATTCCATTACCGGCTGGTTTGAAGACGGCCTTGGCAGCGACAGCCCTCAGCGTTGGCAGGCCCATGCTGAAGATGAAGATGCGAACTATATAATTGGCATCGAAGAGGGTAACTTCGAGATCCCTCTGGCTCTTAAGGCAGCTCATGGCATTGAAGTTGATCCTGGGGAAGGCGAAGAGCCTGCTGGCCCTGATGATGGGTCCGAAGACCCCGGAAAGGCAGAAGACTCTAGCAGCGTTGAAGCCGTTAGCGCCGAAAAGGCTGAAGTGGTAGCGCCCGGCAGCGTGAAGAGCGTTTCGCCGAAGACGGGCGATTCCGCTGGATTCGGCCTTGCTGCTGCAGCGATGTCCGTGGTTGCTGCGATTAGCGCCGCCTTCGCTGCGCTCCGCAGGCGCGAAGACTAGCCGCTTTTCCGAAGTAGCTGTTTAAACTCCCTCGGGTGGCCGTTTGGTTCCGCCCGAATCAAGAAAGCCGCGTTTCGAGTTTTGCTCGGAGCGCGGCTTTTGCATTGCTGCTTTCCCATACGCTTGCAGCAAGTAAAAACCCTTCACCGCGCTTTGCGACGAAGGGCTTTGTTTGAAATGAAAAGGGTCGGCTCCGCAGGTGGGCTGAACCGCTCAGCTACGGTGTCGCGATCCCGGACGGCGTTGCGTTGGCTCCGCAGGTGGGCTGAACCGCTACTCTTGCGCAGGGCCGAACGAAAGGTCGTCGAGTTTCGCCGGCGCCTCCCCGTCGTAGCAGCGCACGTTGCCTGCTTCCACTAGGGCATCCACTTCGGCTTCGCTGTAGCCCAGGTCTTCCATAACCGCGCGCGTGTCGTAGCCGACGGGCTTCGCGCGGCTGATAACTGGGTCGCCCTGGCTCTTCATGCGGATGGGAATTGTGGTAATGGAATGGTCGCCGATGCTGTCGTAGTGAATCGGGCGAAGCATGTCGTTTACGTAAGCTTCGTCGTCTTCCAGGACGTCTTCCATAGTGTTGCATACTGCGTAGGGAACGTCGTTGGTGTCGAAAACTTCCTTCCAGTATGCCCAGTCGTGCTTGGCGAAGGCTTCGGCCATCATGTTTACCACGGTTGCGTTGTCGCCGTTGGCGTTGATAGTTGCGCAATTCGTGAAGCGCGGGTCGTCGGCGTATTCTTCCAGGCCAATCAGGCGTGCGACGAATGGATACCAGGAATCATAGGTGCCGTAGCAGATAAGGAACCATACGCCATCGGCGGTCATGTACGAATTGTTGGTGGGGCAGGGTACGGCCTTGCGGCTCTTCGGGAAGGGCACGCCGAACGGGACGGAAACAACAGGCACCTGCATACCCCACAGCGCCATGTGGTGAAGGTTTACGGTAACGTGATCGCCCATGCCGGTGCGCTGAGCGCGCCAAACGGCGCTCATGATGCCCAAGCCAAGGGCGATGCAGGAATTGAAATCGCCGAATGCGGCGGGCATGTTGCCTGGTTGGAAGTGCTCGCCAGCCTGCGGAATGGACATAAGCAGGCCGCCACGGGCGGAATAGCAGGTGGCGTCAAAGCCCTTGGCGTCTTTCATTTCGCCGCGCTCTCCGTAGCCGCGCATCTGGCCGTATACCAGACGCGGGTAACGGGCGTGCAATGTTTCGTAGTCGTAGCCCAAGCGCTTCAAGGAAGGATTGCGCAGGCTTGTAACAAACACATCGGCCTGCTCCAGCAGTTTTTCTACCAGTTCGCGTCCTCCATCGGATTTCATGTCGATGGAAAGGAATTTCTTGTTGGCGTTGCTCATGTCGAACGCCGGGTTGTCGGGGCCCAGCTCCGGCATGCCGAAGCCAACACCGTCGCCGCGGTGCAGGTTGCCCTTGATGGTTTCGATCTTGTACACCGTGGCGCCCATTTCGCCGAGCGCACGAGTGCAGGCAGGCATCGCGACGTAATCTCCCAGCTCTACCACTACGAGCCCTTCAAGGCCCTTCGGCAGTTCCTCGGGCGACAGGCCCTGGAATTCTTTAGCGGGGGGCATGACGATTCGGTGATCCAGGCTCACGATAACCTCCTTGGGTAGATGAACATGTTCGTCACTCTACCTCCAGGGATGCCGTATTGCAATGAGCCGCCTTAGGGCATGCGCCACAACCGCTTTAGTGATGTGAACAAGTGTGGGCGGTGATCAGCATAAATGCAGGCCGCGCAAGGCTGACCTGCATTTATAGTTTCTCGAGCGCGATTGATTTTAATAAAGTGTTGGAGCAAGAAGCACTTTGCCGGTGCCGCGGTAGACGTTCACCAAACCCTCTCCGGAAGCGGCAGAGCCCACGAGCGATTTGCCTGAGCGCTCAACCGTGAAGTTGAGGGATCCGCTCCAGGCCAGCGCCATGTTGCCGTCGATCTTGAGCTCGTCGTTGTCCAGGGTGACCTCAATAAGCTCTTCTTCGGGGCAGGGAGATTCCAAGCACAGCGCGCCGTAGCCCTGGATGCCCAGGTTGAACAGCCCTTCGTTGCCAGCAACGGCGGAAGAAACGTTGCTGCGCATAACCGTTTTGTGTTGAAGGCTGGAATAGCACGCCAGGAACAGGCCGTCGTCGAGCACGATAGAATTGCCCCAATCGGTTACGTCGAGCGTGATGATGTAGCGATAGGTGGGCTCGAGAACTAGAAGGCCCGTGCCCTGGTATTCGGGCTTGATTGCCGATTCGCTGGTAACCGCACCGCGCAGGGCCTTGCCGAACAGGTCGCCCACACCCTTAACGCCGGTGGTGCAGGTTACGTTGCCTACCATCCACTGCATGGCGCCGGCCTGGACGGTGACGGGTGCCTGGCTCAGGTCGCAGATAACCTGGCGGCGACGCACGTTCATTTCGCTGGCGAAGTAGGCGTTCATGGCGGAAGCCTCGTTGACGGAAAGGTCGCGCTTCCATTCGATGGTTTTGAAGGCGCCGAATTCCTTGAGTACGGTTACGTCGTCGTTGTCGGTGAAATTGGAAATCTGGAACATAACTCTCCTCCTGTTGATGTTGGTGCGGGTTAATCCTCTTAATTGCCAAATTTGCAGAAAAGAATAGCATGCGGTGGCCCTTGCGCGGGGTGGTGCATCAGGCGCCTGGGGCGGTCGGCGGGAGGGCGCTTCTCGCGAAGGCTCAACCAGTACGCCCTGTGTTCCCAGGGCGTGTCGCGCCTGGCCGGCCGAGTCCTGGCGCGGTATGTGGTACGCCCCGCGCCCCTAGGGTGTGTCGAACACCTGCGCTCCGGCAAAATCGTTGAATTTGGCGGCATCCGCTTCTTTTTCGGCCATCAATTCTTCAAAGCCGGTCAACGCTGCGAAGGGCATGAATTGGGTGGCTCGTTTGGGGCTGTTGGCGGCGAAGTGGACGCCATGCTGCCGCACCTGCGCGGCGATGTCTTGCAATATGCGGCGGCGCCGTTCGGCTTCGTCAAAGGCAACGTCTTCCAGGAAATCGTCTTCGCTAAGCACGATGGCCTCCTATCTGGTTGTTTCGTTCGCGCATGGTTGCCCCCTGCTTTAGGCTGGTGCCTCGCAGTAGCGCGTTTTTGCCAAAGCGATCGCGCACGGCAACGGAAGCTCTTATTAAGTCGGCTTCTTTGCCATCGTCTTCCGAGCCGAAAAGGCTGGGCTGGTCGTACTTGGCGGGTTGGAGGGCGCCCAATGCCACCGTCAGCCTGCGAATGGGCTCGTTTTCCATTGCGTGCTGGTCGAACAGGCTCAGCGCCGCCTTCACTATGCGATGCGGCGAATCGGTTCGTTCGGAAAGCTTGGTTGAGCCGCCGCTTCCCATGCCCCATCTGCCGCTTTCGGTAAGGCGGGGCCGCGCGTAGCCAACGTGCACGGATATGCTTCCGCATGAAAGCCCCTTCGAGCACAAGTCCAAGCAGCTGGCGTCTGCCATTTCCCGCAGTACGGTGCGTGCTTCGCTGAAGGAATAGTCGTGCATCAACACCTGCCCGTTCGATATTGAATGCGCTGCGGGGCGGTACCCTTTTATCTGCTTGATGGTGCAGGGCTCCTGCCCCCAGGCGTGGTCTAGCAAATATTCGCCGATTTTGCCGAATTCCTTTTTCAGCCATGCGGGGTTGGCGGCGCATATGCCGGCCATGTCGTAGATTCCGCGCCGTGCCAGGCGATGCGCGATGCCTGGGCCCACCTGCCAGATGTCGGTTATGGGCTGATGGAACCAGATTTCGCGCTTATAGCTTTCTTCGTCCAGTATGCCTATGCCGTCGGCCGCTTTTTTCGCTTCGATGTCCAAGGCCACCTTCGCCAAAAACAGGTTTGGGCCGATGCCCGCCGTGGCGGTGATGCCTGTTTCTTCGGCTACTTTGCTGCGCAACATTTCGGCGAAGGCCTTTGCGTCCATCCGATACAGCTTTAGGTAGGGGGTTGCGTCTATGAAGCATTCGTCGATGCTGTACACGTGAAGGTCTTCTGCGCTTACGTATCGCAGATATATAGCGTTGATCTGCGCCGATACTTCCATATAGCGGGCCATGCGTGGCGTTGCCATGGTGTATTCGATTCCATTGGGAATCTGAAAAATGCGGCAACGGTTTTTTACGCCTAATGCTTTCATGGCGGGCGTTATGGCAAGGCAGATGGTGCCAGGCCCGCGGTCGGGGTCGGCCACCACAAGGTTTTCAGTGAGGGGGTCTAAGCCGCGGTCGACGCATTCGACGCTTGCGTAGAAGCTTTTCAGGTCGATGCACACATAGCTCTTTGCGGGCTTGTTGTTAAGCACGGCTCATTCCTCCCATCACATCGAAAACAGAGTTTGTTCGCTAGTTTTTATACGAACACCTGTTCTAGTATACAGACATGGACTATAGGGCGAAAGATGGCGAAATGAGGCGCGCGCACCGCGAAACGGTGGACGTGTTGGCGCGGTTCGGGCGGGATGGCCGCCTTGAGCCTTGTGTTGTCGTGCTCAAAGATTGCCGTGCTTTTCGCATTGACGAAGTGCTGATGGCAAGCGGATTCGACCCAGTGCACCACGGCAAGCGCACGGCGCGCTTCGACATTCGCCCGGGCGGCAGGGAAATGCAGCTGTTCTTGGAGCATCAGTTGGAAAACCCCGCCACGGGTGCCACTGGAGCTGCGGCATCTCGCTGGTGCCACGGGTGCCACTGGGGCTGTGGCATATCGCGTCCGCCTGACGCCCCGGCGCTGTTCGGCGTCGTCGGGGCGTGGCAAGATCTGCGCGCCGTGCATGATCTGAGGGGCGCGCGCAGCGAAAGGGGCCCCTTCATGGCAAGATACTTGCGCGGTGTATTCCCAAACGGCTGCTTGCAGGGCTTTTCGGATACATGGCGCGCATATCTTGCCAAAGCCAGCTCATTTCGGATACATGGCGCGCGAATCTTGCCACGAACTGGCGTTTTTCCCGTCCGAGGCCCCTTCGGGAACGCATGAAGCGAAAAAGCTGCCACGGATCGCCGCCCGAAAACACGCTGCGGCGAGATCTTGCCACTGTCGGACGCCGGGGAACGCATTTCGCGAGCATTTTGCCACCGGCAAGCGTCCGGGAACGCACCACGGCATAATCTTGCCACGACTGGACGCCCGCCCCGCGTCCCACGGCACTGAACGCCCCACGGCTCCCGCTGGGCTCATCGCCAAACACCATGCCATGCACCGTACGCGGCGCTTTTGCCGCTACTGAAAAAGTAAGTTGTAGGTTACGGGTGTCAATGCGGTGGAACGTGCCGTCTGTTTCGGTTTAAGTGCTATCGTTCCACTAACGTATTAGCCCGATCGACGGGCCCGGAAACAAGGAGGAACCATATGCGCGTAGCAAAAGAAAAGCTCTTGCTGATTGCCGGATTTGTTTGGCTTGCTGCTGGGCTCAACATTGCCATCCTCGGCGTTTCCGCATTTACCGAAATGGGCCAGCACGCAATGTTGGTGCTCGTGCCTGCCGCAATCGTTGCTTTCACGGTGTTCCATGCAGGAATGTTCTCCAAACTGGTTGGCAAGCACGCCGACCGTATCGAAGCTATGGAAGAAGATCGCGTGCCATTCTGGAAGTTCTTCGATGCTAAGGGCTACCTCATTATGGCGTTCATGATGACCATGGGCATTGGGCTGCGTTCTTCTGGTATTGCCCCTACGTGGTTCATCGCATTCTTCTATGCAGGTCTTGGCATTGCGCTGGCTCTTTCTGGCTGTTGCTTCTTGGCTCGCTATTTCCGCGATGGCGGTGTTTCCTGCCCCTTGGTACCCCGCACGGCTAGCAAGTAGCGAACTCCAGCGTTAGATCGCCCTCAGCCGGGGTGCTTGCTTTAGCTGAGCTCCAGCAGATCAGCTATGTGCTATGCGGACCTTTCAGGGTGGTTGGGGGTTCATGCCTGATGCGAGCCGTCTAGGGCTGCCGAGCGCTTCGGAACTGGCGCGAACCGTCCAGGGCTGTCGAGCTTCAAGCTTGGCGTGAGTCGTCCAAGGCAGCGGGCTCGGACCAAACCGAGCTGCCCAAGGCGGCGGGCTCGGACTCGACCGAACCGCCCAAGGCAGACGGGGTCCAAACCTAGCGCGAACCGCTCAAGGCGGACGGGCTTCAGTCTGGTGCAAATTATTAAGCGGTCGGGCCTCGAGCCTGGCCGCTTTAGTGCTGTTGGCCCCTTGCATGGCCCCCTTGCTTTGCTTGTGTAGCCATAAAGCAAGAATGTACTAGAATAACCCCCATGGATAAAGACGAGCTGAAAGAGCGTATTCGTGTCCCGCTTCTGGGCTTTTCGGCGGTGCTGATGAGCATCGTCGCTTTTTTGCTGCTCTTGTACGGCATCACTGTTGTTGTCCGTTTTCTTTTCGCGCTGGGGTCGCTTGGATAGCCATGGCGTATACCAACAGGAAAAACAATGTTTTCGAGTGCGGCGGGCAGCGCTTCGCTTTAGAGTGCGGAGAGCGGCACCTCACTTTCAAGTGCGGAGGGCAGCACCTCGCTTTCAAGTGCAGCGGGCGGCACTTTGTTTTCAGGTGCGGAGAGCGGCACCTCGCTTTCAAGTGCGAAGGGCAGCGCTCTGCCCTCGTTGCCGTATGGCGCATTTTCAGCAAGGCGGGGCAGTAGCATGTGGCTTCGCTTTACTCTGTTTGATGTGCGTGTGGTAGCGCACTACCTTGGCGTGCTGGTTTCGTTCTTCACCATTGCGCTGGCGGTGCCGTTGGTGGTTGCCATCGCAATGCAGGAATGGGAGCCGGCTTCGCGCTATCTGCTGGCGGTGGGCATTTCGCTTATCGTCGGGTCGGGGTTGCGCCTTGTGTGCGTGCAGCCGGGCAAGCTTACCCACCAGCAGGCGCTTGCGGTAACGGGCCTTTCGTGGATTGTCCTGGCGTTTGTGGCTTCGGTTCCCTTGGCTCTTTCCGGCCATTACGGTTCGTACCTCGACTCCCTTATGGAAGCGGTTTCCGGGCTTACCACCACGGGCGTTACGCTTGTTATCGATCTGGAGCACCTTTCCACCGCCGACAACATGTGGCGCTTCGTAATGCACCTTATCGGTGGCTTGGGCCTTATCGTTGTGGCCCTTTCGCTGGGCCTTTTGGGTAAGGCAACTTCGGGCCTGTATTCTTCGGAGGGCCGAAGCGAACATGTGCTGCCCAACATTGTGAATACGGTTCGCCTTATCAGCCGTATTTCCCTTACCGCCATTGCGGTTGCCGTGGTTATCCTGTTTGTGATGTGCGTTCTTTCCGGTATGGAACCGGTGCGTGCCTTCTTCCATTCCCTATGGATATCCATCTCGGGCTTTATCACGGGTGGCTTTGCCCCTACTAGCCAGTCCATCGGGTACTACCATTCGTTTGCGCTGGAAATCGTTTGTATGGTGCTTATGCTTTTGGGCGCCATTAACTTTTCGCTGTACGTGAAAACCCAGCGCGGCGAAACCGATTCCTTCTTCCGCGATTTGGAAATCCGCACGGGTGCCATCTGGCTTATTGTTGCTACCATCACGCTTATGGCCTCAACGTGCGCTTCGGGCGGCTTCTCTGATTTGATGGCGCTGCTGCGTCGCGGCGTGTTCATGGTTGTGGCTGCAGCTACTACTACTGGCTTTCAGAATGTTACGAACAATCAGCTCACCACGGTATTTTCTTCAGGCGCGTTCCTGATCATCGCCATGTGTATGGCAATCGGCGGTTCCAGCGGAAGCACCGCCGGTGGTATCAAGCTTTCGCGCATCGGCCTTATTGCCAAATCGATGGTTTCCACCCTCAAGGAAACCCTTTCGCCTAGCACGGCGCGCGTTTCCGTTCGTTACTATCACCTGGGGCGCAAAGTGCTTACCACCGATGCGGCAAAATCGGCTATGACTGTTTCTGCCCTGTTTGTGGTTACGTATCTTATTGGCTCGCTTGCGGGCATCGCGCATGGCTACGATGCCATTTCTTCCATCTTCGAATCGGTTGCTATGGCCTCCAACGGCGGCTTGAGCTCGGGCATTGTTTCTCGCGGCATGCCGCCAACCCTGGAAGTGGTGTACATCCTTGAAATGTGGGCAGGCCGTCTGGAATTCGTAACGCTTTTGGCCCTTGTTGTGAAAGTGGTTGTGTCTATCGCGCCTCGCAGGAAGGTGGTGCGCTCGTGACCAAGCTGCTTTCAAAGCGAACCATTGTTGCGGCATGGGGCTCATGCGTGTTGGCGGTCGTGCTGCTGTGTGCCGGTGTTGCCTGGGCCGATGAAGGGCAGGAATCGTCCAAGCCCAGCAATCACGTATACGTGAACCAGCTTTCCGACAGCTCGTTTTTGTACCAAACAACCATTGCCGATTTGGCTCAGGCCGACTCGTACTATGAAGGCCAAACGGTACTTGTGCAGGGAGAAGTGGTGGGCGACCGCATCAACGATGAAATGCAACCTGACAATTGCTGGGTCACCCTGCAAGACGACGACCCTACAAATCCTAGCGTGGTTTCGGTGTTCATGACCATGGAGCAAGCGAAGAACATCGACACGTACGGTAGCTATGGCGTTACCGGCACCATGCTCCAAGTGCGTGGCACGTTCCATTTGGATTGCAGGGAGCATCAGGGCATGTCCGACATTCACGTGGAAGAGGTTTCGGCACTTGCCGCCGGCTCTGAAAACAAGCCCGGGATGGATCCGAAACTTTTCGGTCTTGGCATCGTTTCGGTGCTGGCCGGCTTGGCTTTGCTTGCCCTGTACCAATCCAAACGAGAGGGGACGCTGTAATGGAAACTCCAGCCATCGAAACCGGTGTGGTGGTGAAGCTCGATAGGGGCTTCCCCTTGGTTCGTTTGGACGATGGCCGCGAGCTTCGTTGCGAGCATGCCACTTCCTTAGTGAAGGGCAGCGATCAGCGCGCAGTGGTGGGCGATGAAGTGCGCATTTCCCTTCCCGATGGGCATGACAAGGGCATCATCGAGGAAACATTGCCCAGGCGCACGTCGTTTGTGCGCAAAGACCCTACCGAACGGGCCCTTCCGCAAACGTTGGCCGCCAACTTCGACCTGGTTATCATCGCTCAGCCCATCGAAGACACCAACACACGCCGTCTGGAGCGTGAGCTTGTCTTGGCCCATGAAACGGGAGCGGAAGTGCTGGTGGTGCTTACCAAGGCCGACCTGATGGCTTCGCCCGCTGAAGTGGAAGAAGTGCGCTCGCATATCGATGGGTTCGTGGGCAATGACGAACTGCTGGCCATTTCCGACCGCGACGAGGCGTCGGTACAGCGTCTTGCTCGGATAATTGCCGAAGGTGATAAAACCGCAGTGCTTATCGGCCGGTCAGGCGTGGGCAAGTCGAGCCTGGTGAATATGCTCGTAGGCAGCGACATCCAAAAAACCACTGCCGTGCGCGGCGATGGCAAGGGCAGGCATACCACCGTTTCTCGCGAGATTATCTACCTGCCAACGGGTGGCCGCATTGTCGACATGCCTGGCGTGCGCGGGTTGGGGCTTTGGGACGCCGACGAAGGCATTGGCGCTGCGTTTTCGGACATTGAGGAGCTGGCCGCTTCATGCCGCTTTCGCGATTGCACCCACACCAACGAACCAGGATGCGCTGTCCGTGCCGCCGTTAAGTCGGGCGATTTGGCGGCAGAGCGCCTGGAATCGTATGTGCGCCTTCGCGAAGAGAGCGCTCAGGTGAAAACCCGCCGCGAGGAGGCGGAGCGCATTCGCAGCCGTCGCGGGCATCCTCGCCGAAGGCGTTAAGAACCGTGAAACCAAGCGTTCTTTCCGATGCGCTACAATATTATGTGCAACATCCCATTATGGGATGTTGTTTTTCTAAGGGGCCTGCATAGGGCGGGCCGCAAAGAGGGGGACCCATGAATCCTGCAGTGATCATACCTACCTTCCACACCGCGCCCGCAAAGCGCGGTGCCGCAAAGCCCTCTAGGCTGTATGACCATCCTACGCCCTTGAATGAGCAGGGCACATTGGGCAGGTGCCTTAACTCGTTGCAGCAGGTGCGCGGGTTGGGCCAGGTAATTATTCTGGTTGCCGCCGAGGGTGGCGTGGAAGACGAAGCCGCCAAGAAGGTTCAAAACATTGCCAACCAGTTCCCTCAAATGCATACGTTGGTAATTGGACGCGCTGAAGCTGAGATTGTTCAGCAGCGTTTGGATCAGCTAGGCTTCGGCGGCCAGCAGGAGGCTATTGGCCTTACGGGCTATTCGGCCGTTCGCAACCTTGGTTTGGTTGTTGCCCAGGTGTTGGGGTTCGATTCGGTGGTGTTCATCGACGACGATGAAACCATCGAAGACGAGACATTTCTTGAAAAGGCCATGTACGGCTTGGGCAAGCTCACCAAGAAGGGCATTCCCATCCTTGCCAAATCGGGCTTCTACTTCAACGATGAAGGCACCTACTACTCGAAGAGCCAGAACCGTTGGTACAACCATTTTTGGCAGCAGGGCCGTGCTTTCAACAATTGGATCAGCAAGGCCATGTCCGGCCCGCGCCTTTCTCGTTCCAATCATGTATGTGGCGGCTGCTTGGCGCTGCATCGTGAAACGTATCGCCGTTTGAGCTTCGACCCGTGGATCCTTCGCGGTGAAGACTTGGACTACTTGCTTAACCTGCGTATGTACGGTTCCGATATCTGGTTCGACAACCAATGGTCGTTGACGCACCGCCCTCCGCGCGACAGGCATGAAGGCCATCGCTTCTATCGCGATATTTTCCGCTGGATCTACGAGTACTACAAAATCGAGTTCAGCCGTGCGCAGATCGACCTTCTGCAGATCAAGCCTTCTTCGCTTATGCCGTATCCTGGTCCGTTCCTGGAGCCGGGCATTACCAAGCGTATCAAGCGTACGGCGTTCCTGCGTTCGTTGGCCCGTCCCGACAAGAAGCGCTATCGCGAAGGTGCCAAGGCTGCTGCCGGCGAGGCAACCGAATACGCCCAGGAGCACTGCATGAAGTACTTCGAGTTCCAGTACACCTGGGGCGATATCATGGCGCGCATGGAAAGCGACGGCGGTTTGCGCCAGGCGCTGGTTCAGGCTGCTATTGCCCGTCAGTCGGGCGGGGAAGTGGTAGTTGAAGCTGCTGCCCCGGCGGGCGCATCGGCAGATGGTGCGGGCAACGCTTCCAACTTGCCGGAACCTGCCGCCGCCAACCTTGATCCAGGCATGACGGCCGAGATCAGGCTCAACATTAACGAAGAATAGGATTTGCGCACTTCATGGAAACCTTTGTAATTACCGCAGCAGTTGGCGTAGTTGTTGGAATTTTGTCGGGCTTGCTGGGTATCGGAGGAGGAACCTTGATGGTTCCCCTGTTCCGTTTGGGTTTCGGGCTTTCGGCTCTTGCCTCTACGGCAACATCGCTGTTTACCATCATCCCCACTTCACTGGTAGGTTTCGTCACCCACATCAAGAACAAGACATGCATTCCCCAGTTGGGAATTGTGTGCGGTTTGGCTGGCGCCTGCACCAGCCCCTTGGGTGTGTATTTGGCCAATATGTCGCCAGCATGGATGGTCATGCTGGCTGCGGCTATCATCATTGGCTTTTCGTCGTTCAAGATGTTTCGCAAGGCTGCACGCATGCCGAAGAACCCCGCTTCGGGCAAGGCCATGGGCGTTGATGTGGAAAAGGCCGCTGTTAAGGCTGCGGTCATCGAAGAAGACTTGGGCGAAGAAGAATTCAAGCTTACGCGCAAGAATCTGCCTGTTGCCATCGGCATCGGCTTAACCGCAGGCCTGGCCTCGGGCTACGTAGGCGTGGGCGGTGGCTTCCTGATGGTGCCCCTGTTCATCTCGGTGCTGGGCGTTATGATGCGCAAGGCGTCGGGTACGTCCCTGGTTGCCATCATGATCTTGGCCATTCCCGGCGTCGTCTATCAGGGCATGTTGGGTAACATCGACTACCTTGCGGGTATCGCTATGGCGGCGGGCAGCATCCCCGGTGCGGTGATTGGCGCGAACCTTGTCCGTCGCGTTCCCGAGCGACAGCTGCGCATTGCTTTTGGTGTGTTTTTGCTTATCAGCGCGGTAGTGCTTCTGGGCAACGAGGTAGCTGCACTGTAATATGCTATGGTCACATTACCTGCGACGTGTATGGCGCAGGTAGAAGTAGCTCCCGTTTCCCGGAGGATCGTTTATGGCTTACCCCCGCCACAACGTTACCATCGTTCTTGAAATTGCCTCGCTGTGCATGGCTCTTATCTGCGGCTGCGTTTTGGGCTGGGCAATGTTCGGCCCCGAGAACAACTATCTGGTTCTTACCATTTCCGGTGCCCTGTTTACGGCGTTCTTGCTGATTACCATTGCCCTGATCCTCGACCCCGACCGCATTCGCGCAAACCAGTCCATGTCGGTGTTGAACTTGGCAAGTGCAACGCTGGAAGCCATGCAGGAAGGCTTTACGTCGGAAGCCGCCCAGAAGGTGTGCGAGATTCTGCTCCCTTCCACTTCGGCGTGCGCCGTTGCCATTACCGACCGCGAAGTGGTTTTGGGCTACGCTGGCGCTGGCAGGGAAGAGCTGGGCGAATTGGGTGGGCATATCCGCACCGCCGGCACGAAACGCACTGTGCAGGATGGCAAAACCCGCGTGTTGCGCTCACAGCTCGAAGTGGGTTTGCCTGTTCCCATGAGCGCCATCCAGGCCGCCATTATCGTTCCCTTGAAGATGGGGTCTTCCATTCAGGGTACGTTGAAGTTCTACTATCCCAAGCCTTCGCGCATTTCCGAAACGCAGATTTCCGTTGCTGAAGGTTTCGGTCAGTTGCTTTCTACGCAGATTGCCGCCTTGCAGCTCGAAGAGCAGAAGAAGCTTGCTACCAGCATGGAACTGAAGGCGCTGCAGAGCCAGATCAACCCGCATTTCCTGTTCAACATCATCAACACCATGGCATCGCTGGTACGCACCGATCCCAACAAGGCTCGCGTTATGCTGCGTGAGTTTGCGGTGTTCTATCGTCAGACGCTCGAAAACAGTTCGGATCTTATCTCCCTTTCGCGCGAGGTTGAGCAGACGGTGCGCTACCTTTCGCTCGAACAGGCACGATTCGGGGAAGATCGCTTGGCAGTAGAAGTTGATATCGGCGAAGAGGTGCGCGCTATGCAGGTGCCTGCCTTCATGGTGCAGCCGTTGGTTGAGAATGCGGTAAAGCACGCCATGCCGGCGGAAGGCAAGCTCACCATTTCCATTTCCGGTGCCCTCGATGGCGACGACGTGTATCTACATGTGAACGACGACGGCATCGGCATGAAGGAAGAGGCCCTCAAGAACATCATGGCGCCGAAATCGGAGACGGGCCTGGGTATTGCTGTGAAGAATGTCAACGATCGTCTGCGCGGCTACTATGGCGAAAAGGCTTATATGGATATCCAGAGCGAGCTGGGCAAGGGAACTTCCGTTACTCTGTTCCTTCCCGATTGCGCGAATGTGTAAAGGCGCTGCCTGGCAAGAGCTTTGCAGATAGAACGGTTCAGGCTATACGCATGAGGGCAAGCCGCAAGGGCGTATCACTCGCAAAGTACAGACAATGCGATGTTTGCGGGGCGGTTCTAAACTCGCACAACAACAGCGGCAAATGTCCCGACTGCAACCTCACAGACCGCATCGAGAGCATCCAGCAGCGCAAACGCCACCTCGAATCATTGGAGCGCAAGGAAGCCAGCACCGAGCTAAGGCGCATCTACAACGCAGAGCGCCAGGCTGTGCGGCGCATGGAAAAGCGAATCGGGGTAAGATGATTCGAAAAAATATCTAGATGCCTGACCTGCAACTTAACGGTTTCTGTAACAGAGATTCACAAACCCCGCACAAGCCTATAGCCTGTTTCGGCGAAAGAGAAGAAAGGGGATCGTTCGCACGCGGCTACAGGCTCATACAATGACGCCCAGGCGGGAAGCTCCTTTTCTCTCATGCCTGTCAGAGTTCCCGCCGCCCACTATTCAGCGCCCTTGCAAGCGATTTGCAGGGCGCTTTTTTTATATGCCGTGGTCTATTCGGTTCCTGGCTGCTTCTCGCTGGTTCCGCTTGCGTTGCCGCTCTTCGCATTTCTTGCAGCAGTAAGCCGAATCCCTATGAGGGTTTCTCGCTCCCTGCTTGCGTTTGAACATCCTTCCGCATCCCTTGCAAGCGCACTCCCTCCACGGTGCGTGGTCTGAAAGGGTTTCGATCATCTGACGGCATACAGCAGCCGTAAGCCCACCAGTCCGAGCGTCCCCGAAGTCGAACACGTTTCCAGGCGCTTTCGTGCTTGCCGCTCCCCCTGCTGCGCTGCACCAGTAAGCAGCCGAATGGGGATATGCCGCGTTATATATAGCGTTCATGCCCAATGCGCTATGCGCACCGTTTGCAATTCTGGAAACACTACAAGCAAACATGCTCAAATCCTGAATAGAGCGAGCCGCTTCGCTCACCGAAATGAAAAGACCCTCGTTTATGAGACTTTGCGAAAAGCCAGGAAAGAAGCTGTCTGTTGTTTCAATTGCCTGTTGCCATTCGTTGGCGATTTGCGGCCTTGCCATGCGTTTCCCGCACGCCCCGTATTCCCTATCTGGGCTGAAAGGCAAACCCCACTTTTCGCAAAAGCTGAGCAGTTCGTCAGCGTTTGAGATTTCATCATCTGGGCAAAGGCTCAGCGGCGGTATTTCGAGAATTTGATGGCTGAAAAACTCTATGGGCAAATCCTCAAAGCGCATGAATGACCCGCTTGATCTGTCTTGCACGAAAAACAGATGCCCGTTGCATTCATCGATGCGAATAGGCGAATGCGCCCACCAATAAAGCGGATTAGCCGCCCATTGCCCACCGTATGTTTCATTTTGATTTGCCAATTGTCCCGCTAAACATTCCCTCGATTGAGGGACATTATGCCGCTTTACTTTGAGACAACGCAAGCATGCACAGCGTTCAAAGTATCGAATTGCGGTTACATAAGGTGGTTTAGATGAAACCAGGAATCAAGGTTATCCGAATGGACAACCACGGAAATGAGAGCGGGCTTAACCAGCTCATAACCGTCAAGGAAACGGCAACGCTCCTTGACTGCACCGAGCAGACGGTTAGGGCGATGGTTCTCCGTAAGGAGTTGCCAGCGGTGAAGATCGGTCACCGTGTCTACATTCAACGGGATAAGTTCATCGCGAAGTTTTGCGAGTAGGTGGTTGTCATGGGAAACGCTTTCGATGCCGAAAAGCCTTCTGAGAGCCACAGGCAAACGAACAGGGTAACGGGCGCAACGGCTGCATACGAAGCCGCCAAATGGAAGAAGAGCCACCCACGCGCCTATTGGCTGATGGCTGACACCGCGCTGAGGATCGCGGGAAACGGGCGGCGGCTGAGCATTTCGATGGTTGCCGAGGTTGTCAGGGCAACGTATATCCCACACGAAGAGAACGAAGCGCCTTTCAAGGTCAACAACACGCTCCTTCCCGCCCTTGCGCGGATGCTGGAAGCCGATTACCCCGAAGAGTTGGGCGGCAGATTCGAGAAGAGAAGGAGCCTATCGGACGGCATGGTAGGCAAGGTGAGCGCAGATGGATAGGGAAACATTCGCAGATGCATGCTTGCAGGTGCTCAACGATGAATTGGAGGGGTTCGCGCCGTTTCGGTACAACGTCAACCCCCATGCCCGTTTCCTAGGCTCGATGCTCGGTACGTTCACGGTCGATGACGTGCGGCAGATGGTGGCTTTCAAGCGCAAGCAATGGGAAGGCACCCAGTACCAAGCGCACTTGAACCCGAGCACGTTGCTTAGCCCGTACCACCTGGAAGCCTACATAGCCGAATCCAAGCTACCACCAGCAACACGGCGGGTTGGTAATACCGCCTTCATTGATGAAGAGTTGGCAAGCTATGCGAGCTGACGGAAGCGGGGTGAATGAGCCATGAGCCGCGCAAGCGAAGCCATACGGGCGCATGATAGACGCTGGTCGCCGTTTGGGGCAAGCGAGCAGTTTGAAGCCGCACGGCTTGCCAAGGAGGTAGCGTGTGGGAGCCAGACCAGGGAAGTCCAGGCGTTGCAAGCGTACATGTTCCTTGTATCTATCCGCGATTCCGAAAGGCTTACCGCCGTTGCGTCAAATGCCGATGTTGCCGCCCATGTTCTGAACAAGGACGGGAGCGACACCATTAGTGGAACGAGCTACAGGCGCTACACGAAGAACGACCTAAGGCTATGCGGGTTGGTCGATTTCCCGAGCAGCAAGGGAGGGCGTGAAGCGGCAACAGTCTACACGTTTCCCGCTTTCATGCGACTGTACGGCATTGTGGATAACTCGGGGGCAACAGCCAAGGAACCCGCTAAGCCATGTACCAGCCAACTGGTACAAATCACGCACAAAAGGTAGCAAGTATAGAGTTACTAGAGGATAGATATTCGGGCATGGAAGAGGGATATTCCATATACCCCCAAGAAACACCCTTACCCATTGTGGAAAACCATAATCCCCAGCAGCAAGCAGAGCGGGTATACGGAAAGACAATTGATACGTATTGCAGCAAGTGCAGGAAGACAACCAGATTCAAAGGGCAAGGGTTCAATGAAGCAATCGGGCATGAGGTATTCGCTTGCACGAGGTGCGGAGAAAGAACATTTCTTTCCGATTGATTGATTGGCGCCGCATGGCGAAAGGAAGGCAGGGGGCTTTCAAAGCCAGACGGCCCCCTGCTTGCAGGAAACGAAAAGCCAAGCAAAGGCAATCCAAGAGAACGATAAACGCCGTTCCGCGAACGGCAACGGAGAGGAAAGCGCATGGGAAGAACGCCAACGCCTAAGCAGCTCGAATTTGCCAACGCCATAGTATCGGGTGCCGCGCCGTCCGAAGCGTACAGGCAAGCGTACCGAGCGGACGGCATGAGCAGCGCAAGCGTGGCAAGGGAAGCCCAGCGCCTTCTCTCCAACCCCGTTATCGCCCCCATTGTGGAAGAGGGGCGCAGGGAAGCGGCAGAAGCCGCCAAATGGAGCCTGGGGAAGGCTCTAGAGCGCCTACAGGCGGTAAACGACAGGTGTTACAGGGAATTGCTGGAAGGCATGGACAGCACCGCGCTAAGGGGTTTCACGGACACGATGGACAGGCTCAACGAGCTATCAGACGTTAAGCGCGAAGCGGAAACGGACACCGTTCCGCGCATCGTGTTCACGCCGTCCAAGCGCCCATAGTCTGGCAAGGGCGGGAATCAGCCCAACAGAAACCAGAAAATGACCCGTTCCCGTTATAGGTTTTCCTTTATGGCTGGGTTCGGCTATAGGCAGCCGTTGCCTACCGATGCGGGAGCAGGCGGGGCATTATCCGTCATTGACGGAACGGAAGATAAGAAAGGCATGAGTGGCAATAATGGTTGCTAACGGAGCATATAACTATCACGAGACTAAAGACGCTGAGGGCAAAAGCTACAGACCGAAGCGGTGGGACTGCTATATCAACGTGCCAGGCATGAAAAGACCCAAGCATAAGCGGTTTCGCGGCACGAAAAGAGATTGCGAAAACTTTTGCATGAGGATAAGGAGGGAAGCCGAATCGGGAATACGACCCGATGCCGATAAGGTCACCGTCTCCGAGTTCATTGGCGATTACCTGAATAACCGTCAGACGATGGGAGAGTTCGCAGACAGTACGATCGCTAAGTACAATTTGCTTCTCCGCAAGTGGATCGCCCCGTACGTTGGCGGCGTGCCAGTCAAGGACGTTAGTCCGTCCATGATCGAAAGCTGGTACAGGAAAGCGTCTAGCGATGGTGCTTCGGGTATAACGCTGAACCATGCCCACAAGCTGGCTAAGATGGCTTTCAAGAACGCCGTAAGGGACGGACTTGCCACCTCCAACAAGTTCGACCAGGTGAAGGCACCGAAGAGCGAAGCGAACAAGCGCGGGTACCTTTCGTTCGAGGAAGCGGGAAGGTGCTGAACGTGCTTGACGAAGAGGAGGGGTTCAGCGGCTTCTCAGCAGCCGTAAGGATCGGTTTTGCCATCGGCGCACGGCGCGGCGAGGTGTTGGCGCTCACGTGGAACGACATCGACTTCAAGGCCGAAACGGTGTCCATCACGAAGAGCCTTGTTCGCGTATGCGAAGCGAGGAAGGCGGGCGTTCCGCCCCAGACCGTCAAAGCGCCCAAGACCGAAAACAGCAATAGAACGGTCACGATCGACAGGGCAACGCTCCGATGGCTCAGGGAATGGAAGCGCGAGCAGAAGAGCGAGCTTTGCGCGCTGGGTGTCGTGCAGGTTCCGAAAACGCCTGTCTGCTGCTCAACGAGTGGGCGCAGGTTCGGCGGCGTTGCTGCTCTTGCTGGGGGAACACTGAACCTATCATCTTTCAGGAACCAATTCAGTAAGTTTTGCGAAAGGCACCAGTTCAAGGACAGCCTAGGGAAGCGTCCATGTTTCCACGAGCTGCGCCACACACAGGCTACCTACCTGCTTGCAAACGGGGAGGATGTTATCAGCGTTTCCGCTCGATTGGGTCACGCTTCACCGAGCATAACTAGCGACATGTACGCCCACGCCATGCCCCAGCGAGACGTTGAGTGCGCGGGTGCCATCGGCGCACTTCTTACGAAAGCGAAGAGGAAGGCCGTATAGCAAAGATCACCAAATCATCACCAGCGGGGCGTTTTGCAAGCGCGTATTAACCAGCGGGTCAGCAGAAATTAGCCGTCTGACCTGCTGGTTTCAAATGTTGATCGGGGGTGGTGTGAGTTTTCAAGCGCCTTCCTATCTGTGCCGCACAGCGTTCTTAGCTGCTTGCGAATCTTGTATGCGCCCTGTTCCTTGTAACGGCGTATGACGGCATCTTCCGCCCTGCTCCATCGCTGTTGCTGCATGCTATGCCCCTCTGCTCTTCCGTGTCGCTGCCTGTGCGGGCTTCTACATGGATTCTAACGGGCTGCTCGCGATCCCCTGGGCTTCGGTGCCTTGAATCAGCTCGACCGCTTTCATGCACTCCCCGAACTGCTCGGAAACAACGTCAAGGAAGTTCAGTATCCCGCAAACCTCGAACTCGCTTACCGCGTTCGGGCTGCAAGCTATGGCGTTGACCAGGGCATGAGCCTGGTTGATCTTCCTCTCGGTTTCCTCCATTACGTCATTGGCTGAAAACTTCTCTGCCTTGTAGATCATTGCAATGTGCCTTTCTCTTTCGGCTTGCGGCTATAGCGCCGTGCCTGGTGGTTCTCTGGTGATGATTTGGTGATCGACTGAGTGCATCTAGATATATGTTGTTCGTCATGGTTGGTGATTCGAATAACGTATTTGAATATGCTTTGGCTTGGTTCCATATGGGGACGTGTTTCAGATAGATCGGCGCATATTCGGTAAGTGGTCTATAATAGGAATGATAAATTCACGAAACACGAGGAGGTTGCGTTGCTGAAGGCAATTATCGTTGATGACGAAGCGCCAGCGCGTTCCGAGTTGCGCTTCCTGCTAGGCGAACTCAACCAGACTGAAGTTGTTGCCGAGGCCGCAAGCGTCCGCGAGGCTATCGAAAAGCTCAAGGAATACCCTTGCGACGTTATGTTCTTGGATATCAACATGCCCGAGGCTACCGGTATTCAGCTCGCAGAGGCTCTGCAGCATTTGAAGTACCCGCCTGCCGTGGTATTCGTTACCGCCTATAGCGAATTTGCTCTGGATGCGTTCAAGGTTAATGCTATCGATTACCTGGTTAAGCCTGTTGAAACCGAGCGTCTTTCTCATGCTCTCGCTCGCGTCCGCGAGCATGTGCTGCTTCATGCAAAGGCACAGAAGGCTGAGCGCATTCCTGTTGAAAAGGGCGGCAAGAAGATCCTCATCAACATCGACGACATTCGTTATGTTATGGCGCGCGACGATTATGCGTACCTGCAAACTGGCGTCGACCGTTTCTTCTCTACCGTAAGCTTGGCTCAGCTGGAAAAAACGCTCGATGGCCACGGTTTCTTCCGTGTTCATCGCGGTTACCTGGTTAACCTTGCGCTGGTCAAGGAAGTTGAGCCTCAGTCGGGCGGCACCTTGCTTCTTACGCTCGACGGCGTAGACGAGAAGATTCCGGTTTCCCGTCGCCGCGTGTCTTCCCTTAAGAAGGCGCTGGGCCTGTAAGCGTGCTTTGCGTCTGACGCTTGCCTGGAAGGGCTCCTCTGCGCATGGCGTCAATCCCCGCCTTTACGGTAGCCAGTCCGCATTGCGGCAACCGACGCACGTTGCTGGCGGGCAGGCCTGAAACAAGGAACCCTCGCGCGTAGCGACACCTGGCATCACCGCCGCGATGGGCGCTATCAGCAGTGTTCTCCGTGCAAGGCGGTACCATATGCTTCAACTAGTTGGGTCGGCTTCAAGCCGGCCCTTTTTTGTTTTATCTGCCTTTACCGATATTGGCCGACGTCCATTCCCCCGACTTCGCTGACATTGCCTGCCGCCTCTCTCCGGCTTCATCCGAGCGTTTTTCCGAAGGGCTCCTTGCTGGTTCGAATTCATTGCAGGCGAGGGGTGGGCGAGCTTAGGGTTGGTTTAGGATCAGCTTGGGATCGGCTTAGGGGGGTAGTTCGGGGTTAGTTTGGAATCGGCTAGTTCGGGGTTAGTTCGGGATCAGCTTGGGGGTAGTTCGGAATCAGCCCCGAGGTTGATCTGCTCTTCTGCTCCCTGCGGGTCGGGATCCCCGCGTGCGAATGCCAAGGAACAGTGAGGATGGCAAGATCTGCGTATTTTGTACTCCAGCGCAGGAAAAACTCTGCTTTCTGGCGAGATATTCGTCAAATGTACTCTTCGACAGCGTTTTTCCACTTGAATGCGTACATAATAAGTCGATTTTGCCAAAAATGGCTGTCCGAGAGTACATTTCGCTGAAATCTTGCCAGAAACCTGCCTTTCGGCTGCGCTGGAGTACAAAATATCGGTTTCTTGACATGATCTGACGGGGTTGCTCGTCAGAAAGAGTCACTTCCATCGAAGCGCCTTCGCATATGCGGAGATGGGCCGGCTGCCCTCCTCGCCGAAGCGCCCTAGCCCCTGCCGTGTCGCCAGGCAAAGCATCGGGCTTCCATCCGGTCTTGCGGAAGCGCCCCTTCGGCGGCGCGGAGTGCGTAATGCCCGCTTTGCCGTTTTACTCGCGGGTTCGTGAATGGTAATGTGCAGTCTTGCCTCTGAATGTAGATTGTTCTGAAAGAAGATAATTCGTCATGTCCGATACCTTTATCTCCCTGAATCCCAAGCGCGATGTGGCGCTGTTCGATTTGGATGGCACGGTGCTCGACACCTATGCTCCGATTTTGGAAAGCATGCGTTACGCCACCAAGACGGTGTTCGGGGAAGCGCTGCCCGACAGCAAACTTGTTTCCATGGTTGGGCAGCCTCTGGTAACCCAAATGCAGGCGTTTGCTGCCGAACGCGGTTGCGGCCCTGAGGTTGCCGACGAACTGACGCGCGTCTATCGCGAATACAACGAGCGCGATTTGGACGAAAAGTCCTTCCCGTTCCCGGGCATTCCGGAGGCGATTGCCTCCTTGAAGAATGCGGGCTTTACGGTGGGTGTGGTTACATCGAAGCGTGCCGCCTTGGCCACGAAGAGCTTGAAGGCTCATGGGCTGTTTGATGCGTTTGCCTGCGTGAACGGAGCCGAAGACAGCACCGCTCACAAGCCCGATCCTGATCCGTTGCTGATGGCGGCAAAGAAACTCGGTGTTTCACCTGATAGATGTGTATATGTGGGCGACAGCCCCTACGACCTGCAGGCCGCTCATGCCGCGAACATGCCAAGCGTGGGCGTTGCCTGGGGCAAGTTCTTCGGGCGCGACATATTGCTCGAGCAGATGCCCAGCGTGCTTATCGCCAGCCCCGAAGAGCTTGTTGGCGCGGTTGAGTTTGCCGCGATCCATTAAAGAATCGGTCAGCACGACTGAACTTGCTGCGGTCCGTCAAAGAGCTTGTTGGCGCGGTTGATTTTGTCGCGGTCCGTCGAAGGGTCGATCAGCACGGTTGGGTTCGCTGCGGTCCGTCGAAGGGTCGATCGGTACGACTGAACTTGCTGCGGTCCGTTAAGGAGCCGATCAACGCGATTGGATCTGCCGAAGTCCGCTAAAGTGAAAGCCGGGAGAGCCGTCTCTTCCGGCTTTTGTTGTATTGTGGCGCTAAGGTTGCACGAAAAGGGGGCTAGCGCGTCAGCCTCTTTCCCGAGCAGACGATCAGGCGATGCTTCGCTACGTAGAAAAGGGGATTGCTATGGCGTTTTGTACAGATGCGGTTTGCGTAGGCGAAGGGGTGTTCGCCCTTGAAGCAGTGGTCACGGTAACTCCGCGCGGTATCGTGGTGTACGCTTGCACGCCCGCCTTCGCCCACGTGGGTGCTACGGCTCAGGCCATCCCGCGTCCAGAGCCTGGACGTACGGCAACGGTAAGCTTGCTTGCCGTTCCTTGCCATAGGGATGAAATTCCCGCCCATGACATTGCTGCTGCTTTGGCAACGAAGTTCGCCATGCCCTGCTCTGCCAGCACGGGCTATCACGTGGAAAATGCCTCTCCCGCTGATTTGCAGAAGATGCTCGAAGTGAACCAGCAGCTTATCGGAGCGCTCGAAGAGCGCGTTGCGGTAATGCTCGCCAGTTTGGGCGAATAGCCGCCACTCGAGCTGGCGTATTGCGCCGAGCGAGCCCCGACTCCTCGCGGCCAACCGTCGCCCGCTTCCATCGCGCCTGTTGTGTCGCGAGTTCCAGTGCTGTCACCGGCGTCGCACCCCCCCCTCCGCAGCGCCGCGCCCGTTAGCGCCCCCGCGCGCAGCACCCACCAGCGCCGTGCCCCCGCACCGTCGCGCCCCTGCACCGTCGCGCCCCCGCACCCGCCAGCGCCGCCGCCCGCCGTGCCCGTTCTGCCGATGCCGCTACCCGCTGTGTTGCTCGCCCCAGCGCCGTTACCCGCCGCGCCGCCCCATAAAACCTCGCATCCCTTCCTTGCACTGCGGCGGCCCTAGGGTCCAGCTGGCAAGAATCGCGCCGTATGCGTCCCCTTTCCCCCGAATGCGCGCAATAAGCCCCCTTCCTGGCAGCATCTTCGCCTCATGCATGCTTTTCGGGGTAAAAATGGCAAGATCCTCGCCCCATGTATCCATTTCCGGGTGCAATCGGGCGGTTTTGGATACATGGCGCGGGAATCTTGCCGTCAAGGGTGGCTTTTCGCGTCGAGGGGCCTGAGATCATGCATGGCGCGAAGAACTCGCCAGCGCTGCTCGACCTCTTCGTGGCAGCGGCCTGCAGTTTGGTCGAATGGGCTCTGCGCCCTATCGCCCATACCTGGCTTGCTTGACGCATGAGTGCGCCCCTGCAATCCTAGTCGCGCTCACCGCTATCACGCCTTGCCGCCGGCCTGCGATCGCCGCACCGCCTGGGTCCCGCCGGCTTGCGATCGCCGCCGATCCCGCTACCTCACGCCCCGCCGCCACCCGCGTCGCCACCTGCGCCGCCCACGCCCCGCCACCCGCCGCACCTCGCCCCGCCGCGCGGGCCCCGCTGCGGTGGATTTGCTACACCTAATTAAACAATTCTCACAGGGACAATCCTGCCTTCCTGA
>ERZ507086.87-NODE-87-length-56802-cov-5.753978_pt1 | contig 56802 bp, 41 predicted proteins | sample MGYA00512292_ERZ507086 | MGnify/ENA metagenome assembly ERZ507086
GAGAAGGTCTCCACTACCTTAAAGCCGGAAATGGCCTTATCGCCGGTGGCGTTTTCATAGGTAATGACGAGCTTGTCTCCCTGGATCTCAATGGTACGTCCGTTTCCTGAGGTGGTAGTAAAATACTCCTGATACTCCTCCTGTCCCTTTTTGACGCTGAAGATAAGAGAGCCCAGGCCATGGCAATTTACCGTGCTGTTGAAATAGTTGGTCTTGTATTCATCGTTTACAAGATAGAGCTCTTTAATCTCTCCGTTGGCATCCATGTACAGTTCAAAGTATCCGTTACTCATCTTGTACCTGCCATCCGGAAGCTGTGTAACCCCGGTTTCGGGAATGGCGCTGGATTCGTCGGATTTATAGATCTTGATGTAGCAAACCTGCAAGCCTGTTGCCCATTCTCCCGTACATTTCAGCTGGATGCCCGCATCATCACTGGTCTGTACCGTTCCTTTCACAACCGCGGTACTTGTTGCGGGCACAGAGGTGGTTCCCACATTCTTTTCATTTGCCAAAACCTTAGTATTTACATTCAGGCCAAATGTATTGGTGAAGCCTACTTCTACATCGTAATATCCCTTTGGAACCTCAAAATCATAACGAATGGTAGGCGTTCCAGGAGGATTACCGATGGTGTCGTAATCATCCGCATAGCGTATCGACACAACATCGTGTCCGATACCTTCCACTCCGTTTGCCCAGCCTTCATAGCCTTTGGTGATGTCAGACTTGCTCCATGCCTTTTGGCAATTTGTCGCAACCTGACCTTCCGGGCCGACAGCAGATAAGGTATCCTTCTCTCCGCCGTCTACAGACTGCAATCCCCAGGAATAGCCGGTTGTTTCATCCTCGCCGAAAAATTGATCGGTCTTGCTGTTTAAGAGGCCGAGGGATTCTCCCTCCGCTACTGTGGAGGTATTATAGTCTCCCGCGTCTACAAAATACAGCAGGTCGCCGACCTCTGCCTGATCGACAATTGTTTCCTCTGCTTTGTAGATTTTAATGTAGCAAACATGCAAATCATAGCCTTGGCTGTCTACCGTCAGCCTATTTTCGCCGGCTTTTACCTTGGCGGTGCCTTTCACTACTGCGCTTTTGCTCGTTTCCGCACGGCCAGTGCCCAGACTTTCTCCATTGGCGAACACTTCCACGTCGCCGCTGGGGCCCCAAAAGTTGGCCAAGCCGACCTCGACGTCATAGACGCCTTCCGGAAGATCAAAGCCATAACGAACATGAGCGTCTCCAAACTCCGCTGGCTGGCCCCAGCCAAAGCGGGAAGTTACCGTAGCCTCGGTAGCCTCTGCTTCGCCGCTTTCCCAGTTTGCATAGCTACCTTCGCCGCTGCCCTTTGGATACTGATACTTCGTCTCGAATTGCTCTCCGACAGCTTTTAAGCTAGCTTCTTCTGTCTCATCTAGGAATTCCATGCCCCAGGAATAGCCTTCCTTTTCGTCCGGGCCAAAAACCTGGTCGGTCTTGCTGTTCAAGAGGCCAAATTCTTCTCCCGCTCCAACTGTAGAAGGAGTCTGATCTCCCGCGTCTACAAAATACAGCAGGTCGCCGACCTCTGCGTTATCCACAACAGTGGGATCAAAGGTCGGCGCCGTTACCGTTGTGTTACCCTTGTAGATCTTGATATAGCAGACCTGGATAGTTCCCGGAGCCGGAGGTCCCAGGCTACTCACGGCCAATTTATGAACCTCATCCTCTACCGTAACGGCGCCCTTAATCACGCCGGTCCCCCAATAGGGAATATCCGCAGTGCCAAGGCTCTCGTCATTGACCTGCACTTCGACGGGAGTAGCGTTGTTCCAGCTGTTGCTGAAGCCCACTTCTACCGTATAAGTGCCCGCCGGCACCTCGAAATCATAGCGGACCTGAGGCTTACCATACTTGCCGTTCTGATCCTTGGCAAAGCGGAAAGATGTGTTCGGTACATCTATTTGGGCTTCCTGCGTACCGGCCTCCCAGCCCTGATACCCTTCGCCATTGGCGCTTTCCGTAATATCAGCAGAATTGTTTGACCACTGATAGGTGGTTTGAGCCTGTCCCTCAGCTCCAGGAGCTTGCGGCAAATCCTCCGCCTCGCTGTCCAAGGACATCAAACCCCAGCTGTAGCCGGCTTTCTCGTCTGCTCCATACAGCTGATCCGTCACGCTGTTCAGAAGGCCGAGCTTTTCGCCCGCCAGAACTGTCGTCGGATTATAATCGCCCGCGTCCACAAAGTAAAGAAGCTCGCCTTCTTTTGCTTCCTCGACGGCAGATGCGTTCTTTGCGCCGCTTTGCACAGGCAGCACGTTGTTTGCTCTTGCACTGATCGGCGCTGCTCCAACCAGCATGGTTAATGCCAATCCAAAAGCAAGTGCTTTTCGCAATTTTCCAACCATCTTTTTCCTCCTTAGTTTCTTGCAGCCGGGAAATGCTGCTGATGTTTTTCGAACTCTGCTTGACCCCCATTACAGACTCGATTTTCTCTATGAACCCCGTCATAGGCTTCGGAGCTTTCCTTCCCGGTTTTCGAAAGCCCGGCGCTTATATCTTCTGAGATATCACCCCCATATTCCCGTCGCATATTTCTATATCCAAATAGTGATTATTATCTTCGTTATTATTTGCGGGATCTGCGGCATTTCCTCCCGGCGCACATAGGGCCCGTACTCGGCCTCCGTTGGACCTCCATACAAAAGCCGTGCAAATTCCGCCGTGTTTGCCAGAACCGATCCTTAACAGCACCGCTTCGGCGGATTCCGAGAGGCCTTAGCTTTCACACCGCGCCATTCCGGCTCTCTCACATTTGATGCTCGGAGCAAATTTCCACTGTATAATCCGCCGCGCTTATCCCCGGATAATTCCCTTCCCGGGATACTATTTCCAGCGTCCGCATTCGGTCGTTCCAAAAAAAGGCAGTCGCGGCATATGCTCCGTCTTCATACCCGTAGCCATCCCCTTCGTCCTCATACAGCTTAAATGTTCCATCCGCTCCCGGATAGACCAGAAACTTCAGCGGTTTCTCCGGCTTCTGCTCCGCATATTGGAGCCCTTCGGCTACCGGAAGAACAGTCCCGGCCCTGACAAAAATCGGGCTCCGGTCAATAGGCGCCTCCGCCTTGACCGTCTGGCCGCCTTCATAATACTGATTTGTCCAAAAGTCATACCAGCCGCTTCCCTTGGGCAGATAGCAGTCCCATACCTTTTCCCGCTTAAGCGCACGAGAGCCGGCCTCATAATACATGGGCTCCGTCACGGCGCAAATCAACAGCGAGGGGCCGAACATAAACTGATTCGTAATTTCCGCCGCCTTATGGTCTTGGGGAAAATCGAACAGAAGGCTTCTCATAATGGTACCGTCCTCAAAATGCACCGCGCCCGCCAGAGAATAAATATATGGCATAAGATAGTAGCGCAGCTTTATTGCTTTTGCAATGGCGTCGTAGAACATGGTTCCCGGCTCACCAAAATTCCAGATTTCACGGGGCGTATCCGTTCCATGAGAACGGAACATCGGCAGAAAAGCGCCGACCTGCATCCATCTGGTATACAATTCACAGTAGCCCTTATCCTTTACTCCATCGTCATAATCGCCTTTCCAGAACCAGAACCTAGTGGGATCTCCGCCGCCTCCGCAGCCGCGTTTTCTCCAGTCCTCACCTACAGTAAAGAACGCGCCGATATCAAGCGTCCAGTAGGGATAACCGGAAAGGCCCATGTTCAGACCCTCTTTTATCTGTATGCGTAAGGTCTCCCAGGTGGCGCAGGTATCGCCGGACCATAGTACGGCGCCGTATTTCTGGCCAGAGGCATACCCGGAACGCGTCAGGTTCAGAACACGCCTATCCTTGTAATCCTTCCGCTGGTTTTCATAAATTCCTTTTGCGTGCCAGAGAGCGAAGCTGTTTGCCGACGCCGCGTCCAGATATTTTTTGTGCTCATTTCCCACCAGCATATAGCGCTCCCAAGGTTCTCTTTTTCTCTCACCGCACCAGTCGGGTCCGGAAAAGGGCTCTGTGGAATCGCACCACCAGGAATCAAAGCCCTGTTCAAGCAGCCCCTTAGCCTGTCTCCAATACATAGCGCGGGCGTTTTCATCAAACGCGTTGTAGGTGCTGAAATCATTCAGAAGAAATCCGGCCTTTAAAAGCTCCTCGTGGTTTTGGCCTCCCGAAGCCATATTAGGCCATATGGAAACCATAGTGTGGGCATTCAAGCTCCTGATTTCCTCCGCGCATTCCTTCATGTCGCTGTAACGTTCTTGGTCTAAAATTTTCTCGCCCCATTTCCCCGGCACCCAGGTATTCCAGTCTTGGACAACGCAGTCCAGAGGAATACCCTCTTCCCGGTAGCGGCGCACAATATCTACTAACTCGCGGGCCGTATAGTAACGCTCCTTAGACTGAATATAACCATACGCCCATTTGGGAAGCAGACTTGCTTTTCCAGTCAGATACCGGTAACCTCGGATAACGTCATCCAGGCTTTCTCCTCCAAGAAAATAGGTATCAATCTGTTCCACGGTATCTAAAAGCAAGTAAGAATCCCGCGTGTTTTTTTCGTTTTTATCAGAAACCTCATCGTGAAAGGTCATCAGGGAACAGCAGTCCACTAGGATTCCATAACCCCTGCTCGACACAAGCATGGGCATCGGGGTTCGCATGTTATGCTGATAGAGATATTGGTTATGACCCCGGTAGTTATAGATTCCTTCCTCCGCCTGTCCCAGCCCGTAAATTCCTTCGTCCCTGTCCCAATTAAAAAAGATCTTGGCACAGTACGCCTTGCGATCCACGACCGCCTTAAGATTCTCCGCAAAGCTTCGTTCTCCGTCTACAGTTTTTACACGAGTAACGGCCGCTTCGTCCTCTCCGGATATATAGTGGACGACCTCTGTCTCATACAGCTCGCGGCCTTTTTCCTTTGCCCAGTCGGAGCCGTCCGCATGCTTCCAGCTGATCGCGCCGGTGGACAGGGTAATCTCCGCCTGAACCCTTGCCGTTTTAAGGCAAACCGTATCTATCGATTCTTCTACCTCAAAGCTCACCGGCATATAGCCGCCCTTTGCTACAAAGCTCTCAATGATGATGGAGGACGCGTCTTCTCTAATCTCTGTCTCTGCGGTAATGCAGCGAATAATTTCTTCTGTAACGGGGACCAGGCGGCAGCGTTTTCCGCCCGCCTGCGCCTCTAAATAGGAAGCTGTTACGACAGTTCTTTTCATTGCATCCTCCCTCTTCCTCATGAGAAAGCCTCTTATACGATCACACGGCCGCCATAGAACTCGCAAGCCCGTTACAGACCTGAACCGTTCCGCTGTGGCCTCTGTATTTATGCCAGCAGCAACGCTATGCTGCTGAATGTTTCCTTCGGACGCCATTGAAAAACGCCATCCGATATCTGATATTTGCTATGACACGCGTCATAAACGGACTGAACCTCTGTTCTTGTATTCTTCGGAAGCCGGAGGCTTACGCATTCCGGCAGCTCTCCGCCAAACATATGGATTACCAGCAGGCTTTCTCCCTGATTTCCAACCCGCAGCATCCCCTGCCAGCCCTCCGGCTCATTGTAGCTGAGGATCTCCGGACCAAACCGGTAAGACCTGCCGGCCTTAATTACCGGAGCCGCCGCCTTGTAAAACGCGATTCCGTCTTCAATCGTTTTCCACTGCTCCGCTGTCAGCTCCGTCACATGGCCGGAGAGGCAGCATCTTCCCAGAAGCGTTGCCGACATGGAGTAGGCAATCCGCGTTAAGGAGTCCTTCTGCTGAATGACAGCCCAGATCTGGCTCTGCCGCGGCTGCATCACCCGGTGCAGATTCGCGGCTATAATCGGTATCGCCGTACATTCATGGGCGTCTGAAAAGGAGGACATGGCTGTTGCGGAAAGTATTTTGGGCTCCAGGCGGTGACCTCCGGAGGAACAATTTTCAATCACTAAACCGGGGATGCATCGCTGCATTTCCTGGAAAAATTCAAAGGATGCCTCCATATTCTGCCGCAAGCCCTCTCCTAAGCTCTCCGCTTTATCACAGCCGATCCCTACAGTATCGTTATAATCGATTTTCACATATCCGAAGCCGCAGCTTTTCAGAAACTCGATTACCCTTTCCCGCAGGTAATCCCTTACCCAGGGGTCCCGAAGATCCCAGAAGCGCCGGCCTGCGGTCGTAATTACCGCGCCGTTTCTTGTCAGCATGTGCTCTTCCTGACGGTAGGCCTCCGAGGCCTTGCCTGCGGTTTCCGGCTCAAACCAGATTCCCGGCGTCATCCCGGCCTCTTTGATCGCCGCCACCGTCTTTTCCAGTCCTTCCGGGAAAAGCTCTTTTGAAACCCGCCAGTCTCCCAGGGCGTTTTCCCAGGGGATCCCCTCCGGCTTATACCAGCCCGCGTCGATTACAAAATAGGAAATCCCCTTGTCTTGAATTGCGGAAAGAATATTTGCAATATTTTCATGGGAAGGACATCCCCATGTCGTACAATATTCATTGAATAGTATCGGAAGCTCCTGTTCGGAGGCGATATCCGGAACCCGCATGGCGGAAACCAGCCGGTCGGACGCTTCGTCTATCGTATCGCATTTACAAACGGTCAGCGTCGCCGCCGGCGTCCGAAAGCTTTCATCCGGCCTCACCGTTTTGGCCCAATGTCCAAACTCGTAATCCGCAAGGCCTCCGCTGATGGCAGCGCCGTCATCCTTCCGGTACACCTCCATCTGCCAGGAAGCGTTATGCCCGAGCTGCGCGCCCCAAAAAACGTGATTTTTCACGTCCTCCACCAGAAGCCATGGGAACCATTTGTTTACCGGCATAGACCCGGCTTGGCCGAACCGTTCGCTGCGAACCCCGTGTCCGGCCCAGGAGGGCTCCAGGTTCAGACGCTCCAACCGCTCGGTCACGAGCCTTCCCTCCATGCTCCAGTCGCTTCTGAGCCGGTGTATTCTAAGCTGTCCCGGCGCGGCGCCTGCCGCCAGGGGAGTAATTCCGGATATAGAAAAGCTGCTTAGCATCTCCAGTGTTACCGCTTTTTTACCGGTATTAAAAAACTCCGTCCAGCTTTCCGCCGCTCCCGTGTGAGCCAAATATTTCAAGTAGTGGCAAAAGTGGCCGTGGGGGGATTGCAGCATCGTCTCTACGACGATATTTCCCGCCGCGTCCGTCTCGCATTTCTGCTGACAAAAGCGCATACCCCAGACGGTTCCGCCCGACCGCATGGTCTTTCCCCCGGAATAAGCTCCCGGCAGGTCGTCTCCTCTCACGTAGGCCTGAACCAAAGAGTCCGCCGCCTGTTTCTTATTCTCCCAGGGAACCGGCTCCATCCCTTCCGGAAGGAGCGTCAGCGACATATGCCGCTCTGTCTCTTCCAGAAAATAAAGGGCCTGCATATCTCCCATTTTTACAGTTCTGTATAGACTTACACCCATTCCTTTTGCCCCCGTTTGTCAAAAAGATTAATTAGTTCTTCATTCCGGTCATTACGACGCCTTCTACAAAATAGCGCTGACCGATCAAATAAATAATGATACCCGGTAAAAACGACAAGCAGGTCGCGCACATGATCTTTGTCCAATCTACCTTCAGAGAGCTCTTGAACATGGATAGTCCGATGGCGATGGTATAGTTTTCCGGTTCGCTGATATAGAGGGTTTGCTGCAGCAAATCATTCCAGATGGCAATGAAAATGAACAGCCCCACTACAATGAGCGCGGGACGGATGGCCGGAAGCAGGATCCTGAAGAGAATCTGCATACGGTTTGCCCCGTCGATGGTAGCCGCCTCGTCCAGCTCCCGCGGTATGGCGCTGATGAATTGTCTGATCAGGAAAATGTTAAACGCGCCGCCGCCGCAGAAATAGGGTAAAATCAGCGGCAGAAACGTGCCGTTCAAGTGAAGGATATTCGTCCACATTAGGTAAAGGGGAATCATAGTTACTGTTCCCGGCAGCAGCATGGAGCCTACGCACAGCATAAACATCAGCTTCTTTCCCCGGAATCTCAGGCGGGCAAAGGCATAAGCGGCCAGGGTAGCTGTCGCTACGCCGCCTAGAACAGAGGGCACGATGATGATAAACGAGTTTTTTAGGTAGCGCAGAAAATCATAGGTTTCCAGCGTCGCCGCATAATTGGAGAAATTCCACTGATCCGGAAAAAACTGCGGCGGATAGCTGTACATACTCGCGTTGCTCATCAGGCTGGAACGGAAAATCCACCAGATCGGCAGCAGCACCGCCGCCGCCAAAACGACGAGCAGCAAAAAGCCGATTGCATTTGCGATGATTTCGCTTCTTTTTTTACTGCGATACTTGCCTGCTGTTTTGCTCGTCATGATTCTTCTCCTCCCTCATAAAACACCCATTTTTTGCTGGTGGCAAAGACCACGGCTGTGAAAAGGGCGATGATGATGAAAAATATAAAGGAAATCGCGCTGGCGTAGCCCATCTGGTTATCCTTAAACGCATACCGGTACATTAAGAAGCTGATAAAGGTGGAGGAGGTTCCCGGGCCGCCGTTGGTCAGCGCCAAAGCCGGATTGATGATCTGCAGATTGGTAATCAGGCTCATCAAAAGATTATAGAAAATAATAGGGCTCATGCAAGGAAGCGTCACATGGAGGAATCGTTGGAAGCCGTTGGCGCCGTCGATTTCCGCCGCCTCATGGTATACTCGCGGCACGTTCTGCAGGCCCGCCAGAAAGATAACAATCAGGTTGCCGCTGAGCCATACTGAAATGACCGCAAGCGACGGCAGCACATATTTAGGATCTACAAGGAATCTCACATTTTCAATTCCCATGCTCTTCAAAATATAATTGAACAGCCCGAAGTTCGTTTCATACAGCCAGTTCCAGCCCATATAAACGGCCGCCGACGGCAGCACATAGGGAAGGTAGAATACTGCACGTAGAAATCCACGGGCCGGTATTTTCCGGTTTAGCAGCATTGCAATAATCAGGGAATATACGATGCTTCCTATGACCGCCATCACGGAGAATACAACCGTTACCCAGATGGAATCCTTGAAGTAAGGATCCTTCGTAAACAGCCGGATGTAGTTATCAAATCCCACAAAGCTGGGCTTTGTAATACTGCTCCATTTGAAGAAGCCGAGTATAAATGAAACAATCAGAGGAACATAGGTCAGCACAACCAAACCCACAGAAGCCGGAAGCAGGCATAACCGCGCTGTCAGCGCTTCTCTTCTCGCTTTTCGATTTGCTGTTTTCTTCTTTTTCATTATGTCAGCACCTTTCATTCAAAGAAAGCGCCTGCCCCAAAGAGACAGGCGCCTATCTGCATTTCTATTCCGGCAACCGATTAGTTCCCGTCATGTGCTGCTTTAAGAGCTTCAAGGTTCTCGTTAATCGCCTGTTCCGCCGTAACATCACCGGTCCACACATTGCCCAGGACAGATCCCAGCAACGCGTTGAAATCAGTGGTATGGTTGGTGTAATTCCAGGAGGTGGGCTTTGCATATTCCATTACATAATCAACGAGTACGGGCTTCGCTTCATCATATTCCGGATAGTTAGGATTCTCCAGCCATTTTTTGGTCATCGCTTCATCGGTATAGTAGCTCTCTAGAATCGGCATCCAGGTGCCAGCAGAAATCAAATCCCAGCTGTTTTCTTCCTTCATGTAATATCTGATCCACTCCATAGCCTCTTCGGGATGCTCAGTGGTGGAGAATACCACGTTGGGGCCGGCGGTGGAGATGGTAACCTTATCCTTCATGTAGGGCAGCACGGCGATACCGTAGTTCAATCCCTCTTCCTTGGCATCGCCTAAGGTGGTACCAATATTCCAGGCTCCGTTGGTGGTCATTGCGCAGGTACCGGCGATCACAGAACGGGAAACCCCATCGTCGGTGAGGCCGGCGGAGAGAGGAGCAACCTTATCCACCAGGTACAGGTCGGCTACCTTCTGAATCGCTTCGATGGAAGCCGGATCACCGATGGTAACCTCGGTTCCGTCGTCATTGTAGAAGCCGCCGCCGTTGGAACGGCACCATACCTCCAGCTGCCAGGTCAGATTTTCAACCATGCAGCCGTACTGTGCGATGTTCTGAGCATCGAAACTGGGATCATTCGCATTTCTACCCGAGGTGTCCAGGGTCAATTGCTTGGCAACCTCTACAAATTCGTCCCAAGACCAAGCTTCATCCGCATTGGTAGGCGGATACTCCACGTTGGCAGCGTCAAACATATCCTTGTTGTAGAACATCACCAAAGCATTATTGGCGGCGCCATAAGCAACGGTCTTGCCGTCATAGGTGAAAGCGGTGCTGTCAAGAGGCTTCGCCTCGCCCTCGCCATACATATCAGCGATATCGAGAAGCATTCCCTCAGATGCCCACTGGATTACCGCCGACTCGCTCATAATCGCGGTGTCGGGCAGATTCCCGGCGCTGGCCATAGCGTTCAGCTTCTCAATGTAAGTCTCCCAGGGGATCGGAACCTCTTCTACATTGATCCGGTCGTTCTCGGCAGAAAAACGTGCTGCCACGCTGTCCTCAGAGATGTCGTCCTCAGAGCCCCAGAACGCATAGGTAATGGTGATTTCCTCGCCATTGTTTTCAGCCGCGCTCTCGTTTGCGCTCTCAGCAGCGCTGCTGTCTGAGCCGCTTGACGTCTGGCCGCCGTCATTGTTGCACGCTACCATGGTAGCGGACATTGCAAGAGCCAGAGCCAACGTCAGAATTCGTGTCATCGTTTTCTTCATACTCTTCGTCCCTTTCCTAGTTCTAATTTTTATAGATTAGTGGACGAGCGATTTTTTGCGAAATAAACCAGAAAAAGGCTGTTATTATGCCTTTTTTAGCACAATAACAGCCTGAAATTGATTGTCCACTAAAGTATACAATCGGCACACGCACCGATTATATCCCCTTACTATATACTCTTTAAATCCGCTTAAATCTGCGCTCTTACCCAAACCTGCATCTCGCCCGGCGTTCTGTTGCACCAAAGAGCGTATGGCACGAAATCAGCAACCATCTTTTCCTCCGTATACGCCGGAGTCCCGTACAGATCATCTGTCTCGGCAATGGTTTGCGTCACCTTTTTCGCCGGTGTCTTCAGCATTGGAAGCTCGCCTGGGAGACGGGAATCAAGCGCGCATTCTTCAATTTTATCCTGGTCGGAAATCAAAACCGCCGCCAGATTGTCGCCGTTGTCCTCTTCCTCCATACAATAGACATAAGGTCCCTTCATGATAGCCAGCCTGCCCATATCAGCCCGGACATTTCTGTTGGCCGCCACAAAACGGGGAAGGATTTCTCCTTGCAGGCAAACCTCCGTCAGCTCCTCAAGCGGGATAACCGCATATCCCTGTTCGAGCTTCAAGGGCGCGTCTTTTCCGTTTACTTTAAGAGTGGGTTTCTTGAAGTACTCCGGGATACGCACGCGGAGATAAAGCGCTTCTTCCCGCTTTCCGCATTTCGCGGTAATGCGCACGGCCCCATCCTTCATGTATGTGGAATCCATCGAGAACTCTATCTCCTGTCCGCCGATTTCAACGGCGGACGAGGAGGAAATAAACTGATTCACATAGAGGGAGTCCTCGCTCTGGGCGTAAATATATTGTCCCAGAGAGGCTAACGTCCGGGCGATATTTGGCGGACAGCACGCGCAGCCAAACCATTTCTGACGAACCGGCTTCACATGAGCCATAGAAGTGGAGGCCAGGCAATTCTGCGGCCACACCTCCAGCGGGTTTACGTAGAAGTAGCGTTTTCCCTCCTTGGAAATGCCGCCCAGCACCGTATTGCATAAGGCGCGTTCCACCACATCGTAGTAGGCCGCCTCTCCCGTAAGGGAAGCCATTCGCTGAGCGAACATCATCAGGCCCACGGAGGCGCAGCTCTCACAATACATTCTATCGTTTGGCAAATCGTAATCCGCCGTAAAGCGTTCCAATGTGCCGGAGGAGCCAATCCCCCCGGTTATGTACATCCGTTTTTTTACGATGTTTTCATAAAGGCGCTGGCAAGCCGCCGCCATCTCCTCGTCCCGCTCCACCCGGGCCAGATCCGCCATGGCGCTGTACATATAAACCGCTCTCACCGCGTGCCCTTCCGCCGTCTCCTGTTTAAGAACCGGCGCATGAACCTGAGCATACTTATCGTCATACTCTCTAAATTCCGGGAAAAGATTCCTGCCCTGACGGCTCTTGTATTCCTCCATCAGATAATTGGGCTCCTGGCCGCGCTGACGGATAAAGTAGTCCGCCAATGTGAGGTAACTCCGATTCCCGGTTGCCTGATAGAGCTTTACCAAGGCTACCTCGATCTCCTGGTGCCCAGGATAGCCCTTGCACTTGCCTTCCTCCAAACCGAATACCCGGCATACCAAATCCGCAAATTTACACGCAATATACAGAAATTCTTTTTTGCCCGTGGCGTTAAAGTACGCTACCGCGGCTTCAATCATATGGCCGCCGCTGTATAACTCATGTCCTTCCACCAGATTCGTCCATTTCTTATCTGGACAGCTGATTGTAAAATAGGTATTAATATATCCGTCGGACTCCTGGGCGCGCCCGATCAGCGCGATCGCTTCATCGGCGATCTCTATGTATTCCCTTCCGGTGCCGTTGGCAATACAGAAAGCGACTGTCTCCAGCCATTTATACAAATCCGTATCCTGGAACACCGCGCCCTGGTGGGTTCCCTCCATTTCTCCCGCCGCAATCCGGAAATTATCAATGCAGTGCGACTTTTCCGCGCCGGGAATCTGGTCGTTCAGCACTTTCCATTGATACGGGAGCAGATGCTCGGCTATGGCGTTTACATAAGAGGCGAATAGCGAATCCGTTATTACAACCTTTTTTGTGATGACGGGTTGGATTTCCTGTTTGGTGATCATTTTCCTGCTTCCTACTTTCTATAGCTAAAACGTTTTAATTTTGTGAATTAATAATATCATAACATTTTCATATTTGCAAGTATTTTTTTATTTTTTTTAGATATTTTTATCAACCTATTCCTCATAAATAGAAAAAACACGCCTATTTTTCTAAATTTCACTCTATTATTCTAGGCAGATTAATATAATTATAACGTTTTAACGATTTTTGTTTTCAGAGTGCATTTTTTCTAGACAACGATGAAATCCTGGCAATTGACTTCCCCCTACTTCTATGCTAAACTAAATTATCATAATCAAGGCAGAGGGGAGGTTTGAGCTTGGCAACGATAAAAGAAATCGCAAAACTGGCAAACGTATCGATCGCAACTGTTTCAAATGTTTTGAATCAAAAGCCAGGCTCCGCAAGCCCGGAGAAGGTAGAAAAGGTGCTGAAAGTGGCCAAATCACTGAACTATCGGCCCAATTACCTGGCCCAGAGCCTCAAACGGCAGAGAAGCCGTTCGATTGGAATCATTGCCGAGGACCTGACCGTTTCTCAGACCGCTGAGATTATCAATGGCATTGAGGAGTACTGCGAGGAATATGATTACGAAGCACTTCTGGCCAATATGAGGCTATTTAAACGTTATGGAAACAATTTATCCGCCATCCCCGAGCGTTCCGTACTATTTAACCGCGCGTTTGATAATTTGGTTTCTAAGCAGGTAGAGGGCTGTATTTACATTGGATATCATGGCCGTGAGGTCTCCTTTTCTCCTCCGGATACCGGGCTGCCCTTTGTTTATACCTATTGTGTTCCCAAGGACAAAAGTTACCCCTATGTACTTTCCGATGACGAAAACGCAAGTCTGGAGATCGGGCGGGCGCTTATCTCCATGGGCCACCGGCGCATCGGCATTATTTCCGGCCCTGTCAACAGCTTCAACTCACAGAAGCGTCTTGTAGGTATTCAGCAAGCGTTGTTCGAGGCATCTATTCCTTATAATGTGGGCACTACTGTGATCGGAGACTGGACGCGAGAATGCGGGTATCACGCCGCCAGCCAGCTTCTCTCACAGGGCGTTACCGCAATCTACGCCTTCAGCGATAAGATGATCAGCGGCGTATACACTTATTGTATTGAGCATAGAATCTCAGTGGGCAAGGACATATCCCTCTTCGGCTTTGACGATTCCGATATCGTCCACGCCTATACTCCGCCTCTGGCCAGCGCCAAGCCAGATCTACAGGAAATGGGACACAAGGCGGCCGAGCTTGTATTGGCCCAGCTACAGGGAAAAACTGTCTGCACAAAGTGTCATGTGCTTCCCTGTACGATTCATGTGCGTCCGTCGGTCTGTTCCATCGGGGAAGCATAGCCTGGATTTCTGACAGGACGTTATTCAGGCATTTTTCCCTTAGGCATTCTGTGCAATTTAAAGCGAAGAAAACTTCGCTTTTATTTTTATTATTTTATTTAAACGTTTTAGAAAGGTAAGAGGTGATCCTATGTTAAAAGCTACTTTATCCCTGGACCCGGAATTTAAGATTTCCACGGTGGACCGGCGAATGTACGGTTCCTTCATCGAGCACCTGGGACGGGCCGTGTACGACGGCATTTACTGCCCCGGCCATCCCGCCTCCAACGCGAGGGGGTTTCGAACGGATGTGATCGATCTAATCAAACCTCTTCAGATTCCTCTGATCCGTTATCCCGGCGGCAATTTTGTTTCCGGCTTTCGGTGGGAGGACAGCGTAGGACCAGCCAAAGAGCGTCCCGTCCGGCTGGACCGCGCATGGCGCACTGTGGAAACCAACCAGGTGGGGATCGATGAATTTTCTTCCTGGTGCAGGGAGCTGGGCGCAGAGGTCATGATGGCCGTCAACCTCGGCACCCGCGGAATCGACGACGCCTGCAATCTTCTGGAATACTGCAACCACGAAAGCGGCTCCTATTACAGCGACCTGCGCCGGGCCCACGGAGCGGAGCAGCCCTACCGCATCAAAACCTGGTGCCTGGGGAACGAGATGGACGGACCCTGGCAGATCGGCCATAAAACAGCCGACGAATACGGCCGCCTGGCCCTGGAAACCGCGCGGGCTATGAAGAAGATAGACTCTGAAATCCAGCTGGTCGCGACCGGCAGCTCTTATCCGGAGATGCCTACCTTCCCCACCTGGGAAGCCACGGTTCTGGATTATCTTTACGACGATGTGGACTACCTATCCCTTCACCAATATCTGGGAGACACTACCAATAATCTGGAGGATTATCTTGCTAAGTCCTTAACCACAGAGCACTTTATCCATTCCGTGGTTTCCACCTGCGACTATGTGAAAGCGAAAAAGCGCTCCGGCAAAAAATTAATGCTGAGCTTTGACGAATGGAATATCTGGTACCACTCCCTGGGCAGCGACGACGAAAGAATAGCGAAGGAGCCCTGGGGAATCGCGCCCCCGCTTTTGGAGGATATCTATACCATGGCGGACGCGGCCGTTTTCGGGACTATGCTGATCACCCTCTTAAATCATGCCGACCGGGTGAAAATCGCCTGCCTGGCTCAGCTGGTAAATGTTATCGCTCCGATTATGACCGAGCCGAACGGCGGAAAAACATGGCTTCAAACCATCTACTGGCCGTTTTACCACGCCGCCCAATACGGTCACGGAACCGTGCTGCGGACAGCCGTAAGCTGCCCGAAATACGACAGTCCTAATTTTACGGATGTACCCTATCTGGAAAGCACCGTTCTTTTGGATGAGGAGCAAGGCGTTCTTACTGTTTTTGCCGTAAACCGTTCTCTGAACGATTCTCTTGTGCTTTCCGCCGATTTAGTGGCGTTTGAAGGCTGTTCCCTGATCGAGCATGTCACCATGTATTCCGGCGACCCCAATGTGACTAACGGCCCGGACAAGCAAGGCGTCAGCCCTGTAAGGGTGGCTGAAAGCGGCGTCACGGACAATCATCTGTCCGCCGTACTGCCGCCGCTGTCCTGGAATGTGGTACGCATACAGTTCAAGCGCTGATATAGAAGGAGAGGGAATAAAATGATTCTCACCCGTGATAATCTATTAATCTACCGGTACCGCAATGAAACTGTCCACGTCGAGCCCTGGGGCGCGAACGCCGTCCGTGTTCGCGCGACCAAAAACCCAGCGTTTCCGGAAAATGACTGGGCGCTGGCCAGCCGCCCCTCCGCCCAGGCGGAAATTACGGTTTCACCCGAGGGCGCGGTTCTTACCAACGGCAAAATCAGGCTTTCTCTGTCCAATAACGGTAAAATCACCGTTTACAATCAAAAGGATGAGCGTATCCTGGAAGAGGATACCCGCAAATTCTGCGCCCTAAAAATCGAGGCGAGGGAATTCCGCCCCATTCCAGGCGGAGACTACCATTTGACAGCCCGCTTCCAGTCCCTCGATCCCAACGAACGCATCTACGGCATGGGCCAGTATCAGCAGCCCTATTTGAATCTGAAGGGCACGGATCTGGAGCTTGCCCACCGTAATTCCCAGGCCTCGGTTCCCTTTATGATTTCCTCCCTGGGATACGGGCTGCTGTGGAACAACCCCGCCGTCGGCAGGGCGGTTTTCGGAAAAAACGTCACCAGCCTTGAGGCTTTCTCCACCCAGGCGCTGGATTACTGGATTGTGGCCGGCGATACCCCGGCCGAATTGATAGAGGCTTACGGGTCCGTTGCCGGCACCGTGCCCATGATGCCCGAATATGGGCTGGGCTTCTGGCAGTGCAAGCTGCGCTATCAAACCCAGGAGGAGCTTCTGCACGTGGCCCGGGAATACAAGCGGCAGGGCCTTCCCATTGACGTTATCGTCATCGATTTCTTCCACTGGCCCCATCAGGGAGATTGGAAATTTGACCCTGCCTACTGGCCCGATCCAAAGGCCATGATAGAGGAATTGAAAAGCATGGGCATACAGCTGATGGTTTCCATTTGGCCTACGGTGGAAACAGATTCTGAAAATTATGAGGAAATGCTGGAAAACGGCTACCTGATCCGATGCGACCGGGGCGTTGACACCTCCTTTATCTTCCTTGACAAAAACACGCTTCCCTTTGACGCCACCAATCCCGAAGCCCGCGGCTATGTGTGGGCCAAGGTAAAGGAGCACTATTATGACGCGGGCGTCAGGCTCTTCTGGCTGGATGAGGCGGAGCCGGAATACAACATCTACGACTTTGATAACTACCGTTATTACTCAGGCCCCTGTCTGCAAACCGGAAATATCTATCCCTCCTGCTATTCTCAAGCCTTCTATGACGGCATGAAAGCGGCCGGCCAGACAAATATTGTGAACCTGGTGCGCTGCGCCTGGGCGGGCAGCCAGAAATACGGCGCTTTGGTATGGTCCGGGGATATTCCCTCCACCTTTGGAAGCATGAAAAATCAGCTTGCCGCCGGGCTGAACATGGGTATCGCGGGAATTCCGTGGTGGACCACCGATATCGGCGGCTTCTATGGCGGCGATCCCACAAACCCAGAGTTTCAAGAGCTTTTTATCCGCTGGTTCCAGTGGGGGGCCTTCTGTCCGGTCATGCGCCTGCACGGCGACCGCGAGCCCCGTCAGCCCCAATACGGCACCACCGGCGGTTATTTCTGCGCCTCCGGCGCGGACAACGAGGTGTGGAGCTATGGCCCGGAGGCCTTCGAGATCTGCAAGAAATATCTGCGCCTCCGGGAAGAGATGAGAGACTACACCAGAAAGCTTATGGAAGAGGCCCACACAAAGGGGCTTCCGCTCATGCGCGCTATGTTTGTAGAATTCCCGGACGACCCTGTCTGCTGGGAGTTGGAGGAGCAGTACATGTACGGCGACAAATACCTGGTCGCGCCGATTCTGAATTTGGGACAGCGCGCACGCAAGGTTTATCTGCCCTCCGGCTGCGACTGGCGCCTGAGTGACGACTCTCAGCAGATTTTCTCCGGCGGACAGTGGCCGGAGGTCCGCGCGCCGCTGGACACCATGCCGGTGTTTGAGCGGGTGCGGAGATAAAAGAGCAGGCCATAAGCAGGAATAATTCACAGGAAAGCTAAATAAAAAGAGAGCACAAAAAAGCGGATAACAGCTCCTATGCGGTTAAGCTGTTATCCGTTCTCAAAACATCTGGATCCCCGCAGGTTCGTTATATCCACTGACGGCGCGAAGCGCTATGAGGGACTATATGCTCCGCGGGAACAGACTTGAAAGCGTTCCACAGAAATTTCGCTGTAAAAGCGCTCTGGACCCTGAAACGGAGGGCTGAAGCAGAAAATCTTAAATCTCTTCGGGCCTTGGAAAGCGTGTGTGATCCCACTGATCCAAGTCAAAAAGCCGGGCGGCAGTCAATCTGCCGGCCCGGCTTTTCTCACAGACGCCGCCGTGAAAGCGTTTTTGAACGCATGGCCGGAGGAAGCTGTGCCAATCCGAATATACGGTTTCCCACGTTCCAGTTAAAGCGGCTCATTTGTGCGATCGCCTGCGCAAACAGGCTCCTGCGTGCCTCGTCTCAGGGTATAAACAGCTGTGCCGACGGCTCCGTCAGGCCAAAAGAAGGTTATGTCCCTGGCAATGCCGGGAGGTCTTTTCGCTAAAGCCGACAAAGCAAGGGAAAGCCCGCAAAGCGGACTTTCCCTTGCTTGAAGCAAAAACATCTGTTTTATCGCATCGCTGCATCATGCCTAGGCTGACGCGGACAGGGTTATCAGTCAATTTTAATTTTAAATACAATCGGATCCTCGCTCTTCTTCCCGCTTGTAATATGGAGCCCTTTCTCGTCTCTGCTCCATTCCGCCTTAGCTTCGCCTCCCAGCACCTCCACATTTCTGATAATCCCATGGAAATTAGCCTGCTTGGAAGCATCCTGTTCGCCCAGAGATTTGATGCAATAGGTCCCATTATCGCTGCACTTTAACGCTGTGGCGTACAGATAGCCGCCCGCTGTGGTAAACCGGAAATCCTCAGAGGTAAAGTTCTTCTTAATGCTGTCAGAAAATTGTCCATCCACCACCTGGGTCGGGCCCTCGCCATATTTTCTCCAGGTTTTCGTATTGTAAATGGCCTCCCCGTTTACCTTCATCCATTCTCCGATATGCAGCAGCACCTCGGCGTCTTCCTCTGAAATACTTCCATCCGCTTTAGGGCCTACGTTAAGCAGAAGGCATCCGTTTTTACTGACAATGTCCACCAAATCGCAAAGAATCTCCGATGCAGGTCTGAACTGGTTATTTTCCGTATAGCACCAGGAATTTAAGGCTATGGCCGTATCCGTCTGCCAGAAATAGGGCTTAATGTCAGCAAATTGTCCCCGTTCCACATCCGGCACGGCTGTGCCGAATAGGTAGGCGTCATGCTTGTAATTGATTGCGACCTCAATTCCCCATTCTGCGGCTCTGTTGTAATAATAGGCCGCCAGCTTCTTCAGCCAGGGCTTACAGGCGCTGTGCTGAATCCACCAGTCAAAATAGATCAGTCTCGGATGATACCGGTCGATAATCTCACAGGTACGCACCAGCCAATCCTGCATAAATTCATCGGTAGGCTCCGGCTTACTGAATAGATCCTGAGCATACTCGCCAGGTACCGCAGGCCAGTAGAAATCTCCCCGCTGCATGGGATCCCTGACATCACTGTCAAACTCCTTGCCCGGCCCCATGAAAAACCAATGCTCAATCCGATGGCTGGAAGCGCCGAGCTCTATTCCGCGCTTCTTGCAGCTTGCGCTGATTTCTCCTAGTATATCTCTCTTCGGCCCCATCTCATAGGCATTCCAGTGGGATATCTCGCTTGGATACATCTGAAAGCCATCATGATGCTCCGCCACCGGCACTACGTATTTTGCCCCTGCTTGCTGAAACAGATCCACCCATTTCTCCGCGTCAAAGCGCTCCCCTTTAAACATGGGGATAAAATCCTTATATCCAAATTCCGTATGTCTCCCGTAGGTCTTGAGGTGATGCTCATATTCCGGCGTTCCTTGCTTATACATGTGACGCGGATACCATTCGTTTCCAAAGGCAGGAACGCTGTAAACGCCCCAGTGAATGAAAATACCAAATTTGGCGTTCTGATACCAGTCCGGCACCTGATAGGCGGATAGGGACTCCCAGGTATCCTTGAAGGGTCCCTGTGCTATCACATCTTCAATAGTGTTCAAATAGGGTTGTAAATCGTACATTATAATCCTCCTTTACGTAATTTAAACGTTTTAGTTTGTGTGATTATAACATAGTTTTTCTTATTTGTAAATACTATTTTATAGATAAGGATTAATGAGCTGCCTAATATATTTGATCCTTAATGCTTTGAAATATTGCATCAAAAGAATAAAGGATCGCTTTTTTCCCTTATCCAACGGCATCTCGTAAACATGACAGCAGATTTCTTTATCTTGAACTGTAAAACCACGACTGGGATGGAGCCAACGTTTATTTTAATTGTCTGGAAAGCTTAAAAAATTAAATTCTACTTTAAAATTGGTAATTTTAAAGTAATTAAGATAATTTTGATTATTAAGCCGACGGCTCTGCATTTTTTATTGCCTAATTAATGGGCTGATAAAGCAGGAGAGCGCCCAGAGGGCGCTCTCCTGCTAGTGTTTTGTGTGAATATCCTGTTCTTTTTTTCGTCGGTTTAGAAAACGTGCTGTTAAAAAGTCAAAATAACCTTTAGGGCTTTTTTGTTTCTTACTAACTCCAAAGCCTTGTCGATCTCTTGAAAAGGAACTACATGGGAATAAAAATCACTAGGCCGTACCAATCCCTTTTGCACCATTGCCGCCGTTTCTTTCAACAGGGCGTATTCGCCGTAAGGAAAATTCAGCATATGGAGGCAGGTATTGTTCCGCAGCTCTCGGACGTTTAGTATCCGATCGTTTTCTCCCAACACTCCCAGAGAACCGACTCTTCCGCCGGGCTTCAAGCGGTTGCTGCCTTCTATCAAAAGCCGGGAAGATCCTACCGCATCGACTACCAAATCAAAAAGCTCGCCGCCTATGACCTCGTCGATATCCTGTACGGAGGAATTGATTACTCGGCTGACGCCGATAACCTTTTTCGCGCGTTCCAGCCGGTCATCATGATGATCGATGATGGTAATATCCTCGGCGCCCTTCATTTTGCAGAACATAGCCAAAGCCAAGCCCATGGGGCCGCAGCCGTAAACGAGAATTTTTTGGCCAGGCGCTACGCCGAAATTAACCGCGGCGCTGTGACACTCGCAGAGGGAAAGCAGCATACCCGCATCTACAAAATCAATATCGTTGGGAAACTGTCCCTGCAGGGGAAACGGAAGAGCTTCCGGGCGGAAGCCATCGTCCAGCATAGCCTGGTTGTCATTGACCAAGCCATATTCCGCCATTCCACCAAAGGTTTTGGTATAGCCGTTGCCTACCTCAGGCCGTAGATTAGGATGGATAAAGCGATCTCCCAGCTTATAGTTTCTCACTTTTTTACCGAGCTTAACCACCTCGCCTGCGCCCTCGTGGCCCAAAATCGTAGGGAAGCCAAAAAAGCGCTCTTTTTTCGTCATGCGGCCGTTGATAATATGAAAATCTGTTCCGCTACAAAAGCCGCATGCGTGAACCTTAACAAGCATTTCATAATCTCCCGGCTCCGGGATCGGCACGTTATCCACCACCTGCACCTGGCCGGCGCTCATGACGGCAACCGCTTTCATATATTGTTGCATAATTTTTGCACACTCCTTGCGTTGAATTACAGGATGGCGGAATAGTTTTGCCAGCACTGATACAGTGCCTGGACCTCGCTTTTCTGCAGCTCTTGAAAACCCGCGTAATCCTTGCTTCGGGTAACAAGCCCGATCGGCACCCCGCTGAGGGACATATGGTATTTTGCGTTAGTGGGATAATTTTGTAATTCTATCAAAGAAGCCACTGTCGCAAAATCCTGCAGCTTTTGTGCCTTTTGCATGTTTTTCCTCCAGTTTCTGCACAGCCAGCCGTACAGCTCCGGATGGAAATTGAGCATAACTCCACAGAACCCGGCCGCTCCCAGCTTTAAGGATTCCAGCAAGGTAGCCGAGTTGGCGTTAAATATTTTCAAAGGGGTATCTTTCGTGAAGGCGATTTTCTGCTGTAGCTGGCGGATATCGCAGCAGGTATCCTTTAAAAAAGCAAAGCGTCCGGTATCAGCGCACCATTTAATCAGATCACCTGACATCAGACGTTTATAGGGGTACGGACACTCGTAGATTCCCAGCGCCACCCCGGGAACCGCGTCTAAAATAACCTGGGCGTTTTTCTTCCAGATCTCATCTGACTCATGCCTGCGGGCCAGCCGGTTGCTTACCAGCACTACAGCCTGGGGATCTAGGGCGGCCATGGCCGAAAGCTCCTCGATCTGGTCGTCCAGGGATTCGGAGACATGACCGGAAACCACCACGGGGATCCTGCCCGCCGCGCGTTCCAGGACGAACCGGGCAAGCTCGACCCTTTCCGCCAGACTCAAATAGAACATCTCGCTGGACTGGCATACAGCGAAAATGCCGTCGATCCCTTTTTGTATATACCATTCAATGATTTCGGCCACGCCTGGGTAATCGATTTTGTTTTCCTTCGTAAAAGGGGTAATCATCGTTACCCAGGTGCCGTCACAGATTTTTTGTTCCATATCAGGCGTCCTTTCTGAGTTAAGTTTCCTCCTGGGAATCGAAAGGCTCCTTTTCCAAATCTTCAAACATTTGCTGAAAATGGAGATGCATTTCTCGAACGCCGCCGTTGACGTCGTGCTTCTGGAATGCCTCAACGATCTCGGTATGGGGCGAAATAGCATTTCGCATATTGCGGGGAATCCGGAACGTTTGCTTGCGGAACGTATCTAAATAGCTGGAGATCTGCCGATTAATGCTGATTAACAGATTATTGTGGGTCATCTTGGCGATCTGACCGTGAAATTTAGCGTCCAGTTTAGGAGCCTTATCATAATTATTCTGATTGACCGCATCTAAAAACTCCTGGTGTATATCGGCCAGGGCTTGGATTTCTTTCGGCGCGGCCCGCTCGATGGCAAGCCGGATCGCCAGCTCCTCGATGGCCATGCGGACCTCAATAAAGTCTCTTAATGAAACCTTATTTTCCGAAATCCACTGGACCGCATCCTTAACGACGTAGCCCTCCTTATTGGCAATGAAAGCGCCCTTGCCCGGCCGGTTCTCCACAAACCCGCTGGCCTGCAAAATACGGACGGCTTCCCGCAGGGTAGAGCGGCCCACGTTCAAGTCGTCGCAGAGCTCTCTTTCCGTAGGCAGCTTTTCCCCCACCTGTCTTTCATCCGATTGGATATATTCCTTTAGCCTGGCAGTCACTTGTTCTACCACCGGCATACGTTCAATTGATTTCATATCTTTGACATCCTTTTAAACAGCCGCATAGCAACTGGTAAATTTATGAAAATATGGGATTAACAATTAAATTACATCACAATCCTCTAAGATTGTCAAGCCGCTTTTAAGGCAATTTACCGCTGTGCCGGACGTCAAAGAAAATGAATTCCCGACGCTTTCCTCAACTGTAATTCAGCGCTTTAAAAGCACCTTTGTAGCGAAAACCTTTTGCAAGCCTTCATAGTCAGCGTTTTGATTCAACGCCTGCTCCATCCGCTGCTCATACTCCATATTGAGCTCCGCCTGGAGAAGCACATCGTCAACAGAGGCTTCCGGTATTACCATAACGCCGTCGATATCACCAAAAAGGTAATCGCCCGGGTTGACCACCGCGCCGCCGCAGGAAACGGGAACGTTGACATCCTTCGCCGTTGCCCGGCAGTTTCTAGGTACCGGCGCGATGGAAATTCCTTTGGTAAACTGCGGAATTCCCATTTCCTCAATCGTGGCCTTATCACGGGTATAGCCGTCGATAATCAAACCGTTTACCTGACGGTTGCCGAGAAAGTGCATAATATTTTCTCCGCAGATGTTCCCTCTGTGGGGAACATTCCAAACCAGCACATCCCCCGGCCGGCACATAGATACCAGCTGGAACTGGTCGATTGGCTCCTGAGGCGGGACCACAATTGAGAACTGGGCAGTAACCGCGCGGCCGAACACTTTCATTTTCGGAGAGGTGGGATAGACCCCCTCCATCCAGCTTCCCACCCCCAGCTGGACCATAGCGTCAGTTACGGCGCCGGTTTCCAACCTCTGGAACATAGCAAGCCTTTCCTGATGGTTCATAATTTCAACACGATCCTTTCCATTGCTCAATTCTCGTCAATAAACCTGATCTCCTGATAAACCTTTTTCATTTCCTGGGCGTTTAAGCCCTTCTTAATAGCCACCTCAATTTTTGCCTCCCACTCCATATAGAGCAAGGCCTGCTCCAGCACCTTATCCACGTGCTCGTAGGGAATTACCATAACGCCGTCGATATCACCAAAAATATAATCGCCCGGCCTTACCACCACTCCGCCTACGGCGACAGGGATATTCACGGTTTCCTTGGTTGCCCGGAAATTGGTCGGAGAGGAGCCGATCGCCTGGCCAAGGCTGAATACCGCGCCTCCCGCTTTCTGGATCTCGCCGTAATCTCTGGTATGGCCTTGAATAACAATACCGTTGATTCCATGGTCCATAGCGAACTGATAGATATTTCCGCCCATAATCTGGGTATCCACGTCTGCGTTCCAGACCATGACCTCCCCTTCCTCGCACAGCTCGATGAGCTCGTACTGAGTCAGGCATTCTCTGGGCGGCGTGACAATGTCAAAATAAGCGGTAGAAGCCTTTCCATAGATTCTGGCCTCCGGGTCCGCAGGCAGAATCCCCTTCATCCAGGCGCCAATGCCGAAATGAATCATAGCGTCGGATACGCATCCGGTTTCTACCTGCTGAAAAATCTCAAGCCGTTCCTTATCTGTCATAGGGCTCTCCTTTCATCCATTCCATGTTAAACCTTCCTGAACGTCCGCTGAATATAAACAGAGGACAGCACGAGCACCAGCACCGCCATGACCACGGCCCCGGCGCTGCCGAAGCCGAAATCCAGGCTTTTAATTCCGTAGGTATATATGTACTGGGTTATGGTGGACGTGGTGTTGGCGGGTCCGCCCTGGGTCAGCACGTTCACCTTGTCGAACATGCGGAACGAGTCGATGGTCCGGAGCAGCAGACAAAGGATCACTGTCCCCTTAATGCTTGGCATGGTCACATGGAGAAACTCCCTCCATTTGTTGGCGCCATCGATTCTGGCCGCCTCATAAAGGGTTTCCGGCACAGACTGCAGCGATGCGTAGATCAGCAGGAATACAAACGGCGCGGTCTGCCAGATATCGATCACAATCAGCGTGGGCATCGCCGTATTCACGTCATAGAACCAATTGTGAACCGGCAGATGGAGAAACTCTAAAAAACGGTTCAGGATACCGTAGTTGCTGCTAAGCATCATACGCCAAATCAACGCTACGGTAACGGTAGGCAGCAGGTAAGGAAGCAGCAGGAGGGTTCTCATGATCTTTTTGAATCGCTTCATCCGGTGCACATAAACAGCCATGCCGAGTCCGTATACGGTTTCTACCACTGTGCAGACTACTGTAAAATATACCGTGTTCCAAATGGCCCTGATAAAATAAGGATCCTTAAAAAGGGCGATATAGTTATCCAGCCCATTGAAAACAGGGCCTTCCAGCGATATGTAATAATAATCCGTAAAGCTGTAATAAAACGTGAAAATCAGCGCGAAAACACTCATGACCAGGAGCACCACAACGGTCGGGGTGACCATCGCGTAAGAGAAAAACGACTCTGAGCGTCTTGCTTTTTTCCTTACCCTACCCATAATTACTTACCTTTCTCTTTTGAAAATTTCTAACTTTAGCCTTGCAATAGCCTTTCCACAGCCGCCTGAGCGTCTGCCAGGGCCTGGTCTACGCTCTTGGCGTTCTGAATCGCGTTATCCAGCTCAATGCCGACGGCATTGGTGATCTGGGGCCATTCCTTCAGCTGAGGACGGAACTTTGCGTGCTGCAAGGCCTCATACACACTGGCCAGATGGGGCCGCGCCTCTTGAACCTCTTCATCCTGATAGGAGCTGTGACGGGTGGGCACACCTCCGAACTTGACGGATTCGGTCATGATTTCGGGGCTGGTGATGTAATCGATGTATTCCATGGCCAGCTCCTTATTCTGGGAATTGGAGGCCACGCCTAAATACCAAATTCCGTAAATAGAGGTAGAGGTATGCTCCTCATCTCCATCGCCTACCTTATTGGGCGCCGGAGCAAATTTGATCGGCTCGTCGGCTTCTGGCAGATACCAGCCCGGCCAGGTCAGGGACATGGCGGCGTCGCCGTTGGAAACAGAGGCTACAATATCGTCCTTTTCCATAATCTGGCCCGCGTTTTTCAGTTCAATGTAAAATTCGAGAGCGGCTTTAAACTCCGGAGTATTAATGGTAGGCTGATTGTTTTCATCCAGAATGTTGGCTCCGTGGGCCAGCAGAAGAGGATAAATATCAATGACCACATTTTCTCCAGCCTGAGCGCGGACCAAATAGCCGTCCTTTCCCCCGTCGGCCTTGACCTTCTTCGCCAAATCCAACACCTCGGTCCAGGAGGTGGGAGGCGCGTCATAGCCGTACTGAGAGAGAACATCCACGTTGTAAAGCATCAGCTCCACGTTTCCGTAGAAGGGAACGCCGTAAACATCGCCGTTGTCGTCAACGCAGATTTCCGTAACCTCTTGGATAAAATCATCATCCAGCTCGCAGCCCAGCTCACTCAGATTGGAGATGATGCCAGTTTCCTGGAACTCCCGGAACCAAGGCTCGTCGATCATTAGAACATCATAGCTTCCCTGGTTGCTCTTGGAATTCAGAGCGATTTTCTCATACATGTTGGCTACGTCCAGGTCCAAATACTCAAATTCCACATTGTGCTCTTCACCGAAGGCCGGCGCCATGTTTTTCATAACGTCGGTATAAGAACCGGCACGCAGGATCATAGTGAGCTTTTTGGTTTCTCCTGTGTTTCCCTCCGCGCTGGAGGCGGTTTCTGAGCCCCCGGCGGAATCGCCGCCGCTTGAGCTGCTGTCCGGACTGCCGCAGCCAAACAGCGCAGAAGCGAGTACCATCGCCATAATCAGTGACAATAGCTTTTTCATACGTTTTCCTACCTTTCAGTTTTGTGTTTGAATTATTGCAGGATAAAGCCCGCCGAAAAACGAACGCGCCCTGCTGCCGGTCGCGATCCAGCAGCCAACTCCTCCCTTTCACAGCAGGCCAATCGCCTAAAATTACGGCGGTTATTCCTTTACCGCCCCGCTTGACAAACCGGAAATCAGATATTTCTGAGCAAAAATCACGAAGATCGCCATGGGAGCAATGGAGATCACGCCGCCGGCGGCCACGCTGCCGTATTGCATTACATTGTCATCCATATTAATAGTAGCCAGCTTCAGCGGCACCGTGTAGTGCTGAGGGGTTTGAACGAACATGACGCTGTAGGTGTATTCGTTCCAGGCATATACAAACGAAAGCATGGCCACTGCTGCGATACCGGGCAGCACCAGCGGAAGAACAATCCTCACGAACAATTTCCATTCCGTAGCGCCATCCAGCTTTGCGCTTTCCTCCAGCTCTGTGGGAAGATCCCGAAAAAAGCTGATGATAAACCATATGGTCAGAGGAATGTTAATAAACACGCACGCGGCGATTACCGGAATCAGGGTCGCTAAAATTCCCAGCTCAGTAAACATAATGTAAAAAGGAATCGCGAAAGAAACCAGCGGCATCACTCTTACCAGCAAAACCCAGTAAACCAAAATCTTCCTGCCCTTGAGCCGGAATCTTACCCGAGCCAATATGTACGCGCAGGTAATACCGAACACCAGGGAGATCGCCAGGGATACCAGCGTGGTGATGGTGCTGTTGATCAGCGCCTGTCCAAAGCCTTGCTCTTGAAACAGTTCAATATAATGGCTTACGGTGAACGATTGCGGAAAAAAGGGAACCTCTCCCCGCATTTCTTCCGTAGACCTAAGGGAAATGGAAATCATCCAATAAATCGGAAACAGTGAAACCACCAGCATGAGAATTCCCAAAACCGGCCTGATGCTAAACCTGATCTTTTTCTTCACAGTCGACCACCCTATTCAATTCATATACTCATCAGATTATATGTCGTCATACAATCTGATTTGTATGTATTATATAATAACACATGTATTTTGTCAACAAAAAAATCACTTTTATATAAATCAAATTTATTTTGGACATAATATTGCCTGTTTTTCAGCATCTTTTCAGCATCAATAATTTTATAAATGCAAAAAATATCTTTTTTGCATTTCTTTTAGTCACTTTATTTTTTTGAAAAAATATAAATCAATCTGAGAAAAGTTCGGGCAAAGCACCTAAAGAAAAGTAAAGCAGACGGCAAACAGCTTCTCTCCATGACGGCCCGGAAAAGTTCTCCGGGGACAAAGCCGCCTGCTCCTGTTTTACCTGCTCATTTATGTATGGAGCCGCCCACATATCCGATAAATATCCACACTCCGCCAATAATTGGAGCTGATCCAGCAAATCCGGCATATAGGAAACAGCTGTATCGAGAAAAATCGAGGTTTTAAGCAATATATAAAGCCCTTTCTTTGATAAATGAATTTCTATATTACGCTACAGCGCTGTAAAAGATATGGATCCCCGCAGATGCCAAATACTCTTTCCCGGCCGCTTTCACCGTGGTTTGTGACCGCGTTGCCGCTACAGTCTTGCTGCGCCGCCTTATATTCGCTTAGCAGATAATGGCCATCCTGCGTCCGCACATCAAAGTGAATTCCACTCACAGGTTTTTGAGAATTATAGGCTGTCAATCCTATAGATAGGAAAAACGCCCATCGGCGTCTGTTCCATTAAGGATCAGAGGCCGATAGGCGTTTCCATTCCAAAGTATCGCCATTGCTTTCCATAAAATAATCCTGACCTAAGGTGCACAAAACCTGGGCTGAAACCTCTTTTAAGGCATCCGCAGTTTCTCCCAGGGGCTCTTTTGCCGTTACCACGGCAAGCCGCGGCTCAATTTGCCGGATCAGCTGGGCGCTGTGGCTGGAATCCCTGCCATGATAGGCGACCTTATAAAGGTCTATATCCGGGAATTCCCGCTGTTCCAGTTCCTGAAGCCGCTGTTTCTGAGCATCTCCGGCAAAGAATAGATTCACCGAGCCATGCTCCACGAGTACGGCAATGGAGTAATCGTTATCCTTTTCATAATAGAAATCTTCCGGCGGCCAGATCTGAAGCTTCAAATCACCAAAGACCAAAACCCGGTCTCTGGATGGGACCAGTTGGCTGACGCCAAGAGCCTCCATTTTTTCCTGCAAATCCCGGTATGGCGTATTATCTTTATTATAATAAGGACAAACCACCATTTTCACCGGCAAAGCGTCCAATAAAGCGGGCGCGCCGCCGATATGGTCTTTATCCGGATGAGTTAAAATCAGGCAGTCTATTTTTTCTATCTGCCGCTCCCGCAGAAGCTCAAGAATATGCTCCGCATCCTGAGCCTCTCCGGTATCGATAACCACACAGGAGCCGCCGCTTTGCAAAATGGCGCAGTCCGCATCGTCCTTAGTTCCCGCAAAAATGATCTGAGCCGGTTCAACCGAATGATCTTTCTCCAGAAAAGCCAAGGCGCCAATTAGGATTCCAACAAGGGCGCACACTCCTATGGCGCGTAAGACGCCTATCGTAAATCTCTTTTTCCCTTTCATTGGCCATCAACCTCCGGCAGGAACCGGCTGAACATTAATTTACCGGAAACCGTCAGGTCATCCTCATCCCAGCCGCTGTATTTCGTGCAATCCGGCCGGATCGCGCTGTGCCATTCCGCCTTATTGCAGAGAGCCCAGCCCGCCCAGCTGATCTGATAGCGATCCATAGCGTCTAAAAACGGCTCCGCGGTTTCAGGATAAAGCTCCGCGTCGGCCGGCTGGCTTTCCTCTTCGTCCTCAAAATATGCCTGTTCCCCGGCGGACACACCCCATTCGGTCACGAAGACCGGCAGGCCTTGCTCCGTATATTTCTGAAAGGGGCCGGCCCAGCCGGCTTCCTCTACGGAAATATCCACGTACCGGTGATAGGAATACATAATATTTTCAAAAGGAAGAGGATCGGAAAGCGGACCGTCCAAATGGCTGCAATAATTGGGGGTCCCCACCAAAATTACCGCATCCGGAGCGTTTTTCCGAATGACTGGGATCACCTCTTCCGCATAAGCGGAAATCTGTTCCCAGGTAACGTCTCCATTGGGCTCGTTGCAGATCTCATAAAGAATCCCCGGCTCGTCGGCGTAATGAGCGCTGAGCTGGTCAAAAAAATCTTTCGCCTCCTCAATGTGCTCATTGGGGTCGCTGTCGTTTAATATGTGCCAGTCCAATATTACATACAGGTCCTCAGCCAGAGCGCTCTCCGCTCCCATATACAAATAATCCAGGGTTCGGCCGGGATTCTCCAAGTATGCCCCGGAAGGCTCCGTGTAAGCGGCGATCCGAAACAAATTCGCCCCATACTCTTTTAAGGTTTTCATCGCTCCGCCATTCAAATAGCGGGGATACCAAGAAATCCCGTGGCTGCTCATTCCCCGCAAAACAACCGGATTGCCGTTTTCGTCACATAAGGAAGCGCCGTCTACCCGCAAAGCGCCGTGAGATTTTACTCCGTTTCCCTCTTGTGTCTGGGAATCCGGTCCTGTGACGGCCGGCTGGCTGCATCCCGCTGCTGATCCCAGGATTAAAAAAGAGGATATTGTCACAAAAAGCCTCCGCCATCTCAAGTTATATTTCATAGGCCCTCGCTTTCATAAAAAGGAAAATTCTCATAGGTCAAGTTTTCAGGATACAGCATAACTAAAATATAATCGTAATCATGCGCTTCCAGATAATCCATCATCTCGTCGCCGCTGTATTTCTGCGCCCACAGCATATCCAGCTGGCCGCAGCATTGAGACAAAAACGCCGCCAGCGGCGATGCGTAGGAATCCCGAAGCAGCAGCACAGACGCGCCATCCTCCAGGCTGTGATTTTCAATGCTGTCATATTCCTGAACAGAATTCAAGTACAGGTTACTGGCCGCCAGCTCATAAAGGCCCCTCTTGGTTTCCAGCTGCAATAGAGTGGGAACAAACGCTCCCTCCTCACTTTCGAGATGATCCGGCTCGCCGTGGATCCAGGTAAAGTCTCCGCCGGACTTAGGATAGTACACCTGATAGTCTTCTGTTCCGCCGGAATACACCACGCCGGCATCCCGGCCTTGAGAACCCAGCATCAGGCCGGGAAAATTCTTTGTTTCATATTGGCTCAGGTCGCGAAAATCCCCTGCAGGATCCAGCCCCGCGTTCCATTGGAAATTCATCCATTCCACCGTGTCGCGAAAGCCCGCAAACGCGGCTAAGGGACTCCAGTGGTGATCTGTTTTGTAATAGGTTTCTTCATAGGAAAGATTGTCGTCTTTTAACGACTCCCGCAGATCCAGATAAGGCACGCTATAATACCGCAGCCAGCGCAGCAGGGAATCCGCCTGCTCTGTAAAATCATTGTAGGGAATCCCCGTATAAGCCGCCTGCTGCCGCACCACCTTCATAGGAGGAAGAACAAAGCCCACCTTTGTTCCCCGCTCCTCCATGGCGTCGGCCAGACGGCGCACTCTCACCGCCAATTCTTTGGTATCATCTCCAAAGCCGGTCCAGAAGTTCCCGCCGTGCAGGTAGCCATCCTTATCCTTTACCACGTCAAAAGCATTTTCCTCGTGCTTTCCCAAGGCCAGCTGCATCCCGCCGTAGCATTCCAGCAGCGGATACCGGAACAGCGTGTTTTCCGTAACAGCCGTATCCAAGTCTGCCACCGCGTTCACTACTGTTTCCGCCGCAGGCTCCTCCCGGATGTTATCCCAAGCCTCTTGGACGTTCTCCGCCAAGGGCTCTTTCGCGTACCAAAGATTCAAGGCCCCGTAGCCTATCACGGAACAGAAAAAGACCGCGGCAAATATCATTTGTCCGAGCTTCTGTGGATGCTTCACCACGCTTCCTCCTTAAAAGTTGAAATAAATAAACGGATTGTAGCCGCTGCGCACCAAATAGGTGACGCAGACGAAAAACAGTCCCGCCATTCCCACAGGATAAACCACGGCAAAGCTTGTTTTCGACAGCTTCGGCAGGGAAGCCAGCTTCTTTTTCAGCCAACCGGCGGCAGGCAGGCAAAGAAGTATTCCAATCACCCAATACACCGCGTATTCCTGTAAAAACATAAGGGCCTGGCCGCTGAAAAAGCCGTTCCCATTCAATCCGAACATATTCCCGAGATATTCCTGGAACTGATAAAAGCTTTCGCTTCGGAATAATACCCAGCCGAAGTTCACCATCAGCATGGTATACAAGTGCTTCCAAACCGGATGCGCCTTCCATTTTTCAAAAAGGAACAGCCGCTCCAGCAGCAGGCATACAAAGTTAAAGAGCCCCCAGAACACAAAGGTCCAATTAGCCCCATGCCAAAGGCCGGTCAGAAGCCAAACCACCAAAAGGTTCCTCACCATTTTGTCTTTGTTTTCCACCCGGGAGCCGCCCAGGGGAAAGTACACATATTCCCGGAACCAGGTGGAAAGGGAAATATGCCAGCGGCGCCAAAACTCGCTTACGGATTTAGAAATATAGGGATAATTGAAGTTTTCCTCGAAATGGAACCCGAACATCTTTCCGAGGCCGATGGCCATATCCGAATAGCCGGAAAAGTCAAAAAAGATCTGCAGGGTATAGGCAAAGGATCCAAGCCACGCCAAGGTAACCGGGATCTTTACCAACTGGTGCCCGGCTTCCGTCAGGCTGTAAATATTATCCGCCACCACCGCAAACGTATTGGCCAAAAGCAGCTTTTTTGCCAGGCCCTGAACGAATCTGCAGGCTCCCTCGCTCAGCAGTTCCCAGCTGTGAACTCGGTTTCGGATCTCTTCCGCGACGGTGCTGTACCGTACGATAGGCCCGGCCACCAGCTGGGGAAACAGGGCGATATACAGCGCCACATAAAAGGGATTTTTCTGCACCCGCACTGTATCGCGGTACACGTCGATGACATAGCTCAGCGCCTGAAACGTAAAGAATGAAATACCGATGGGCAGCGCAATATCCACCTGGGGCAGAAACGAGTCTCCCAGAACTGCTTTCAGATTAGTTACGGCGAATCCCAAATACTTGAAAACAAACAGCACCCCCAGGTTGGCCGCGCAGTCCAAAACTAAAAGCAGCTTTCCATACCGGCGCCAGCGGGAAATCGCCAAAGCAATCCCCCAATTAAGCACGCAGGAGCCTATGAGCAGCAGTACGTTTTTCGGCTCGCCCCAGGCATAGAAAAACAAGCTGGTCAGAAGCAGCAGCCCGTTGCGCATGGCCACGCTGGGGGCGCAGACCGTATAGTACAGCACTAATACGACAGGCAGAAAGAAAAACAGGAATATGATACTGGAAAAAACCAAGAAAATGCCTCCTAACCGTATGGATCAGCTTTTCGCGGGGGCAGGCTCTTTTTCTTCAGGCAAAGCGTAATCGGCCTGAGCGAAAAGCGTGTCAAACACACCGTTAAAAAGCAATTCCTGCCAGTTTTCTATTTGATACAGCCCGGCTTTGCCTTCGGCCTGGCGGCAAATCATCACTCCGCCGGGCGCCTTCACCTGCTCATAAGGCAGCAGGATCGCGTCCACCGCCTCCAGCCGCGCGAATTCATAGTTGCAGTCCACTACGCGCACCTTTCCGCCGGTGACAGTCGGCAGTTCCAGCCCCAGATCCACCCGGGGCAAGGCACGCCTGGACTGGGTTCCTCTCTCGGCCCGGCGGTGAATATTCAGAAAAACGTCCTCGAAAATACTGACGGATTTTCCCATCTGCTTGGCAAGGCTGTGGTCCCTGTCGTAAAGCATCTGAAAATAAGAGGCTTTGTTCTCTTCATCTAATTCGCTCAGCTTAACGCCGTATCTCCAGGAGCCGTCCTCCTGCTTGCTCACCTGGACAGCCGTGCCCTTTACCACCGCTTCATACCTTTCGGTTTTCAGCCGAATTTCCATTTCTTCTCCTTTTTCGTGAGGAAGATAGGCGCTTTGAGAAAAAATTAAAGACAGCCCGGTTTCAGAAGCATCTCCTGTCACGCCGTAATATTTTTTCCCGTGGTAATCCACTTCCGCCGGAAATTCCACCGTGAAACGGTCGTTGGCGCGCAGGTTTTTCCGTCCGGACATGAAAAACAGCGCCATGAACAGGCTGAGCCCATTCATCAGCAGCCAATAAATAATGATGGCCATACCATAATTGTAGGTATGTATCGAGGTGTAAACCGCTAAAAAGAGCGCGTACCCATCCAGAACCAGAAGCAAAATATGGGGAACCGCTAATTGAAAATCAGATTTCTTTCCAGCGGTACGCTCCTTATTGGTGACGTGGAACTTTTTCTCTTTGATGAACAGGGTTTCCAAAAGGATAGGCAAAATCATATAGGGAAAAATGACCGTATCCACAATATTGCTCCAGCGCTGGGTTCTGAGCTTTCCGGAGGTGATTTTCAAAGCGTGGTTATACAAAAGATAGGACGGCAGCCAGATTAAAAGCAGCTCCCAAAGGCCGCAGATCACCACCGGGATTCCGAACACAACAAATAAAATGGGGGAAATAATGTAAATAAACCGTCTGAAAAAGGTCCACCAATAAAGCCAGCAGGAAATATAGCTTAATTTTGTATTCAGCTTCAGGTTCGGATGAAACAGCAGATGGACATGGCGCAGAGAGGATATGCATCCTCTTCCCCAGCGGACCCGCTGCCGGATCAGGCTGTCGATATCGGTAGGCGCCAAGCCGTGGGCCAAAGCCTTATCCAGGGCGTAACAGGTATACCCCTTCGCCTGAATTTTGATTCCGGTTTCAAAGTCTTCAGTGATGGTTCCGGTAGCAATGCCTCCCACCTCATCCAGGGCTTCCCGGGAGATCAGGGTATTAGAGCCGGCGTAAATCGGCGCGTTGGCCCGGTTGCGCCCCACGTTGATTTCCCGGAAGAAGAAATCCTGCTCATTGGGGATGCGCTTTTCACTGTAAAAATTAAACTGGAACAAATCCGGATTATAAAAGCTCTGAGGCGTTTGAATGAATCCCATTTTAAAATCCTCATCCACTTCGTCCTCAGAACGCTCCGCCCATGTGCCGTCGTCTAACTGCTTCAGCCTGGGCAGAAACATATAGGGAACGGTTTCCATTAAAAACTCCCGGGTCGGGATCATATCGGCGTCAAAGGTGGCCACGTAAGGGGAATGGGTCAGGCTTAACGCGTGATTCAGGTTTCCCGCCTTAGCCAGCTTATTCTCCTCCATTCCAAAGTAGCCTACGCCCATTTTTCTTGCCAACGCCGCTACCTCAGGGCGGTTACTGTCGTCGCACAGGTAAATATGCACTTTTTTCCGGTCTGGATACCTCATATGCTTGCAGCCGTTGACTGTTTTATAGAGAAGGTCCGCAGATTCATTATGGGTAGCGATGAATACGTCTACATCCGGGAACCAATCCAGGGGGAGCACCGGCTTTTCAGGAATACTTTTCCTGCGGAGCCGTGTAAAATGCTCCGTGCCCTCCAGCATGGAGATCGTCTCCGCGGCTACCAAAAAAATTCCGCAGATTGTGGCCACCCAGCCGTATATGTTATGATCGGGCACCGTAAAAAAGATTCTCCAAACCACATATACTGTCATTGAGATTATGGCGCACCAAACCCAGAATTTTTCCTTTATGGTTTTTTCATTTACGTTTTTAATTTTAACTTTGGACATTCATCCACCTACCCTCACGCTGATTTAGTTCTTGCGAGCCCGCTGAATCAAGACAATAGAAATAAAAAACGCCAGAATAAATAAAATTGAAAGGAAATTCGCGTTTTGACCGCCGTAAATCCAGGTATCCGTGTACCGCTCCAGCGACTGGATATTTTCATCTAAATATTCTCCATGGAGCGCCAAAACATCCTTTATACGCTGGCTTTCCTCCTGGGAGCTGGAAACTGTACGGTCAACGGTCAGCCCCGTTTCCTCCTCCTCCAGCTCAGGCAGCGCGGCGGCAAACACCGCGTCCCATCTGCTGGCGTCTCTAGCGGCGGCGTTTCCCAGAAACGCCTGGGCCTGGTCAATAAAGCTTTCCAAATACTCCTGGGAAAGAACCGTCTTTCTCAACTCGTGGTACCGCGACTCCACCCTTTCCGCGAATCCTGGCACCTTCAGCAAGGCGTCCAGATAGGAACGCACCTCCATTGTGGTTTCATAAAACATACCCAGCTCTTTATCATAATTGTCCATCGCCCCGTCAAAGTCCCACAAAGGGCCGATTTCTAAAGTACCGCCAATCTGTTGGTGCAGATACGTGGAATGGAGCCCCGCGTCGTAATTCATAAAAAACTCGTTAATGATAAAATAGTCCACAAAGGTGTCCACATTTAAATACCGCTCTACTTCGGCCATATCCGGCACATTCTCAGAATAAAGAAGCCGCTCTATCTGATTGATCTGTTCCGTAATCCAGGAAACCGTTTCCGGCGTAATCCGGTCCTGAGGCGGGTATTGCACCTCTAAATACTCTTCTGTAAGCCCCTCCCTTGTGGCATAGGTATCCAGGATAATGCCCTCGGTTTCATATCTGTCCCGGCGCAGAAGAAAATCGCATTGAACCTGGCTTTCGTCATAACGGGAAAGCTCCACCCTTCCTTCTCCGCGCTCCACTGCCTCATACAGAATATAAAGCCCTAAGTATTCATATCCGGCGTCTGTTTTTAAAACAGCCTCGCAGTAGCGCATATCCGGCGTTTCCGGAAACACCATTCCGCCGATATTCATAGCCAGATAATTGCGCAGATGAGAACGGTCCAACGGGGTTCCGTTGAGAATCCAGTCGTCGCTTGCCGTCATTCCCATCAGCCCGACGGAGTTCTTCTCTCCGGTTTCCGTCAGCAGCTTGATCCGGTACTGCTTTTTCGGATACCTGCTGGAAGCGGACGTATTGCCCCGGATTTTCAATTTACCCGAAGATTGTACCGCGGGCGCATCCCCCAAACGGTTCACATGGCTGCCGTTATCGATCACGCTCACGGTCATCCTGGTATAAGGATCTACATCCGCAGGCTCCACAAAAGCGTCTATTTCCGCGTCGTAATACTTATAATTCACAATCTCCTGCCCTGCGGTATCGATCACTACCAGAGGCAGATGCGAGGTGAAATCATTGCCCACGATAAAATCCTCAGGAATTTCAGCGTCGCCTATAGACGGGTCCGCCTCCTGGGCTAACTCATGATGGACCTGCCTTTCCTGGAAGTCTGTCTGCGAAAACTGCCACCAGCCTAAAGCGGCGCACAGCACCACCGCCGACAACGTAACAGCTAAGGCAGCCTTGACGGATTTTTTCATAGTCCCCACCTCAAGAGGTGATTTCGTCATTCTGGCTCACCAGATCAACCGTCTCCACGCTGTCCATCTGAAACAGCCTTTCGCTGATGTCCACATTTTCCGTGCGCTGCAGCAGCTTCTGGGAAAGCTCATAGATATATTCCACAGATTCCCGGGCGGAATTTTTTACGCACAGCCTCGCTTTTCCCCCGTAAACCTCCTGCACCGCCTGTTCGATTTTCTCTCCCGCGGCGGCTCCTCCCCGGACAATGAGAAGATAACGGTTATTCCCCTGAATATTGCCAAGAACCAGCATCAATAAAAAGATCACCACACTGCCCAGGACAGCGATCATAAAATCGGAAATGCCGCAGCAGATTCCTGCCGCGACCGCCCAAAAAATGTAGGCTGTGTCCCTAGCATCCTTTATCGCGGTACGGAAACGCACAATCGATAAAGCGCCCACCATGCCGAGGCTTAACGCGATGTTATTGCCGATGACGCACATGACCAGCGTGGTCACTAAGGTGAGCATCCAAAGGGACACGTTGAATTTTCCACTGTAAAGGGCCCCGGAATGTGAAAAACGGTAGGAAAGGAAAATTACGCCGCCAACTGCGATGGCGGCGATAAAATTCACCAAAATCTCTTGCAGGGAAAGGCTTCCCGCATGGTTCATAATATAAGAAAGAATATCCTGGTTCATAAAGTAATACCTCCTAAGCTATATCTGCGCGACGCGCAGTACTTGCTGCTGGCGGTCTCAGCAGTGATATACGGCGAAAGAACTTCTTTTATGTAGCTGAGCAGGAAATGATTATACTTCACTTCCAGCGTCACCCGGCTAGGAGAAGCAGCCGGATAATAAAAGGGAAGTTCTTGGGAAAAAAGCGCCGAACTTGCTTCACAGGCCCGTAAACGGCTGTCCAGCGTAATACGGGTGTCATTGGCGGCCAAAGCAAACGCGTACCGCCGGTATTCCACAATACTGCGCGGCAAATAAGCCCGGGAGCGCATTACACTGTAAAACTGCTTGGCCAAAGGGTCATCGTATTCCAAAAGGCAGGAATAGCTTCCCTGGGCCATCCTCTGCGCATGATCTCTCGATACCGTCATGCTCCGCTTTCTTTGAGCGGCCCCCTGCTTTTGCTTCCACTCTAATTTCGCGAAGGCATCGTCCGGCGAATAAATGCGGAGGCGTATTTTTTTGCGGTTTTCCAGCCCCGCGGCCTTGTCAAAATAGTCCTCGTTATCGTAAGAATCAAAGTAAAGGGAACGCACCAGATATCCGTCCGTTCCGGCGCAATGGGGATCCGGCTGTAAAACCCGATTCAGCTTTCCGCATAATTTGCGGGCGTCCAAATAATCCAAAGGGTATTTTTTCTCTGTTCGTAAAATATCGGAAATAGTAGGCATTGTCTTTCTCCATTGATCTGTAGATAAATAAAAAGCTTCATTCGGCACGGCGCTCACAAAAAACAATTATCTGCCGGCGCAGCACAGCCTTCCAAATGCGGAAACACCGCGGAACCATCATGTATACCGTCAGCCGATAGCGCAAATCGTTGTTTTGCCCTAAAAAGTATGATTATACATTATAAATTTCGTTCCCGGCCCATTAAAAAAGAAGCGGAGCGATACAAAATAGCATACGATTATGGAAGGGAAAATCTTGCCAAATTCACTACCACATTTTGTAACCGGGTCAAATTCCCGACACAAAATACCCATTCTAAAATTGTATAATTTTAAAGATTTATGTAAATAATATCATATTTGTTATGATACTGTCAATATAGAGTTTAACATTTAATTAATATTCATTTAACATACATTTAATAATTTACAATACCTCTATGTTTTTTACTTATATTTTCTCTGTAAAAGCACTTGTTTTTTAATATCAAATTCTTTTTCAGAAAATTGTTGCTTTTCATCCCCATTATAGTGTATAATAAAATCTATATAGCGCAAATATCGATAAGATATTCTCAAAAAAGGCTGGTAATCGCAGTGCTGTCAGCCTAATGCCATTGTTCTTTCGCAAAGGTGCCTGCCGTTCAGGTTTGAAAGTCCGCAGAAAGTTGATCTGTTTAAATGGAAAAACCCAGCACTCTGAAGGGGGAGTGCTGGGTTTTTTTATCTCCAAATTTATGGAAGCATATCCTCGATCGCGTCTCGAAGGTGGATGGGATACAGCTGGTAGCGATTGAACAGCTCCTCCATTTTTTTCACAAGCAGGTAATCTGTTGTTACGTCATGGATAAACTCTACCGGTTCCCAGACCGAATTTATCTTTCGGGCGGCCAGAAGGCCATATGTAAAATAGTGGCCTAGGCCGGGAGCGTAGAGAAGCTCCTTGATCGTCTCGTAATTCCATATCTCTGCCATTCACGTGTTCTCCTCATACAGTCATGGATTTGCTCTTATGCTCTCCCATTTTTGCGGTGTATCGTGGGAAATACACATAGACAAAAGGGCTGTCCAGCGCCGCATGGAGGAAAGCCAAGCATAATAGCTTGACTTAAGCTGCCTTTTGAGATGGCAAAGGCGAAAGAACGATCTAACTTTTTTGCCGCGGCAAATTCTTTGTTTTTCAAAGAGGAAGTCCTAAATATTATGTCTTGCCCATCCGGGAAAATTTCAGTAAGAGAACCAGTCAGGATATTGTAGGATCTATGGGATTTGAGGATGATGAGGGATATCAAATAAGAGCAAAATTATGATATTTATGCTATGAAAAATACATTTAGAAAGCTGGGTTCTACAGAAAGGCCGGTGAGCAATTAATATACACACGATATATATACATTAGATGATGGATGCTTATTTAATCAATGGCTGGTTAAATTCGGGCCATGAAACACCTCCTTATTTGGCCCCGCCACCGCTGCAACGGTGACAGGGCCGGTAGCAGCCCTACGTTACAGGCACATCTGCTACGGGTATTAGCTTAGCAGATGGAATAGAAAATGTAAAAACAAATACCTCAGCATTTCTCAACGATATCTCACAGCCGGCCGCTTGTGAGAACTCACCAAATACGATATAAGATCATACCATTTGCCAAGAAGGAGTACCGAAAATGCTAGAACACGAAGAGTTCGCCCAAGAGGGGACCATAATACGCGACATACTGCGCGCCAAGCGCGCAGCCATGCCGGAGCTAACAAATCAGGACATTGCCAATATGGCGGGGTTATCCGTCAACACGGTAAACCACTGCCTTTCCGACCGTTCTAAATCCAGCAGCGCCTTTACCATCGGGCGGCTGTGCAAGGCCCTTCACGTTTCCTTTGATCAGTGCTTTGGAATCGAGCCGGATGAGAAAAAGGATTCCCCGGAGAAGGAAAACGCTCTGCTCTCTGAAATTGAGGCGCTTCAGGAAAAGTGCGATGGGCTTAAGCAGGAGCTGGAGCGCAAGGAGGATTTGGAGAAGCTGAACCAAAGATATCTAAGCGAGCTGGAACGTTCCGCTAAGACTCACAGAAAATTTTCTCGATGGATGGCAGGCCTCTGCACACTTCTCCTTTTGCTGTTTCTCGCTTATTTAATCTTTTTTGACCTTCCAAACCCCGAATATGGAATTATTCGTTCCGAGGCCTTTTTATGCGATAACAAGAACCTGTTTATCAAACCGTAAATAGAGAATAAGCGGCTGATCCTTTTCGCCTGCGCGTTTAGGCGATTCCTTCTGTGAGACAAAAAAAGGGCCCAGTGCTTTTCACTGGGCCAGACTCCTCACAAGGGACTGCATTTCTTCCTTAGAGCTCGCTTGGCGGGCTTGGGCCAGCACCGTTTCCTTCTCCGAAGCGGTGAAACGGGAAAACCGTTCCATCGCCTTGGGATGCTGTGCCAGAGCCATAGAAAACCCTAAGGGCAGCTGATTTTGTTCCAAAGCTGCCACCTCCACACTCTCAGTATGCGGAGGTTTTTTCTTTTTATTCCTTCATTTTCCTGCCCGTTCTTCCCGCTTTTGCAGCGGCGGGCGCTCCATGGGGCCTCCAGGGCCGCAAAGCTCTCTATCGAGCCAAAACCAGAGGCAGCAGCTTCCGCGCAGCCGCGCTTTAAGGCATCAAAGAGCGCAGCCAGCCGCAGAATGACAGATGGGCTTACAAAAAGCCTAATAATCGTTTATCGTCTTCCCTGCAGCGGCGGTTTTTTCAAAACATCACAAAAGGCATGGCGCATTTCCCCCGTGAAGGGGAAAAACGTCATGCCTTTTCCCTTGCGCTTCGCCTCGGTTTTAATGCTTCAGCTTTGCGGGCGAAAAAGAGGGCGGCGCCGAACGCAGGCCATTATTCCAGATACTTCGCTACCTTTTGGGCCTGCTCCTGATATAAGGGCTTTAAAGCCGGATACAGCTTTCGGTAGGTGCCGTAAAAGTCGTCGTAAACGCCTACATTTTCCGCGATCGGCTGGGTTTGGGTCACCGGCTTGAGAATATGCCGGCAGCCCTCCTCTACAGACGGAAACTCTCCCGCCGCCACCGCAGCCAGAATCGCAGCGCCGGCAGCCGGGCCCTCATCCATGTTCATAGTGATTACCGAAGCGTTATACACATCCGCCTGGATCTGCCGCCAAAGAGCGCTTTTCGCGCCTCCTCCCATCGCCCGGACCTCCGTCACCGTCAGGTTGTTGGTTTCGTGGATAATTTCCAAAATATCCCGCAGGGAGAAGGTGACCCCCTCCATAACGCTGCGGCACATAGCCCCCAGGTTATGGCGGTAGCTCAGTCCAAAAAACACTCCTCTGGCGTTGGGGTCCACATGAGGCGTGGACTCGCCGCCAGGATAGGGCAGAAAGCACAGGCCCTCGCTGCCGGCAGGCTCCGCCTCCGCCAACGCGTCCATATAGGCGTAAACATCCCCGCCCTTTTCCGCCAGCTCCTGCTTCTTATCGGCAAACAGAGTATCCCGCATCCATTTGAAGGATCCGCCCGCCCCCATCGTGCAGCCTAAGAAGCAGTATTTTCCGGGCACGGAATGGCACAGGCTGTACATCGCCCTGGGCTTTTGGTCCACAAAGGGCTGGTCGCAGGCGCCGAACACCACACCGGAGGTCCCGATGGTGGCCGCGATGGTGCCCGCCCGGACGATGCCGCAGCCAACGCCGCCTACCGTTTGATCGCCGCCGCCCGCCGCCAGGGGGATCCCCGGACGCAGTCCCCAGCGCTCAGCCAGCTCCGGAAGCAGACATCCGGCCGCCTGCTGGCTCTCCAGCAGCCTTTCCGGCACAATAGACCTGGGAATTCCCGTGACCTCAAACATGCGGTCGGACCAGGCTCTTTTTTTCATATCCAGCAGCCAGCTGCACGAGGCGTCGCTGACGTCTGTGGCAATCTCTCCGGTCATGCGGTAACGCAGGTAATCCTTGGGGAACAGAGCCACGTTGATTCTTTCATAATCCTCCGGACGGTTTTTCCTCAGCCACAAAAGCTTGGCCGCCCAATAGCTGGGCAGGCAGTGGTTAGCGGTAATTTCCAGGGCCTCCGCCGGGTCAATCCGTCGGTTTAGCTCCTCCGCCTCGGCACTGGCCCTCTGGTCCAGCCAGATCATGCAGTTGCCGATGGGCTTCATCTCCTTGTCCATCAGGGTCAGGCCCTGCATCTGGCCGGAAAATCCGATACCGGCGACTTCTCCGCCCCGGCCGCTTTTTGCTACGGCCTGTCTGACAGCGGCGTCACAAGCCTCCCACCAGGCCTGCGGATCCTGCTCCACCCAGCTTGGGCGGGGTGTGATCAGGTCACATTCCCCATAGCCCTTGCCCAGCAAGGCGCCGGAGGCGTCCATCACAACAGCCTTCACGCCGCTGGTGCCCGCGTCAATTCCCAGAAAGCAGCTCATTTCAATTCCTCCCCGCGGCTTTTATTTGCAAAGCTCGAATTGCTCCCTCATCACCTGCTCGGTGTAGCCGTAGGCGTCCTTCTCGCCCCAGGCGACGGCCGTTTGAAGCGCGTCAGGAGCCATTTTATCGATGGCGTCCGGATCGGTGATGCCGGCCTCCGCCAAGGTGGTGGGCGTACCGATCTTCTTGAACCAGGCCTCCAGGGCGTCGATGCCAGCTTGAGCCGCTTTTCTATCGTCTTTCTCCTCGATTTTAAAGACCTCTCTGGCGAAATCCGCGTATTTCTTGGCGCGCTCCTTTAGGTAATAGCGCATCGTGGCCAAAATTGTGACGGACATGGCCGCGCCGTGGGGGGTATCGTAAAAATTGGATAGGGAATGCCCTAAAATATGAATGTTGGAGTTGGGCAGTCCCATACCGCAGTCATAGAAGCCGTTCCAGGCAAAGGCTGCCTGCCACATCATCAGGCCTCTGGCCTCCGGGTCTTGGGGGTCCTTCAGCAGGCGGTCCATGCAGTCCATAATGGAACGGATGCCGCCCTGGCAGAAATGATCCTGATAGGGAGCGAAGGGCAGAGTGTGGCCCAGATAGTGCTCCAGCAGGTGGGAAACAATATCCGCCGCGGAATAGGCGGTCTGCTTGATCGGGATGGTATAGGTCAGCTCCGGGTCCAGAATAGAAACCACCGGCTTCATGACCGGGTTGACGAAGCCATCCTTTCTGCCCAGGGCCTCGTTGGTGATTACGGCGGTGCCGTTCAGCTCAGATGAGGTGGCGGGAATCGTCACTACGGTGATGACCGGGATGGTTTTCTCAATTACCGCCTTACCCAGGGGGAAATCCCAGGGGTCGCCGTCATACAGGGCGCCTACGCCGATGAATTTGGCTTCGTCCATAGCGGAGCCTCCGCCCAGCGCGATAATCACATCCGGCTTTTCCTTTTTGCAAAGGGCAATGGCCGGGGCGGCGTGCTCGGCGGTTGGATTGCTCTTCACGCCGAAATGGTACAAAAGCTCCACGCCCGCTTCCTTACAGCTGTCGGCCACCTTATCGAAAAAGCCGACCTTTTTCACAAAATCCTCGTCGTAGGTCACCAGAAGAGCCTTTTTACCGTATCTGGCCGCCTCTCCGCCTACCTTTTTCACCTCTCCGACACCGAAAATAATTTTCGTGGGAACGGAAAACTCAAAGGGTGTTAACATGGTCATCTTCTCCTTTACACGTTAAATATAGGTTTATGAAAGCAGATTGTTCTGCGGCTTTCCAAATTCCAGACAGCCCGTTCAAGGCCGGCGGACCTGAAGCGCTTCGAAAGCCCGCCGAACCGGACAGCCGGACGAATCCCCAAATCAGGCGCGCAGGAGAGCGCCGCCCGGGGCGCCGGGAGCCTCCATGCGTTCGGAGCCCCTTCTGGTTCTCTCAGCGAACCAGAAGCTCCGTCAGCTTTTCCCGGGTAAGATTATGAAAATATTCCCCGACCGGCAGCGGCTCCAAAGCCTTCTCCACAGCAGTCTCTTCCAGAGGACAGCCCAGCAGGGCCTGTTCCACCTCGGCGCTGTCCCGGCTTCCAAAAAAATCGCCGTAAATTCTACAGCCGGCGATCCGCCCCTTGGTTACCCGGAGCTGAAGCTCCAGCTTTCCGCAGCCCTCTACACGGGCTTCCTTTTTCACGCCGTACTCCGGCGACTGGCCGTAGTTCCACTCCCAGGTATCGTAGCGGGAGGCCTTGATTTCCTGAATCCGGTCCAAATCCTTTTGGGTAAACCGGTAGGGCGGCGGCGCCTTTCCGCCGAACATTTCGTCCGCCAGCAGGCCCCAAAAGTCCTCCAGGGCCGCCGCCTGGGGCAGATAATCCTTGATATTTGTCACCCGGCCCCGCACCGAGGCCACTCCCTTTTGCAGAAGCTTATCCGGCGGAACCCGCAGCGCCCTGGAAAGCACGGTTAGGTCCGAGTCAAACAGTAGAGTGCCGTGATGGAGAACCCTCCCCTTCCAAATCCGCTGCGAGCTGCCGGAGAATTTTTTCCCATCGATCAGCATATCGTTCCTGCCGCCGAGCTCTACAGGAACCCCCAGCCTTTTCAGGGCTGCCGCCACCGGCTGACAAAACAGGTGCAGATCCAGTTCCGCCGAGCTTCTGCCCTCAGCGATCAGGGTGAAATTCAGATTTCCCAAGTCATGGTAAACCGCCCCGCCTCCGGTAGTGCGCCGTACCACCCGGATGCCCCGGGCCCGGGTATAATCCCCATCCAGCTCTGTTTCCGTATTTTGGTTGCGCCCTACAATGATAGCGTTGTCGTTCTGCCACAAAAGGAACCAAGGCCCCTTTCGCGGCTCCTCTTCAAATAAATATTGCTCCATCGCCAGGTTGAACCTGGGGTCGGTGCTTGGGGAGATCCCATAAACCATAGCCATACTTCCCCTTTACTGCCGAGCGGCCGAATAACGCTTGCCGCCGGACCTTCTTTCCTGACGGAAAACGCAGTCCCGCGCCAGGCGGGAATTTTTCTTCCGCTTCCTTTTTCCCATCCTCGTTTTATTGCAGCGCCTTGATCACCTTACTGTCCAGCACATTCAGCACCTGCCGGGCGGTTTCCTCATCGGTGGCGAAATAGTCGAGAATCCCGCTGTTCAGAGCTCCAATGATAGAGAAGATCTTGCTGCTTCCAACCGCTACCGCCAGCACCTGGTTGGTGGACCGCAGATCCCTTTCCTCAATGCCGATGACTTTATCGTTGTAGTTGCACCGGATAAACTCACCGCGGATATTGATCCGGCGGGCGCACAGGTCGCTGACAGCCTTATCCGGATAACGGTTGATTTCCTCCAGCAGATTGGTGACCCGTCCCGGCTCAGCCTCATAGGACTCCGGGGGGCGGCCCACGCCGATGACGGCGAAGTCCAGGGTCCTCCACTTTTCCAGAACCGACTGCATGTAAAGGCTTCCCATATACCGTTTTTTATCCTCGATGGTATCCACAAAGCCAGGAGAATAAAGCACCACCGGCGTGCCCCGAAGCTTTTCGGAAAACTCCCTGACGCTTTCGATCAGCTGGAATTCCCGGGTCAGCAGGGGAGAGCCTCCCACCAAAGGCACCACAGTGATATTGCACAGCTCCGTATCCTCTGGGAAAGCCTGCATAAACTCATAGCAGGAGCCGCCCCATGAGGTGCCTACCGTGGTATGGCTTTTCATCATTCTGCTGGCAAACCTGGCCGCTTGCGAGGCCACGATCTTCAGCACCACATCCTCCTGGCGGATGCCGCAAGGGATCACCAGGCATTTTTTCAGGCCGAACCGCTTCTGAAATTGCCCCGCCAGTTCCTCGTTATTGACCTCCGGGTCCTTGATTTTGATTTGAACCACCCCGGTTTTTCTGGCCTCCGCCAGCAGCAGGGAAACCGCCGGCCGAGAGGTCCTCAGCTTTTTGGCGATGGTTTCCTGGGTCAAGCCCTCCTGATAATACATTTTAGCCGCCTGTACCATCTTTTGCAGATTTTGAATACCGTCTCCCCGATCCATGCTATCTCCTTCCGGCCGCGCCCCGCTCCCGCCGGCTTCCCAGCAAAGCAAGACCGCCTTAATCAGTCGCTTCCAATAGAACAATATCGAGCGATATTGTTCTTTCTAGTTTTTTCTAACTTTTTATTTGCGCTGCCCTCAGTATAACAATTATTATTACAATTGTCAATAATTCAAAAAATTAAAAAAATTCTTATCTTTATTTTAGGAAAAGGGCTTGAAACTTTCCTGATTCTGAGGTATAATCCACCTTGTGATACAAATGTAATTTCATTTGTTAAAGCTATTCTGACACCCCCGTCATAAAAGGAGGCGGCGCCATGGAAGCCACAGAAAAGCCCATCGAAATCACAGTGGCGGCAAACGCGGGCGTAATGATCCGCGCGGGAAACACCGTCATTTTAGCGGATGTTTTGGAGGATGCCGGTCCGTATCCCTTCGACCGGCTGCCGGATTCTGTGCTGTCTCAAATGGCTGAAGGGGAGAATCCCTGGCGGAACGCCCAGTATCTGATCTTTACTCATGAGCATCCGGACCACTTCGCTCCGGATCTGGTCCGGCGGTACCTTTCCCGGAATACTGTCCGCCGCTTGGTGCTTCCCAACCGGCCGGACAAGGAAAACCAAGCCCTTCTGTCGGAGCTGCGTGAGAGCCGGGCCCCGGTTTGGGCGCTGCCGGATGAAATCGGAAAACGGCATACCTTTGTGCTGCAAAAGGACATTCTGCTTCACACCGCCTGCACCCCCCACACCGGCAGCATGTTCGAGAACGCCAGCTGTAATTTACTGCTCTTCTCGCTCCTGGGCCGGAATATTTTGCTGCTCAGCGACTGCGACGACCGGAATCCCCAGGTTTACCAATGGCTGAAAGAAATCCCCATTGACCTGGTGCTTCTGAACCCTTTCTTTTTCGCCTCCGCTTCAGGGCAGCAATGCCTGAAGCGGTTTATCCAGCCGAAAAAAGCGGTGATATACCACGTGCCGGCGGAATCCATCGATAAAATGAAGGTCCGCAGCGTGGCCCGCCAGGGGCTTGCCAGGTTCGGCGCGGATTACCCCGGCGCCGTGATGGCGGACCGGCCGTTTTTTCCGGTGGAACTGACTTAGGCCGGTCAGGCCGGTCACATTCCGCTTCCCGGGGAGCCCGGAACGGCCAAGCCCGCCTAAAAAGGAACCGGGACCGTACCGCGCCATGACCTTCCTATTTCCCGAAAAGAAAGCCCTATGCTAAACGCAGGACGCCCAAAATCGGCCTTTCTGCGCGCAATGCACTGCCGATAAAAAGCCAGGGCGTCATAGGATATTGTTTAATTGTTTAAAGGAGAGGATCGCATTGAAACCTGAATATTCCAAAGAGCTTCTAGCCGAAATGTGGAAAAAGCTGAACCTGGCCCGGGAGTTTGAAACCCGGGTCCAGTGGCTGTTTTCTATGGGCCTGGTTCACGGAACCACCCACCTGGGCATCGGAGAGGAGGCCACCGCCGTCGGCTCCATTTTAGCCCTGAAGCCCCAGGATTACGTGTTCGGCACCCACAGGGGCCACAGCCAGGCCATCGCCAAAGGCATCGACATCGACCACATGATGGCGGAGATCCTGGCAAAGGAGACCGGCGTCTGCAAGGGCAAGGGCGGCTCCATGCACATCGCCTCTCCGGATATCAACTATTTCGCCACCAGCGGTATTTTAGGCGCCAGCAGCGTCATCGCCAACGGCGCGGCCCTCACCATCAAAAAACGGAACGAGAGGGACCGCATCACCGCCGTATTTTACGGCGACGGCGCCTCCAACGAGGGCGCCTGCTTCGAGGCTCTGAACCTGGCGGCCCTATGGAAGCTTCCCATCTTATTTGTGTGCATCAACAACACCTACGGCATGTCCACTCCCATCGCCAAGGCTATGCACGACACCGATCTTTCCAAGCGTGCCTACCCCTTTGGCATCCCCTCGAAAACCGTAGACGGCAATCATGTGCTGGAGGTTTACGATGCGGTATCAGAGGCACGGGAATACGTGCTGGAAAACGGCCCCATGATGGTGGTAGAAAACACCTACCGCATTTCCGGCCACTCCAAGAGCGACGGCAACCTGTACCGTTCCAAGGAGGAAATCAACGCCTGGAAGGAAAAATGTCCCATCAAGGCGTTCCGGAGCTACCTGGCGGAGCGCCAGCTTTTCACCGAGGAGGAGCTGGACGCGGCGGTAAAGGAGGCCGCCGCCGTCATCGACCACGCGGTGGAATACGGCAAGGCCAGTAAAAATCCCAGCGTGGACGACGTGTTCGACGATGTATATGCCTGAGGAGGGGGACAGCCATGAAAGAGATTACTTACGCGCAAGCGATTAACGAGGCCATTTCTGAGGAAATGCGCCGGGATGAAAACGTATTTATGATGGGCGAGGATATCGGCCTTTACTGCGGCGCCTTCGGCGTTTCCAGGGGGATGATCCAGGAATTCGGCGGGGACCGGATCATGGATACCCCCATCGCGGAGCAGGCCTATGTAGGCGCCGGGGTGGGCGCCGCCATGTGCGGAATGCGCCCCATCGTGGAGCTGATGTTCTCCGACTTTATGTGCGTGTGCTTTGACGAGCTGGTCAACGAAGCCGCCAAGCTCCGCTTTATGTTCGGCGGCAAGGTTAAGGTGCCCATGGTCATGCGAACCGCCTCCGGCGCCGGCACCGGAGCGGCGGCCCAGCACTCTCAGAGCCTGGAGGCCTGTCTGGCTCATTTCCCCGGGCTGAAGGTGGTCATCCCCTCCACCCCCTACGACGCCAAGGGCCTTTTGAAAACCGCTATCCGGGATGACAACCCGGTGATGTTCCTGGAGCAGAAAACCCTCTACCGCACCAAGGGCATGGTTCCCGAGGAGGAGTATTCCATCCCGCTGGGCCAGGCGGACATTAAGCTTGCCGGCTCCGACTGCACCGTGGTCACCTACGGGCGCATGGTCAACACCTGTCTGACCGCCGCCCAGGAGCTGGAAAAGGAGGGCGTGCGCCTGGAGGTCATCGACATCCGCTCCCTGGTTCCCCTGGATACGCAGACTATTTTAGAATCTGTAAAAAAGACCAAGCACGTGCTGATCGTCCATGAGGCGGTTCAATTCTGCGGCTTCGGCGCGGAGATCGCCGGGCAGATCGCGGACAGCGACGCCTTCTATTATTTAGACGCCCCCATTAAGCGGTTAGGCGCCAAGAGCACGCCTATCCCCTTCAATCCCATTTTGGAGGCGGAAACCTTCCCCACCGTTCCGAAAATCGTAGCCGCGGTAAAAAGCCTGCTGTAAGGAGGAAGCCAAATGACTGAGATTTTTATGCCCAAGGCGGGCATGGATATGAAAGAGGGCCGGCTGATCCGGTGGCTGAAGGAGGTCGGCGACCCGGTAGAAAAGGACGAGCCGGTCATGGAAATCGAAACGGATAAAATCACCATGGAGGCTGAGGCTCCCGGTTCCGGGATTCTGCTGGCGAAAACCGTGGAGGAGGATACCTGGGTGCCCGTGCTGTCGGTGATCGGCTACATCGGGGAGCCGGGAGAAAAGATTCCCGAGGCTCCGGCAGCCAGCCCCAAAGCACCGGAGCCCTCTCAGCAGGAGGAAGCGCCGCTGCCGTCAGTTCCCGGCGGCTCAGCGGAACCCGCCGCCCTGGCCCCGCCGGAGAAAAAGAGCCGGGAGGCTCAGACCGGGCCGTCCGCGGAAAGAGAGGCTGCCGCCGTCTCGGGAGGCCAGAAGCAGAACCCGTCCGCTCCGTCTGCGGACAGTCCTATTCCTGCCACGCCCTGCGCGAAGAAAGCCGCCCGGGAAAGGGGACTGGATTTAAAGGACATTGTTCCCGGCAGAAGCGACGGCGTTATCCGCGCCGCCGACGTGCTGGCCACCCCCCTGGCCCGGCGGATCGCCCAGGATCAGGGCGTGGATCTGTCCGCCGTGGCCGGAACCGGCTGTCACGGCAAGGTCACTAAGGGCGATGTGCTGGCGGCCGCCCAGTCAAGCGGCGCCGGCTTTGCCGCTGTCCAGGCGGTCAAAGCAGATATCACCTGCCTTTTAGATCTGATCAGCCAGCTGAACGGCTCCCGGGAGAAGGCTCTCTCTCTGGATGCGTTTTTCCTAAAGGCCGCCGCTTTGGCGGTCCAGAAGCTGTCCCTCTCCTCCGCCGGCTTTAGCTTCGCTGTATTCGGCGGCGGGGAAAAGGAACAGCCTGTTGTCGCAGGCGCCGAATCGCTGTCCCTTTCCCGGATTTCTGCACAAATCGGGGAATTGACTGAAAAAGCGTTGTCACATACCCTTTCTTCTAAAGAAACCCTCCCGGCAGCCTTCGGCGTCTGCGATATGAGCTCATTCGGCGTTTACGCCTTTACCCCGGTGCTCCGTTCCGGAGAGACCGGAATTTTCGGTCTGGCCGCCCCGGAGGACGCTTTGGTCCTGGAGGATGGCCAGGTAACGGTTCACAAAACCGCTGTGGTTTGCCTGCGGTACGACGCCCGGGTTCTTTCTGAGGCCCAGGCGGCCCAGCTTCTGAGCGCAATGAAATCCCTTTTGCAAACGCCGATGGAAATTTTACTGTAGCAAAGGCGCCGGCGGCGCTTTGCGAAAGGCCCCTCCCAAAGCCGGCGTAAAGGAACGGCCGGCCTTCGGATTTCCGGGGCCGCTTGCCTGCGCGTCAAACCCACGCCAGTCCGGCACCGCCTCAAGGCCGCGCCGCTGAACCCTTTGACGCGGTAATGCCGCCCGCGGCCGCCGGGAATCGGGAGCACACTCCTTGGACGGGCCTTAAAGCTTTGACAAGAGCACCGCTATCCTGCTGAATGCAGCACTGATAGCCTAATACGACATTTGGGAGATAAGATTATGAGAAAGCAATACGACGTCGCGGTGATCGGCGGCGGTCCGGCAGGCTATGTGGCCGCGATCAAGGCCTCCCAGCTGGGAGGCAGAGCCGCCGTGTTTGAAAAAAGCGTGCTGGGGGGCACCTGCCTCAACCGGGGCTGCATTCCCACCAAATGCTACCTGAAAACCGCCGAGCTGATGGAGGAAATCGCCGGCTGCACCCAGCGGGGCATTGTCCTGGACGCCCATCCGTCGGTGGATCTGCCGAAAGCGGTAGCCCATAAAAACAGCGTGGTGAAAAAGCTGACCGAAGGCGTGGCGGGCCTGCTGCGCTCCCACAAAATCGACGTATACTACGGAGAAGCGGCTCTGGCCACCGAAAACACCCTGACCTGCGGAGGGGAAACCTACGGCTTTGACAGCGTGCTGCTCTGCGGCGGCTCCAAGCCCGGCGTGATTCCAATTCCCGGAGCCGAGAGCAAAAACGTGCTGGACAGCGACGCTCTTTTAGATCTGGAAGCTCTGCCACGGAGGCTGGCTATCATTGGCGGCGGCGTGATCGGCTGCGAAATGGCGGCGGCGTTTCACGGCTTCGGCAGCCAGGTCACCGTCATCGAGGCCATGGACCGGCTGGTCCCGCCGATGGATGAGGAAATTTCCGCCCAGCTGAAAAAATCTCTGGAAAAGAAGGGAATCCGGGTGCTGACCTCCCAAAAGGTGTCCGCCATTCAGGACCAGGGAACCGGAAGCACAGTCCTCTGCCAGGACGGCACACGGGTAGAAGCGGATAAAATCCTGATCTGCGTCGGCAGAGCCGCCGATTTAGACTGTCTGGGCGCTCTGAAGGACCGGATCCGGCTGGAACGGGGAAAGGTCTCTGTGGACGAACAGATGCGGACCAGCATTCCCAACATCTACGCGCCAGGCGACATCAACGGAAAACACATGCTGGCCCATGCCGCCTTCAAAATGGGAGAGGCCGCGGCCTGCGCCGCCATGGGGCGGCCGGAGGCCTGTGACCTCCGGTACGTTCCCTCCTGTATCTATACAAGCCCGGAGGCCGCCGGGGTGGGCCTTTCCGAAAAAGCCGCCAGGGAACAGTACGGAAGGGAAAGCATTTTAGTCGGCAGATACTTTTTCCAATCCAACGGCCGGGCCCTGGCAAGCGGCAGGGGCGAGGGCTTTGTCAAGGTCGTGGTAGAAAAGCGGTATCAGGAATTGCTGGGAGTGCATATTTTGGGCGGCGACGCCGCGGAAATGATCGCCGAGGCGGCGGCCCTGCTCCACGCTGAGGTTCCGGCTGACGAAATCGCCGATATGATCCACGCCCATCCCACCTATTCAGAGGCCTTTATGGAGGCCTGCGCCGCCGCGCTGGGCCGATGCATCCATCTGCCGGCGGGGCAGCCATAATTTTTCTGCGGTTTCTCCCGGCCGCTTGCTTCGTCCAGGCCCCCGGGGAGCGCGGCGTGTTTCCCGTCTCTCGGGAACGCCCCTCTCCGCACAGAGAGCTTTTCAGGCCTGTGAAAACGGCATGTCTTCTGTTTTTTCACGCCGTTTCTTTGGAGAAACCCCACCGCAATCCGCATTACGCGCCTTGCCGTAAAAAGCGCCGCCGAAGGCCTGACCCTGCCCGCTGGCGGAGCCCCGGCACAGTGCGGCTTCTATCAACAAAACCGTTGACATCCTGATTTGCCTCATAGAAAGGGCCGCCGGAGAAATTCTCCGGCGGCCCTTTCACCACAAGCTCAGCTATAAAACACCAATGCCGCGGATAGGAAATCCTATCCGCGGCGATCTATGATAAAGCGTAGGCGCGCGCACCCCCCGCTTCTCTATACTATGACGGATTTTCAAAGGAGGTACTAAAAAATCGGGTCAAACGCCGTAAATAGTCTGAAGCGCCACACAGAAAAGAGGCATCGTCAGGATTGAAAGCAGCGTCGAGATCGCCACTGTTTTCGCCGCCAGAGTGGTGTCGTGGCGGAAACGGGCGGCGAAAATCGCCGTCAGCCCCGCGCTGGGAGCGCAGAACTGAATGATAGAGGACGTCATAGGAATATAATCCGGTTGAAACAGAAGCAAAATCCCCATGACCGCCGCCGGGATCAGCAGCAGCCGGATCACAGTTACCCAATAAAGAGTCTTTTCCTTGAAGATATCCAGCAGCTTGGTTTTGGAGATAAACACGCCGATGCAGATCATTGCCAGAGGCGTGTTCATATCCGCCAAAAAGCCCACCACCGATTGGAACGGATCCGGCAGCTCCAGGGAAAACAGCAGCAGAGGCAGGCCGATATAGACCCCGACGGCTCCTGGGTTCAGCGCCACCTTCCGGATCGAGATCCGTTCGCCCTCCTTGCCCATCACCACAAAGCCCACCGTCCACATCGCCACCGTAACGATCGTATTGATGATAGCGGCGTACACCATCCCCCGGTCGCCCAGAACCTCCTGAACCATGGGAAAGCCCATAAACCCACAGTTGGAAAACATCGCGCCGAATTTCAGCACCTGCCTGCGGCCGTCAGGCTCCTTATTAAAGCAAAATTTTACGATGACCACCGCGGCTAAAACATACACCAAGCCGGCGATCACCGTAAACCATAAATTCCAGGTGGGAATCTGTGATTTATCTACCTGAAACGCGTCGATGATAACACAAGGCACCACCACGTTGAGCAGAAGAAAGTTCATTTGATCCGTTCCGGTCTCTGTGATAATCTTTTTTCTGCCCAGCACAAACCCTACGCTCATTAGGAGAAATAAAATCAGAACCTTCATGGCTACTGACAAAAAGTTCCCTATCATTTTGTTCTATCCCCATTGCTGCTTAATCTATCGCCGGATCTTTCTAAAAATTCGCTGTTTCCCGAGCTTCGCCGCTCAATCCTCTGAAGAGTCTCCGCCGCTTTCCTCATCCGCCGCATCCTCTGCTCCGCCTTCTTCTTCCTCCAAGGCCCGCTGCTCCGCGTCCCTTCTTTTTTGGCGGAAGAAAACCAGTCCGGTGACAATCAGCGCCGCCGCCATAACGCCGCGGAAAATCCACGCGTAAACGCCGCCGAACAGGTCAAGCTGGGGCAGCAGGGCATCCGCCAGCCACCAAGCGCCCATAAACAAGAAAATCCCGCCTGCGAATACAAAAACCTGGTTTTCCTTTCTCAGCTTCCAAATCAGCAGCAAGCCGATCAGGAACCACATCCCCGCATAAACATATTCCATCATTTTTCTGTCTTTCCGTCCTTTTTCTCTTCGTCGTTTTCTTTGGAAAGCTCCTTTTCCCCGGCAGCCTGCTCCGTCTCCCTTTTTTCCTCCCGCCTCTGCCGCCAGTAATAGACGTAAATCTTATAGAACAGATATCCGGCAAAGAGAATGATCCCAACATGATGGACCCAAATCATAAAGTCCGCGTAAGGCCAGATGGCGGTGATCAGGGTATTGAACAGAGTCCAGGCGCCCTCAAAAAGAAAATAAAAGGAAACCGCCTGGTAAAAAGGGAATTTTCTAAGCGGCGGCGTAAATAAAATAGTCGCCACCGCAAAGCACACCAGACTGGTAATAATGGGAATCCACATCGTCAGATTCCTCCAATCGCTGTTAATTTTATGGTACGGTTTTTTGATTCAGCCAGAAAAGCCTCCAGCCGCCTAAATTAAGTATAATTCACCTGGAAATTGAAGTCAAGGCAGGGGAGCCAAGAAGGACTGTCTTTCCCGGCTCCCCTGCTTCATTTTGATTTCCCGCTTTTCCGCGCTATGCTCCAGCGCCGCTCATAAAGCCCGGTTCCACCAACCATAGGGTAAGCCCCGGCGGGGCCGGCGCCACAAGCTGTAAAGCCTTGCGGCGGACGGTTACAGGAACAGCGGCGGCTAATCTAAAAAGCCCTTAAAAATTTAATCACAGCAGATTGTCTACCGCTCCGCGCTGGGCCGCCAGGCCCTTTTGATACCGGTCCATAAATCCGGCAAAGCCTTCCACATCCCTGGCGTCGGGAGCCATACGCTCGCCGGAGTTGCCCGCGAACACCTTATTGTTCAGGTAATCCTCCAGAGACTCGCCCTTCTGCTCCGCCAGATAAGCCGCCAGCAGGGCAACGCCCCAGGCGCCGCCTTCTCCGGCGGTTTCCATGACCGCCACCGGGATGTTCATAGCGCCCGCCATTAAACGCTGGCCAACGCCCTTGGTTTTAAACAAGCCGCCGTGGCCCATCAGCACATCCAGGCGGACCTTCTCCTGCTCGGTGAGAATGTTCATGCCGATCCGCAGAGAAGCCATGGTGGAGAACAGCTGCGCCCTGAAGAAATTGGCCAGAGTCATACGGCTGTCCGGCGTGCGCACAAACATGGGACAGCCCTTATCAAAGCCGGTAATCGGCTCGCCGGAAACGTAGTTGTAGGAAATCAGGCCGCCGCAGTCCGGATCCCCCTCCAGTGCTTTGTAATACAGAGCGTCGTATACCTTAGGCTTCTTGGTGTCTCCGCCCAGCAGCTCGGAAACCTCGCGGAACAGGGATACCCAGGCATCCAGGTCGGAGGTGCAGTTGTTGCAGTGAACCATGGCCGCCGGCTTGCCGGCAGGGGTCGTAACCATATCGATCTCCGGATACACCTTGGAGAGCTCCTTATCCAGCACGATCATAGCGAACACAGAGGTGCCGGCGGAAACATTGCCGGTATGCGCCGCCACGCTGTTGGTGGCCACCATGCCGGTGCCCGCGTCGCCTTCCGGCGGACACATGATAACGCCGGCTTCAAGCTTTCCGGTAGGATCCAGAAGCCTCGCGCCTTCCTCCGTCAAGGCGCCGGCCTGTTGTCCGGCCACCAAAACCTCAGGCAGAATCTCTCCCAGTCTCCAGCTGTAACCGTCTCCGGCCACCAAAGCGTCAAATTTTTCCATCATGCCCGCGTGATAGGTCTTAGTCTCGCTGTCAATGGGGAACATTCCGGAGGCGTCGCCCACGCTGATGACCTTTTTGCCGGTCAGCTTCCAGTGCACATAACCGGACAAGGTCGTAATGAAATCCACCTCCTTCACGTGGGCCTCCTTATTGAGCATCGCCTGGTAAAGATGCGCGACGCTCCAGCGCAGAGGCAGGTTAAAGTTGAATTTCTCAGACAGCAGCCTGGCCGCTTCCTCGGTAGTGGTATTTCTCCAGGTGCGGAACGGGCAGAGCTGATTGCCCTCCTTGTCAAACGCCAGATAACCGTGCATCATAGCGGAAACGCCCATGGACGCCACCTTGGTCAGCGCCGCACCGTACCTTTCGCTGACATCCTTCGCCAGCTCCCGGAAGCTGGTCTGCACACCGGTCCAAACGTCGTCCAAGTGATAAGTCCAATAGCCGTCCTCCAGGCGGTTTTCCCAGTTATAGCCGCCGGAG